>Ga0209628_10000190_pt1 | contig 35665 bp, 30 predicted proteins | sample TergutCu122P4_FD_187285 | JGI IMG/M metagenome (GOLD analysis project Ga0209628, IMG submission 187285) | Cubitermes ugandensis P4 segment gut microbial communities from Kakamega Forest, Kenya - Cu122 P4 (SPAdes) (version 2) | ecosystem: Host-associated > Arthropoda: Insects > Digestive system...
TGATAAAGTCGAAAACAAGCGCTAAAACAATAATCGTAACTAAAAGAGCCATAAACTATGCGTATTTAACAATAATAGTTTTAATAATTTTCCCCACCCCTTCTGTGGCATCTGTTGCCCGTTCAAGTTCATGCAAAATATCCTTTAGTTTCACTACTTCTACAGCATCTTTCTCGTTGGCAAACAGATTGCTGAGAAAATTCTCGTAAATTTCGTCTGCATGATTTTCAAGTTCATGCAATTCGTTAACCAACAGGCTCATACTTTTCGCATTCTTCTTGATGTTTGTTAATTCGGAAACGGCTTGCAGCACAATATCGGAGGCTTTATCCACAATTTGAGCAAGGGCAAGGGCGCTTTCAGGCAAATGTTTGGGACGAAACAACGCAATTTTTTTAGCACAACTGTTGATAAAATCCATCACATCATCCAGCACATTTGCCAAATCGTGAATATCCTCTCTGTCAAAAGGAGTGATAAAAGTAGAGTTCAGTTCATCGAAAATCTTCACCAAAGTAGTATCGCCTTTTTTCTCATACACTTTAATTTGTTTTGCAATCTCAACCACCTTTTCGTGCTCAATATTTTTCACACAATCGAGCATTAAAATGGCTGCTTCTGCCGATACCTCCGCCATTTGCCGCAGCAGAACACAAAACTTGGGTTCTTTTGGCATAAACAAGTTTAAAAACGAATTATTCATATTTTTATAATATAAAATTAGGCGGCAAAGAAATATTTTTTTGCAAATAAAACTACTTATTGGGTGAAAAATTTTTTGAAAAAATATTAAAAAAATAGCATCCGGCATTTCCCTTATTAAAATAGTTACATCCCTCCATCACAAACAATGACTTGTCCGGTAATGTATGCAGACAAGTCGGAAGCCAAAAACAATGCAGTATTTGCTACATCCTCAGGGTTACCGCCTCTTCGTAGTGAAATGGTTTTAAAATAAGCATCTTTCACCTCTTGAGAGAGCACTTGTGTCATTTCGGTTTCTATAAAACCGGGGGCAATCACATTACAACGAATGTTACGACTACCCAATTCTTTGGCAATAGACTTACTTAATCCGATAATAGCAGCTTTTGAAGCCGCGTAGTTTGCCTGTCCGGCATTTCCCGAAATGCCTACCACCGAACCAATATTGATAATAGAGCCTTTTCTTTGTTTTAAAAAGTGTGATTGTATGGCTTTTACATGATTAAAAACCGATTTTACATTCACATTTATTACCAAATCCCAATCGCTCTCAGTCATGCGCATAAGCAAAGTATCGCGCGTAATGCCGGCATTATTCACTAAAATATCTATGGTTTCGAATGTTTCAAATGCTTTTTTTACTGCTACTTCCGTAGCTTGATAATCAGCAACGTTGTAAGCAAAAAACAATGCTTTAGCTCCTTGTTTTTCAATTTCTTTTATGACTTCATGAACGGCTTCGTTTTCTTGCAAATCCGTAAAAACGATATTGGCACCTTGTTGGGCAAAAGTGAGTACAATTTGCTTACCTATTCCGCGTGCGCCGCCGGTAATGAAAGCGGTTTTTCCATTTAATAACATAGTCTGAACTTTGATTTTAATGTGATTGTTATGATTGATATGATTTTAAATTTTCAGATTTTTGTTGCTAAACGACAAAGGCAACAAATCGGTAGCAGATTTTGCGATATACACTTCTCCTTTTTCGCCTGCCATGATAATTTCGATGGGTTTGCTGAATTTTATTTCATACTCTAAAAGCGTTTGGCGGCAACTTCCACACGGCGGAACAGGTTGGTTAACTTCCTTTTCATGTCCTATGGCTGTAATTGCAATTTTTACAATAGGGGTTTTCGGAAATTGTGCAGCGGCATAAAAAAGTGCCACACGCTCGGCGCACATTCCCGAAGGGTAAACAGCATTTTCCTGATTATTTCCCGAAATAATGTGTCCATTTTGTAGTAAAACCGCCGCACCCACTTTAAAATGCGAATAGGGTGCGTAAGCGTGTTTTGCGGCTTCATGAGCAATTTTCAATAGATCTGCCTCTACTAAAGGCAATTTGGTGTGATCCGAAAAAACTTTAATGTCGGTTTGAATTTTCATGATGTTATGTCATTTTGGTGTAGTTATTCCTTCAAATTTACAAACTATCCTGTTCTTGTTACGTAAATAAAGTTTGTTTTTTTCAATGTAATAATTTGTGATATCATCTCGAAGTGCTCTTGAAAATTGTTCTTCCGGTTCCATATCCATGCACAACCTCTTTGTTGAGCCTAAATAATCTAGTTGTATTCTTTTTTTTCCAACATTAAAATTCCCAAAAAAAAGATTACACCCCAAATTTCCTGAAATCTTATAATCATCAGAAAAAATGATAAATGCAGTATCTAAACTGTGGGTAATAAAAGTTTCGTACATCTCTTCCAATATCCATTTTGTATGTAACAAAGGGAGATTTTCGGCATTTTTTTTACGTTGTTTGGCATATATCATAAATGCCGATAAAATAATCATACTTAAACAGATGATTTTTTTCATAATCAATCAGGTTTAAATAATTGATAAGAGAAACCTAACTGAAGTGGGAATAACCAAACTCCCTTTTTATATTCGGGTTTACTAATTTTATCAGACACTTTGTAACTTACAGAAATCAGATAAACAGGAACAAAATTGAACACTACTTTAATTCGTGGCGTAAGTTCATACCGTAAATCGAAATGCGGACCAATGCCTACAAAATTTCCTATGTGTTGCAAAGTTATAGGTTTGCCTTTTAAAGTATCATTATTTTCGAAACCATTAAGATAAGAATGTTTCAATTGAGTGTAATTAACCTCTGCTCCGCACTGAAATGAAAATTTCTTCGTGATATTGAAAGCATAGAGTGCTGAAATACCGCCGCTCATCCTTTGATAATTCGGGTTTAATATTTCATCTTTTTTTCTGTACATTGCCCAATCAAAATGAACCCGAAAAGTAGTTTTTTTTACCCATTGGTCAAGATCAACAGCACCTCCAACGCCCCAAGCTTTGGCAGTTGTTACATTATTTGAAAAATCTTTGATAACATGTACTTCAAGACGTTGTGCAGAGGCAGAAGGCAGAAAGCAGAAAATAGAAAACAGAAAGCAAAAAGCGCAACCGGTAATGAACGACGAGTGGCGAGTAAAGAGTGGTACTATGCGGTGTGTGAGGTAAAATAATGAATTATTCATAAATAAACAGTGTTTTAAATTTACAAGGGCAAAAATATAAAAAAAGGATGAATTTACGCCGTAGTCTCTTCTATTGTTTCATCATCTACAGTGCCGATTACTTCGTCTTCGTCTTCTCTCGGCACTTGCGTAACGGCAGCAATAGAATCATCGCCCTTTAGGTTAATAAGCCGTACACCTTGAGTGGCGCGCCCCAGTACACGCAAAGAATCAACGTGCATACGAATGGCAATCCCCGATTTATTAATAATCATTAAATCATCATTATCCGTAACATTTTTTATAGTAATCAAACCGCCGGTTTTTTCCGTAATATTGATAGTACGAACCCCTTTTCCGCCGCGGTTAGTAACTCTGTATTCATCTATAGATGAACGTTTTCCATAGCCGTTTTCAGATACAACTAGGATGTCATATTCAGCGCTCTCAACACTTATCATACCCACCACAAAATCTTGTTCGTTTTTCAGGGTAATTCCCTTCACACCGGAGGCATTTCTACCCATGGGGCGCACTGTTTTTTCGTTGAAACGCACTGCCTTTCCTGAGTTTAGCGCCATCATAATTTCGCTGGTGCCGTTGGTCAGTCGGGCAATCAACAAATGGTCATTTTCACGAATGGTAATCGCGTTGATGCCGTTTACGCGCGGGCGGGAGTAGGCTTCCAAAGAGGTTTTTTTAATGATACCCTTTTCGGTACAAAGAATAATGTAATTATTGTTAATATATTCTGAATCTGAAAGATTCTTTACATTGATGATGGCTTTTACCTTGTCGTCAGATTCAATATTTAACAAATTTTGAATCGCACGTCCTTTCGAGGTTTTATTACCTTCGGGAACCTCAAACACGCGCAACCAGAAGCATTTACCTTTTTCGGTAAAAAACAGCAAGTAGTTATGGTTTGTAGCGATATATAAATCTTCCACAAAATCTTCATCTCTTGTGGCGCTTCCGCGCGAACCTTTTCCACCACGGTTTTGCGCTTTATATTCGGTAAGAGGTGTACGTTTAATATAACCCAAATGCGAAATTGTGATAACCACTTCCTCGTCGGCAATAGTGTCTTCAATTCTAAAGTCGGAAGCGGCAAATTCAATCTTAGAACGTCTTTCATCGCCATATTTTTCTTTCACTTCTGCCAATTCATCTTTGATGATTTGCATGCGCATCTCTCTATTTTCAAGCAGTTGGCGTAAATAGTCAATTTTCTTCAACAGTTCATCGTATTCATTTTGAAGTTTTTCACGTTCCAAACCTACCAATTGGCGTAAACGCATATTTACGATTTCCTGCGCTTGAATTTCGGTAAACTGCCAATTTTCCACCAATCCGTTGCGGGCATCTTCCACCGTTTTGGAAGCACGTATCAACGCAATGATTTCATCAATAATATCCAATGCTTTGAGCAATCCTTCCAAAATGTGAGCACGTTCCAATGCTTTTTGCAAATCAAATTGTGTACGGCGTACCACCACTTCATGCCGATGTTTCACATATTCGGCAATAATATCTTTTAAATTCAGCGACATGGGACGTCCGTTCACCAATGCCACGTTGTTTACACTGAATGAAGATTGTAGCGCTGTGTATTGATACAACTTATTGAGTACCACGTTGGGCACTGCCTCGCGTTTGAGTTCGTAAATAATTTTGGTACCGTTTTTCTTATTCGACAGGTTTTCAATATTAGAGATGCCGTCAATTTTATCTTCTTTAATCAATTCTACGGTACGTTTAATCATTTCCGAAGGATTGGTTAAATAAGGTAATGAGGTTACTACTATGATACTGCGACCGTTTTCTTCTTCAATAGTAGCTTCTCCGCGCATCACCACTCTTCCGCGACCGGTTTCAAATGCTTCCCGTACCCCTTCATAGCCGTAAATAACACAACCAGTTGGAAAATCGGGTGCTTTAATATACTCCATCAATTCCGAAATCGTAATTTCGTTGTTATCAATATAGGCTGAAATTCCATCACACACTTCGCTCAAGTTGTGGGGAGCCATGTTTGTTGCCATTCCTACGGCAATTCCTGAGGAACCGTTGATGAGCAACGCCGGAATTTTGGCGGGCAACACACGCGGTTCTTGCAACGAGTCGTCAAAATTGTTATCAAACTGCACCGTATCTTTTTGGATATCTTCGAGCATCTCTTCCGCAATTTTCTTCATTCTGGCTTCGGTGTAACGCATAGCAGCGGGCGAGTCTCCATCCACAGAACCAAAGTTACCTTGACCGTCAATTAAGGGGTAGCGCAACGACCAATCCTGTGCCATACGCACCATGGCGTCGTAAACGGCGGTGTCGCCGTGCGGGTGGTACTTACCGAGCACATCCCCCACAATTCTCGCCGATTTTTTGTAGGGTTTGGTAGAGTCAATTCCCATATCCCACATGGCGTATAGGATTCTTCTGTGCACCGGTTTCATACCGTCGCGTACATCAGGAAGCGCCCGCGAAACGATTACCGACATAGAGTAATCAATATACGCCTCCTTCATTTGATTTTCAATATTAACTTGAATAATTTTTTCGCCTTCTTTGTTCAAATCTTCCATTGTTTTTATCTAATTTCTATTAACTACTAAGCAATTGTACCTTTTTTAAAAGGCGCACGAAGATACAAAAAAAAATGAGAAATTCAGATTTGATTTATTAAATATTTGAATATAAATAAGCCTGCTTGTGAGATTTCCCTTTTTCGCTCCTGAGAGGTTTATATTCTTATATCCTTAATATTTAGCTGAATATTAGTAACATTATTCCATGTATTTTCTTCTACGTGGTACAAAATATCAAACTCTTTTTGACTGGTAATATGCTCATAATGATTTTTTTGATTAAATGCAATGGCATCTATAGGCTGGCTGGCTTTATTTCTATATAACAGCCTCATTTTAATATGTTTGTCTCCGACAATTTTTCCATTTCCTTCTTCTACCACAGATTTCGATATAAATATAGGAGCCATATTTTCAGGACCAAATGGTGCAAAACGCTTCAAGTTGGACATGAAGTTGTTTGTAATATCGCAGAAATCAAGCTCCAAGTCCACTTCAATTTCAGGAATAAAATCGTCGTCATTTATATGTTGGCATACATATTGTTCGAGTTTTTCGGAGAATGCTTCCAAATTCTCTTTTTTCAAGGACAATCCTGCAGCAAACTTGTGTCCGCCAAAGTGCTCTAACAAATCGGAACAATGGTCAATGCCATTATAAATGTTAAACTCTTTTATGGAACGCGCCGATCCTGTAACCAAGCCATCCGGTGAATCAGTGATGACAATAACCGGTTTATAAAACTCTTCTACCAAGCGCGAAGCGACAATCCCTATAATTCCTTTGTTCCAATTAGGGTTGTATAATACAATACTTTTGCGGTGTTTAAACTCTTCATTTGCCAAAATAAGATTAATGGCTTCTTCGGTGGCTTTTTTATCTAATTCTCTGCGGGTATCATTATGAGAATTAATACTTTTTCCAATATCGAATGATTTATCTTCATCTTCACAGATAAGTAACCTCACTGATTCACGTCCGGTATTGATGCGACCGGCAGCATTAATTCGTGGTCCCACAAAAAACACTAAATCCGAGATTTGTATTTGGCGGGAGAAAATTGTATTTTCTTTAGGTGGATATTGAATTTTTATGCCCGATTGTTCAATGATAGATTTTACACCTACACGTGGGAAGCGATTAATAATGATTAAACCATAATAGGCTAAAATTCTATTTTCCCCTGTAATGGCAACAATATCAGAGGCAATACTGATGGCTACCAAATCTAATTTAGAGAGCCAAAGTTGATCCGGGAGGTCGTATTTTTGACAATAACCTTGTATCAATTTTAATCCGACACCACAGCCGGAAAGTTCTTTATAAGGATATTTGCATTGTGAACATTTCGGGTCAAGAATGGCTACGGCATTAGGTAAAGTATCACCTTCCAAGTGGTGGTCGCAAATAATTACGTCAATTCCGTAGCTATTAGCTAATTCTACTTTATCATTAGCTTTTATGCCGCAATCTAAAGATATCAAGAGTTTAAAATTATTATCGCGGCAATATTCAATTCCTTTATCTGATATTCCGTAACCTTCAGTATATCTGTCTGGAATATAATATTCGATGTATCGTTTATAGTCAGCTCCAATAATTTCACTTAGAAAAGAAAACAAGAGTGCTACCGCTGTGGTACCATCCACATCATAATCTCCATAAACTAGTATTTTTTCATTATTTATGATTGCCTGAGATAATCGCTCGACGGCAATATCCATATTTTTCATCAAAAACGGGTCATGGAGTTTATTAATGTCGGGGTTAAAAAACTCGTTTGCGCTTTCAATTGTGTCAATTCCTCTACTTAGTAATAGTGCGGCAAGCGGTTTTTCAATATTTAGCTTATTTGCAAAATCGTCAATAACAGCTTGTTCGGGTTGCTTTTTTATAATCCAGCGTTTGCTCATTTAGTTCAAAAAATAGTGAGTGCAAATATATATGAAATTTTGTTGGAATGGGCAAAATCTTTTTTTTAGTGCTGAAATTTTTTTATATAGTTAAATTTTACTTCCAATTTCCTTCGCAGTGTAGCGCACATTGTGAGCAAATATGCAGTTCTCCTTTTAACCGTTGTTGAATCATTTGTGACAGGCGCTCGCTAAGTGCTTTAATTTTTACAGTTTGAGTCACCTCGTTGGCGAAAGCGAACAACAACAACATACGTGCATTTTTTTGACAAATTCCACGAGAGCGTAGATAAAATAGGGCATTTTCATCCAACTGCCCTACTGTGGCACCATGACTGCATTTCACATCATCAGCGTAAATTTCTAAGAACGGTTGCGTGAGAATACGTGCTTCATCAGTTAATGCAATATTTTTATTGATTTGAAGTGCTTCTGTGCGTTGCGCATCTTGTTGTACGATAATATGTCCGTTAAAAGTAGCCTGTGCTTCATTATCTATAATTCCTTTGTAAAGTTGCTTGCTTGTGCACTCGGGCGCATGATGCCAAACTTTCACTTCATTGCAAATTTCCTGTTTTTTATCCACTAAATACAATCCATGGAGTTGCGCATCTGCAAACGGTTCGTCCAGATGAACATGCAAAAAATTATTCATTTTTCCTGCATTAAAAGTAATTATATTAGAATAAAATTGCGAAAATGTTTTTTGATGCACCTCAATTTGGTTGGTTAATATAGACTCAGCCGATTTATTCTCCATTTTATAATAATTCAAATGCGCATTTTCTGCCAATATAATTTCTACATTATTACGAATATCTGTTTGTTCTTTTTGTAAAGAATCATCGCAATGCAGCAACGTTAGCGATGCATTTTTTTCTACGATAATCTTAAATTCTTGCGTAAAATTTAAAGGTTTGTCGGTTTGAATGGCAGATACAATTTGAATCGGCTTGGTCACAGTAATATTTTCAGCTACATGAATCATCAATCCATTTTTATTTTCAATGGAAGATATTTTTATCCCATCATAGCATGGTGTGTCTTGCTGAAGTTTTGCATTTTTTCCGTTAATTAACACCCATAAAATAGTGTTAAGGTTTTTTATTTTACATTGGAAAGGAGCCGAATCAAAAGTTGTCATTTCCATATTCTTTCATTAAACTTTGCATTAAAGACTACCATTTGCCATTTTCATGTTCTTTCTTTATCCATTCATACCCTTTTTCTTCGAGTTCCAAAGCCAATTTTTTTGTTCCAGATTTTACAATTTTTCCATCAAAGAGCACGTGCACCACGTCCGGAACAATATAATCAAGAAGACGTTGATAGTGCGTAATTACTACAGTAGCATTATTTTTTGTTTTCAATTGATTGACTCCATTTGCCACAATACGCAATGCATCAATATCAAGCCCCGAATCTGTTTCGTCTAAAATTGCTAATTCAGGTTCAAGTACTGCCATTTGAAAGATTTCGTTACGTTTTTTTTCTCCGCCTGAAAATCCTTCATTTACACTTCGTTCGCTTAATTTCTGAGTCAATTCAACTATTTTTTTCTTTTCATCCATCAACTTCATAAATTGCATGGTATTCAATGGCGGTTCGCCGCGATATTGGCGAATTTCGTTAAGCGCCGTACGCATAAAATTGGTGATACTTACGCCCGGAATTTCTACCGGATATTGAAAGCCTATAAAAATGCCTTTTCGAGCTCGCTCTTCAATAGAGATATCAAAAAGGTTTTTATCTTTATAAGTGATTGTTCCTTGGGTAACATCAAAAATTTCCTTTCCGGCAATTACAGAAGCCAGAGTGCTTTTTCCCGTACCGTTAGGTCCCATAATGGCATGTACTTCTCCGCGGTTTACTTCCAAATTGATACCCTTTAGAATCTCTTTCTCTTTTATAGAAACGTGCAGATTTTCAATTTTAAAAAACATAGATTATATTTTTTTGATGAATTACATGACCAATTTAAATGTAACTTATATTGATTATTAGAATGTTATATTTTTATGGTACAAATAGGATACGATAACAATATAAGTATTTATATATATTAAAGCACTTATTTTAAACTATTTACAAGCATTCTTACAATCAAATATAAATAACGGCGGCAAATATACAGTTTTATAGAAATTTTGTTGGATTTTCTTATATTTTGGTCTTTATTCCACATTTTTCCGATGTTGAAAGCTAAGGCATAAATGGCAAAGTCCATTGTAATCATATCTATTCCAAAGTGTCGGAAGCGTTCGTAATGGTTGTTTGCTTTTGTTTGCCCAAAGACCGTCTCCGGTTCTATGGGGCGCCGACTGCGGTGATAGAGCCCCTCGTCTGAAGTAAGTAATTCTCTTGCTTTTTTCCGGTGTTCATTAAGTTTATGATTGACTTCCATTCGACGATTTTCTTTTGCTTTGTGACATAGACATTTAAGAGGGCACTCTGTGCAGTTTTTTGCCTCGTAAAACGTTACCTTTGAAATATATCCACTTTCACTTTTTCGTTCAGCAGTACCTACATTTTCAACATTTTTGCGCCATACAAAAGTGTAGCGATTGGCACGAGATTCCAATTTAGTACCATCCACATAAAGAGACCTTTGCAAGACAAAATATGATATAAACATTTGATTGTTAATATTTTAATAGTGTTTTATATTGTTTTTTTTGTATCTTCGCGGTATGCTTTACAAAAAAAATATTCAAATGGGCTTTTATGACGGTTACGTAGAAAAACGTACTAGAAAAAATACGTTTTTCAAACAAATCAATATGTTAATTGATTGGAGTGAAGTAGAAAAAGAGATAGCCAAGACACACACCCAACATTTATTAGAAGCCATCGCCTACAATTTATACAGAGCCCCCGGGATAATTATATCCAATGGGATAAAATAGGCTGAATGGAGCCGATGAAAGCCTTAAAAAGGCTTTAAAAAAGAAAAAAATAATGGAAAATTGAAGACAAAAACGAAAAATAAAACTCCAAAACAAGAAAAAAGAACAAAAAAACAAACCCTGCCTATTTTGCAAAGGTCTCATGTTTTTGATTATCAGGTACAAAGATACACTTTTTTATTAAAAAAAAGATATTTTTTCAACATAATTTTCACCTAATCAAACAAAAAAAAAGGCTACCTTAACTTTTAAGATAGCCCCGGTTTGAATTTACTGGATATCCCTATTTTATTAGTAAGACCTTTTTAGTAGTAATCTTGTGGCTTTCAGAAATTAACCTTACGCAATAAATACCATTTGAAACCTGAAGAGAAATTGCAGCGGTTGTTTTTGTTATCTGGCCTTGGTGAATCAATTTTCCCATCATATCAAAAATTTCCACCGACTTTATCAATTCGTTAGATTCATTATGAATAAAAACGTAATTCGAATAGCTGTAAATTTTTACTTTATCTAAATTGCTTTCATCAATATTATTAAAATCGAAACTGACATGAATAGTTTGGTCATTCATAATATTTTCAAATACATAAAAATGGTTTACTATTGCCTCCTGATTTGAAATCCCGTTTATTAACACATCTTCAATTATATAACCATCATTTGGAGTAAAATTAAATGTTTTAGATTCTCCCTGATTCACTTTTATTGTTCCGGAAGGAGAAATTTTGCCATTTGCACCGGCTGTAGCAATTATGTTATAAGTTATAATACCCGTTCCGTTCAACACCACTACTTTATTTTCTATTCCGGGACTGCTGAAAGTGATCGTAGTATTATATTTTTTTGCTTCTGAAGGGAAAAGAGTTACCTGCAATACTCCACCGGTAGCAGAACTCCACGAAGTTTGCGTGATTTCAAATGAAGCAGTATCCGAACCTTCTTTTAAATAAGTAATCTCTCCTATTAAATTAGTTCCGGATACAGAAATTGTTTTAGGTGTTGAAGTGGTTCCGATTGTTACATTCCCATAATTCAACGACATGGGGTTCACATTTAAGCTTGGTGCCGGAGATGTTCTATAATTTGCCACAGCTGTTTTTGTTCTTTTAAGTGTTAAAGTATTATCTTCTTTTACAAGATCTCCGATTACTACGCCATCCACTATTATTTCGGGCGAAGAAAAGTATGGGATTCTTGTATGATTTTGCCCATCACTAAAATAAGTTCCTTGTTCGTATGTCATTACACTACAAAGTTTGGCTCCATTGATAACCCCTCTCCAACCGGATGAAAACCAAAACAATCCGGGACCCGCTTGAAAATTTTGTGCCCAATGGTGATGTGCGCCCATGTTGTGCCCTATTTCGTGAATTGCCGTATAGGTCCAACTTGTTTGCTGTACTCTTGACAATGCAACTGCGTAATAATCAGGATCAAAACCATCTTCATCTTGCAATAGCCACGCCACCCCTCCGGTAAAATTCACCGCAGGAATGAATAATATTTCATCTGCATAATATTGGTCTCGCAATTCGTGTACCTCGTCCATATAACCATCCCACGGGTCTGTAATCCTATATAAATCTTCTACCGTATTATCTTCCACATAGTCAGTTAAATGAATATGTACAATATGAAAAGTAATCCCTGTATTTGAATTTTCCACCGCAGTATTTGACAGTTGAAGTGCTATATCAATTAAATCGTAAATATCTGTAACACTTGAATTTTCTAATGCCCATTGTGCTGCAGCCGGTGTGTAAACAATAAGCAAGTCTATAATAACAGGGTCGTCTATACCTTTTCCATTCTTCTCATTTTTCCGCTCTTGGTATTTTTGATTTGGCAAATTAACCATGGCATGTGTTCCTTCCAATGCAGTTTTATCCAATTCCGATTTTTTTACCTGAGAAATATATGCCTGTCCGCTCTTTACAGAAGCAAAAAAACATTCATCCTCGTATGGTAATTGCGCTGAAATAGAAATGGTATTCTCCGAAACCACCATATAACAATACGCAAATTGAGTTCCCACAATTTTGGAAGTAATACTTGTTCTCCCATTAATATTTTTTGCAACTTTTTGTATTACAGACTTATATTGCTTGTCATCAAAAAAATTAAGCCATAATGTATCTCCGGTATTTTTGGAAGTCATGTTGGCTAATTGTTTGTTGTAATCAAATTGCCGGTATCTGTCAACCTCTTTAAACATGTTTCTTACAGCAATATTTTCGCTAATTTGCGCCTGAAGATTTTTTGCACCTTTTGCATTGATATCAATTAAATTTTGTGATTTAACCGAAAATATAAGAAATGCAAAAAATAAACCGATTAAGGTTTTTTTAAAAGTTTTCGTAAAAAAAGGACTCATAACATTATGTTTTTTTAAAAATATTGGCAAAATTAGTTTTTTTTCATTGCTCAGCGCTAACATCAAATCATTTTATAATAAAACTTTAATATTTTTGCAACGATTAATCATTAATCATTAATCATTAATTGTTAACAACTAATCATTTATTATCATGCACTCCCTCTGTTTTCATTTCCAAGTAAATCAACCATATATTCTTCGGACGTATCGTTTTTTCGACATTAATCAAAAACATGATTATTTCGACATTTATCAAAATAATTATTGGATAAACCGTTTGGCAGAAAGAAGTTACCTTCCTGCAAATCAAATGATATTGAATGTTATTGAAAAGTATGGAAATGATGTGACATTCAGTTTCAGTATTTCTGGAACAACCATCAATTTGTTCAATGAATATTGTCCGGAGGCGATTGATAGTTTCAAAAAGTTGATTGCCACCGGTCGGGTAGAGATTACAGGAAGCACTTTTTCCCACAGTTTAGCATCCATCAACAATAAATCTACCTTTATAGAACAAGTAAAACTACAGGAAAAATTGTTGTTTGAAACGTTCGGAGTTAAACCCACTACTTTTTGCAATACGGAAATTATTTACTCTGATGATATTGGCGAATGGTTGTTTGAATTGGGTTACCGTGTTGTTTTAACCGAAGGCGCCAAACATATTTTGGGTTGGAAAAATCCATGTTATTTGTATTGTAATCCTTTTCAAACGGGACAAAAGCTTTTGCTTAGAAGTTATCAACTTTGTGATGATATTACGTTACGTTTTTCTGATAAAAATTGGAGCGAATACCCACTTACAGCAGAAAAATATATCAAATTTTTGAGCGGCGTTTCCTCTGATGCACAGTTCATTAATCTTTATTTCGATTATGAAACCATTGGAGATTATCATTCTAAAGAAACCGGCATTTTCGATTTCTTTCATGCGCTTTTTGCCCAATTAGCGGAATCGCAAAAGTTCAATTTTATGATGCCTAAAGAAGTGTTAAAGTCAAAGGTGCAAGCGGCTACGCTACATGTACCTTGGCCCATCTCTTGTTCCGGAGATGAAAAAGATATTAACGAATGGTTAGGCAACGATTTACAACAAGAAGCTTTTGAACAACTTTATAAATTAGAGCCGCTCTATTTAGCCTCTGAAAACGAAGAAGCCAAGCAGGCGTGGTTGCGCTTGCAAAATGCACTTTATTATAACTTTATGGGTACTAAATGGTTTCCACAAAGTGGTGTAAAAAAACATTTTGAAGTGTATCCATCTCCTTATCAAGCATTTATTAATTACATGAATGTGGTGAACGATGTAAAATTACAGTTGAGATAAATTTTAATCATCAAAATTCAACAAATCTTTTTCTGAAGACCAACCATGGCCTAATTCCCAGTGGAAATCTATTTTAAAAATAACATTACATTTTTTAAGATTAAATTGTTTGATTATCATCTTCTTAATTTTTTCTGTTATCCAACTACCAACAAAAATATAGAATTTACCTTCGTTAAAAAAAATTCTACCTCTTGGAACTTTTGTATAATCTAATAAATATATAGATTCGTATGATAATCCTTTTTTCTTTCTCTCTTTAGCTCTATAATGTAATTTAGCCCAAATATCTTTGTGAAGTTTGGGAAATGTCAACTCGCCTTCTTTGAGTGATGTAACTGGCATTGAATGAACTTCAATCAATTCTTCATCAATAGGGTGATACCAAAATAATCCTACTTCGGCTTTTTTATCAAAATATTGTAGCATTTCTGCCATTGCTTCTTCTCTGCTCATAATTAATAATATGATTCATAAACAAAATATAAATAACGGCGGCAAATATATACTCTTTCTTCCAAAAGTATCATGTAAAAAAAAACATTACTTTTGTCGCCATATTATAAAATTCAATATTTAGATGAGCGAAATTAGATTAAATAATTATTCCTTACTCCCGCCCGTTGTAAAAAACTTATTGATTATTAACGGTCTTATGTATTTGGCTACTGCTGTATTTCGAACACGCGGTATTGATTTAACAGATATTCTCGGACTGCATTATTTTACTGCCCAAGATTTTCATATTTGGCAGCCTGTTACCTATATGTTTATGCACGGAAATTTCGGACATATATTTTTCAACATGTTCGCGCTGTGGATGTTTGGCGCTGCTTTGGAAAATACTTGGGGAGAAAAGCGGTTCTTAATCTATTATTTAGTGTGCGGTATTGGTGCTGGCATTATTCAGCAATTGGCATGGACATTCGAACTGTCTCACATTGAAATGGTTAATCTCGGGGGGGGCGAACTAATCACAAAAGGAAACTTCATAAATCGTTTTGTTACAGTTGGCGCATCGGGGTCAGTATTCGGATTATTGCTTGCATTTGGAATGATGTATCCTAATTCTGTAATTTACATCTACTTTCTTATTCCCTTGAAAGCCAAATGGTTTGTAATTATTTACGGCGCATTAGAATTGTTTTTAGGCGTAACTGGCACAAACGACGGTATTGCCCATTTTGCACACTTGGGCGGAATGCTATTCGGTTTTTTCTTAATTTTACATTGGAATAAAGAAAACAGATTTTTCAGGTTTAAAATGCCCACTTTTAAAAAGAAACGAAGCCATAAATATACGATATCCTCTAACTATCAATATGAATGTCCGCTTAGTGATGAAGAATATAATTATCAAAAGAAACAAAATGAGGAGAAAATTAACCAAATTTTAGATAAAATTTCCAAAAGTGGTTATGAATCATTAAGCAAAGAGGAAAAAGATTTTTTATTTAGCCAAAAAAGATAGTTGCTATGATTATCGGATTTGATGCCAAAAGAGCTTTTCATAATTTTTCCGGATTAGGAAATTATAGTCGGTTGCTCATTCAATCATTATCAGAATTATATAACGATAATCAATATTTTCTTTATACACCGAAATATAAAGCTCATCCGTTGCATTATTTCGCTGAAAATAAAAATTGTACAATAAAAACGCCTCACGGAATTTATTCGTTGCTTCCTTCCTCTTTTTGGCGCACTTTTTTTATGGTAAATGATATCAATGCTCAAAATGTAGATATTTTTCATGGACTAAGCGGTGAATTGCCGATTTCTACGCTAAAAATGCCGAAAGTGGTTACCATACATGATGTTATTTTTATGCGCTATCCTGAATATTATACCATTTTCGACCGAAAAATGTATGAAAATAAGTTCAAACATGCCTGTAAAATTGCAGATAAAATCATTACAATAAGTCAGCAAACCGCCGATGATTGCATACGATTTTTCGATGCCGATGCTCGAAAGATTGAAATTGTCTATCAAAGTTGCGACCCAATATTTTGGGCGTCTTTCAAAGAAAATGAAATATCGAAAAAATATAATTTGCCGGAAAAATTCATTTTGAATATTGGTACAATGGAAGTAAGAAAAAATCTATTGAATTTAGTGAAAGCGCTAAAATTAGTAGATGAAGATGTTTCATTAGTAGCTATTGGTAGAAGAACTTCTTATACCTCTCAAATTGAAGAATATATCAAAGAAAACAATCTTTTGCATCGGGTAAAATTAATGCACAATGTACCTTTTCACGATTTTCCTGCGTTGTATGCTGCTGCCTCTGTTTTTGTATATCCCTCTGTTTTTGAAGGTTTTGGTATTCCTGTGTTAGAGGCTTTGGCTGTGGGAACGCCCGTAGCTACTTCTAATGTTTCCTCCATGCCGGAAGTAGGCGGAAACGCCGCGCTATACTTCGACCCCTATAATGTTGAAGATATGGCGGTTCAAATCAATTTATTGTTGCACGACAAAGCAACTGTTGCAAGGCTAAACGAACATAGAATTACGCAATTGGATAGGTTTTCTATTGACAATATCACAAGGAATATGAAGGAAATTTATACTTCAATAATTTTATAATAGCGTTTTAACTCTATTTTCATTCGTTCATAACTGCCGAAAGGAACTGTTTTCGGATTTTCTCCTTTTTTCATAAAAATAACACCCTCAGTAAGGTCTATATAAGGTGTAATATCTAACTCGGCGATATAGTTGAGTTTGTAATCGTATAGCGCCACCCTGTCAAAATTTTCGTGTATTTCTTCAAACAAGAGCGAATAATCTTCACAAAAAGCCTGCAACATGGAAACATTGTCATCCCAATTTTCCGGTTTTTCATCTTTATAATAAAAAATAACGGCAGAATAATCGGGGGTATCATCAGTTATTATTTTTTCAAAGCGGCACAAATTATTGATAAAATATTTATCTATAATAGTTTTCATGCGTAAAAAATTCTGGGGATTGGCTTCATACTCTGCTTGGGATATATTTTCAACAGAATGCACCCATTCATATTTTTTTGAAATAACAAAAGTGCCATTAGATTCTCTTTCGGTGGTCCATATTTCTGTTTCAAGAACTTTTTGGGTTTGATTTGCCAAGTTCACTGCAACGGGGAGTACGTCTAAAATACGCTGAGTGCCATATCCTGAAGTAATCACTAAGTAAATCCACTCTCTGTTTTTGGATTGTATTTGATACAGTTCACGTCCTTCGGGTAAGCGTTCTACGAGAACTACGCCCCATTCCTTAGGAAATTCTGTAGCCACAGTAGGATGCGTGCCTTCATACTGCGTGTGCATTTTCATAAAATTCTCCGAAAAATCTCCCGATAAGGGTAATAGTTCTTGTGAATCAGATAGATTAGTATTGATATATTGAGCAATATAGCCAACGGGATACTCAACAAGTTCTGTAGGTTCCTCAACAGGTTTCTGTTTGAAAGTATTGCAGGAGGCAAAAAAGAATACAAGTACGAGTAAGAGAAATGGTTGGTTCTTTTTCATATTCAATTATTTATAATAATATTTTTGATGTGCAAAAGTATATTTTTTTTCAGCACAGAGATATAAATCCTTTTACTGTGGAATATGTTATTGAAAATACTCTTTTAAATATTTTCTCAATGATATTTGGTTTAATGATTCAACTTCCGGATACAATATGTGCAGGTGCTATTATGAGTTTTCACTTGCATAACTCGAGGCTGTCTTAAAAGCAAAGGCAACTTAAGCGACATTTAGAGTTGCAACTTTATTTCTGTGTGTAATTTTAAGATTTTGAGGAGTTGCCAATATCGGTCAATCATTTTGGAGTAGCATTGTTCCAAACAAGATTGTAAATTTTGGCTACCCAACCTTCATTAGTTTGCCAATTGGCGGTGTCGGTAAGGGTCAGGCCAAGCCTTTGGGCATTAATTTGCCCTGCCACATCGGAAGGTTGCCACAAGAACGCACGCAACCCTTCCTTGTCATCAGGATGGTATGTTTGCGCTTGAGCAGATGTAGCCGGTGAAAGCAAGAGAATAAAGAGTAGAAATGTTGCTAATTCTAAAGGGTTTGTATTCATCGTTTTTTTGTTTTTTAATTCAGGGTGCGAAAGTATTATTTTTTATTTGCACGGTTCCTCAGTCGCTTACGTTCCTGAATTACACACAAAAAAACCGCCTTTCACAATTTATTTCAAATGAAGCGTTATATAGTTTGTATTAATTCATTTAATTTTTTTAACTTATGAGCACACCATTAATTATCGTATTAGCAATTATTGCTGCATTAATTCTTTTTTTAATTGTTTATTATAACCGATTAGTGCAATTGCGTAACAATCGTGAAAATGCGTTTGCCGACATTGACGTGCAATTGAAACAACGTTACGATTTAATTCCACAATTGGTAGAAACAGTAAAAGGATACGCAAAACATGAAAAAGAAACATTAACACGAGTAGTTGAACTTAGAAATCAAGCTGTTGCAGCTAATACAATTGATGATAAAATTGCGGTTGAGAACCAACTGACAAGCGTATTAGCCGGATTAAAAGTTACATTAGAAGCTTATCCCGATTTAAAAGCCAATCAAAACTTCCTACAACTGCAAGAAGAAATGTCTGACATTGAAAATAAACTGGCAGCCGTGCGCCGTTATTTCAATTCGGCTACGAAAGAGTTTAACAATGCTGTACAAACGTTCCCGTCGAATATAATTGCCGGCATGTTTAACTTTAAAAAGGCATCCATGTTTGACTTGGGTAACGACAGAGCCACTTTTGATAAAGCACCAACAGTAAGTTTTTAAAGTGCAAAGTTTAAAGTTGCTTTTCTATCAGAAATTAACCTATTAATCATTAACCACTAAACACTAATGAAATATATTGGAATTCAGGCACAACAACGGAGCAATAACACAAAAAGCATATTTCTTTTGTTTATGTTTCCGGTTTTGCTCATCGGATTAATCTATCTGTTTTTTGTAATTATGTTTTCGTTTGATGAAATGAGTTATTCGGCATGGGACGAGGCAAGAGAAGTTACACTGCAAGCATTACCCTTTGTGATTATAGCCGTTACGATTTGGTTTTTTATTGCGTATTTTGCTAATACAATGATGATTCAACTTGCAACATCTTCAAAAACGTTGGAAAGAAAAGAAAATAAGCGCGTGTATAATTTAGTGGAGAATGTGTGTATGGCAAATGGAATGGATATGCCCAAAGTGAATGTTATTGAAGATAATGCCTTGAATGCATTTGCAAGCGGAATTAACAAAAAAACATATACGATTACACTTACAAGAGGTATAATCAATAAGTTAGACGATCAGGAATTGGAAGGCGTTATTGCGCATGAGCTTACTCACATTCGTAACCGCGATGTACGCTTGCTAATTATTTCTATCATATTTGTAGGAATTTTTACCATGATTGCGCAAATGGCAACACGAATGGCATTTCATAGCAACATCGGAAGAAGTCGTGACAGTAAAAATGGCGCCGGCACTTTGATAATGTTGCTTATCGTGGTTGCGCTGGGTGTGCTGGGATACGTTTTTTCACTATTAATTCGCTTATCTATTTCTCGCAAACGCGAATATATGGCAGATGCCGGCGCCGCACAAATGACCAAAAACCCAATAGCGTTAGCATCAGCATTACGAAAAATTTCCCGTAATTCTGTTATTGAAGGAGTTAAACGTGAAGATGTGGCACAACTTTATATTGAACACAAAGCACATGGCGTATTTTCCGGCTTATTTGCTACTCACCCGCCCATTGAAAAAAGAATTTCTTTATTAGAGCAATTTTAATTTTGATTTTTTTATTTTTTTTGCAGAAAATAATCGAACATGCATAATTATAGAGAAAAACTGCAGAAAATTACTACCTTTATCTTTGATTTTGATGGAGTGTTGTCTGATGGAAAGATTTGGGTATTGCCCGATGGAGAGCAAATGCGCGCCACAAACGTAAAGGATGGCTATGCCATGCAATATGCTTTGAGAAAAGGATACCGTATTGCCATTATTTCCGGTGGGGTAGGGGAGTCCATGCGTTTGCGTTACCAAAGTTTTAAAGGAATTGAGATTTTTTTGAAAGTCCACAATAAGGTGGAGGTTTTTCATGAATATATAAAACAAAACAACATCACTCCCGAAGAAGTTTTGTATATGGGCGATGATATTCCCGACCATGCTCTAATGAATATTTGTGGATTAAAATGTTGTCCGGCAGATGCTTGCATAGAAATCAAAGAAATTGCAGAATACATTTCATTTGCTAACGGTGGTTACGGCTGTGTGCGCGATGTGATTGAACAAACCCTACGGGCGCAAAGTCGTTGGATGGAAGAGGATGCGTGTATTTGGTAGCGTTGATAACAACTGATGAAATTTTGTGCAAAAAAAGATACTTTTGCACCTCATAAATACATACACTATGAAAGTATTAATGTTTGGCTGGGAATTTCCCCCTCATATTGCAGGCGGCTTGGGCACTGCATGTTACGGTCTCACTAAAGGCTTGGCAAAAAACCATGTGGAAGTGCTTTTTGTGATGCCCAAAGCATCGAAAGATGAAGATGAATCTTATGTTAAGATTATCAATGCCAGCGAAGTGGAAGTAAATACGCGGCAGGTACATTTGGAAACATTCTCCGATAAAGTGGAATTTTTGGAGGTGAAATCAAAATTGGTACCCTATATTGGAATGGATGAGTATTATCGCATTGTTGACCAATTGAATAGCGGAATTTTTGAAGAAGAGGAAATTGTGGAAAAACGAAAGTATGAATTTTCAGGAAAATATACTGAAAACCTGATGAATGAAGTGGAACAATACGCCGTCGTTGCTGCAGAAATTGCGCGTAATTACGAGTTCGACATTATCCACGCCCACGATTGGCTCACTTATAAAGCCGGTATTGCCGCCAGAAAAGTGAGTGGAAAACCATTAGTGATTCATGTGCACGCTACCGAATTTGACCGCTCAAGTGAACACAATCGAAACGACATTGTGTATGGACTTGAAAAATACGGTATTACAGAAGCAGATGCCGTTTGTGCCGTGAGCGAACTTACCCGGAATATTGTCATTAATAAGTACGGCGCTTCTCCGGAGAAAGTGTTCACTTTGCACAACGCAGTGGAACCTACCGGAAAAGAGGTGGTTCGTAAAAAATATGTAGATGAAAAAATTGTAACTTTCTTAGGTCGTGTTACTTTTCAAAAAGGACCTGAGTATTTTGTAGAAGCAGCTAAAAAAGTGTTGGAAAAGGTGCCCAATGTACGTTTTGTTCTTGCCGGCGATGGCGATATGATGGCGCAAACTATTAGCCGCGTAGCCGAATTGGGCATCGCAGACCGGTTCCATTTTACCGGATTTTTAAGAGGTTCCGATATTGACCTGATGTTCGGTATGAGCGATGTGTATGTAATGCCCTCCATTTCAGAACCTTTCGGTATTTCTCCGTTAGAAGCGATGCGGGCGAATGTGCCTACTATCATCTCAAAACAATCCGGCGTTGCCGAAGTGCTTACCCATGCCATAAAAGTTGATTTTTGGGATATTGACGGTATGGCAGATGCTATTTACGGAATCATAAACTATCCTGCATTAGCCGGTTTCTTTGCCGTAAAAGGAAAAGAGGATGTGGATAATTTGAAATGGGAGCATGTAGCTAAAAAGTTGAAAGGAATTTATGAACAAATACTTACAACTCCACAATCGTAATTCCTGCTCCGCCGCGTTCCCACGCTTCATCATAAAATTGCACCACCTCTTTTCGTTTCGCTAAAAACTGACGAATAACGTGGCGTAAAATGCCGTTTCCCTTGCCGTGCAAAATGGTTACTTGGTGTATGCCCAGCAGTACCGCTTCATCAATATAAGTTTCCAACGTTTGGAGTGCCTCCTCCGCACGCATGCCCCGCACATCAATCTTGGGAGAAAATTTGGCAACTTTTTCATTCAACATGTCGCCAATGCGCGTACCATCTAATTTTGCAGAACCGCGTTTTACACTGCGCGCCTCCTTCTTGCTGATTTTCGTAACGTTATGAATATGAGTTTTAAACGAAATAGAGTTAAACGAAACGGTAATATCCTCGTCTTGAAGTTGCGTAACTTCTCCAATGGTTTGAATATCATTAATAAAAACGGCATCACCCACACGAATTTTGGGGTCTAATGGTTCAAACTTTGGTTTTTCAAGTTCTTGCTTTAATGGAACGATGGGTTTTATAATTTCTTCATCTTCAATTTTTTGTACCTCTTTTTCTATTTTTTCTTTATGATGATAAACCTCCGTGCGGAGTAGCTTCGTCTTCGTAGCATCTGCCTTCGCTTCCTTAATTTCGCGAATGGTTTTCTCTATCGCTTGATTGGCACCGTCAATAATAGAGAGCGCTTGATTTTTTGCTTTTTGTAAAATATCTTTGCGTTGTTTCTCAAACTCTGAGAATTTTGCGCTGTAGTTCGCAATCATCTCTGCCAATTTATCATCGGTTTGTGTAATGCGCTTTAGCATATTGTCAATCTCAAGTTTCTCTACTTCAATCTCATCTAACTTTCGTTCATAATCAATTTGTGCCGTACCCGATTTAGAAATGGCGTTTTTGATAATAGTTTCCGACAAACCAATTTTACGGGCAATTTCGTAGGTAAACGAACTTCCGGGTTTTCCTTGACGCAACTTAAAAAGCGGTTTCATCTGCGTAGTATCGAATAACATGGCGCCGTTTTCCGCTGCCGGATGCGTGTCGCAAAAAAGTTTGAGATTTCCGTAATGTGTAGTAATAATGCCGAACGACTCTTTGTTGTAAAGTTCTTCCAAAATAGATTCTGCCATGGCGCCGCCTAACGCCGGCTCTGTTCCCGAACCAAATTCATCAATCAAAAATAAAGAAGAAGGGTTGAGATGTTCCAACATTACATTCAAATTTTTTAAGTGCGAGCTATAAGTACTTAAATCATTTTCAATAGATTGTTCATCACCTAAAGCAATGAAAAAAGAGGTAAAAATACCCATATCGGAGGTGCTGTCTATAGGTACGAGCAAGCCACATTGCAACATATATTGCAGTAATCCAATTGTTTTCAGGCACACCGATTTTCCTCCGGCATTAGGTCCTGAAATAATTAAGATTCGTTTTTCTTTATTCAAATGAATATCTAACGGTACCACTTTTTTATTTCCCGAATGTTCTTTTTGAAACGTTAAAAACAAAATGGGATGTACGGCATTTTTCCAATCCATAATTTGGGTATCAAACAGATGCGGTAAAGTGGCATTAATTTTTATGGCAAACAAGGCTTTAGCGCGAATAAAATCAATAACCCCTAGAAAATCAACACCAATTAAAATATTTGGAATAGAAATTCTTATCTCGTTTGCAATTTCCGTTAAAATGCGGATAATCTCTCTGCGTTCGGCATTGAGCAAATCTTTCAGTTCGTTGTTGGCATCAAACACTTCGGTGGGTTCGATAAATACGGTTTGCCCCGTTGCCGATTCATCGTGGATAAAACCTTGCAAGCGACGTTTAAACTGCGCTGGAACGGGAATACAGAGCCGTCCGTTGCGAATGGTCATCTCTGCATCCTCTTTAACTAAACCGTCTTGTTTGGCAAGATTCAGCAATTTCTTGATTTTTTTATCCGCTTCGCCCGAAATTTTGATAATCTCCCGTTTAATACGGCGCAACTCTTCCGAAGCGCCGTCGCGAAGTTGTCCTTTCGTATCAATTACCTTGTTAATAGATTCTAACAAAGTCTTTTCTAATAAAACATCTTTACACAAATCCCACAAACGCGGATATTTTTCTTCATCGTTTTTTACTCTAAAATAAACCACCGTTTGCACAATAGCCTGCAACATGCCGCGCACTTGCGCCACCTCATCTACTTCTAAAAAAGTACCTTCTAAACGAATGGTTTTTAACAATGGGCGCACATCGTGAAAGTCTTGCGCCGAAAATGCCGTATCAAATTGCAATACTTGTTGAAATTGAAAAGTCTCTTCCAGCGTAATTAAAAGTTCCTTGTGGCATGTAGAATATTGGAGAGTATTCACATGCTCTTTACCCATATCGCTTACACACAAATCTTTAATTTGCTCGCGAATCACATCGAATCCAATTTTTGCTTCAAAGTTTTGTGGGTAAAACATGGGGACAAAAATAGTGTTTTCATCTTTACAATTATCAGATAGAAAAATATATGGCTATCAATTTCAAAAAAAATAATATTTTTGCTCAATAAAAGTTTTATTACTAATCAAAAAAATGGAAACTATGAAAAAAATATTTTATCTATTTTTAGTTTCATTGAAACTTTGTCACTCGTCGCTTTGAACATTGAACTTTCCATGACAACCTCCTTTTACAAACGCATATCAGAATACCTCAAAATCTATTTACTTCTACTCGGTATATTAATACTATTCCGAGTGTTTTTTTTATTTACATACTGTGATTTAAGAGAAATACTTCAAAACTATAAATTCGATTTATTGCTCACTTTTTGGCACGGCTTTCGTTGTGATACGGTGGTACTCAGTTTCGCTTTAATGCCTTTGTTTATACTCAATCTTTTAGGATTCTTGCTATATATTAAACCCACCTTGATGGCAAGATTCAATCATTTTTTACAACTTTTCTTAAAAATATACTACATTATCTTATTTGTCGGTATATATTGGATTGGTGTGGTAGATTATTTTTACTATCGCAACTTTCAAACCCATTTCGATGATAGGGTTTTCGGTATTGTTGAAGATGGTACAAGGGCTGTAATGGCTTCCGTTTGGTCTGATTATCCTGCGATTATTCTTATTCTTATTTTTATCATATCATTAGTTGGATGGATAATAATCGTTAACAAACTACAAACCCAAGAAAAGCCCTTGTTTCGTTTTAACAATCTGTATGCGCATATTACTACAGTTATTCTTTCTACCGGATTGTTGTTTTTGGGCGCTCGCAGTTCGATTTCAACGTTTCCTTTTCAAAAAAATGATTTGGCATTTTCAACAAATTTGCGTTTAAACGATGCTGCCGCCAATGGGGTATTTATGCTTAAAGAAGCCATTTCAGACAGAATGAAATATCGCCTTCGCTTGAATGACCATACGCTATTGTCTGCCCATGGTTTTAGAACCTTAGGAGAAGCCAAAAGAGATTGGGATTCGGGCGTTCTTACTAATAGTTGCAGCATCTTTGATTTCAATACAACCTCTTATAATCCTTTATTAGAAAGTACTCCACCCCATATTGTTCTTATTATTATGGAAGGCTGGAGCAGTGATTTTTTTAACTATCATAGCCACCGGTTTAATCTGTTAGGCGCTCTCGAAGAACAACTTCCATATCTGATTCATTATCCGTTCTGTTTCCCCGTAAATTTCGGAACGATTTCGGCGATGGAAACTTTTTTCACGAATAATGTGGGTCCTGCCTTATCGCTATCGGAATATGCTCATATTCCTCTCAAGAGTTCAACGGCATTCCTCTTTCAAGAAGCAGGATACGAAACATCCTACTACACAAGTGGCTACACCGGATGGCGAAATGTTGGCAAATATTGCCGCACACAAGGATTTGAGAATGTTCGTGGCGCTGAATTTATTAAAACATTATATCCTAAAACCGAAGAAGCCGATTGGGGCGTGTTTGACCAATATATGTACGATGCCATATATCATAAATTGCAAGAGAAAAATATACTGCCGCAATTTTTAATTGGCATGACGATTACTAATCACTCTCCACATAAGATTCCGAAAAATTATCGCCCTTATCCATTGGAATTTCCCGATTCTTTACGTTCCCGTATTACCACAAATCTACAACGGACTCTTAGTAGCTTGGAAACATTTCAGTATGCCAACGATTGTTTGGGTAGATTTATGGATAGCCTGCGCTGTTCTCTTGTGGGAAAAAATACGATTGTGGTAATTACTGGCGACCACACGCTGACCGGTGGATTTACTTATAAAGACAATGAATTCGTGCAGAAATGGGCGGTTCCTTTAATATTTTATATACCAGAAACTTATATACAACAACCGAATGTAAATACAAACCGTTTAGTTTCTCATAAAGATATTCTTCCTACTATATATAACTTAGCGCTTTCTAACTACAGCTACAGAGCCACCGGTGACAATATTTTTGATGCAACAACCGCGGATAGTGCGTTTGTGATTACACATTCGTCGTGGGTGTTGGGAAAAGCCGGATCTATTAATTTTGCTACACGTCAATCTTATATATGGAGTGAAGGTGGTTATAATCTGCAATCTTCCGACTGTACACCGGAATTGGAAGCTATGAAAAAGCGGGCGAATGCTTGGTTATGTGGAATGAAATGGCAGATTTATGCGAATATAAAAGGACAATAATTCTCTGTGAAATTAACAAAAGTACGTCATCTGCGTTCAAAATATTATTTTTGCAATCTCCAAAATCATTAATTTTACCTCAATGTCAAAGCCTGTCGAAACCCCCTTAATGAAGCAATACAACCAGTTCAAGGCAAAACATCCTGATGCAATTTTGCTGTTTCGGGTGGGCGATTTTTACGAAACGTTTGGGGAAGATGCGATTAAAGCCTCGCAAGTGCTGGGCATTGTGCTGACCAAACGTGCGAATGGGGCAGCGCAGTTTGTAGAACTTGCAGGATTTCCGCACCATTCATTAGACACATATTTGCCGAAATTGGTGCGGGCAGGTTTGCGTGTGGCCATCTGTGAACAATTGGAAGACCCAAAATTGGCGAAAACCATTGTGAAACGCGGAATTACAGAGTTGGTTACCCCCGGCGTCTCCATTAATGATAAAGTATTGGAGCAAAAAGAAAATAACTTCTTGGCTTCTATTCATTTAATGGAAAAAAATTGCGGCATCGCTTTTGTAGATATTTCAACCGGAGAATTTTATGTGGCGGAAGGAAATCATGAGTATATGGATAAATTGTTCCAAAATTTTAAACCCTCCGAGTTGGTGATTCAAAAACATAAAACAGCCTCATTTAAAGAAATTTTTGGAGATAAAGTTTTATTGACCACATTTGATGATTGGGTTTTTACGGAAGATTTTACATACGAATTATTGCTCAAACATTTTCAAACCAATTCGTTGAAAGGTTTCGGTGTGGAAAATCTGCCGCAGGGCATTATTGCTGCCGGAGCCGCATTGCATTATTTATATGAAACACAAAATCATAAAATACAACATATTAATAAGTTAAATCGCATTGAAGAAGAACATTATGTGTGGTTAGACCGGTTTACGGTGCGTAATTTAGAACTGATTCATTCGCCCAACGAAAATGCGGTTACATTACTACAAATTTTAGACCAAACACAAACGCCGATGGGCTCGCGAATGTTACGCAAGTGGCTCGTGTTACCCCTCAAAGAAAAGGTGATGATTGAGGAGCGGTTGGCTATTGTAAAGTATTTTATTGAAAATGAAGAATTATCGCTCAGTATTGGGTCAGCGTTTAAACCGGTAGGCGATTTGGAGCGTTTGGTGTCAAAAATAGCAACCGGAAAAGTAAATCCCAGAGAAGTACTGCAATTGGCGCGCGCACTATGTGCAGTAGAGAAATTGAAAGCGTTTTGTCAAACGGCGCAACAACCGGCGTTAGCAAAAATTGCCGAACAGTTAAATCCGATTGCTTCATTATATAAACGTATTGAAAAAGAGATTTTTGAAGATGCGCCGGTGGTCATTAATAAAGGTCGTGTTTTTAATGCCGGAATTGATGAGGAATTAGATGAGCTAAATTCAATTACCAAAAATAGCAAATCAATTTTAGCAAAAATCCAACAACGTGAAGCCATTGCTACCGGCATTCCTTCGTTAAAAATAGGATTTAACAATGTTTTTGGTTATTATATTGAAGTAACGAATGTTCACAAAAATCGTGTGCCGAAAGATTGGATTCGCAAGCAAACGCTAACGAATGCCGAACGTTACATCACCGAAGAACTAAAAGAGTTGGAAACCAAAATCTTAGGTGCAGAAGACAAAATCATTGAAATAGAAACTCGTTTATTTAACGATTTGGTGGTGAGTATGCTCGATTATATTCCTACGATTCAACTCAATGCGCGGCTCATTGCGCGCTTGGATGTGTTGCTTTGTTTCGCGATGGTTTCCATTGAAAATAGTTACACCAAACCTATTTTTGAAGAAGGCACAGCGCTGAAAATTAAAAACGGCAGGCATCCGGTTATTGAAAAGCAGTTGCCACCCGGACAATGCTACGTTGCCAATGATATCTATTTAGATAATGAACGACAACAAATTATCATCATTACAGGACCGAACATGTCGGGAAAATCTGCTTTGTTACGCCAAACGGCTTTAATTGTGTTGATGGCGCAAATGGGCTGTTTCGTTCCGGCAGAAAGCGCACATTTAAGTATTGTGGATAAAATATTTACACGTGTTGGTGCCTCAGATAATATCTCTACCGGCGAATCTACTTTTATGGTGGAAATGAACGAAACCGCCAGTATTTTGAACAATATTTCCAATCGCAGTTTAATTTTGTTGGACGAAATCGGTCGTGGCACCAGCACTTACGATGGCGTGTCTATTGCGTGGTCAATAGCGGAATTTCTGCATGAGCACAAGCAATATCGTGCTAAAGTGTTGTTTGCCACGCATTACCACGAATTGAACAATATGGCAGAGCAGTTTCCGCGTATTAAAAATTTTCATGTTACCGTACAGGAAATTAACAATAAAGTATTGTTTTTAAGAAAATTAGAACAAGGTGGGAGCGAACATAGTTTCGGAATACACGTGGCACGCATGGCGGGTATACCCTACGCCGTTTTGAAACGTGCCGAAGAGGTACTACACCAATTGGAAAGCACTCGCACTACCTCCGATTCAAAATCTAAAATTGAAAAGAAAGAGGAAGGTTACCAACTCAGTTTCATTAATTTAGATGACCCGCTTTTGTTGGAGGTTAAAGAACAAATTATTGATACGGATATTGACCGCCTCACTCCTGTTGAAGCGTTGATGAAATTGAATGAGATTAAAAGTCTGTTGGTTAAAAAGAAAAAATAAAGATGAATCTTTCTGTCGGATTAATTACCTATAATGAAGCGTTTGATTTGCCGCGCACGTTATCTGCTATAAAAGATATTGCAGATGAGATTGTTATTGTAGATAATGGCAGTGTAGATGATACTTTGGAAATTGCAAAATCGTTTGGAGCAAAAGTATTTCATGAAGAATGGAAAGGTTTTGGGAGACAAAAAAATTCGGTCATTGAAAAATGTCAAGGAAAATGGATTTTGCTTATTGATGCGGATGAGGTGGTTACTCTTCAGTTAAAAGAAAAAATCAAAAAACATATTACAGCGAAAGAGTCGAAAAAAGTATATAAGATTCGTTTTCAAACTTTTTGTTTCGGAAGTAGAATTCGTTTTGGAGGATGGAATAATTACTATCGTATTCGATTGTTTATGAAAAATGCCGGCAAATACAATGATAGCGAAATTCATGAAAAATTTATTACCGTTTATCCGGTTGGAAAAATACGACAAAGCATTTACCATTATACCTATCGTTCAAAAAAAGAATACAAAGAAAAAATGACTCAATATGCTGCAAAAATGGCAGAAACATATTTCAAAAAAGGAAAACAGAAATCTAAATTTGGCGCTTTATTGTCTGCCTTATTTGCGTTTGTAAAAATGTACTTACTTCAATTCGGCTTTTTAGATGGAAAAAATGGTTTTATTTTAGCCAACGGCCACTTTCATTACACATACCATAAATATTTGAAAATAAAAATGTGATTTATTCATTCGCATTTATAGATACCGTACTTGCTCCTATCAACTTGTCGTAAGAAGTACCTTCTTCTTGCAAATATAGCAATATGGTGTAATTATTTTGTGTTTGCCAATGACTGCCTTCAATATAGGTGTCATCAATTTTTTTTGCGCCTTTACCTTTGGGTATGAACACATAAATATAATTGTAATAACCCTGTTTACAAAAGAAATTAGTTTCCCAATAATTATTTTCAGGATTAAATGTTAATTTGGCTTTAGGAGCAATGCGCCAATCGGTAAGTTCGCCGAAAACATACAAGTCACCATCACCTACATGAAAATCGCAACGTAAAGTAAAATGTACCAATACATAGTCTTCAGTGTTTTTCCCAACAAAATCATGATTTGCATAGATACAGTATCCTTTCAGCGTAGTATTTGTAACGTAAGCCCCCCAGGGACGAGCTAAATCTTCCATTACGTAAGCTTGGTTTGTCCTATTATTGAAATTTATGGAAGTAATTCTATCCGCAGTTGAACGTAATGTTCTAATATCAAATACCCTAAACTCATTAATCCCATTAAAAATATTCTTATTCAGATTGTCGAAATTAAAACCGTACTCTCCGGGTTTTGTCGTTCGGCAGGTCAAACCTTCAATAGCATTATCCCAACGTCCATTTTGTAAAATAGTGGCATGTAGGTACATAGCAGGGTTTCGAATGGAATATGCGCCTGTATAAGCTGTAAAATCTACTTGTTGTTTTTTTGAACGATGTTGTACATCTTGTGCATAGGTAACGCCTCCTTTAATACCTGCCTGTTGTACATCAAGAACCATTAATCTTTTTGTTAACAACGGATTATAAATATTGTCATCATACACAACCAATAAATAATTTCCCGACTTGGTAATGCGCATCTCGTCAGTAGGAAAGACTAAGTTATAATGCGTATAGGGAACTATGGTATTGAAGGAAAAGGAATAATCACTAATTAAATCTTCCGAAAAACCATCTAAATACTCAATTTGATTTAATGGAGAGTAATGCCAATCGTGCGTACAGTGAATGAGCGTATATTTCAAAAAACGGTCTTTTTGAAGTAAATCATCGAAAGATAATTCTAATTTTTCTCCGGAATTTAATTGAATGATGGGTTGTCCGAAATTAGTGCCTTTAGGCACGAGTTTAACACTATGAATTCCATCTGCGTAAATATTGTTTGTGGTTGAGAGGCCAGTGGAAGGTTGTGCTAAACAATTAAAAATTAAAAATTGAAAATTGAAAATTAAAAGGATTAAGAGGTGAGAAAGGTATGCGGTTTTACCGGATTCTAATTTTCGGGCTCTAACTTTTGTATTCATAAGAATAATTTAATAAATATATCCCCACTTTCCAATTTCAAAAGTATCTAAATTGGCAGGCAACGTTTCTAATAAACCGTACTGATAAATGGGAAATATTCCCAACAGTTCATCTCTACTTTCTCCGTTTACAAGCGACACAAATACCGGAACCGCTTTTCGAACTTGATAACCCAAATTCTTTTGGGGTTTATAGTTTGCAAACTCTTCTTGTAAGTTTGTTGAGATTTGCGGCGTACATTTTAAATAATAATTATGCGCATTGGTTTTGCTCACTGAAGTATAAAAACCGTTTTCCGGTGTTATCGAACAAATAGGAAGCAATGCTAATTCTTTGTTGGGGTAAACTACAAAAGTTTCGTGTATATCTTCCGAAACAGTGGTGCCTGTAAATAGCTCTAAATATCTTTTTTCCAATTCGTTCAATTGATTTACAAGATATTCGAAAGCATCTTTTTCAAGAGTAATTTCTTGAACAAAAGAGAGTATGGCATAACGGTCGTCTCGTATCTTCTCGATAAAATCAACGGCTGCTTGTGCTTGTTGCGCAGAAGTTTTTGTAGTGGTCTTCGTTTGTGTTACAGGAACTTGTGTTACTACACCATTAATAATTTTTGTCTCAATATAGGTTTCCTGGATTTGTTGAGTCATTACATCTGCATAATTTTTAGAAAAATCGTGCAAAATATTTTCATTACTTGGTTCCAATGTCGAAAAAGTATGAAAACCGGAAGTTGTATTATTTGTAAGTATTGATTGCAAAAATTTATTTTTCATTTGTGCCGGAGAAAGTTCAGCCACAAATTGTAATGTTTCGTCCGGAACAGTAAAAGGGGTAATGGTTATGTTTTTTAGTTGGAAGGAAACGTTGTTTTCTTTGCAATAATTTGCGGTGTTCAACATTTTCTCTGCAAAATCAGCATATAATCCTTTAGTATGGGTGGTTTTTGTAATTACTACATCTACTTTAAAAGCAGTTTTTGGCAAGGTGTAAAAAAAAGTAGGATTTGTAATTTCTGTTTTCGATGTTACAGGCAATTGATAAACTGCTTTTTGAGCATAAACATTTAGAAAAACAAATAATCCTAAAAAAATAATGAACGATTTTTTTTTCATACAAACAATTTTTTAATTTCGTTTCAAATATAGTAGTTTATTAATTTTCCACCGGAAGCGGTTTGTCAATCTCCTCGTTCCAGGGCAACCCATATTTTCCAATTTCCGCCATAAACGGGTCGGGGTCAAATTCTTCTACGTTAAATACGCCTTTTCCGCTCCATTTTCCGGTAAGAAGCATTTTTGCGCCCAGCATGGCAGGAACGCCGGTAGTATATGAAATGGCTTGTGCACCAATCTCTTTGTTCACTTCGGCGTGGTCGCAGTTGTTCCAAATATAATAGGTGCGTTCTTTGCCGTCTTTTATTCCGCGAATTTGGCATCCTATAGAGGTTTGTCCCGTATAGCCTTCTGCCAACGAAGAAGGTTCGGGGAGTACCGCTTTTAAAAATTGCAGCGGCACAATCTCTCTACCCTCATACATTACAGGCTTAATGCTGGTCATGCCTACTTCTTGCAACACATTCAATACGTTAATATATTTTGGTCCGAAAGTCATCCAAAAACGGGCGCGTTTCAATGTTGGAAAATTTTTGGTTAAAGATTCCAATTCTTCGTGAAATAGCAAATAGGATTCTTTTTCACCGATATTAGGATAATAAATGGGTTTGTGAATTGACATGGCGGGAATTTCGTGCCAAGCACCGTTTTCCCAATATTTTCCGGGTTGCGTAATTTCGCGAATATTGATTTCGGGATTAAAATTGGTGGCAAACGCTTTGCCATGGTCGCCGGCGTTACAATCTACAATATCCAAATAATGAATTTCATCAAAATAATGTTTAGCGGCATACGCTGTATAGATGCTGGTAACGCCGGGGTCGAAACCACAACCCAACAACGCCATAATACCGGCTTCTTTAAACCTGTCGTGGTATGCCCATTGCCATTTATACTCAAATTTGGCTTCATCAATCGGTTCATAGTTGGCAGTATCCATGTAATGTGTTTTTGTTACCAAACAGGCATCCATGATAGGCAAATCTTGATAGGGCAACGCCACATTGATTACCAAGTCGGGTTTGTAACTTTCAATCAATGCCACAAGTTCCGGAACATTATCTGCATCTATTTGTGCGGTTTCTATGCGGTTATTGCCCACTTCCGCTGCAATTTTGTCGCATTTCGATTTGGTTCTGCTTGCCAACAGAATGTTGCTAAAAACTTCGGGAACAGCCGCACATTTATGTGCTACAACTGCGCCTACACCACCGGCGCCGATAATTAATACTCTTGTCATATTCTTTTTTTTTGTTTGAATAATAATGCGGCAAAGATAGGATGTTTTCTTAATTCTTTTAAAATAAATATCCCATCTTTATATAAATATTCGACCACCTTGGGTCATCTTGTTGGTTGATTGCTTTTGCCCAGTCAACAGAAAGAATAAAGTTCTCGTTCATAGCTATTTTTACCCCAACCCCAACGCCAAAGTGTGGTAAATAGAGTTTCTTTTTACTGAAATCAATGTATTTATCCAATTCAGAAATATCAAAATACTTGTCATTACTCGCAATGTTTGCTAAAACTTCCTGTTCGTTCAACTTTTTGGGTTGCAACACAATTCCCATATCACAGAAAGGATTAAATCCAATATAGAATTTTTCTTTTCCAATGGCAAATTTAACTACTTTAAAACGGAACTCGGCAGTAGCGTATCCAAAACCTTCTGCTGTTATTCTGTTTCTAATTAAACCTCGCACAGAGTTTGCCCCTCCTACTGCTTCATATAAAACTCTTTGATAATAAAGCATGTTCAAATAATTATCCAAATAAAACGGAGATTTTCCGGCTACTAATAATTGTACTCCTGCACGATAGGCAAAGGTTACGATATCTTTATAAACAGGGACATAATGTTGAAAAACTGTATTAAATCTCAAATTGTTAAATGATTGTGATTTTCCAAAACCGGCAGTGTAGGTAAAAAATGCATCTGCATACATTCCGGTAGAAGCGTTGGCTTGTTTATTTCGACTATCATAAACAAAACCACCACGCAAGTAAGGATGTATTCCGCTGCCTGTTTCTTCCGGTTTGATAATATTCCATTTTACATACTTTTCATACAAACCCTCCATATCTGTGGGTAATTTTTTATATTCTTCTTTCTTCTTACCTTTGTTAAGCCTATCAATATTCACGCTTCCGGTGTAATAGCCAAGTATTCCCAAACCTGCCGCCCATTTAAAGTTTCCTCTTATCGGACCTTGAATGTCTGCGGAAATTCTCATCAAGTCGCGTCTATATTTGTAAAAAGCACGTGATTTATAATCCGGATTTGTTTGTTCTTTTAATTTTTTATCATTTACAAATTTTTGCCACTCGTGATTATACACCGATTGGTACCCGTTATAACCCAAGAAATCGCTCATAACATCAGGAATAAAAGTAGCATCGAACGAAAACCGGTGTTTGGGTATTAAATATTTTGAATCGTAAGAAAATCTGAACAATCCGTAACGTTTTGTAGTATAAGCTGCTTCAAAATACAAAGAGTGCATATAATCCGGATAACTGGAACCATCTCCAAAGTAATACACGTTCGACAAAACGCCGTATTGAAACCCAAGGTCGGCATCGAAAGCCACGCTGGGTAAAATCCCAAAAGTCCAACCGGTTCTTACGCCATCGGGGTCTTTTTCTTTTTTCTTTTTTTCTTTTTTCTCTATCGACACATCCTTACCGAAAAGCTCGGTTGTCTCAATTCGCCCCATTGATAAAAATGGAATAAGAATGAAAATTCCTATTAATAAAATGTAATTCTTTTTCATATAAATTGATTTAAATTTTAAGGTGCGAAATTACACGATTTTTTTAAATACTTAATAAATGTTAAAAACACCTTCTTTTTACACTCAGCAATACAAACTTTTTCTGTTTTCGCGACCAAATATTAACTCAATATAATTTTTATGTAATATTTAGAAAAGAAAAACAATAAGCTTTGCCTCTTAATCTCTACTCAGAATCGACCAAATTATTATCTATGGGAGCTCTTAATTGTGCGAAAGTTCATACCCGGAAGGTGTGAGTTGCTTTCGTGCTTATTTCCATACAAATGCTTTGG
>Ga0209628_10000191_pt1 | contig 35656 bp, 44 predicted proteins | sample TergutCu122P4_FD_187285 | JGI IMG/M metagenome (GOLD analysis project Ga0209628, IMG submission 187285) | Cubitermes ugandensis P4 segment gut microbial communities from Kakamega Forest, Kenya - Cu122 P4 (SPAdes) (version 2) | ecosystem: Host-associated > Arthropoda: Insects > Digestive system...
AATTGATGTATCATGTAATAACTGGAAGTTGTGAGTCAGGAATAAGTGACTTTATAAGCAAACTAGGAAAAGAAGTAAAAGAAAGTTATAGCGTGCGAGAAATTAAAGAGCTTGTAAAAAGAAAAGGTGCATACCGAAATGATGTATTTATAGAGTTCTTTAAAGATTAGCAAAAATTAAGAATCAATAATATTTAATAAAGGAGTTTTTAAAAATGTTAACGTTAACAACCTGCGACTTCAACCTCAAAGGCGGAATAAATTGCACACCTGAATTTGGAATTATATTGTTAAAAATATCAAAAGAGATTGAAGATATTGATGTTGTCACGATGATGAAACATTCAATTGGACTTGACCGCAAAAATACAACACGTAAAAAAACTTACGACCCATATCGAAACAATTACTCGACAAGTCTTATTGGAAAAGACTATAAGGCATGGGATATACTAAAAGATAACGGTTACGCAATTCAACTATATGATGGCTCATTCAGTTTATCTTCAAAAGGTATAAACGAAATGGAAGTAATAACAGGTCTTAAAATCCTAGACTATGAGAATGTTTCACGGTGGGGTCGAATATGTGCTAACTGCAAGCATTATTACCGTGTACGTATGGGTGGCAAGTATTATAATTGTTGTAATAATGATTATGTTCCCAAACGCAAGAAGAACACTTATACTTGCGATATGCATGAATATAGGTTAGGTCTTGCATACGGTGGCTTTATAAAAAGCACTTAATTATTTTAAAATAGAGGTTGATAAACCATGAAAGTTCATAATTATTGTCCAAGCCCTAAATCAGAATATAAACTCAATGAAATATTACGTAAAAATAAATCAATTGAAAGTTACGGTAAATATATTATCAGTAATAATAAGTTTGAGCCTATTTTTATACCTAATAATTATAAATCCAGAAAAGAAAGAGAGCGATTATACAATGAATTTGAAAAATAATATTAGGAAAGTTACTCCGTATATCACAGGTGAACAACCGAAAGTTGAGGGTATTATTAAGCTTAATACGAATGAAAATCCATATCCACCATCTTATAATGTTATTAAAGATATGGTTTATAAGTTAAAATCTAAGCATGATTTACTTAAACTTTATCCTGACACAAACTCTGACATTCTTAGACATAAAATAGCTATGGAATATGGAGTAAAAGATAAACAGGTATTTGTAGGTATTGGTTCTAATGATGTAATCTCAACGATTTACATGACTTTTTTTAATTCTGAACTTCCTATACTTTTTCCAGATATTACATATTCATTCTATAATGTATGGGCTAATATGTACCGTGTTACATTTAAGACTGTTCCGCTAGACAGTGATTTTAGAATTAATTCAGATGATTATAAGATACCGAATGGCGGAATAATATTTCCAAACCCAAACGCTCCTACAGGTATTTTTGAAAAATTGGAAACGATTGAGGATATAGTGAAATCAAATCCTAATTCAGTTGTGGTAATTGATGAAGCATATATAGACTTCGGCGGTGAAAGCTGTTTGCCATTAATTGAAAAATACGATAATCTGATAGTTGTTCAAACATTTTCAAAATCACGTTCTTTGGCAGGTGTTCGCATAGGCTTTGCAATAGGTAACGAGAATTTGATTAAACACCTTAATGAAGTAAAGTTTTCGATAAATCCATATACAATCAATATTATTACAAATTTTATAGGAATTAAAACTATTGAGGATAAGGATTATTTCAGGAATATTGTAGGTAAAGTTATTAAAACACGTGAAGACACAAAGAAAAGTCTAACAGAATTGGGATTTACTTTTACCAACTCTATGGGTAATTTTATTTTTGCTAAGCATAAAATTGTGAGTGGAAATGAAATTTTTGAGAAGCTTAAAGAACGTAATATTTACGTTAGATACTGGAATAAGCCACGTATAGACGAATACTTGAGAATTACAATAGGTACTGATGAACAGATGGAAACTTTAATTCATGCACTAAAGGAGATTGTTTCATGAATAAAATTCAACTTGTTCAAATTATATGACAATATGCAATGTATAATAATTATCCTCCTACTTTTATTCAGGATTGGAATGAAAAAGTATGAACCATGTAGAAATTATAAAATCTAGCGTTAATTCTATAGAATTAATAAGCAAATTTATAAAACTTAATAAACATAATAAAGGATGTTGTCCATTTCATGATGAAAAAACACCTAGTTTTAAAGTTTATGATAATGATAGAGGATTTTATTGTTTCGGTTGCGGTAAATCAGGAAATATAATTAATTTTATAATGTTAATTAATAACTTAGATTTTAAAGATACTTTAATATGGTTCGATGATAACTATAATTTAGGACTATTTAAAAAAAAATCATATAAAGAATTTCAAAAAATAAAAACATATCAAGAAGAAAACTTTAAAAAAATAAATGAAGAAAAAATAAAACAATACAAAATAAATCAGTTTATAAATTACACAAAATTTATAAAACAGTATAAAGGTAATAATAACCCACATTCAATATATTTAGAAAAACTACTTGATAGTATTTTATTAGATAAAGCAGATATAGATATAATAATATCTAATAAAAAAATGCTATTAGAATGGTGCAAAATAGGGGAAATTTATAGTCAATCAGAAAATCTAAAATTTATATGGAGAAACAAAAATGGAACTTAGAGAATATCAGCATGACTGTATAAATAATGTACGTAAAATGTTTAAACAAGGGTTTAAATCATTATGTGTTGTTTTACCTTGTCGTGCCGGTAAATCTGTAATTGCGGCAATGATTGCTAAAGGAGCTACATATAAAAAAAATTATGTATTATTTTTAGTTCACAGAAAAGAATTATGCAAACAAATTGAAGAAACGTTTAAACAATGTGGAGTTGATATGGATTATTGCACTATTGGAATGGTACAAACAATATCAAATCAAATAAAAAAACAAATAATAGAAGAACCGTCAATAATAATAACAGATGAAACTCACCATTCAACTGCAAGTACATATAAATCTATATATAATAAATTCCCAAATGCTTTTAAAATTGGTTTTACAGCAACACCAATAAGATTAGATGGCACAGGTCTTGGAGATATTTATGAAAAACTAATAATTGGTGTTGAAGCTGAATATCTAATTGAAAATAAATATATGAGCGACTATTCATACTATAATAATAAATTAATAGATTTTTCAGGTGTAAAGACAAGATGTGGAGATTACGATTTACATATTATAGATGGATTAGCTGATAATCCTATTTTATACACAGGAGCAGTTGATGAATATAAACGACTTGCAAACGGTTGTAAAGCTATTGCATATTGTACATCAATACATAATGCAATAAAATTATGCGAGGAATTTAAATCTGCAGGAATTACTTCTGACTATATTAACGGTTCTCAAAAAAAACAAGAACGAGATAAAGCACTAAATGACTTTAAAGAAGGCAAAATAAAAGTTCTGACTTCTGTTGAAGTTATTTCAGAAGGTATAGATATACCTGACTGCGAGTGTACTATATTATTAAGACCAACAAATTCATTGGGTATGTATATACAGCAGTCTATGAGATGTTTAAACTATGTTGAAGGTAAAAAAGCTAAAATACTTGATTTAGTAGGTAATATAAAGCATGGTTTACCTACACAAAAAAGAAATTGGGATTTGAATATTTCAAAGAAAAAAACAAATCAAGAAAATACAGTCGAAGTGAAAACTTGTCCAGAATGTTTCGCAGTATTACCGTTAAATTCTAAAATTTGCATTTGTGGATATGATTTTTCAAATATAATAAAAAATGAAGGAAAAGAACTAGAACAAGTAAAAGCAGAATTAATTGAATTTAATAGAAAACAAAGAATTATAACATCATATAATGATTGTCATAATATTGATGAGCTTTTCCAAGTAATGCAAGTAAAAGGTTATAAACCTATAAGTGTTTTTTTAAAAGCTAAAGAATACGGTTTTAAATTAACATATGAACATTTGAAAAAAATAGCTAAATTAAGCGGTTATCATTGGAAATGGGCAATGCATAAACTAGAAGAAATTAAATAATATTTAAATATTTTTATAGATTGGAGATTTTATATGAATGAACATGATATAAAACTTAAAATTATGATTGAATTGTCAAAACGTGGTTGTAAAGTTTTTAATAGACCAACATTCCAAGTATACCAAAAAATAAAAAAAGCAGATAAAGATGAATATATACCTTTAAAAATTGGACATAAAGGTCAATCTGATTTATCAGGTCATAGACCTGATGGCAAAGCATTTTATATTGAAACAAAACGACCTGATGGCAAAGGAAAAATCAGTGAAGAACAGATAAAATTCATAGAAGCTATGAAAAATTCAGGAGCTTTAGCTGGATTTGCCAAAAATATAGAAGAAGCAATTGATATAGTATTTTGACATACCACTCCGCCTAAGAGAGGTTAAGTATTTAAAGATTTTTAACCACTTTCTGAAATAAGTCACTCACCACTTACGAGTATTAAAATTTTCAACCATTTCTTTTATGACTGTTTTTTCTTCATCAGATATTGCAGCAATCCATAATATATTTACTATATTTTCAATTTGACTTAATAAATTTTGCAAATCATAAATCATTATATCTCTAGTTTCTTTTGTATCTATTTCCATATTTTTTGATTTATCTTTTATATAAGTATTAAATGATATTGATAGTTGTTTTAATATAGATTTTATATTATTATCTGATTCTGATTTTTTATTTTCTGTTTCATTGTTATTTTTTAAAAATAAATTAGGTAATTTATCTCTTAAATATATAATACTTGCAAGTGTGCAAAAATCATTATTATCAGTAGGTTCAACAGCTAGATAATTATGAATTAAGTTATCTGTTTGTTCTTTCCATTTAGATATACTCATATTATTCACCAATTATATAATCAACTAAACCAAACTCAACTGCTTCATTTGATGTAAAGAATTTATCGTGTTCTGTTTCTTTTATTACTTCATCAACTGTTCTATTGCAGTTATTAGCAAGTATATTCATTAAAGTTTCATTTAATCGTCTTGTTCTGTTTGCTGATACCTCTATATCAGCTTCCTTACCGTAGTATCCTGACGAAACGGTATGAGCCATTATTTCACTATTAGGATATGCAAATCGTTTTCCTTTAGTTCCTGATGATAATATAATGCATGCCATTGAAGATGCTTGACCTAGCACTATAGTAGACACATCACAATTTAAAGAATTCATACAATCATAAATAGCAAGACCACTAATAACTTCACCACCAGTAGAGTTAATATATAAATATATATCATCTCTACTTCTTGAATTTAAAATCATTAATTGGTTTATTATTTCTTCTGAAAATATAGGGTCTATTTTACCAGTAAGGAATATACATCTATTGTCAAATAACTTAGTTCTCAAATCAATTTGTCTTTCTCCATATCTAGTGTTATCTAATATAATCATATTTTTGCTCTCCTTAAATTAACTATACTTTGTAATATAATAAATATAAGTGATAACAAAAGTATAACTACATATAATAATGCTTTTTCGCTTATAAATACATCTCCAATATAAATTGCAGGATTTATATTGCCCATAATAACACCTCTTATAGTAAGTAAAGCCTCTATTAATTAGAGGCTTTATTGAATATTGTAGTACGTGAATCGGGGTCTACATTGCTATTATAATGATGATACTTTTCAGATTTTCCTAGTATATCTTTAATTAGATACTCATATCTTTCTACCCATATATCCTGTTCACTTACAATTTGCGGCATATCAAATTTAATACAATTAAGTTCAATAATCTTATCAGTAACAAATGTCAATTCTTTTTTTACATCATCTATTAAACTTGAAATAAAGTTAAATGACGATATATCAACACTATCAAATAATTGAAGAGATATTTTTTGATATTTTTGGATACTATTAGTTTCCCAATCTCTATGAGCCGCAAAACATTTTTTTATAATATCTTGTGTTTCTTCGCTTGACAACTGATTTCTATTTTTATTACCTATTAGATGATTAGCAATTTCAGCACTATCTGATAGTGTATCTGGAATATATATACCATAAGTACTACCAATATAACGCTTTAATTTGCGTTGTTCTATACTTTCAGCAATATACTGATATTCTTGAAACATTGCATATCCAGGCAAATAAACAAACCAAAAACAGTCAGCAAGTTCACGGTGTAAAATAAGTGCAGTGTTAATATTAGATGAAATTTGAGTGAGTAAATTAGCAGACATATTAATCAACTACCTATCTAATACGAGGCCCAATATTTCCAGTATCTGTTCTATTATCATTATCATTTCTATTTAAAGGCATAACAGGAGTATAATTGGTTCTATCATTTTCATTATGTGATATATGTCTTGAAATAGCATTAGCCGTAGCGTCTGCAACTGCTCTTGCTACTGTGCTTGTATCATCTGTATAATCTGTATCATTCATGGCACTTGTTTTGTATCTGCTAGGATATGGATTAGGCAAAAATCTACCTGAACGTCTACTTCTATAACGTGGCCCTCTATTTTCTACGTTGTAGTCATCATCATAATCATAATAATCATCATCGTAATCATAGTCATAATCATAATCGTCCATATCCATTCTTGCACGTCTTAGACCTCTACCTCCACGGATTGGAGAAGTTTTACGTCTATCTCTTCCACCAGTGCCGTAACGTCCAGTACCTTTAACACCACGTCTATTTTCAACATCATAATAGTTGTCTAAATTCGGTAGTATACGGTTAACAGCGTCAATTGCATCGTTAAGCATATCATAACGTGTATAGTCATTTCTTGTATCATATCTGTCATCAATGTCCATTCGGTCTAAATCTGAAAGTTCTCTTACAGCAGTCGCTCTAGTGTCTTTAATGAACTTTACATTTTTAGGGTTTTTGTACTTACCACTGGAAAGTGCATCATTCGCCTGTTTAATTGTATTAACCGCATCACGGCGAGCATCGTCAAGGTGGTGTCTCATAGTATTCTACTCCTTTAATAATTTATATCAGCCGTTAACGGCTTGATTACGCAACCATTTAACTATTGGTGGTATAACATGTAACATATAGTTAACATCATATTCGGTGTTGTATAGTCCGAAACTAAATCTAACAGAACTATTAGCGTCTTTTTCACTTAAACCTATCGCAAGTAATACATGTGACGGTTTATTACCGCCTGCTGAACATGCTGAACCGCCTGACGCATATATACCATTAGCACTCAATGCTTTTAACATTAATTTATTATTTATGCCTTTAAAAGTGATATTTACGATATTGGGCAAGTCTCCAGTACTATTAAGTGATATATTAGGAACTGTATTATATAATCCTTTTATTAGCTTATTTTTTAAACTATCTATATATATATTATTTCGATATTTTAAAAGTTCAAAAGCTTTTCCGATACCAATTATTCCATTTATATTTTCAGTTCCGCTACGTAGTGAAAATTCCTGACCTCCTCCAAATAATAAAGGATTTATATCAATTCCATTTCTAACATATAATACACCAATTCCTTTAGGTGCATACAACTTATGACCAGAAATAGACATCAAATCAATACCATATTCATCTACATCTATTTTTTTATGTCCAATAGCTTGCACAGCGTCTGTATGAAATTTAACACCATGTGCACGGCATATTTTTGATATTTGTTTGATATTTTGTATAGTTCCTATTTCATTGTTAGCAAACATGATTGAAACAATTTCCGTATTTTCTTTAAAAGAAGATTTAAGAATGTTAATATCAATTAATCCATGTCTATCTACTGGAATATACGTTGTATCTTTATTCTTAACAGCGTTTAATACGCTAGAATGTTCAATAGTTGATGTGATTATATGTCCTTTTACATTTAATGCGGTATTATTAGATTCTGTTCCGCATGATGTAAATATAATCTCATTTGGTTTTGCGTTTATCACTTTAGCTATTCGATTTCGTGAAATTTCGATTAGTTTTTTTGAGTTTTGCCCCATTAAATGGGAACTAGATGGATTTCCGTAATGATTTTTTGTACGCCTAATTTCATCCCATACTTCACGACTAATTTGAGTTGTAGCAGAATTATCTACATAAACTGTATTCAAGGCATTCACCGCCTATTTTAAAAATTTATAGCTTAGGCGACGACTATTGCCGTCGCCATAATTAAAAGCTATCTACCGCAGTTACAACCTCCACGGCTAACAGGAACATAACTGTTGTTGAAATGTGCATGACCACAACCGCAACCCTTTTTAGGATAGTTGCTAAATACGAAAGTACCGCAATCAGTTGCGCGACCCGGAATGAAAATTTCTTCTCCACATGACTTAGGTGTATAATCCCAAGGAAGTAGATTTGCTCCGAATAGCGTATTACCATTCTCACAGCGGCAAGGAATAATAAACCAAATTTCCCTGTCTATCAGAGTACCGCACTCAAAAATTGTGATTTCAAGAGTAACACTAGAATCATTAAGAGTAGTATTTTTTATGATACGGAATTTAATCTCGCGTTCGTTTCTGCAACCGCATCCGTTTTCCGCACCCTCAACACTTTGGTCTTGCGGTGCAATGTCATTAAACAGGCTAACATCTGCTCTAAGCATACCGTCACGTGTGAACATATGCTTATTCTGTCTAAGAAGTGCTTCAATATTACCAGTACTAAAACCTAACGTATGAGCATCTCCATCTTTAAGTAGAAGATAAGTAGGGAAATTACCGCTTGTTACATTAACAGCTTCGCCCGGGATTTCAACAGTGTAATTCTTGCCCTGTTTGTAACGGTCTACATCACCGACAAGGAAAAGTGCATTGTCTACACCTGAAATTGCTACAACTCTTTCAATAGTAATAGTTTTAGTAGGCGGGCAAGCAACGGGATAAACATGTTCTGTGACGCTTCTAACAGCTGTTTCACGCTTAGGCAAACAAGTGATATTAGCGTAACCTGCATTAAATCCGCAGGAAAGGATTTTGTTTGTACCACAACTCATTGTAGTTACCTCCAAATATAATATTTAGCGGAGGTTAGCCGTTTTCGGTAAACGGCTTAAAAACCGCTATTGTGAACCTTACACCCCGAACGTGTAAGAATTATCACCTAGGAATAGGCTGGATAACCTGCACCACAAGGTGAACATCCAGGTATAGGAGCAGGCGGGCTATATGCAAATGCAGGTCTACAGTGATTGATTTCTTTCTTCATCAGTTCATCACGCAGACGCATATTTTCAGCCATCCAGTTTTCCTTAGCAAGTTCAAAGAACCTAGCATTCATTTCAGATTTAATAGAAGCAGTATCTTCACTCTGTTTTCTTAGAACTTCATGGAATTTTGAATCAAATTCACGAGACTGACCAAGAGTTTGAACTACGATTTCTTTTTCGATTTTTCCAAATTCTTTAAGATTATCTCTCGTGTTATCCCAAATATACTGTGGGAATGCATTGTGATTACTATGACAACCGTCATTACAACCACATCCGCAACCGTTCATTGCCTTAGCAGCAATCAAAGGTGTAAGCGTTTCAGCGATATTGCATCCATCATGCTTTTTATCGTTCTTCATAAATACAAAAGCAAAAATTGCAAATATTATAAATACAATAAATGCAAACCAAAGCCAATATCCGTCTCTATGAGTACTGTCACCAGTATGAGTGTATGCGCCGTTTTCTGATTCGTGGAACATAATAAGTCCCCTTTCATATTAATTTTTTATGTTATCGCAAAAGCGAATAAACAACTAATTATTATCTGATTTTTCTTGTAGTGATTTCAAGAAATTTTCAATAATAGCTTTTTCTTCGTTTGAATACTGTGATAAGTCATGTGATTTTTCTTTTTTATCTTCTTTTTTATCTTCATAATGTTCATGTTCTTTTTTTTGTTCTTGTTTATCTTCAAGTAATCCTAGTTGAGTTTTAAGTTCTTCTAATTTATCATCAGACAAATTAGCTATACTAGTTGCGGCAACCAAAGCTCCCACAAATTCTAAACCTTTAAATAAATTTTCGAGTTTCATAATAACTCCTTATATAAATCCTAAATTATTTGCCATATCAGACATATACTCTTCTGCTTCCTGTGGTGACTTACCTTGGAATCCGGGTATATTTTGAGCAGATTGAAAAGCTACATTCTTTAACTCTGCTTGATTATCTACAGTAGAACGTTTAGCTGCTTGCCATTCTGGACGGTTTTGTATAGCCTGTGATATTCTAGGGTCTGCATTTTGTTCAATAAAATTAGCAATACCAGCACCTGTAGGCTTATTGGTTAAAGTGAAATTTTTTACTTGTCCCCATAGACTTCTCATATTAGAAATAAATCCTATAAACTCTTTGAGAATTCCCACTATTTAACATCTCCTTTTTTCACTGTTTTATTTGTTGTATTGGCTTTAGCAGTTTCAGTCTTTACAGTTGGTTTTTTCTTTATTTGTTTTACTATAACTTCTTCATATTCATCTTCTAGTTCTTCGTCATCATATACTATTGTTTCTTCAACTATCGAGCATTCATCATCATCAGACTTTTTCAAAAGTTCTTTTTTTAAGTCTTCTATTTCACTCATAACAAATTTTTTAAGTTCTTCGAACTTATTTATTAATTCATTACTTTCTGGAATTTTTTCAACGTAGTTATTTTCAATTTTAGATTCAACTAACTCAAATTTTTTCATATCATTCCATTTACCTTTACCAAGGTCAAATGTTTTTACATATAAAGTATTTCCACATAAAAAAAACATATCGTCTAAATTTTGATTAACAGGATAACTTTCTGCTTGTTGTTCAGACGATACTGGAATACTATATGCATTTTTGTTTGAGGTATTTTGAGGTTGAATAATAGAATTACTGTTGTAATTAGCGGTATGTTGAATATTTGGAATACTAGGTTGATTAATTGCTGAAATAGGTGTTTGCGTTTGTTGGTGTCCATTCATCATTTCATAATACTCACGGTCTGCACTTGCTTGTGCTTGTTCCATTTTACTACGCATAAATGATTGATATGACGGTACTTGAGGTTGTGGTTGATAATTACCATACATAAATTTGTATCTCCTTATCTATTAGTTATCGTCTGTGCAATCACACTCTACAAATCTACCGTTAGCAGGTGAGCCATACGGAATTATTTTAACTTTTACACAGCAAAGGTCTACGCCTTGACCGTCATCACCCTTATTCCCTTTTTCACCTTGTTTACCTTCTGGTATTTCAAGTTCTAAACAGTATTTTTTAATCATATATATTCCTCCACAAGTATTATAGTATCACTAAAGCAAAATTCACTACCTATTGGCAAATTTGTTATTTGAGTTTTAGGTGTAAAATAAATTCCAGTTTTATCAAAAAACAAAGGAAATGCAATAGGAGTTGAATTGGTCGGCAAAACCCATAATGTACCTACTGTTTTCTTGTTTCCTAGTAAACTGAATAAATTATATTGTTCAGATGTTATTATATAATAAGTCTGTCCATTAATAAATGTTTGTGTATGGTCTAAATACCCTACTCCCGAAAACATCTTAGTATATCCTTGACTTAAAACTTCAACACCAATTTTAAATAGTTGAGGATTATTGCTCCATATAGTTATAGGTTCTTTTAAAAACAATAAGCTTTCAATAATCTTTATACGTTCCTCTATATATGAAACATTACAACTCTCAGGTATTTCAAGTTCCAGACAGTATTTCTTCATTTAAACACTCCTTAATATTCGCAGTTGCTGGATAATTATAAGGTACTGTTTTTGATTTTGCACAAAAGTCTACATCAATATACGGCAATACGTAATTAACCTTTATAACATCATCTATAGATTCAAATTCTACAGATGGACTTAAGCCTATATTTATAGTACCGACTTCAAAGGTTGGTGTTTTATTTATACAATCACATGATTTTATAGCTTTTAAACAAGTCTTACCTTTATCACAGTTTTTATTATTGCAACAAAGTAAACATCTTAAAAACCAACATCCATAACTTTTGTTGGTTTTGCAGTTGCACTTATTATTTTTTTGTTCGATTAGTAACATTTAGAATTCAACTCCGTTTAAGTCAGATTTGCTTTTAATTTTCTCTTTAGTGAAATCAATCAATTCAGATAATGTGTTCGAGTTTTTGTATGAATTAATTATAGTAATAGCTTGACTTTCAGTAAAGTTGAATAAGTAAATAATATAAGTTTTTAATGTATCTAAATCCATATTTATATTATATCATTTAAGTATTACATTAAAACTTCTTTTAATCATCACAAAAAACCCCTGCTATGAATATAATCATAGCAGGGGTTTTATAGAAAAAGAAAGGAGTTTAAAAGAACAAGCGAGTTATAATATTATTGGAAGTGTGGCATATTCTGCAACTCAGATTCTTCAAAAATGAGCAGCGGGCACCTTTCCGCCTGAATTATATTTAAATCGTTAACTAAAATTATTGATTGTTTAACTTATTGGAGGTCAACCATGAGTTCAAAATTTTAGTTAACGTTTAATAGACGTGATTTTAAGATATTACCTCAAAATCACGAAATACAGTGATTTTTAATAAAATCACTAAAATAAAATAATATGAAATAAAATCAAGTGTAGAATAAAAGGATAAGGAGATAATCCAAAAGGGATTAATTATATTATAACACATTTTTTTATATTTGTCAATATATTTTATTATAAATTTAAAGGGAATTAATGGACTTTATTTATTTTTTCTAGAACTGAATTTGACAAACGAGTTGCTTTACTTTCGCTTATATACATTGACATATATGTTTCTATTTGTGATTTATGCATAACAGTTCTATACTTAAAATATTCTTCTTCATCTGGAGTAAAGTTACATTCATTTAAGTAAAAATCAATTTCTTTACGAGTTAAATTACCGTAATTGAATTTTTTGTACATTATTCCATTTTTCAAGTCTCCAGCAGTAGTTAGAACTAAAGACATAAATATAGCTAAAGTTATTGATAGTGTTAAACTTGATTTTGCTTGTATATAAAAAGTAGATATAATTACTATACTCCAAATAAGACACATATACCATTTTGAAGTATGATAATGCATAGCACTACCTAATTTTAGACTTTCAATTAAAATTCTAGGTATAGCGAAACATAAATACACAATTAAGGCATTATGAAAAGAGATGAAAAATTTAACACCTATTGTAAATATTAATGTATGTGCGAATACATTATATAATATTCCAAGTAATGTATGTTTCATCTCTTTACTCATTATTTTTTACTCCTCGCCTTTATCTGAGGCAAAAATTCCAAATGTACTCCAATCCCACATATTAACACCTCATTTCTTATAATTTAATAACCATATATTTGATAAAAAAATCACGATATTAAAAACAAGAATACAAATATTCCTAGTAGTTATTGCCCTTTTTGGTTTATCAAATCCTCTATCCCAACAATCAAAATAATAATTGTATAATTTATTTAATAAATTTTTTTTAATACATATAATTGATATTATTAATATAATAAATCTACTTAAAACTAATGCTATATAAAAATTACTAATAAATAATATACATAAAATACTATTAATACCAAGTATAAAAAACAAAAAAGATACTAAAAATAAATCAATAATCTTGCTTTTATATATTAATTTTAAAATTAAATATATTTCAATCATAAATAAAAATTGTCTGAAGTTTGAATGTCTAAATAATATTGAGTTAGTTATGTTCAAAGTTAAAACACTTAAAAACAATAAAAGTCTGTGAGTTTTAATTGATTTTGAATATGATATAAAAAATGAAATGAATAAACATTCAGGAATTAATCCGAATAGTATAACTAATAATATCATATTTAATTACCTTTAATAATTTTTCATAACTTCACCGCTTTAAAATGACGGCACTTATAACAACGATTATGCTTGTACCGTTTAATTTCATGTTTTCCTAAGTAACAACTGTGATTTTTACAATAACCTAAAACAAAACGTCTAGGTATCAATCTACCGTATAAACTAACTTCATTTATCATAAAATCACTTGTTTTTCTTATTAATTTTAATTAATTGTAATACTGAAACAATCAAAATAAAAAAGCTAAAATTACCTTTTGTCATTTCACTAAATAATGTATTAAGAAAGCTTATCATTTTTTTAACGCTTCTCTTGTCCTTATTCCAACTATTCCATCAATTACAAGACCTTTTTTCTTCTGAAAGTCTTTAGTTGATTCCAAAGTTTTTACTCCGAAAATACCGTCAACAATAAGTGAATATCCGTGTTTATTAAGTTCCGACTGTAACCATTTAACGCTCTCGCCTTTATCACCGTTTTTTATAAGCATGGTTGGTTCTGTATTTGATGATGTTATATTAATATTTATATCTTTATTAACAAACTGATTGATATATTCTTTAGTTACTCCATAATACTTATAAAAGTCATTAGTAACAGAACTATATCCATTCTTAGTTTCATCACCCATGAATTTTGAACCATTACGCACATCTAGATGAATAGCACCTCTATTATTGATTTTAGCAATACCACCAAAACCCATATCTTGTGCAATGCATGATACTATATTAGCTGAAATTGGATTATTATCTTGTCCATATAAAACTACATCAGCGGCAATTCCATCACAATGCTTACTACTACCTGAACCTGCGATAGCTTTATTATGGTCAGGACATCTATAACCGCTATTAACTATAATTTTAGAACAATTTAATACTTTATATAATTTTTCAAGCATATCAATAAGTTGAGTATCAATTTTTGATGTATGAGTACCATTGCATTTACATTGAAACTCATTCATCTTAAAATGTTCAGATAATTTAGCATTACTTCCTTTAGCAAATGTTACTATACTCATAATTATTTTTTCTCCAATACAACAGGATTACAATTAGTGCAACTAGAAACTACACGAATATGCATATCAAGTTTATTATCAATAGCACATATTTTTTCAGCTTGCACATCAATTCTATCATGTACTCTCATAAGACTTGTTTTTAAATCTGTTTGGCTTTCGGCTACTTTAGTTAAAGCTAATGTATTATCTTTTATTACATTAAGTATTAAAGCTTCATGAATATTTCGTTGTTCATATTCTTTTTGCATATTTTCTTGTTCAATTTGTTTGTTTTTCTTAACTTCTCTATAAAAAGCAATTAAGAATGACCCTATTCCCGCAGTAGCAAGCACTGATATAATTTCAATAAAATTCATCAAATCACTCAATTCGGTTTATAATTTATAAGCATTATCAAGGAAATGAGATGCACCATATCCGCTTGCATTAGCATAACCTTTTTCTGCTATAACAGCAATAGTATATGTTTGAGCACCACTTTGTCTAATACCTACAACACCATTTTCTATAACAACAGTTGGATTAATTACACCACCACTTGAGTTTATTTGTATAATTGTAGGATTTGCACCGCAGTTTATTCTAAATACTGAACGTGAATTAGAACTTGTACCTATAGCAGTTAATGAAATTCTATAAGATTCATTTGCAGTAGAGAAGTTGCTACCGTCAATAGCATATATTGGAACAAGAGTGTTAATAGGCACATTATATTTTCTATCATAAGTAGCACGTGTATTAGCAGTATTCAATGCATTATTTGCTGATATTTGAGCATTATACGCATCATATAATGCAGTAGTTGCCAATGAATTAGCATTATTAGCAATAATACGGATATCATTATGTGAATTACTATCTGTATTATGTGTATTTAAATCAATATTAACTTGATTTATTTTATCAAGTATATGTTCATGTGAACCTATGCTAATATCATGATTATTAATTAAGTTAATAATCAAGTTAATGATATTCTGGTCAATATACGGTAAAATATCAGTTCTTTTAGTTATATTAACAGATATTGGATTTGAAATTTCTGAAAATTCATAAAGTTCTCTTCTAAATCCTTGACAAGTAACTAAAAACTCACCATTCATATTAAAAGGCTTCTCAAATTCACCTTGTAAAGTATTTGTTTTAAATTCATAAGACCACAAACCTTGATTAAATACAAATCTATACCACTCATAAATTTCTGAGAATTGTTGTAGATTAAAAATAATCTTACTATCTGTTTGGTTTATTTCAAATTCACCAATTGGTTTACCTAACGAGTAATTAATTGGTGTTTTTATAATAGTTTTTCCGTTACTATCTCTGTAAAAACCGAAAGCACCAATTCCAGTAGCACTTTTTATGCCATAATTGCTAATTGAAGATGTTGTTATTCTATTAGGTTCATCTTTGAATATTAAATTATTAAAATTTCCATTATACGGAGTTGTAGATTTATTATTAAGATAATTATTATTTATAAAATAATTTATTAATTCATTTGTTGGTTCATGTGACATTTGTTGTTTATAATTGCTTGAAATATTTGATGTATATTCTATTAAATATTTCATTTTATATCACACCTAGTTAAATATATTAACTTACTAGTTTTATTATATCATACTTTTTTGCTTTTGTCAAGTATTTATTGTAAAAATAAAACTAACGTTTCCCCCACCTAATACATAGACGGTGGGGATTTTATCACTATCTATAATACATAGTACCTATTTGTGATTTAATTACATAGTAATTCTCATCTTTCCACGGTCTATCAATCATTGCATTAATTGTTATCAGCGCTTCATTTGGTGGAGGAGATAAGAATTTAATCCCATCACCTAAATAACCAAAATGAGTATCAACAAATCTAATATAAGTTATAGTTCCGCTATATGATGAACATATCAATCTTGCATACTTTTTGATTACTGGTGATGATAGCATAAACTTAGGATTTGTTGGTGTATATGATGTTGATGATGATATATTAATTAAGTTATCAAAAATAATCTCATCAACCCAGTTTGTACCGTCATCAGATACTTGAAATTTAAGCCCTGTAATGCTCACTACGCTAGTTGATGTTATTTTACGCATAAATAACCCATTAAAACTTTCAGCGTAATCTAGCGTCCATACTATGCCTGTAGTATTTAAAGTTGTTGCAGGAGTGATTTGTTGAGGGAATGCACCTGAACTTGTACCTCCTGTTAAAGTTCCGATAACATCACTTACACTTGCAGACCTATGACCAATTGAATTACCTTTAGGGTCTACTGTATAACCTAAATCAGTTGAAGTTGGAGTAAATAAAGGATTTAAACTTACATTAGTTTGTACTATTCCGTTTATCTTAATAACTTCTGACCCTGTAATAAATTGAGGTATAGGACATTCAAAATCTGTTTTTATTCCATCACCATGACCGACTGATAAAATATCTCTGTTTTGACTATCTAATCCTATTCTATATGGTGAAATCAGAGTTGAATTAGGCAACTTAAATCTAATACCTAACTGTTCATATATTATATAATTAGCAAAACCCCAGTTACCTTGTGTAGCTAATATCTCCTTGTTATCATATATAATTTTATTGTTAAATGAAACTGAACTTCCATTTGCAACCGATATTGCACCATTAGTAGTTGAAGTTATACTAGTATCTGAACTTGGTTTTGATTTAGACGATAGCCAACCTCTAACAATCATATTATCATGTGCTATCTGTCTATTTGTTAATAATGTGACTAGAAATGGATTTTGATTTGCAGGTACATAAAACATTGAAACATCAACACCTGTAGTAACTTTTATAGTTATAATTACCTCGAGTATAGTTGCACTTGTTTTAGGTATTGATATTATATTATTTTCCGAGTCAGTTATTAAACTATGAGTAAGTAAATAATATGATACCCCACCACGGTTTGATTCTAATCCACATTCTGTTATATTATAACTAGAACCTCCACTAGGAAATATAGCTTTTAAAACAGATGTTGAATATGTATTGTAATCAAATGATGAACTTAAAACTGTAACAGATGACGTTAAAACTTTATTAAATAATTTCGTATCATTTGGAGATGTAGTGCCAGTACCTGTTCCTATAACTAAAGAATCAAAACCTGCACCTTGATAATATGCAGGATAATTTCCACCTTGAAATATCCAGTTCCAAAATTGTTCAGTTACAACATTTTTTGAAGTTGCTAAATGTTTTCTATTGCCATATTCATCAATACTGTAAAAATCATAAGTATTAAAAATTTCGAATATATGTTTTCCCATAATTATCTCCTTAAATCGGTATAATACCTATAAATATTGTTTCCCATACAGTTGGTTCAGGTAAGAAACTAAATTCAAATAGTTCTGTATTATATCCCGTATCTGTTTCAATAGGTAAAGATTCCCATACAGTTGGTTCAGGTAAGAAACTAAATTCAAATAGTTCTGTATTATATCCCGTATCTGTTTCAATAGGTAAAGATTCCCATACAGTTGGTTCAGGTAAGAAACTAAATTCAAATAGTTCTGTATTATATCCAGTTTGTGTAATATAAAAGTTAATTACCCAGTTTTCTCGTTCAACTGGTACTTCTGAACCGTTATTATAAATCCATACCACATTGCCGCTATCAGGCAACAATGTAATTTGTGATGGAAGTATAGCAGATTTGCTTAATTTAATGATAATTTTATTATTATCATTAACAGCAGAAATAACATTAGCACCTGTTGTATTTGATATAACAGTAAATGCATATTTAAATTCTGTTCTTAATTTAAGTGGATAGTTAGCTGATATATAAATAGTTGTTAAATCACTGCTAAATGTGAATGAATATAATATAGGTAATATAGGCATATCATCAACTGGTATCATACCAACAGCAGGAGTACGTTGGATAAAATCAAAATCAATATGTTCAGGTTTTACACTTCCAGTAATATAAAATCTTTCAGTGAAAAAAGATTTATTTATCCCAGTAACAGTAAAACACATTCTATAATCGTTTGTTCTGCTTACATGAACATATGAATTATTAATTAATGCTTCATCGAGTATTTCTTCTGAACTCCATATACCTTTGATTTTTGCACGATATGCAACTACTCCGTTATATTTAATATAAGCCACACAAAGACCTGCGTCTATATCTGTATGTTCAGTACCAACCCAACCTCTACACGCTGAAACTTGTAATGCCTGCGTTGCCAATTTAACTCTTGATAATTTGTCATTTCCTTGTTGTTCATATAAATCATCATTTTCATCAATATAGAATATTTGAGGATTTATATTATTTGCAATTAAAGATAATCTTTCGGTTTTACCTAAAAATTTAAAAACTCCGTCATATTCTATTGCTAAAGATTTTACATTAACAATATCATCTAAATTCCAAACCAATGTGAAATCTTTAGACAAATACCGTCTTCCTTTATCATATCTTGCTCTTAAAATAGCTACATTATTAAATTCATTGATAATAGCACTATATATATAAACAGGATTTTCTGAATTTTCAGGCTGATATAAAGTTAAATCTCTTACATCATCTGTCATGAAATAAACCTCAGTTGAATATAAATCTACACTGAATTTAAGTTCTCTTGCACCTATACTACACCAACCAGTAGTACATTGCATTGTAACTGAAAACAAGTGAATATCAGGTGTAGTATTTATAAAACTATCAGGGAATCCAACTGAATTTGCACCTTGTTTAGCTATAAAATAATAAGGTGAGTCTAATAATTGAAGTTCATTATCATATAATCTGATACATACTTCCTGTTCTGTACTCGATATAAAATTAAATCTTAAACTGCTTCGTGCATTTGTTGTTTCAAATACCTCAACAACAAGTTCTGCAATCCTAAATTCAGTTAGTCCTATTGTTAAAGGTTCAATATTGAATGTATAAATTAGTTCAGGTAATTTAACTTTTTCTGTTTGTTTTGTTCCAGATGCTCCACGACTAATAGCTCCAGTAGCACCACCACCAACTTCTAACGGTGCAGATAGATTACTAGCAGTTATCGCTGAACCTGTACTAAAATATGTTAAATAGTTATATATAACGTGATAGTTACCATTTATTTCAACAATATCACCTATATTGAAATTAAAATCTATATAAACTTTTTCAGCAGTAAACGGTTTATAAATATAACCGTTTAATTGATTAAATAAATTATCACACATTATTTGTGTAGCATTTGAAACTTCAATAGTTAATATATTTGAATTATCTCCGACACTCATAAATGTTTCATCTGCTCCAATAAGTTCAATTCTACTTATAGGAGTTTGTTGCTTATTGTCATAATAAGATTGTGCTTTTGTTCCTATATTATGAGTATTATATTCTTTATTTATAATGCATATTCTTATTTTATTATCATATGTTAAGTGAATATTACCACCATTAGCAGATGCAATTTCTTTTAACATTTCGAATTTAGGTTTATCAGCAGTAAATTCCCAAAAATAAGGCTGAATATTATTTAAAGATTCATAATCAATATCAAAACCTATAGCATTTATCAAATCTATAGTTGATACTGGATAATTAGGAATATTTTCTTCTTCAAAAGCACCGTTAAGAGTATATAGTTCATCAAATGCTTCAATTGACATCTTACCGTCAGCCCCGCTTGTTGGTCTTGAAGATATAAAATATATACCTCTATTAATCCATTCAGTTGTACCAACTTCACGTATATAAAAGTCGATTTCATCCATTTCTATAATATCATCAACGACAGGTCTTATGCATATATTAAGACGTTTAGCCGCAAGCATACCAACTTGTAACTGACCAGACATTGTATTGCATTCTATTGTAGGAATATCAACTATACCGTTATTGTTGCTTGTATATTCAAAATTAGCTATAATAGCTTTATATTCAAGCATAATCACACCTATATCTTATTATTATTTAATTCTATCATTCTAAAGTTTAAACCTTTGTTTTTACCGTCATAAGTGGTTATTGTATGTTCTAAATCAGGAGAACAATAAGCTTTATACGATATGCTAGGTATATCTTTAAAATTTATTGTGAAATCATATTCGTTTTTACAACCGTGCATAAGAACAACATTTCTAAACCAAAATAATTCTTCATTTGTAAGCGGAATACATACAGCACTAAATGAACGTCTATAACCAACAATGTCCATAACCATATCATTTGCAAATGTATTTCCTGCGAGTTGACCGTCTGCTCGTGATGTAGTATACTTACATTCATTAGCAAATAAATATTTAGCTATATCATGTCCATCAATTGTGCAAAAATTAATAACCATATTTATTACTCCTTTTTATATTATACTACATCACAATTAAAATGTAAATAAGTTATCTTATTTAGTCATTACACTTCTAATTCCTAATTCACCTGATACTGCATTTGTGATTTCTCTAGCACTTACTGAAAATTCTTTTGATTTAATAAATCCTAACTTTTCATCAATTGTTCTTTGATATGAATTATTTATTCTTATTTCATCAATCAAATCCCTTATTAATGAACTGTTATCTTGATTTTTAAAATAAACATTAGGATTATTTACATCTGAAATTGCTCGTATTGCTGAATTGCTTAATATACCAGTTCCAGTTATATTTGGTATTGTAGGTATTGAAATTCTACTGTTAGTAATTGAGCTTATTGAATTTGATATAGATTTAATATCATCAACATAACTATTTATCTCGTTAATTGACTGTCTAAATGAATTAATTATTATATCACTAATAATATTACCAAGATTTTTAAAAATATCAACTATATTTATAAACAAAATCTCAAATCCATTTAAACTTACATCATCTTGAATATCACTAATTCCCTCAGTGATACCATCAAATGTATCAACTATTTTAGGTATACCGTCCTCAAAGCTATTTTTTAAACCTGCAACACACATGTCACCGAAATACATAAATACTCTCGACGGTGAATGAATATCAGCTTTATCTTTGAAACCTCTATTAACATCGGATGCAAATTTAGCACCTATATCATAACCACTACCAAGACCTTTTTCAAAACCAGTTCTTGTATTTTCACCCCAACCTTTAGAAACAGTAGAAGAACCACCTGAAATACCCATTTTTTGCATTGAACCATTTATAACTTGATTAAACCATTCAGTGCCTACTACATTGCCATCACCTAATCCAAGTTTAGTTCCATCAAGTTGGGCTTTTCCAACTTTTTCAAATTGAGTTCTAACATATGTTTCATAATTTGCTGAGTTCATACCGTTCTTAATAGATTCAGGTATTTTATTATTGAATATATTATCAACAGATTTACCATGTGCTTCTGCATATTTAGTTGCAGATTCATAAAACTGCTGCCCAGAAATCATTCCTCTATTATACCAGTCATTAAGTAATGATAATGCATCATTCGCATTCATTGTTGCTATTTGAGAATCTATAGTGGCTTTATTTAATTTAAGTTTAGCATCTACTGCATCCATTACAGTGTCACCTAAATTATTCATAGCCGCTTGTTCTTTCTCTGTTGCATATACCATTTCATTTGATTTAGAAGTAAGTTCTGCAGTTGCATTATTAACAGTTTCCATACTTGATGTTTTTTCAGCATAAGCGAGCATGAGTTCTCTTTCATTTGATTCTAAATCAAGAATTGAAAGATTGTTGTTTTTCATATACTGTATTAATTCATCATAACCCATTGAACTGTTAGCTAAAGCTTGATTATATCTTATATTTGCATCTTCTAATCGTTTTAAAGCATTTTCATATGTATCATTAGCTGAATTTAATTCATTTTGAACATTAATAAGATTTTGTTTTGTAGCCACTACATTATCTTCGGCTAATTTAACATTTTCAAGAGCTGTTTTTGAATTTTGTAATGCTGTTTCATAGTTTTTTTCTGTTTCAATAACATATGCTGAAACTTCATTATTATTACTTAAAGCAATAGCTAAAGCCGTTATACCTGCTATTAATAATCCTACAGCAGCAATAACTAATCCAATAGGGCCTAAAGCTGTTATTAATGATATACCAAATTCTATTATAGCAGGAATTACAGTTCCAAATAAAAATCCTATAAATGTAATAAAGACTGGTATTAAAGTAGAAATTAAAGCTACGGTTACAACTGATACAATAGTAGTAATTGCTATTGCCCAAGGTAATCCAACCTTTTCTTCAAGTAATTTACCAAGATTTGAAAGTTCTTTTATTAAATTAGGTATAAACATAACTATACCTTCAACTAATCCAATTATTAAAGCTTCTCCAAGTTTAATAGCTGTTTTAGCAATTAACGGTATTCCATACACAATAATTTTTGCAATTATACTGCTTATTTTATTACCTATATCAGCAGCTTTTTGGGGCATATTATCAATAAAACTTAAAATCCCATTTATTACTTTATCAGTGAATTGTTTGAAAATTATAGGTTTAATTTCACTGGATATAGCGTTTACAATAGTTTTAGGAATATCTTTAAGTTCTTTGAGTTTACCAATCAAATTTAACATAGCTTTCCAGTCAATATTTTTTATTATATTAACTGCGAAATCTTTTATTTGTGAAAAATCAGCATTGTTGAAAAACGTTAATAATCCTTGTACAAGATTATTAATAGTATCAGCAATATCATATGGAGATACTTGTGCAAAAAAGTTTCTTATTGCTTCTGTTAAACTTTTCCCAGCATTAGCCCAATCAAAGTCTCTAATAAATCCTATAAATAAATCAAGAATACCTTTAGCTAGTTTGCCGAGTGTAGTACCGATATTACCCATTTTTCTTATATCAAAAACATTATTAAGTCCAGTTGCAAATGCTGAACCTATTTCTTTGAAGTCGATATTAGATAAAGCATTCGATAATAAAGTTGAAATACCAGTAGCTAAATTTATAATTCCAGTACCTGCTCTGCCTAAGATTGATTTCCAATTAATTCCGCTAATAAGATTTCCTATTTTAATACCAACTAAGTCCCAATTAATATCTTCAATTGCAGAAATAATTAAATTAAGCAGTCCTAACGACCAAGCATTAATTGATTTTACAGCTACTCCAACATCAAAACTACTAAAAAAACTATTAATTCCAGTAGCTATTGCTTTTCCAGTTTCAGCCCATTGAAATTTAGTTGCAAATGTCCCTAAAAAGTCTCCAATAGTATTCAATATTTCAGCAAAGAACCGTCCAACTTCTACCCACATAGGACGATTAGTAAGGAAACCGCTTAATAATCCCGCTAGGTTTTCTCCTACATTCCTTGCACCAAATCTAATTGTATCCCACGGAATTAATCTTAATGCCTTTGTAAAGAACGCAGCACCTTTTGCACCTACAGTAAACCATTTGTAGAAATCAGCTTCTGTGAAAAACTTTCTTAAATCTTTTGCAAATTTATCCCACGGTGCAAAATCAGGTATTAGACCTCCAATACCTCCGCCGCCGCCGCCACCGCCACTAGGTTTTTCTCCGAGTTTATTAAGTTCATCAATAGGCAATAAAGCCGCTTTTAATTCTTTTGCCGCTTTTCCGCCTGCTTTACCAGCGCCGCCAAGTCCTTTAGTTAATTTACCAGTGAACTTAGCTGAACCAAATAACATAGACATGAACATAGCCAATATAGACGCCAATTCAGCTATTAATTGCATGAAACCCATTATAACAGGATATAATGCTTGTAATGCAGGCATAAATGCAGATAAAAGGTTATTGCGTATAGTATCTAAAGTACCGTTAAATGATACTCCGCTAGTTACCATTTCACGCATAGCACTCATTACATCGTCTAACGCACCTTTAGTTGATTGAAATACAATTGTACTTTTAGCAATATTATATAAACTGTTAGCTAAACTTAGTAAACCTGACGTTATTCCTTTTATTAATGACGGTATTTTACCTAATCCAATAATTGCTGATTTGCCTATGTTTAAAAATAATAAACCAATATCTTTAATACCACTTAATGCTTCTTCATTAAGTTGTTTAAGTTTGTCTATCACTTTAGTTATTGCTGATATTGCTAATGATACTCCAAGCGATATAGCTGCCCACATTAATGTAGCTTTAATTCTTGCAATATCAAAACCTTTACCCATTAATATTGTTTTTATTTGTGCATTTGAATAACCTTGAGCTGCTAATTGTGCTTTAATCTGACTTTCATTAAGTCCTTGTGCTAATAATCTTGACTTTAAATTAGCGTTACTCATACTGCTGCCCATCATAAACAATAAACCGCTAATACCAGTAACCATCTGTCTAAATGATGCGCCATTAGATATCATCATACCAAATGAGAAACCAATTTGCCTTGTTGATAAATGTGCCATTCTCATAGCATCTGACATTGCACTAATAGATTGAGTATTATTATTTGCAATTGCAGTCATATCTGGAATTGGACTTTGAATACCAGTTCTTAACTCAGATATTTGTGTTCTTAATTGTTCAAGATTTGCAGTAGCATTTGCAGTATTTATATTAGGAGATATTTCTGTACGTGCAATAGTCTCTAAATTTCTTAATTGATTTTCAAGTTCAGTTACATTTGATTTTGCGTTTTGCAACTGGTTTGATAATTGAGTTGTATCTGCACCAGTAGCACCTAAAGTTGAAAGTTTTTGTTCTAATTTATCTAATTCTAAATTAGCTTTGTCTAATTCATCTTTTAATCCAGTTATACCAGTAATGTCTGTGACTATCTGTATTCTTTTGTTTTCTAGAGTTGATATGTTATTTGTTATATCATTTATTTTTGAAGATATTTCTTGTATTCGTTCTGTTATAGCAGGGTCTATATTATCACCTGATATTATAGACCTTGATTTTATAGATTGCAATTCATTATTTAATTCTGCAAGTGAAGATTTATTACTTTCAATTGCTCTTATTATATTATTTAATGATGTTGGTACTGATTGACCTGTTTCTATTAAACTGTTTTTAAAATTACTAACATTATTAGTTAAATCATTCAAAGATTGACTGGTTCTTGATATTTCAGTATCTATATTACCAAATTGATTTTGCCCTAATGATTGTGACATTTTATTTACAGAACTAATAACATTATCTATTTCAGTTGAAACTTGTTGTAAATTTGAAATAATAGGAACTGTATCTATTGCAGATATATTTTGAGTTTGAGTTGGAATTGATGTTGTTTGTGATGAAACTAGACTCGCTTCTTTACTTGCTCTTTCTATTTCGCTTTTATCTACTTTGAATGTCACGTTATATTCGCCTGATATTTTATCTATCTCTGTTTTAAGACGTTCTATATCTTTTAAAACATTATCTATAGTTAGTTTAGTATTAAGTTTTACTTCACCACTAAAACCTTCTGCCAATTAGAACGCCTCCTTTAATTATAATTTTCTACAACGTTTATTATCTGAAATACTAAATTCACAAATATCACGACAACATATACCGTCTTTATATTCTGTATTGTTTTTCTTGCATTCTAAATATGCTTGCTTCATTTTTTCTTGTAAATCATCAATTTTATTTTGTTCTTCTTTGACTTTTAAGGATTCTTTAGTTTTTATTAATACTTTGTTTTTTCCTATATGATTAACTCGTTTTTTTAATGCTTCTCTTTGTTTTTTATCTTTTGGTGGATTATCATACCATTCACTACGTAATGACATAATTTGTCTATATTCACAGTCTTCAGGTAGATTAGGAAGTAAAGCTAGAAAATCTTCATAAGTTAAATTTTCATTTCTAATATTAATACCTATCTTCAAGAATGAGCCATATAACATAGCACTATCTTGTTCTATTGCTAAGTATCCATATGGAGGCATTTTAGACTTTATTTTACTTTCATCATCTTCATTATTACTAAAATAATTAAGATAATCAGATATTAATTTTAAACAAGGTTCGCATAAAATATCTGGTTTAGGTTCTAAATAAAGTGTATCAATTAATACTGAATTTAATAACAAATTAGCTTTATTTTCATCTCCATTAAAAAACTCTAGAAATTCTTTGTTTTTATATTCTTCTAAATACTTCCATGATAATATAGCATTTTTAAAATTTGTATTTATATTATATGTTATTCCATCAACATCAACAGAACTAGGGGGAGATGATAAAAATCTGTTAACAGACATTTATATCCCCCCCCACTGTTTTAATTACTTTTTTGATAAGAACGAGTTCATATCTGATTTTGCCTGTTTCTTAAGTTCATTCATATTTTTGATATTAAATTTTTTAAATTCTTCTTCAAGTTCTTTTTCACATTCAACTACAGCATTCTTAACTTCTTCAATAATTGAATAGATAGCTTCCATTTTATAACCGTTACCGTCATAACGCATAATTTCACGTACAACGTTTTTTTGGTCAAATATATTGTCAAACATTTCGGAAAAAGCTTCAATGGTTTTAACTATTTTTTGATATTCATTAATATTTTTTGCTGATTGAATATCTTCAATTTTATTCAAACAAGAAAAAATATCACTTGTTGTAAGCGGAGACCTAGGATTAAACTTAAGAATTAGATAAGGAAATGGGTCATTATCATATTTTCTTATATTTATAGTTGACAGTTCTACTTCTTTAAGTGTTATATTTTTGGAATTATCTATAGATTCAATATTTTCAATATTGTTTTCAACAATTATATTATCCATATTAAAAAACCTTTCTTTTTTTACAATATGGTACTATAATCGAATATTATTACAGTACCATATTGTTTATTAGGAGGGTATAAAATGACTTGATTAATTATCGCTTCGTTTACGATTGTAACTACGAGAGTAGTTGTTTTCTATATCAATATCAACATCTTTATTATCAGTTGAAACATCTGGAATATTAGTTGGTTTTGAATTTGGAGTTTCTTGTTCCCATTTCTTATCTAACCCAACTCTTTTAATAAAATCATTAATAGGCATTATGTTGTAGCCTCCTCAAAATCGCTGGTCGCAACTGTAAATTTTGCAGGTTTAGCGATACCAATAAGTTTAACAGTAAACGGCATTGCAAGAGCTTCTGTAGATGAACCGCCTGGAGGATTATATAAAATAACGCAAGATGATATATATGCCTTGGTTGATGTTGGTTCTAAATTACCTGTAGTTGGATTAATTTCCATAATAACAGCACCAAAACCGTCTTTAAATTCAATATCAGAACCTGAAGCTCTATTGATATAAAACGACATAAGAATATCTGACAGTTTATCATCAGTTCTTAATCTAAATGGTTCAACTGAGAGAGTTTCATTTTCAAGCGTATTATTTGAAATAAATTCTCCAATTACATTTTTGAAGTCATCTTCATTCCAACTGTTCTCAGGCGAAAGGTCATCATTATCACGACCGATAACATAACTTTCTAATTCACCGCCAACGCCTGTTGGAAGTCTCAAATATAGTTTAAAATGTTCTCTTTTATAAGTTGCTCCGCCCGGAAATGGATTAAGTAATGCCATAACAATTCTCCTTTATATTATATATTTTTCATAAGTCCAAATAATACTAAATCTAAATTCAGTTATTTCAGAACTAATTTCAGCTACTGGTCTACCTCCTGAGGCATTTAGCATTTCAAATTCTGTATCAGAAAATCTAGGTAACATTGGATTTTCGTATTCATCGTTTATTTTTATGTTTCGTTTAAGATTTTCATTATTTATCCAACGTATAAGTTTATCTATTGATTCTAATATTTTAAGTCTATCAATATTTTCTCCAGTATTTCTCCACATTATAAAATCAAAAGATAGTTGCCACCGTTGTAGTTTATCACCTAGTACATTTATATTTCTTCCATTTGCACCATATAATGGTACTCGACCAGTATACATAAGTGCATTAGCGTCTAAACGTGTTCTAAATGCAGAATCTTGACCTTGTACAATCTTAAGATAATCAACCATAATAGTATTCTTAGGTGTAAATAACGGATATGTAATTAAGAAGTCATGTATTGGTTTTATATGTTCAATATCTGTAATATCTTTACTAATATCCATCAAAATCCACCGTTAATCCATTCTTGCATAATTTCTTCCATATAATCAATATGCTTTGGCAATGCAGTTAACGTCCATTCAGGCGTTGTATTAGGGTTAGTCCAGTTTTTTACCACACTATAACCAAACCCAGCAATTTGTACTACACCGTTCCATAAATCTAAAGCAACGTTTTTGCCACTAGGTGTTGTTTTTGTATAAACTATCATGCCTTGTGAATAAAGTTCTTCGGAAGCTATTCTTGACTCTCTTAACATATCACCATATTCATACGGCACAGTATATGCTGTAGTTTCAAATACTAACATGCTCCAGTTTTTTTGAGCTTCACTACCATATCCAAAATTATATTCTATATATTTTTTTAGATTTGTACTGTCAAATTCAATATCTACTTTTAACATAGTTAAGCCCTCAATAGAATAAACTGACTTTTAGTTGTTCCGCGTCTATGGTCATCTGCTCTAGCAACTCTTGAAGTATTAGGTGTATTCCTTATAAATAAAGTTTCATCAGTCCCACTACTTGTCCATGTTTTAGGAAATTCAAATTCTGAAATACCTCTTGTAAGTATAGGAAAATCAGTCTCTAAATTACTGCTAGTCCATTTATCAGTTAAATCTTCAATTGCTGAATTACTCCAAACATAAGGATCTATATATTTTGTAATACCATCATCAAAAACTTGAACCATTAAGTTTATATTAGGTATATTACCTGTCAATCTTACAATTTCATTTTGGTCTTGTGTTACAAAGCAGTTTAATAGCACACGTTTTACAACTATAAATTGTGACGGTACTAATATATTACGATATTTAATAAAAATCGTACAAGGCTCTCTATTAGTCATAATTTCACCATGTATTATTCCCAAAAAAATAGAAAAATCTTCTTAAAGGAGAACTTGCCATGTATTTAGCCAATATATTATTACTTAAAAACTCTTTTTCTGAATTTAAATCTGCTGTATTTTTTTTACGCCAAGTATATGAAAAATTAGTCTCACTATCTAAGCCTTCTCTACCTTTTATGTTTTCGTTTAATGAAAATAACATTTCTGCATATTCACAAATACATTTTTGTAAATGATTTGGAGCTATATTAAAATTAGAATGAATAAGCTCTAAATTTATAATAATAAATCCATCTATTTCAAAATTAAATATAGCTGATAACTCATTTAATTTTAGTGTTAAAGTATAAATATTATTTTCTAGTTCAATGTCTATTTTATAATCAGGAATTTTATATTTAAAGAAATCTAAAATATCAAAGTTTTCAGTATCTTCATTATTAAGCAATAAAATATTATCTATCACTTTTGATATTTCTTCATAGTCTTCGTAACTGTCGAATTCAAGATTAAATCTATTTATTTCAGTGATAGCTTGTGTAATCCAACGTCTAAAATTTACTCGATTTAATACTGGATTATCTCCCATGAGATATTCGTTTATATAAAAACCCCATGAAGTCCACATAATATCACCTAATTATATTCTTTATTAATACCCCAAACAATTTTTATAGGTTCTTTTCGTTTTTCACCAATTAATTTAACATCTATAATTTTATATTCAAACTTATCATTATTATCTATAACTACTGCAATATAATCAGTAGAATTATTTATATTCAAGTTTTCTGTATTAGGAACTACAGATATAGTTTTTATTTCATCATTTTCATTTTCGCAACTAATTATATTACCCGTAATTATTTTAGGGTCATACAATCCTATACCCTCAAGTACACGTATAATATTATTAATATGCATTTTATAATCTAATCCCATAATACCCTCTATTCTGATATCCAAGTCAAAATACCATTAACTACTTTAGGCGCAAAAGTTCCAGTTGATGGAGGAATTGTAGCATCTATAAATAATGAAGGTTTGAGTACTCTTGCTAAAAAATCAATAGCTCCAAATCCACTTGTATTTTTATTTCCAAATTGTAAAACAACACCTATAGTGTATTGTGCAGTAGAATGTCCCTGTCTTAAACCTACAATTCCATTTTCTACAGATATGGTAGGATTAATTATACCGCCACTGGTATTTATCTGTGTAACTACAGGATTTGAACCGCAATCAATTTGATATATAGAACGAGAATTAGAATTTGTTGCTAAAACAGTTAAGTATACTAAATAAGATTGATTCGCAGTTGTGAAATTATTTCCATCAATATCATAAATTGGAACAAATGTTCCAACAGCTACATTTACATTTTTATGGCTTGTTGCACGTAGCTTAGCTTCAGTAAGAGCAGTATTTGCAGTTGTTTGCGCATTTCCTGCATTGGTCAATGCAGTATTTGCAGTTGAATTGGAAGTATTTGCAGTTGTTTGTGCATTATTAGCAAGCGTTCTTATATCGCTATGAGCAGTATTACTTGTATTATGTTCAATCAAGTCTGATTGAACTTGATTAAACCTATTGTTAATACTGTCATTTGTTGGTGGTATCTCAGTTAAACTATCCATTATAGATTTAGCAATAGTTGGGTGAGTATGTTTAGAGCTATATAACTCTGTAAAGTTATCATTTATAGCAACTCTATTTTGTCCCATAGGAACATTATTTTCTAACATTATCTGAGACAAAAATACTCACCTAACTTTCTAACCAAATATTATTATCGTTCCAATAATCATTATCATTCCAATATAATAAATCTTTGAAATTTAAAGCAATATATCTTAACGCTTCACGCCAATTATTGATACTATATGCACCTAGTGCATATGCAGTATGAATTAAATTTGAACGCCAATTATTACGTTTAACTCCAAAATTTAAAGCTAAATGTGATATAGATTCCCTCCAATGTTTACTGTTTGGAGATATTTCTGACAAATCAGCTCGCCACCACTGTGGATTAGTTCCTACCATTTTAATCCTTATGATGGCTATAGCTTCACGCCAACTCATATATTATACTTTTGGAGGACGACCTGTGGAACGCCTATCTTGCTCTCCGATTTCTGTTTTATTGTAATCTTCGGTTTTATCAGTATTGTTTTTATAACCCAACCTAACTAAAATATCAGACATTTTATTGTTAGATGTTTTCAGTTTTGTATTTGAGCTTTTGTTTTTTAAAATCATACAAGTACCTCCAACTAATTATTCTTCTAACATAAGTTTAGCTACTGCTTGTGCGTTACCGTCAGGAACATATACGCCTGATTTAAGTGCACCAGTTAGTGAACTTCCGTTGAAATCCTCGCTAACCATCAATCTTGTTGTTTCAATACCTATAAAAGGTAACGCTATACCCTGTGGAATAAAGTAAACTATATCACCGTTAGCAAAATATTGACTAGGTGTATTGATAATATTAAATCCCATAAACTTTTCAACAACACCGCCATCAATATCAACTGAAGAATTTTTGTTTGTTGTTATTAAATCTGCCTTAACAAGTGTAGAATATACTATTGGATTTACATGTGCATCGATATCAATATTAACTTCAATATCGGTGAAATAAGCAAACATCGCTGTAAATGCGTCAATTAATGTTTGTTCACTAATTTCATCAATTGCTAAATCATTACCTGCAATATTACTAAAACGTAGTCCGTAATGTTTATTAATTTCTCTTACTTGTTCTTGTGCAATTAGTTCCAATCTTATTGCTGCAGCCTTGTCAGGGTTAGCATTTACTGTGTTTTCATCAATACCCTCATTAAATGCTAAATCAATTGTATATTCAACATCTTTGTCGCTGTAAATAATTTCAGTACGGGGCCCGAAACGGTTTGAATTACTTGTTCCTGTACCGAAAGCTACATTAGCACCAGTATTATATGGTCTTAATATTACTGGAGTAGCATTTGTTTTAACTTTAAATGCTGTAGTATTATGGGTAATTCCGTCAGTCGTCTGCATTGGTTGCAATGCTGTCTGCCATGCATTCTTTGCTTCAAATATTGACTCCAATATCATTTTGTATTCAGGTGTAAATATGAATACACTTTTTTCAGTTGCTGTTGCCATTATTTTTTCCCCTTTCTATACTTATCTGCAATTTTTTCAGCTTCACTTTTAGTTTTACCAATTTGGTAACCTTCAAGACCTGCTTGTTTGGTTTGTTTTTTGCGTTCATCAACTCTAATCTTTTCTTCATATCCAACTTCATGAACTTCAAAAGATTTAAGTGTTTCAATAATATCATTGCAATCTTCGTCAGTTACATTCCTAAAATCCTTAATGAAATTAACAAAAGATGATGGCATTTTAATTGCATTAAGTTCTGTAGCAAATCTATTCTTACGTTCTGACGCAAGCATTTTCTGTTCAAATTCATGGTCTTTATCTTTATGATACTTTTCAATATACTGTGCTTTTTCTTCAGGTGACATATTTTTGATTTTTTCTTCAAGCGTCAAGTTATCATTTTTAATGCGTTCCCACGACTTTTTTGCTTCTGATACTGCTTTTTTAGTTCTATCATCAATCATTTTGTTGAGTTCTTTACTAAAATTAACATCCAAAAGTGCTTTTTCAAGAGTTATTTCAATTGTTGGTTCTGCATTAGTGTTAACATCATTTTTTTCCATACCATTTTCTCCTTTGTAATTTTTATTATAATTACTTTGTATAACCATTGCTTCTGGTTGTGCAGGTATTGCTACAAAACTCCATTCATATCCGTCTTGAATATCATCAAGTATCTTATAGCACATTTTACCGTCATATATTTCATTTTTATAGTGTTCACAATTTACTTCTCTATTGTTTGTTTTGCAAATTGAACAAGTTTTTTTATTTGCACTGCAACTTATACTTCCTTCTTTTTTTATACCACTGTTTATTTCAGATATAATCTTTTCATTTTCAGGTATTTTAGGAATATAAGCACTTGCAACTAATCTTTTATATTGTTCACCATATTTTGTTAATCTATCAGGTACAGTTTCTATTTTGGTACTGTATATTCGTGCTATCTGATTATCTGATTTACAATCATGGTCATGAATTATAGTTTTACCGAGCATTTTAGACTTTAATGTTATTAACGCATTATCAGAAAAACATTCAAAATCTCTATCAATTTCATTATCACACAGAACCATTGAAAACTTAAACACATCATCCTCAGTAACTTCTGATAATGTATATGTATTTATTTTTTTCATTTCAGATTTAGACACTTTATAAATCACCACTATTCTTAGTTATATATGTTTACAAACATTGTTAGTTAATATATTTAACTAACAATTTAAGTATATCATACTTTTTTGCTTTTGTCAAGTGTTTTTTAATAATAAAAAGGAATACTTATAAGTATTCCTTTTTATTATTAATTAAGTCAATTATGAAATTATCAGGTATTATATTTTTATCTTCAATTGAGAAATAAAAACATTTATAAAATTTTGTTAGTTTATTACCTAATAATTTTACATTGTTTTCGATTTTGATTCTATTAAAAGATTTACATTTTTTTAAAAAGTTATATTCTAATTTAACTTTATCTTCTATATCTATATTATGGCAAGTACGCACGTTACTTAGGAAGTTCTCTCCGACCGTGGCGTTTTCATAGATTGATATGTATCCGCAAGACTTACAGTTGCTTATGAAGTTGTCTCCGACCGTGGCGTTTTCTTTGATTGAGATGATTCCGCAAGACTTGCAGTTACTTAGGAAGTTCTCTCCGACTGTGACGTTTTCTTCGATGTAGATACTTACGCAAGACTTGCAGTTACTTAGGAAGTTCTCTCCTACAATGGCGTTTTCTTCAATGTAGATATTTCCGCAAGACTTCACGTTACTTAGTAAGTTCTCACCGACCGTGGCGTTTTCATAGATTGATATGTATTCGCAAGTCTGACAGCTGCTTAGGAAGTTCTCTCTGACCGTGGCGTTTTCTTTGATTGAGATGATTCCGCAAGACTTGCAGTTACTTAGGAAGTTCTCTCCGACTGTGACGTTTTCTTCGATGTAGATACTTACGCAAGACTTCACGTTACTTAGGAAGTTGTCTCCAACTACGGCGTTTTCTCTGATGTAGATGTTTCCGCAAGACTTACAGTTGCTTATGAAGTTGTCTCCGACCGTGGCGTTTATTGATATGTAGATACTTCCGCAAGACTTGCAGTTACTTAGGAAGTACTCTCCTACCTTGGAGTTTTCTCTGATGTAGATACTTTCGCAAGACTGCACGTTACTTAGGAAGTTGTCTCCAACTATGGCGTTTTCTTTGATTGAGATGCTTACGCAAGACTTGCAGTTACTTAGGAAGTTCTCTCCGACCGTGGCGTTTTCTCTGATTGAGATGCTTCCGCAAGACTTGCAGTTACTTAGGAAGTTGTCTCCGACCGTGGCGTTTTCTCTGATTGAGATGCTTCCGCAAGACTTGCAGTTACTTAGGAAGTTGTCTCCGACCGTGGCATTTTCTTGGATGTAGATATTTCCGCAAGACTGCACGTTACTTAGGAAGTTATCTCCAACTACGGCGTTTTCATAGATTGAGATGATTCCGCAAACCTCTACGATGTTTTCAGGCAACGGATTTGTAAACTCTTTTGTTATTAATAGATTATTTGTTATTACAAAGTTTCCGTTTTTATCTTGTTCTGCATTTATGTTATTGTTCTGCTCATCCAATAAT
>Ga0209628_10000192_pt1 | contig 35649 bp, 46 predicted proteins | sample TergutCu122P4_FD_187285 | JGI IMG/M metagenome (GOLD analysis project Ga0209628, IMG submission 187285) | Cubitermes ugandensis P4 segment gut microbial communities from Kakamega Forest, Kenya - Cu122 P4 (SPAdes) (version 2) | ecosystem: Host-associated > Arthropoda: Insects > Digestive system...
AGGTGCTCAACAGCAAGCTGACGGAAATGTCCAAAACCCTCATGCGCGGCATGGGGCTGGATCCAGAAGCGATGATCCAGAAGATGCGCCAGGGGATTGAAGAAGAAAAACGAAAGAGGCAAACGCCGGTAGAAATACTGTTTTACCACTGCGATCACTTGGGCACGCCACTGGCGCTGACCGATAGGCAAGGACAAGTAGCCTGGGCAGCGAAATACGATCCGTGGGGGAATGTTGAAGAGGAGTTTAATCCGCGCAATCTTGAGCAAGATATCCGGCTGCCAGGGCAGCATTTGGATCGGGAGACGGGGTTGTATTACAACTATCGGCGGTATTACGATCCCAGGATTGGCGCCTATATCAATCAGGACCCGATTGGGTTGAGAGGGGGATTGAATTTATACCAATATGCCAATGCCAATCCTATTCGTTATTTTGACTCGCTTGGACTTGATCCAGCAGCAGCAGTAGCAGCGAGTCCAACGATTATGGACAGTTTAGGTACTGCACTTAGAACTATAGGCGCTGGAATATCCTCTACAGCGGCTGGTATTGGAGGGGAAGCAATTTTAGTACTCTCAATTCCAGGATCTACGCCTGTGGCAGATCGGCTTAGATCCGCTCATGAAGCTGCCGTTAAAGCTGGAGGTCGTACACAGACTGGTTATGGTGGAAATTGCACACCTGATCGATATGATGAGTTAAGAAAGGAACAAGATACTGCCTGTGGTAAACCTGAATCCGTGACCCCAGAATATCCATCAGCGTAATAGCTGTCCCAAGTTACTCATTATGAGCGCGCCCAGGACAATTCGATGATAGCGATACGCAATTACGGCCTATCACCGCATGCCGCGGACCGCCCAACGCTGTCCGCTAGCTCGTACGAGGGTGATTTGCGCGCAGCCGCGCACAGCCGATCGCCTGGTTTGAGCTGCCAGGTACCGCGGGCATGGGGGGATTTGGCCGGCAGGCGCTGTTTGACAAGGATTGAGATATTTACCGCCAGTTTGATGAGATAAATGGCGGAATAGGATGGAAGAAGGCGGGGGTTTCCGGATCGAGTTTGCAAATCATTTGCATGTGGTGCAAAAATTTTGCGCCATCGATTATTGATCGATCAAGTGACGTCAGTCAGGAAAATGCCGATTACATCCAAGATGGTTTCGCGATCCTGTTGCCCAAGGGTACCGGCAACCGGATCGTCGAACAACATTTGCCGGCGGGGCATACGCTGGGTGCCGAATTCGTGCCAGCCCGCGTAAGGGGCGTCCACGCCAACTCGCACACTGGTGGCATCTGCCTGATAATTGACGCCATCAAGCATATGACCGAAACGGTCGAGCAGCCGTGCGTTTCCGGGACGGCCTTCTCTAGCTGCTGCGCGTGTGCCCGGAAATGGATAGCTCTTACGGGTGCTGTCCGCCCATTGCAGCCATGGCGCCCCATCCGGTGCGCGGGCCATCGCAAAGCGGTCGCGGATGTTGCCTTCCAGTCGTCGGCCGATTTCATCCATCGCTGGCGTCAGGTCAGTCAGGTGTGCCTGGAGTTGGGACAGAAAGGCGCTTACCTCGGCATCTTCGACGGTGATGGTCAGCATGGCCTCTCCTGGTTAAAATAACCACAGGAACACGAGGACGCGAAAGTGGCTGGCACCGGGCCTATAGCCACCTGAAAGCTGACCCCACTGTCCGGCAAGGTGATTCGGGAGCTTGATCGCCCGTGTTCCGACCTCATTTCCAAGTTTCCTGACGATAAATCAAGCGACCCACGCGCAATGCATTCATGGCCTTGCGTTCGCGGTTGAACATGTTCCACACGACACTGCCATCGGCCTGTTCCAGCACGATGACCACGATGTCGTATTTTGCCCCGGAAAAAATCTTGATGAAGCGCCGCCGCGCGGTATTGTCGTCGTAGTCAACAACCCACACCTCGTCCGGAGTTTGCAGCGCGGGCAAAACAAAATTACCGAATCGCTCGCGCCCGTCCGACATCTTCTCGACCACATGCGTTAACAGCCGATCCTCGATTCGTACCGCGCCCGTTGGTGTCATCACCAGGCGCTCACCGCCAGGCGGCACGCCCAGGGCATTGCGCAACACTTCGGCGGCGCCCTCCAGCGTATCAGCGCGCTCCAGCAATGCGGGTGTGCTACCAATTGGTGTCATTGTTCGCAAATCGGCCAGTTCAAGGCTCACCCAGTTAGACTGCCCGGCCACCTCTTTAGCCACCTTGGGTGCCGTCATGCCAGCGCTCAGGGCCGCCGCTGCGATCTCAGGCGTGAGCTTGGCCAACTTGTCACGCACCAGTGCATCCATTGCGCCCTGCATCAATGCGGACATGCCGGGGTTGTAATCAAACCCAGGATCAATGCCGCCAGGAATGCGTATTACGTTGCCCGTGCTGGGGTTACGCCACAAACGCTCGGGCGGATCGGGCGGACGCTCCTTCTTAAAGTACTCACGTATCACCGGAGCATTGGTATTGAACGCCGCCCCAGGGCGAGACTCGCTGTAACCGCGCTCGTAGGCGGCCTTGGACACGTTGACCACACGGCAGCGGCAGCGGTAGCCGTTGGGCGGGAAACGGGTGAGCCACCATTCGTCACCAATAGGCAGCACCACGTTGTGCCAAAGACGATGCAGGGGTCGTACCCGGTCATCGTCCATCGTCACGTAGCGCAGGTAGGTGGAAGGGCCGCCGCGCCTGAGCCGCTGCCACTGGCCGGCGGCGTGTGCTTGGCGCATGTTGGTGTCGTAAATCAGCGCCAGCCGTGCGTTGTTGAATGTAGTCTTGACGATCTCTCCGGTGCCGGGGTCAACAATTTCCTTGGTTCCCCACCAACCTTCTTTCTGCAACAGCTCGCGGGCGTTCCTCATCCAGTCGGTGCGCGACAGATCGCCGTTCACTGACTGGATCAGGCCGTCGTAAAGGGACTGCAATAGATCAGCGCGAGCCAGGCGCGAAATGGTGAATTGCTGACCGTGCGCCTGCCGAAACACGTCGCTGTAGTGGTAGCTGACCGTCACTCGGTCGCGCCCCTGCATGTAGGCGATGGCCTCTGCCGCAGGCAGCCGTTGCGCCCGTGCGAATTGCGATGCGGCGGACGTGGCCATGTCAGGCCCCGGCTTGCTGCGTATCGTCCAGGCCCGCTTCGGCGCCAGCGCCGGCGGCAAATACGCTACGCGTCAACGATTGCGTCAGCGCCGAATCGTCCATCTCAGATAGCAAATTGGGCAGGCGCTTGAGCACCTCGGCGGCGGTCAACCCTTGCCTGGCGGCTTCGTCCAGCATGGCCTGAACCGGTGCCACCATCGGGTCGAGTAGCGGCTGCCAGTCGGCCAGCGCATCGTCCACCATGTCGTCGATCTCGTCGCGGACGGCTGGCGCGCCCTCGGAAAACTGTGCTGGCGCGGCGGGATTTCCGGCCTGCCAAGGTGGTGTCGTAGGCGTCGCAGGTTCCCAACCTTCGCCATACAACTCGTTCACACTCTCGGGCGTGCGCCTGTAGCCCAGGCCCGTTGCTATCTTCACGTCGCGCTCGGCCATTGCGTTCAAGTCCGCCGGCTCATCGGTCACGCGGTATACACGCGGCGGTACCGCGCCGGGAAAGTTCCAGGCGGTTAGCCATTTGACCGGCCCGAGGTTGAAACTCTCGCACACCAAATCGGCATCGGCTGTCACAATGTCGCGGCGCACGTCGCCTTGCAAATCTTGACCGCCCAGCTTGCCGGGCGTGCCTTGGGTGCTGGCGGTTTGGCCCAGCACCACTTTCTGTATCGCCTCATTCATCCGGGCGTAGAGCGTTTCATAGTCCGCCGTGCCGCTGCGCGCGGCTTCCAGCAGTTGCAACTTCATGCCTGTTGGGATGATGATTCCGCTATCGGTCTGGATAGCCTTGGTGGCACGCAACAGCTTGGCCTGTTCTTCGTCGCTGGTGTTGTTGCCGTCGTATTCGCCCACCGCCGTCGGCATGCCGAATTTTTCCAGAAAGATCAGCCAGAACTTGACGCCGTTGCGCTTGAACAGCACCGGCCAATACAGCCAGTGCGCCAGGCCAAGGCCATAGGGCTCGTCGTCGTTATCGGCACCACAACTGAACGACCAAAAATAAGGCGGCTCGGCCGGCTCGCCTTCGTGCAGCGCCTGCGGCGTAAGCAGGCGCAAATCGCCCTGCTCGCCGAAGCGAAAGCGCCGGCGGTTGCGTACCACGATGCGGTCGATGCCGACATAGCGGCCCTGGGGTGCGTAAATCACCTCGGCCACGGCAAAGCCGTAAAACACGCCGAACAGCATCTTGGTGGTGATGTTGTCCCAGCCGATGGCGTCGAGTTGCTCACGCAAAAAATCCGCCGCCGCCTGGTCGATGGCGCGTTTGCCGCCGGCATCCACTTGCCACTCGCAGCGCGTCACGGCCAACTGGCGCTGGTTGAGCGCGCTCTTGACTTCATCGTCGGAGAGCACGGTTTCGTAAATCTCCCAGTCCCAATTGCCGCGCGTGCGCAGCACGGTATCGGTGGGAAGAAGCAGCGGCCCGGTATAGCCGCGCGTGATGTCGCGTCCGTCTTGTGTCGTGGCGATCTGGCGGCCGAACTCGGGCGGCTTGGCTGTGGGATCGGGTGCAGTGGTGTCTTTGCTCATACATACCCCTGAAAGTCATTGCCGCCTGCCCATTCATCGCCCCAAGCGCCATCAAGCATGGCGGCGGCCATGCTGCGCCGGCCGGTACTCTTGAAGTCGATCGGTACTGGCTGGTTGTCCGCCGCGTTGAGCGCCAGAAAACACGCCCAAGCGCGGTCAGCATGCCCGGCACTGTCGCTATCGGCGACAAAGCGCGGCGCGCCTGTAGGCCCACTGATTTTTTGCAGTTTGTGCAAATCGGCGCGTATCTCGGGCGCGGCCGGGATGCGGATGCGCTTGTCCTCAAATCGCGCCCTGCCGGTGGTGGCCATCGTCAGCTTGTTCGGCGCGGTGAACAGCACACCTTCAACGCGGGCGGCGCCGTGGCGGCGTTGGGCCAGGGCCACCGGCGTTTCACCCATGCCTGTCTGGTCCATGCACGCGCGTACCACCTGGTAGCGCGAAAACACATCGGCTAGCACCTCGGGTTGCTGCAAGGGGCCAATGCGGTTATCGGCAATAACCTCGCGGGTCCAAAACACGTCGCCCACTTTCTCAACAACCCACACCACGAACAGGTCGCGCCCGCGGCCGCTGGCAATATCGACGCCGATATAGCAGGGGCCACCCGAATAGCGCGTAGGGTCTCCGGCGTGCGGGTGCTCGCATGAGCTGATCAGGTCATAGTCCAGCCAGGCGCTGGCGCCATCAAGCCATTGCAACTCGAACTCTTGAGCCCATAAATCAGGGTCTCCAGCACCGCGTTTGAGTTCTTCGATGTCGCGCGGCAGGCCGTCGGCGACGGCCTGGTAAATGTCCGTTACGTGGCGGCTCCAGCCGTCGTCGTGGCCCGTCATCAACTCATAAAACTTGTTGCCCTTGCCGTTGGGCGTACTGATCACGCGCAGCTTCAGGCCGGGCTTGCTGATAACTGGAAACAACGCCTTCCAGATTGCCCGGCTGTCCTGGTGAAACGCAAATTCGTCCAGCAGCACGTTGGCCGAAAAGCCCCGCGCCGTGTCTGGGTTGGCCGGCAGGGCCGTAACACGGCTGCCGCCGGGTGTCTCCACCTCAAGCGCGCGGATGCTGGCGTCGAATGGAACCTCCAGTTCCTTGAAAGCCGCTTGCAGTGCGCGCAAATGCAGCTTGACACCTTCGTTCATGGCCTCGCGCGCTTGGCGCTCGCCCCGGCTCAGAATCACCCAGCGCGTACGCTTGCCGGCGGCCTCGGCGCGCACCACGTCCAGCGCAATCTCCAGCGTGCTGGTGAATGTTTTACCGCACTGGCGCGCAAACATGGCGATCTTGAAGCGCGACTCGTCCGCCACCCAACGGCGCTGGTAAGCGTACAGCGCGAGGGCGGGGGAAACGGCGGTATCAGAGGTTGCCATACGCCGCCTGAATTGCCTGTTGCACCCGCGCCAGCGCGTCTAGCGGCACCTCGCCGCTTTTCCCCAATGCATCTAGCGTGGCATTGATCTTGGTACGCACCTCCGCCGCATGCTTCTGGCGCGCGATGTTGGCACGGCCTATCGCCGCAAAATCGCGCCCCGTTTTGGTCAATAGCGCCAAGCGCTCGGCCGGGTCAGCTTCGTGGCTGGCCCGCTGAAAAGTCAGCAGGGCATCAAAAATCCCTGTCTGGAATTGAGCGTAAATCGCATTGCTGCGCGCGTCCGCCTCGTCGCGCGCGGCCTCTTCAAGAAGCGTGGCCGCCATCGTGCTGGCACGCACAGCGGCCAGTTGTTCTTGCAATACCTGGCCGTGTTCATTGAGCGCACTCTTGCCGATCTCATAGCCCTGATCGGACAGCCATTGAGACAGCTCGACATAACCGGCAAAGCCCTGGGCCTGAATGCGCTTGTCAAGCGCTGCGCGCAACTCGGGCGGCAGCAGGTCAACCTTTTTGGGCGGAGGCATATTCGGCCTCACCAATACTTTTTCGGACGCGCAATGCCAGGATCGCAATCGACCGTGTACTCCGACACGTCCACGCCATAGCGCTCCAGCTTTGCGCTCCACGCGCCATTGGGCTGATCGGTCACGCTGACCAGCCCACGACTTTGCAAATAGTCCAACTCGCGCCGTATCTCGATGATCGTGGAGTCGGGAAACAGAGCTTTCTGAACCACGCCCAACAAAATGTCAGGCCCTGCCCCCAGCGGGCGCGCGTTGTTGAGTGTCAGCAGCAACACCCAGCGCAACTGCGCCGGACGCGGCTGAGACGGATCAGGTTGCAGGTTGACGGAGCTCATGCGTTAAGACCTCTTTGTTGCAGCAATTCCAATTTAGTTGCCAAGCCGTCGAGCTTGGCCTCCACCACGCTTTGGCCGCGCACGTAGTCTTCGCGGCGCACATAGTTCAGTGGCAAATCAGCTTTAAGAAGAAGCAATTCGCGCTCGAAACGCTGCCACAGCGCGGCTTCATCGCGCCAAGCTTTTTCGATGAAATCCAGCCGGCGTGCCAGTTCGGCGTTGGCCGCTTGGTTGGCGTGCTCCAACGTATCGAAATGGCTGTCGATGTTCTTCAGCGCTTGAGAGATCACGCTATTCGTGAGCCGCCAAACGATACTGCTTACCGATCCTAAAAGCGCGACTACGACGCCAACCAGTGTCCAGAATTCGACTGTCAACGTCATGGCGTGCTCCCTTGTAGCCAATCCAAAAAATCGACCAGACGCCCCGCGCATAGGCCATACAGGTCGTACATGTCTTTAAGCGCCAACACCACGGCATCCACCTCATTACCAGCCGGCGCCGGCGGAGGACTTGGGCACCTGACCGCGTATTCCGCCGGCAGCGGCGTCGGCAGCGCGGTCGCGGGCGGCTTGTAACTGGCGCAGGATGTCAGCAGGGAAAGCGCAGTCAGCGCGGCTATCAGCGGTAGCGGCAAGCGCATGGCGAAACTCCTCGGTACTTTTACGGTCTGCCGCTTGACGGCGCGCCGTGGCCTGACGCATAACAGTGCTGGCGTCATTGGCTTGTTGGATCAGCGTGGTGTGCGAGCCGATGATGCCGGTCAAATCCTGCACGGTCTGGCGGTCTTGTTTGGCCTGTTGGCTGGCCTTTCCGTCCAGGTTGCCGCGCCAGTAACCGCCGACAGCGCCAGCGAGCGAGGCGACCACAACGGCCAGCAGCAGTGCCGCAGTTTGACCGGTTTGATGCACGCCGATGAACCGCGTCATAACATCGGCCCCCACGCCGCGTAGCGCGGCTGATAGTCGACCAGGATGCGCTTGGGGTAACCCAGGTTCTCGGCGCAGTGTTTGACTGAGCGGCTTGCCTTTCCGCAGGCGGCATCTACCTGCTCGCGCGTAGGCGCGCTCAGGCCCGTGGCCTGGGCCTCATTACGCCAATGTCCAATGCCACCGTTGTAGCCGCGCAGCGCCACCCACATGCGCTCGCGCGGCGTGTAGCGCGCCGGGGCCTGCCCGTACAGGTTCTGGTCGTAGACCACCATCGCGCGCATGGCCCAGGCCGGGTTGTAGGGTTGGGCGCCCGCCAGTTGCGGGTCAACGGTGGCGATCCATTTAGCGGTGGCCGGCATGATTTGCGCCAGGCCCAGCGCGCCGACGGGCGAAACGGCATCGGCACGCCAGCCGCTTTCTTGATGAATTTGCGCCGCGAACACCGGCACTGGAGCTTCAAGCCCCCACACCGCGCGGGCGGTGCGCGTGAGGTCTGCGCGGTAGGGCAAGGCTGCCGCTTGCGGTTGTTGCGCGGGCTTGGCCGGTTCTGGCCGCTGCACGCTGACGGGTGGCTCAACGGCATGCGCAGCAGCGCTGGCTTGACTCGCCGCAGGCGCGGCACCGGCGGCAACGGCCAGCGCGTTATCGGCTGCCGGAGAGCATCCGCTCAACGCCAATAGTACGGAGATGGCGGTACTACGCAAAATGATTGCCACCCGCTCCATGCTTACATCCCCATCGCCACGCCCAGCACCACCGTGCCGACGATGATGGCGCGGCGCAGCAGCGCGGCGGCGAACACCTGGCGGTATTCCGGCACCACGGGATGATCGACCTTGCCATCTGGCGCTGGGATTGATTCTTCTCGCCACTCGCGCATCAGGTAGCCGTCCGGGCGCGAATACGGGAATAAGCCCCGGTCCAGCCAATAACCCAGCACCGCGGCCAATGCGATCAGCGCGGCCTTGTACAAGACGACCGGCAACTGCACCGGCGAAAACATGGCAATGGCCGCTAGCAGCACGGCGGTGGCAATCAGCCACGATGTGGTACGCGGCAGGCGGCGCAGCGCGGTAATAATGGGAGGGGTGTTCACGATTCGCTCCTGACGGTGACATGCACGATGCCGTGCAGTGTCAGGGGCGGAAGGCGAAGGCGTTAAATGAAGCGCTTCACTTATTGAAGCCGGGCCGGGTTAGGCACAGTGGTGGTATGGCTAAATCCGATCCAAGTGGTTATGCACCGCAACCACCTCCACCTTCGCCGCCCTGTCCACCAACACCTTCCGGTCAATACGACCTCATCCTGCTGCCACGTTTGCGCGAACTGCTTGAATTGTGGGATAGGCGCTGCGCCAATAAATTCCGCTGGGCCGAGCAAGAAGCCTCGGAATTTGGTCGCCGCTTCATCCGGCACGGCGCTGTCAATATGTACAACTGCGCTTATGAGCTGCGTTGCATCCTGGACGGGCGCACAGAAGATGATTCCGTTACTGAACCAGCCCCCGTAAGGTTGGTAAACCGTGCGTGAGTTCGGTTTTAAGCCACTCTTTGAGCAGGTCGAAACTGAATGAGAAGCCGGGTTTGATGACTTCTTTCAAGATTGCGGTTGTAGGCTTTCAGTTGTGGCCGCCTGTGTAGTGGCTGCCCTTGCCGTGGTTGTTGGAGCCGCCTGAGCGCCGGCTACCTTTGCGGGCCTTGACGCTGATCTTTATCGGCTCACTCTGCCGCGCCGATGGCGCGCCGGATAAAACGGCGCCGCTGGAATCGCCGGCTTGCGGCGCGGCTTGCGATATGGGTGCCAGCGCCAAGGCCAACAGGCCCGCGCAAAGAACTGCTTTCATGGTATTACCTCTGTCGTTTCGATACGGGATGGAAATGGCGTCCCGGTTTCGCCAGTTCAGGATTAGTCATCCTCACAAATCCGCCGCGCGTTGCTCGGGCGTTGAGGACTGGGGCGTGGCATCGTCCGGGCCGATATAAAAGTTCACGCCCGGTGCTGGGCCTGGCGTGATGGCATGAACCGATCCTGTGTTGTTGAGCAGCACGTCGTAGCGCTTGTAACCGGTGTACCCGCCGAAGCTGTTTTTGGCGTTGACATTGACCTGGAGGATGTACCCCACCCATTTGACCTTGCCGGCCTGACCCGAGAGCGCGCCGTATTGCTGATACGCGCGCAGCGGCGGGCCAAAGCGAAACCGCGCCGAGTCGGGGTCTTTCAGGAGGTCTTCAAAGTAGGTTTTGATGGCCGGCTCATAGCTTGCGGCGGACGGCGCCGGCCCCCAGTCGGCGGGTGTCAGGTGAGGCGTTTCATACGTTGCGCAACCGGCCAGGGCCAAGGTCAGCGCCAGATATGCGGTACACCTAATGATCGGTAGCGTCGGTGTCGTCATGGTGATCCTTGGAGCGGGCTACTGCGAGGCGGGCGCGACCGGTTGCGCTCGATTTGCCGCTGCAGGGCATACCTTGGTAGCAAATTTTTCGATAAACGTGCCGGCATATGGCTTGTAATCAGCGTCGGGCATCGACTGGTTATAGACCTGTCGATTGCCAAAGTTGTAACTGACGCCGATGATGTTGTACGTACCACTATCGCACCTGATGTCAACGCCGAATCGTTCGTTGTCGAACCGGGCGTTATTCGGGGCTTGATCGGGTTTGTCGTATTTGAATCGCATCATCGTCATCACGCTATCTTTTGCCTGCTTGCGAAGATTCTTTGCCCAGGAAATTTCATAGTCGTCGCGGCGACCCAGTTTTTCCCATTGAAGCTCCTCAGCGCTTGCCGCGCCGGTAGTTAATGCCATTACTGACAGTATGGCGACCAGTAGAACACTTTTTGTTTCATTCGTCATCTCCTTGAGTGGTAGGTGAATGGGATGGCTAGAGGCCCTCACGCCGCGCGCTTGCGGCTTTTTACTTGACCCGCCGAAGCAGCGAACGCACCAAGGGTTGTTCGCACCCCGGACTGTACTTGTGCTGGGGCGGCATGGAAGTTGTCTAGCAGGATGCGGTCGCCTTGCGGCAGCGTGTCTTCTGCGCGCACTGGCTGACTGCGCTGACCGGTAATGACGTAGCTCACATCAGCGCCCAACTCGGCGAAGACCGCAAGCTGTAAAGCATCGGGGGCACTGACGCCTTTTTCCCAGTTGATGACAGTCGTCTTCCCTACACCGAGTTGCTTTGCCACGAGTGGCTGAGTCAACCCGAGTCTTTCACGTTCGCCCTTCAGTCGCTCATGCACTTCCATAAAAAATTTTTGCACCTATTGTTGACGAGTTCAAATATTTGAACCATAATTCAGCCTTAACACGGCACGAACTGCCGGAACCTGAACAAGTTAAGGCGAAAGGGTAACAGATGCATCCAGAAGAAATCAAGGCCGCGTTGCGCATCAATGGCGTCACGCTCACTGCGCTGGCGCATGAACTGGGCTTGTCGCGCTCGATGGTCACCCAGGTCATTCACGGTTACGCACGCTCGCGGCGCGTCGAGGAGCGCATCGCTCAACTGCTGGGCAAGCCGATCAATGCGATCTGGACCGCGCCCAAACCACGGCTGCGCAATGAATCCGGTCGCGGGTTAATGGCGGGAGCGGCGGCAGCATGACCCCCCGGCTGAAACTGTCCACCACCGGCCGCCTGACGCTGCTGCGGCCTGCCACCTGTCCCCTCAGCCGCGACCAGGCGCTGGCGCTGGTGCTCGCCCATTACGGCTCCCGGCTTGCGTTTGCCTGCCGCTGGCAACTGAACTACGGCGACGTTTCACAAGCGTTGCGCCCAAATGAAAACGGCCACTTGCGCGGAGGCGCTGTTGCCCGTGTCCGGCAGTTGCTGGGCCTGCGTTCGGAGCCGAGCACGTTTGCCCAAAAGCTGGCCGAAGCCAGCGCGCGGCGCAAGGCGCGCCGCGCGGCCATTCGATTTTCACAGGAGCCTAAAGCATGAAAGACGATCTTATCGAACGCATCAGCGCGTTGGCCGGCCAGGACGTGGCGAAGGCCATCCAAAAAGAGTTTGGCGACACGGCGCCATACATCCCCATCGGGCTAGAAAAACAGAGGCCCGCGAGAGGGAGGAAATACCGACCCAGCGAGGGATTTCAGGCAATCAAGGATGCGCTGGATAGCTTGGTCGATCTCTACTCCAACGATGTGCGGCTAAAGGGCCGAATTGAAGTGCTTGTGCGTCGGCTGGAAAGCCTGGAGCGCAAGGTACTCTGGGGCATTGCGCGGCCCAGCGACGCGGAGCTAAAGACATTGGCGGGAGCGGCGGCATGAAACCCATGACCGACCTGCAACTGTTCGACACCGCTACCTGGTGGGCGGAGTTCCGGGAGCGCATGCTGGCCGGCGCCGCCGGCAAGACGCCCACGACTTACACCCGCCGCCAGTGCCTGGCGCTGGCGCGCAAGGCCGAGAAGCACATTGTTTTCCTGGCCGTCACGGCCGAACTGCGCTGCGGGCTCGATGTGATGGGCGGGCGGCGCCGTGCCGAGGTGACGCGATGAGCGCCGACGACCGCAATCTGACGCTGCGCACGCTGGACGTGCTGGAGGCCCTGTGCGGGTACGCCGCGACCGGCGCGACCAATGGCGATTTGGCCGAGGCGGTGCACACCAGCGCGCCCAACATTACGCGGGCGATGGCGCAGTTGATCGCCAAGGGCTGGGCGCGCAAGAGCGAGGTCAATGGTCGGTTTTTCCCGGCGCCGGAGTTCACCCGGCTGACCTTCCGCGTGCGGGCCGATCTAGACCGCGCGCAAACACGCCTGGACGACCAGGCCCGAGCACTCACCGGCGGCTGACGCGCCGCCATCCACACCCATCCACCACCAGAGTAACCCATGTCCCGTACTGTCACCACTAAAACCGTTCCCGCTGCCGCACCGCGCACACTGCCCGATGACGACCAGCGCGTTGAAGCCGCGCAGGATGCGCGCGCGCTGGCTGTTATCGAGCAGAACCAGCGCGTTACCGCGCTGGCCCAGCAACTGAACTACAACGGTTCGACCAACCCGGCGGTGCTGGAGAACTCCGCGCGCGACGCTATTCGGCGCATCGGCATGGGAATCTTTGAGCTGGGCGCGTATTTACTGCTGATGAAACAGAGTTGCGAGTACGGGAAATTTTTACCGGCGTTGGAACGGTTGAACATCAGCGCGGATGCCGCCCAGCGCTACATGTCCGTGACGCTTCGGTTCTCAAATACCGCGACGTCGCGGCATTTGGAAGCCATCGGCATGTCCAAATTGGTCGAGCTGCTGCCTCTGGACGACGGCCAGCTTGAGGACCTAACCGAGTTGGGTCAAACCGGCGAACTGGCGCTGGACGACGTGGTCGGTATGTCCGTGAAGGAGCTGCGCGCCGCCGTGCGCAAGGAACGCGCCCTGTCGGGAAAGCAAAAAATCAAGATAGAACGCCTGGAAGCTGTTGGTGACGAGCTTAATGAAGAAATCAACAGATTCAAGCTCTTAAAGCCAGATGAGGCGCGGGCCAAGCGGCATAAGGATGCCGCCGACGCGCTGAGTACAACGCTGGGTCAGGTGAAGGGAAATTTCCGGGCGGCGCTGCTGGCGCTGCACGTGGACGGCGGCGAGCAAGGGGCCAATGCCATATTGATGGCCGGCATGGTGGGCCAGGTGCAGGCCGAGCTGCTGGCGCTGCGCGACGAGTTCAATCTGCGCGACATCGTGGGCGACGGCAAGCCGGAGTGGGAACGATGGACGGAGGCCAACCCGGTTCCCGATGCGTCGGAATCTGCCCCTACCCCAACCCTCCCCCGCGAGCGGGGGAGGGAGGCATAAGCGTCATGAGCCCCGCTCTAATCGAAAGCCTGCTGGAGGTGCAGCGCCGAGCCCAGGCCGCCGGGCACGGCGGAAAGGCTGTGGTGTATGCCGATGCCTGTCAGCGTCTGGGACTGTCTCTTCCCACGCTGATGCGCCGCCTGGCCGAGGTAGCGGTGCGCCCGGCGCGCAAGCGCCGCAGCGATGCGCGTACCAGCAGTCTGGTGCTGGGCGAGGCGCAGCAACTGAGCGCCGTGCTGATGGAGGGGTTTCGTAACAACGACAAGAAGATTCAAACCGTGCCCGGAGCGCTGGAGCGGTTGCGTTCCAATTACCCCGGATTTGCTTGCGTGCTGGATGCCGAAACGGGCGAGCTGGTGCCGTTGTCGGCCAGCGCCTGCTCGCACGCGCTGTACCTGTATGTCTTGCACCCCAAACAACTGCGCCAACCGGCGCCGGTACAGCGGCTGGCCAGCGACCACCCCAACGATGTGTGGCAAATAGACGCCTCCATCAGCACATTGTTTTATGTTCCCGAGGAAGGCGGCGCGCAGGACATGAGCCCTGGCGTGTATTACAAGAACAAGCCTGAGAACTTCGAGAAGATCAAGCGCCAGCGCCTGACGCGCTACGTGCTCACCGACCACTACAGCGGCAGCATCTTCGTGCACTACGTGGCCGGCGGCGAGAGCGTGGTCAACATGGCCGAAGCGTTTCTGGCGGCTATCGCCTCGCGGCCCAACGCTGCGATGCACGGTGTTCCATTCCACTTGATGATGGACCCCGGCAGCGCCGGAACTTCTGGGGCGTTCGGCAACCTGCTGCGCCGGCTGCAAGTGACGCCAGTGGTCAACCGGGCCGGCAACCCACGCGCCAAGGGGCAGGTCGAGAACGCCCACAACTTGGTGGAAGTCAATTTCGAGAGCGGCTTCAAGTTCACCCATGTATCCAGCATTGCCTGGATCAACGAAAAAGTCCAGGGGTGGATGCGCTACTACAACAGCATGCGCGTGCACAGCCGCCACGGCATGACGCGCTGGGCCAAGTGGCGCGAAATCACGGCCGCGCAGTTGCGCCTGGTCAACGCCAAGCTGGCACGCGATCTGCTGACCAAAGCGCCGGAAACGCCCAGGGTATCGAGCGACCTGGAAGTGCGCTTTGCCAAAAAAATATGGAGCGTGCGCGACGTGCCGGGCGTGAACGTCGGCGAGAAAGTTGCCATCACATACAACCCGTTTGATGCTGCGATCGCATATCTGGTCCAGCATGACGCCGATGGTCACGAGCAACTGATAGCCGTGCCCGAGGCGGTGAACAGAGGCGGGGGGAACTTCAGTGCGGGCGCTGCGCTCATCAACCGCGAATTTAAATCACCGCCGGACACCTTGGCGATGACCAACCGCAAGCTGGTCGAGCGCCTGGCCACCGGCGCCGCGACCCTGGAAGAAGCCGCCGCCGCGCGCAAAGCCAAGGCGCTGCCCTTCGGCGGCACGCTTGACCCGTACAAGCACCACACCAACCTGCCCGCGGTTGCCCACCTGCCGCGCCGCGGCACCGACTTGTCGCTGACGGTCACCACTCCGGCGGCCAGCGTCGTCGAGCCGCGCCTGATGAACCATTTCGAGGCCACGCGCGCAATGGTCGAGCGCGGCGTTGAGATGAACCCCGAGCGTGTGTCTCGGCTGCGCGCCTGGTACCCGGATGGCGTGCCGGAGGCCGAACTGGACAGTCTGCAACACCGCATCACCGTGCGCGCCGGGCTGCGCGTGGTGGCGGGCGGCGCCGCTGAATGAACGGGAGCATGTCATGAACCTGGCCGCCATCTGCAAAGACCTTGGTATCAGCCAACTCACGCTGGCCAGAGAGGCCGCGCTGGGCAAGGGCACGGTCAGCCGCATCTTGTCCGGGCATTGGCCCAAACGCAATACCGCCAGCGTGCGCGCCCGTTTTGGAGATGTGCTGCGCAAGCGCGGGGCCAGCAACGCCCAGTTGCGCGCGGTGCTGCCGCAAAGAGAAAGCGCCCCACAGGTAGCCGCCTGTGGAGCGCCGGATTCCAACCCAGAGAACCAACCCGAGAAGGAGCTTCCTATGTTACTGCAATACACCGCGCTTACCGACGCCGCGCGTCAGCACTTCAAGCTGCCGCGCTCCCCGTTCGTTGATGACATTGCCTCGGCGTCCGATGTCTACCTATCGGTCAGCGCGCGTGAAGCCCGCCAGGCCATGCAGTCAGCCGCGCGTAACCACGGCTTTATGGCCCTGGTCGGCGAAAGCGGCGCGGGCAAAACCACGCTGCTGGAGTTGCTGGAGCAACGCATCATCGACGAAAAACAGGACATTACCGTTATCAAGCCCTACACGCTGGCGATGGAGGCCACCGACGCCAAGGGCAAGACGCTGCGCGCCACCCACATCGCCGAGGCCATCGCCTACGCGCTAGACCCGCAGTTGACCGTAAAGAGCAGCCCGCAGGCGCGCTTTAACCAGTTGCACCAGTTGCTGGTCGCCTCTTGCCGCGCCGGACGCAGGCATTTGCTGGTGATTGATGAAGCGCACTGCATGCCGGTCGCCACCATCAAGCACCTCAAGCGCTTTATCGAGTTGAAAGACGGCCTGCGCCGTGTGCTGGGTGTGCTGCTGATCGCGCAGCCCGAGCTGCGCAACCTGCTTAGCAGCCAAAACCACGAGGTGCGCGAGGTGATGCAGCGCTGCGAGATTGTCGATCTGCTGCCGTTGGATAACGATCTGGAAGGCTACCTTGCCCACAAGTTCGCCCGCTTTGACTTGACGCTGGAACAGGTCTTTGAGCCGGATGCTTTCAACGCCATCCGCGCCCGGCTGATTTACACCCCGCGCGGGGCCAAGCAAGGGGTCAGCACCTGCTACCCGCTGGCGGTACACAACCTGGTCGCGCGCGCCATGAACGCGGCGGCGGCCATAGGCTACCCCAAGGTCGATGCGCAGGCCATAGGAGGGTGCTGAGATGGCCGCGCAACACAAACATTTTTTCGCGCCGGGCGTGATCGAAGGCGTGCGCCGCGCCAGCGTGTGGATGCGTGCCTGGCGGTGGCTGCGGCGCTGGCTGAGGGGTGGTGAGCTATGAAACGACTGGACTATAGACACACGCCCAAGGGCACACTGATCAGCCCGGTCAAACGCGCCATAGTCGATTGGCTGCGCGAACACGGCCCGGCCACGTGCAAGCAGGTGCATGCGGCAATGGACGCGCGCGGCTTTGATTCCTGGCAGGTCAGCGATGGCGTGTACTCGATGCGAAAAACCGGGCACCTAGAACGCATGGAGCCGCGCCTCAATGAAGAACTGTTGTTTCGCGTGGCCGGATCAAACGCGGTGGCGCCCGCGGAACCAACGCCCATTGCGGCGCCGTCGCCGCGCGTCCAATGTTCCGTCGCCGCCCCTCGCCGCATCGACGTGATGCGCGCGCCGCCGCTGGTTGGCGAAAACGACGCGCCGGCGCGCGAGGGCGCGATGGATTACGCCGCCATACCCAGCCTGGTCAACGGCCAGCGCGTGCCACGCCGCACGGGGAGGGCCGCGCCATGACCCGTTTACTCGACATCTTGCTGGCAATAGCCATCGGCATTGGCCTGGCGATGGCGCTGGATTACTGGATTTTCCGTGACCCCGGACACATTGAGCCGGATTTTCAACCTGTGCAGAAAGGCCATGTATGACCTGTGACCACGACGAACTGTTGGGCGGCGCCCGTGGCGTGCGCGACCAACTTCTTACGTTGCTCGCCAACGTGCCGCCGGACATGGCCATGCCCGCGCTGTTGTCGCTGGTGATTGCAATCGGCAAACGCTACCCGGAACTGACCAGAACGACCGCACAGATTTGCATCGACATGGCGCTTGACTTGGACGCCAACACAACGCTCACGGACATGCCCGCATTTTGATGCACTCATCCCAATCGAAAGGAAACTATCATGGCTACCAAAAAAACCAAGGCCGCCCCCTGGGTGTGCCAGACCAAGGAACAAACTGCCGAGGCGATTCGCGCGTTGGGAGATGCACAGCGCGAGTTGACGCGCGTGCAGACCGAGATCAACGATCATATCGCCGCCATCACCGACGAGCGAAAGGGGCAGATCGACGCCCTGCAAACGCGCATCGACACGCTGATGGATGGCATCCAGACCTGGTGCGAAGCGCACCGCGGGCAACTACTGGCCGGCGGCGGCAAGGAAGCCAACCTGATTACTGGCCTGGTGCGCTGGCGCCAGCGCCCGCCCCGCGTGAGCATCCGCGCCGAGGCCAAGGTGCTGGACACGCTGCGCAAGCTGGGCCTGGAGCGATTTATCCGCAACAAGGAAGAGCCCAACAAAGAGGCCATGCTGTCCGATCCTGCAGCAGTGTCCGGTGTCTCTGGAATCAGCATTGTCACTGGCGTTGAGGACTTCGTCGTGGAGCCGTTTGAGATTGAGGTGACCGGATGAAACTCGACCTCACACCGCTGGGCCACGCAGCCATCGCAGTGGCCGCGCAAGTGTTGGTTGGCCTGACCACAGGCAACTTGCTGGCCGGTACGCTGCTCGCCCTGGGCATCTTCGTCGGCCGCGAAAACGCGCAGGCCGAATACCGTTGGATCAGCGCGTTCGGCGCAGGCAAGCGCATCAACATGCCCTGGTGGGGCGGTTTTGATCCGCGCGTCTGGGGCGACATTGGATCATGGCTCGACGTGCTCGCGCCTACCTTGGCCGTGGTCTTTGTCGCTGTTTCCGTTTTTTTCTGGAGCGTGAGATGAGGCAGGATCGAACACGTTTGCGTCAGGATCAACGTGCGCATCTGATCCGGCTGATTCATGTGGCCAAGCGTGATTTGGGCATGGACGATCCAACATACCGCGCCATGCTGATGGCTTTCGGTGGCGCGGGATCGGCGGCGCACATGGATGTGCCAGCGTTGGAGCAGGTGCTGTCACATCTCAAGCGCTCGGGATTCAAGGTGCGTCATAAAACCGCCCCGCGAGCCAAACCCAGCCGGGCGCTGGATCAGCGCGATTGGGCGCGCAAGGTGCGCGCGCTGTGGCTGTTCTTGTATGAGTTGGGCGTGGTGCGCGACCCGTCCGAGGCGGCGCTAGCAGCTTACGTCTCGCGCATGACTGGAAGCGATGCATTGCAGTGGGTACGCGGCGATAAGCTGGAAAAGCTGATTGAGACCCTCAAAAAATGGGCCATGCGCTATCTCCCGCAGGTCAACGACAGGCTGCGCGTAGACGCTATAGCACTTGCTGGACACGGAAAGCTAACCATCGGCCAACTCGCTTATGCAAGAGCCGCCGAGAAGCTGAAAAACACCAGGAACACAGACACGTTCGATGTGCAGTGGGAGATATGGACCCGCTGGCAGCAGGCGTTACAGCGCGACGTGCCCGAGCAGTTACTGGCTGATTTGCTGGATGTTGAGGGAGACCGTGGTGTTTAAGGGTGAACTCAAAACGGGCCCGTGGCGCGTTTTTGCCGTGGCGACGCTGTCCTCGTACCTCCATTCCGTGCCGGGGCGCACAGGGGCGATTTGGGGCGGGTTTGCGGGCGATAAAACGGGAGACTAGCATGAAGATACTGGAGTTGACTGACCTTAGCCCAGAGCAAATCGAGCCACTGGAGTCGGCGGTAGCCGGATTCCCGGAGACATGGCAGGAGCTGGCGCGCAGCCATTACTGCGTGCTGTTGTCGGCGCAGGCCGAGCAATTGAGAGCTATGCGTCAGTTAACGCTGGATGGGCTGGCCCGGCTGGCCGCCGACCTGGCGCGCGGGTTGGGCCAGCACTTGGGCGGCGACGGTTACTACATCCCAAAGGGCTGGAAGTTCACCGCCGACGAAAAAAGCTTGCGCGTGGTGCATGCCTGGCGCAGCGGGCGGCCCATCAAGGCCATCGCGCGCGACGAGGACGTGACGCCGCGCCACGTGCAGCAGATCATCGAGGCATGGCGCAACGAGCATTTCGAGCGGGTGCAAGGCAAGCTCGATCTCGGCCCTGGGCACGAAGTAAAAAAGTGAAGCGCTTCGCTTAACGATTGCGGGCCTATGGCGCGACAGTGCGGGGCATGACAAAACCCGCCCTTCACATCTTCCGCGCCGGCCGCCACCTGGCCAGCGACGGTACCGAGTATGTATTCAGTGAGGCCGACGTTGCGCAGATCGCGGCCAGCTACAACCCCGCCGTACACGAAGCCCCGCTGGTGGTGGGCCACCCACGCACCGATGCGCCGGCCTATGGTTGGGTGAAATCCTTGCGCGCAGATGGCGGGCAGTTGTACGCCGAGCCGCAAGAGGTGGACGCCCAATTTGCCGAGTTGGTGAACGCGCGGCGCTTTAAAAAAATTTCCGCCAGCATCTACCCGCCGCAGGCACCCGGCAACCCCACGCCAGGCCAGTACCACTTGCGGCACGTGGGTTTTTTGGGCGCGCAGCCGCCTGCCGTGAAGGGGCTGCGCCCGGCGCAGTTCGCCGAGGCCGATGGCGCATTGGACTTTGAGGCGCCGATGGCCGGGCTGGCCTGGCCGCTGGTCACGCTGCTGCAGAACCTGCGCGACTTTCTGATTGGCGAAAAAGGCGTCGATGCCGCTGATGCGGTGATTTCGCAATGGCAAATCCGCTCTATCGAAGAGGAGCTCAAGCGCGAACCCGAACCCGAATCCGATGACGGCGGCGATGCCGTGCCTACTCGATCTTTCAACGAACCGGAGCCATCCATGCCCCAAGCAACTATAGACCTGGCAGAACGCGAGGCCGCCCTGGCCACCAAGACGGCCGACATCGACAAACGCGAGGCCGCGCTGCGCGCTCAGGAACAGGCCGCCGCCGAGCGCGCCCAGGCCGCGCGCCGGCAGGACGCGGTGGCGTTTGCCGAGCGCCTGGCCAGCGGCGACAAGCCCAAGCTGCTGCCCGCGCAGAAGGCCGGCGTGGTCGAGTTGCTGATGGCGTTCCCCGAGGGCGTCCGCATCGACCTGGCCGAGGCCGGCGGCGCGCCCAACCCCAAGCCCGCCGGGCAAGTACTGCGCGAGCTGCTCGAAAGTTTACCGCCGGCTATCGATTACAGCGAGAAGTCGCGCGCCGCCGGCACGGATGCCGCCAACGCCGTGGACTTTTCCGCACCGGCTGGCGGCGCGGTGGATGGCCAGCGCCTGGATTTGCACGCCAAGGCCATCGCCTGGCAGCGCGAGCACCCCAACACGCCCTACCTGCAAGCCGTCAAGGCCGTGGGCGGTTGATCCCTTCTATTGATTAGGAGACTGTTCATGTATCCCTCCAAAACCCCTGTCCTGAACCTGTCCGTGGCCGCCGCCGGCGCGCTGGCGGCAGAACGCTTTGTAACCGCGGCCGGCGCTTATCCCGCCGCTGGCGAGAACGCCTTTGGCGTAACGGTATTCAGCACCACCGACGCCGGCGAACTGGTGGGCGTGGACGTGCTGGGCGCCACCGTGGTGGCGGCCGGCGGAGCCATTGCCGCCCACGCCTCGGTACAGGTCGGCGCCGATGGCAAGGCCGTAACCAAAGCCGCCGGCGTAACCGTGGGCGTGGCGCTGGCCGCCGCCGGCGCCGACGGTGACTTGATTCCCGTGCTGCTCATACCCAACGCGGCCTGACCTAAGCAACCCACAACCGGAGCTATCAATATGCCTCAGCAAACCTTGGCGCAAAGCCGCGTTATCGACCCCATCCTGACCACGCATGCCATCGGCTATGCGCGCCCCGGCAATATCGGCCAACTGCTGTTTCCCACGGCCACGGTGGGCCAGTACGGCGGAAAGGTGCTTACCTTCGGAAAAGAGAGTTTCCGCAAGTACAACACCAAGCGTGCGCCGGGATCGGCCACGCAGCGCATCACCTTCGGCTACGACGGCGATCCTTATGCCATCGTTCCGGCGGCACTGGAAGCGCTGGTGCCAGACGAGAACATGACGGATGCCGCCGCCGTTCCGGGCATCGACCTGGCCAGCGACGCGGTGGACTTGGTGTTGGACGTGTTCGAGCTGGAGCACGAGGTGGAATGCGCCACCCTGGCGCGCAATGCCGCCAACTATGACAGCAGCCACAAAACCACGCTGACCGGCACCGATAAGTGGACGGCCGGCGGCACGGCCGATCCGACCGACGACATCATGACCGCGCAAGAGGCGCTGCGCGCCAGCATCGGCGTGCGCGGCAACCTGGTTGTCTTGAGCGCGACCGCCTTCGCGGCGCTGCAATCGGTGGACAAGATCATCGAACGCCTGAAGTACCACAGCGCCGCCAGCGTAACCACCGACATGCTGGCCCGTCTGTGGAACGTGCCGCAGGTGGTTGTGGGCGAGGCGGTGGCCGCCGAGGGCGTGGACGACACGCTGGGCGACGTGTGGGGCAATGACGTGATCGTGGCCTACGTGTCCCCGGCCGCTGGCGGTAACCGCCGCAGCGCCGCGCGGCCGAGCTACGGCTACACCTACACGATGAAGGGGCACCCCAACGTCAAGACGCCCTACCGCGATGAGAACCGAAACAGCTGGGTGTACGGGGTGAACTGCGACCGCGTGCCGGTGATCAGCGGCATTACGGCGGGCTTTCTCATCAAGGACGCGGGCGCGGCCTGACGTGCATATATATATGGCAGCCCCAAAAAAAACCGCCAAAACCGTGCGCCCTACCGCTCCCGCGCCGGCGGCGGACGCCAAGCGCGCCGCGTATCAAGTGCGCCAGCCGTTCAAGTTCGGCGGCACGCGTCTGGCGCCCGTGCTGACGGACGGCACGCCGGTGTTTATCGAGCTGACCGCCGCCGAGGCCGAGGAGTTGCTGGCCGCTGGATTGATAGGGGAGGTTGAGCGACCGGAGTGATTTCGCTCAACGCAAAAAAATGACCTATTGCACTTTCATTCAGCTGGCAGACCAGGGCTTAACGCATGAGCTGGCCGAGGTGGCCACGCCCGAGCGCCATGTGGTGCCGGACGATATGTTGATGGAGTCCGCACTGCGCGGCCAGCCGCTGGATGCGTTTGACCCTGCCGACGTGACTGCCGCCGAGGCGGCGCTGGAAACCATCATGCAGGCGCTGACCAATGCCGATGCGCTGATCGACGGCTTTTTGCGCATGCGCAAGCCGGTGCCGTACCTCACGCCGCTGCCCGCGCCGGTGCCCGGCATCGTGAGTGTATGGGCGCGCTCCATTGCGCGCTACCTGCTGCACAAGGACCGCGCCGGCACCGCCGAGGGCACCGACCCCATCGTGCGCGACTACCGCGACGCGCTCAATCTGCTGGGTCAGGTGCGCGACGGCAAATTCAGCCTGGGCGCGGACGACCCGCTGGCGCCGCCCAGCGCCGGCCGGCCGCGCGTGGCCGCGCCGCCGCGCGAGTTCACGCGGCAAACCTTACGTGACTTTGGGGCCTGACATGCATATCAGTGCCGCGCCGTTCGACACCGGCCTGGTCATTACCTGGTTGCGTAAAACCTTGCCAGGTGGTCTGCGCAAGGTGGGTGGCGCGGCCGATTACGCCTCGGTACGCAATTTGGGCGACTACCCGGCCCCGTGCGCCTACGTGCTGCTGGCCGCGGAGCGCGGCCAGCGCCTGGACGATTTGTGCGGCCCGCCCGGCGCGCAACTGGCGCTGGCGCAAATGATGGATGTGACCTTTGCCGTGGTGATGGCGTTTCGCAATTACCGCCAGTTGACAGGCGATGACCTGCGCAACGAACTGCGCGACCAGGTGGGCGCGGTGCGCGCGCGCCTGCTGGGCTGGACACCCACGCTGTGCGGCGCCGTTCCCTGCCAGTTGGAACGTGGCGACCTGGGCTCCTACGACGCGGCCGTGGCCACCTGGATAGATGTGTGGCGTACGCAGCACCTCATCAAGGCCGCACCCGAATCTTGAAATTACAGAGATAACCATGACCCACATTACCTTAAAAGACGTCATCGTCACCCTGAACGGCCAGCGCATTGAAATTCACCAGGGCCAGCCGCTGCCCCCCGGGGTGTCCGATCGCCTGCTGAGTGAGTTGCGCGAAATGGGCGTGCTGGCCGAGGCCACGCCTGCGCCTGTATCCGCGCCACCGTCCAGCCCGGCGCCCGAACTCGCGCCACCCGCCGCGCGGGCGGCTGCCGCCCCCGCCAAACGCTGACCCTTCTATTTGATTACCGGAGAAACCATCATGGCTGTTACAAACTGCTGTTTCAAGGGCCGCGGCAACGTGGCGCTGGCCGATTACGTGGCGTTTACCGCCGGCACGGCCGGGCTGATCCCGGTGGGGAATGCCCCGGTGCTGGAGGTCAACCTGAACGAAAACATTGAGCGCGTGCCCGACTACACCAGCGCCGCGGGCGGTGCCGCATGCGTGGTGCGCACCATTGAATCCGCCCAGGTCAAGCTTACGTTGACCTGCAACCGCGCAGAAAACCTGGCGCTAGCCCTGTACGGTAGCGGCAGCACAGGAAACAAAACCGCTGCCGCAGTAGCCAGCGAGCAAAAAGTTGCTTATGTTGGCGCGCTGGTGCCGCTAGCCGACATGCCTGACCTGACTCAGCCCATCACCGTCAAGGCCACCACCGGTTCCACCACTTACACCGCCGGCAAGGACTATCTGGTCACAGCTGGCGGCGCCATCCAGGTGCTGGCCGGAGGAGCCATTCCCGCGCCAACAATCAATATGGGCGTGGGTCAGCCCAACATCACGGTCAGCTACCAGCGCGCCGAGCATTCAGCTATCGAATTGTTCACGCGCAACAGCCTGCCGGTGGCGCTGGCGTTTGACGGTGTCAACGTGGTCGATGCGCGATTGGTCAATTTCCAGCTTTACCGCGTGCGTTTTGGCCCGGCCACAAACCTGACGGTGATCGGCGACAACGTCAGCAAGCTTGAGCTGACCGGCGAGATCGAGCGCGACAACACCAAGTCCATTGGCACGCCCGGCGCGCCGTTCTCGCAGTACGGCACCCTCAAGATTTAAGCGGCGCCATGTCCTACGTCGGCCAGTACGAAGAGCAGCGCAACGCCCATTATTTGGGGCGCGGCTACGTGCACTTCACGCCGCCCTTGCTGCCCACCGGCGGCGTGAATACCGAGGCGTATGGCCGGCTGTGGGGCGACAACTGGCCGGCAACGCCAGACGTGCCGGGGCAGTTGCACCTGCCCGCAGGTCGGTTTGTGGGCAACGCGCGCGGGCTGTCGGTGCAGCCCACGCTGCGCCAATTGACCACCAGCGCGTGGGATACGCGCGGCAATGCGCTGGTCGAATCCGTGTCGGCCAGCCTCACGCTGTACGGGCACGGTGCGGCCAACCTGGCCGATGCGCTGCACGGACTGCGCAGCCAGAGGCATGCCGTGCAGCCGACGGTAGAGCGCATCAACACCAGCAGCGCCGGCATCGACGCCGGCGGAATGTTGTTCACGCGTCGGCTGATCGACACCAGCAAGCCCGTGACCGTGACGCCCAGCTGGGCCACCTGGACGGAGGGCACGCACTGGCAGCGCCAGGCGTTCGGCGTGCAATTGCTCGCGGGTTTCAATGGCCCCCTCAACAGCTATATCAATATCAGCTATACGCCAGACGGCGGAGCTGAGTCGATAGATGCCTTTACCGACATGGCCTTGGAGCTTGGCATCGTTTACACCGGCATCAACGTCGTCGATGGCCGCCCGCTGCGCATGGCGCTGTACCGAGCACGCCCAGCACTTGATGGAGCGCTCGCGCCGTTGGACGATGGTATCGGCGCCATCACGCTCAATTTTGCGGTTGCACCAGTAGCCGCCCCAGGCCGACCGGCCGAATGGTTGCGCGTCACGCGCGGCAATTACCCGATCAACTGAACAGACATGGCCTCAACGCAACTCGCCCGAGGTATATGGACCGGCTTTGCTCCCACCGAGCGTCCGTTCGGCACACCGAACGGAATGGACGACAACCTGCGGTTGATCGATGACCACATTGCGCTGTACACGCTCCAGCCGCCAGTCGCACCCGGAACGGCCCTGCCCGCAAAGCCAGTAAACGGTGCCGGTCAGATATTTACCGATGGCAGCTATGCTGTCTACAACTCTGGCGCCTGGAAGACGTATCCGGCGCGCGGAGGGCTGCTGGCCTCACAGGCCAATGGCGGCGACCTGTGGTTTTCTACCGAGAAAGGCGGCTGGCTGTCGCCGTATCAAGAAGCGATACGCGACATTACCGGCCCGGATGGCCTGTCACGCATTGGCTTTGCACAGGCCGGCGCAGGCGCGGTGACGCGTTTGTCGCTGGACAAGATGCGTGAAGGCGTGAGCGTGATGGACTTCGGCGCGGTGGGCAATGGCTGGGCCGACGACTCTGCGGCGATCCAGCTTGCGATCGACTATTTGGCATCCGTCGGGGGCGGGCGGCTGCTGTTTCCGCGCGGGATGGTTTTTGGTGTTGGCAACAGCATTTACATCAAAAGTAACGTGCATTTAATTGGTGACGGGTTACCGAAAATTCGGGCTATCGCGCCAATTGTGGGGCCATTGATCTGTTTCGCATCTCCTGTTGGCGGAAGCTCGACTACGCCGAACGCCGTGAATGACGGCGGGTTTGAAAAAGATGGAACATGGACTATATCTGATGGTTGGCGTATCGTGGCGGGTGCCGGGCGTGGCGGTACACGTGCCGCGGTATGTGGTCCAGGAGGCACAGGTATTTCATATATAGACCCAAATCTTGCTATCGTCGGGGTCTCTGTAAAAACAGGAGAGGTGTGGCGGCTGCGCGTTTGGTATAAAACCACCGCCGATTATAATGGGACGACCGGAAACGGAAAATTACGGTTGGCTGCGCAAGATGGGGGACTTGTCGGATCTATTCCATTTACTCCTGGTAAAACAGACTATGCGCTGGCCGAGTTGATTTACACGGTACCAAGTAGCGGTGTCACTGCGCTGCGATTAAGGTGTCAGGCTGACAACACCGAAGGCGCGGTCACAGTCGACGATATTGAACTAAAACAAATAACCGATGTTCAAGTCACCGGTCTTAATCCAACTAGCAACGCTAGCATCGAATGCATAGATATAGATGGCTCCGACCTGGTCACCGAAAAGAACTTCGACCCAGCTAGTGGAGCGCTTAAATCCGCCCTGGTCTACATTTGGACTAAAAGCACGTTTAATACAATTAAAAATTGCAAGATACACAACGCCAATTGCGATCTGGTCGGGAGCGAGGACTATGCGGATTTCACGCAAGTCATCGGAAACGAAATTTATAACCTGAACGTCCAGTCTGCCGCAACGCAATGGGCCAACATGGTGTGCATCGACGGTCCCGAGAACGCCACCATCGAGGGCAATTACATTCATGATCTGAACATTTCCACCAGCTACACGGCGTGGGGCTACGGCATCCGCTTGCACGCCACCGACGGCGCGGTTGTGCGCAATAACAAGATCACGACCGGTTACCACAACATCCTGGTCGATGGCCGCAAGAACCTGATCGAGCAGAACAACCTGAGCGGCTCCACCCGTTCTGGCATCGTGCTGTACTACAACGAATATAAATGCCTGTACAACACGGTTATTGGCAATTTTATAAACTGCGGAAACCAGCCGATTCATGAAGACGACACCGGCAAGACAGGTTACGTCGGCTGGAACCTGATCATCGGCAACACAGCCTACAACGCAAAAACCAACATCCTCGCCAATGGTCAAAACACTACCGTTTTGGCCAACAACATATTCAAGGATGCCGGAGTAACCCAATACCAACGCGCCGATAGCGATGGCACATGGACGCCGGCGGTCGTTAATACCACCAACGTCTCCGGCGCCGCGGCCACGGGCTGCCGGTACTTTAGGTACGGACAGTTGGTGCAAATCATGGGCACAGTGACCTGCACCGTCACTGCCGCCGGCAGTTTCGAAGCTCGCCTATCTGCGCCAACGACTGGCACGTTCGCCAATGAATACGACGTAGCTGGCCAGTTCACGGATTCATGGAGCTCATGGGGACGGATTTACGCATTGACCAGCAGCACCTACCTGCGCCTGAACGGCCATGCGGACTCGGCCGGCGCGAAAACGTTAAGTTTCAACGCCACGTATTTCGCTGGGAATTAAAGGATGCACATGGCGACCCTAAAGGAACTCTTTCACAAGCCCGACGTCCGCACCATCGCGGGCGTCGATTTCACGGTCTACAAAATCGCGTTTGAGCAATTCGACGACGCGCTGCTGCTAGGCGCTCATATCGCCTCGCTCGGAAATGGCGCACTCAATCCAACCTGGGCGCTGCACGCGCTAAAAGAGGGGATGCCCGAGCGCGATGCACTGGAGCGGCTGCTCGCCGGGTGTTTGGCCGTAGTCGAAAAAGACGGCACGCAGCGGCAACTAAAACCCGAAGACATCCGCGCCATGCCCGCCGTCACAGCTGCACTGGCGATCGCCGAGGTGCTCGAAATCAACGCCGATTTTTTTTTGCGGAACCTGCCGAATCTGTCGGCGACGATCAGCCGGCTCACGTCGATTGGTTCGGTATTGCCCAGCAGCTTATCAGCGCCGGGCACCACGCCAGCGACATCGCTCGCTACAGCCTCGCCCAGCTCAGAGGGTACTTAACAGCCATCGGTGAGCAAGACGTGCAGCTCATTGAGCGTCAGGCCGCACTGCTAGGTTTGGCGCCGAAATAGTGCCTCCACGCGCAACGCCAAACGCTTGACGCTCAACCTCCCCCATCATGCCGAAAGACGTATCCGTCAAGCTTGAGATCACGGCCGATCCGTCCGGCGCGCGCAACGCACTAAAACAACTGCTGGGCGATCTGGCCGGGCTGGGCGATGCCGGCGCCAGGAACGGCAAAGCGGCCAGCGCCGCACTGGAAGAGCTTGCGGCCGCGCTTGAAAACGCCGAGTCCAACAGCAAGAAATTAGCCGCGACGCAGAATGCGTTGGACCAGTTGCTCTTAGCTCGCGCAATCCCGCAAAAGCAATACAACACGCTGCTGGAGCAGGCCAAGCAGCTATTTAGTGACACGGCCCCCGAGGCCGGAAAGGCGTCAGAACAAGCACAGAGGCTGACCGAAACCCTTGCCGCCAGCATTCCGTCGTGGCGTGAGCTGGTCGCTCAAGGCGGTTTAATCAGCCGCACCCTGGGCCAACAGGCTGTACCGGCCTTCACGCTGATCACCCGGTCGATCGGCGCAGCCGGCCCGCTGGTCGGCACCTTCGCCGCGGCCTTGGGCGCGCTGGCGCTGGCGTACAAGCAGGGGTCGGTCGAGGCCGACGCCTACAACCGCGCCCTCATCATGAGCGGCAACGCAGCTGGCGCCAGCGCCGGGCAACTGGCAGACATGGCGCGGCAGATCGGCCAAACCACCGACGCCACGCAAGGCAAGGCCGCCGGTGTACTGGCGCAACTGGCCGGCACCGGCGAGGTTGCGGCCAGCAAGTTGCAGCAGGTCACCCAGGTTGCCATCGATCTCGAAAAGTACGCCGGTCAGAGTGTCGCAACGACAGTGCAGCAGTTCGAGGCGTTGGGCAAGGCGCCGGTACAGGCATCGCTCAAACTCAATGAGCAGTATCGATACTTGACCGTGGCGGTGTATGACCAAATAAAAGCGCTGGAGGATCAGGGGAGAAAAGAAGACGCGGCTCAGGCGGCGCAGGACGCGTACTCAAGCGCGATGGCATCGCGCACCGCGAAGCTGGAACAGAACCTTGGCGCGATCGAACGCGCTTGGCGTTCGGTAACCGATACGGCTAAAGGCGCCTGGGACGCAATGCTCGGTGTCGGTAGAAAAGACACCAACATCGACAAGCTACGCGACCTGGGGCAGCAACTGGTTCATGAACAGAGCCGAATTACAGGCGGGCTTTATGGGAGCGAAGAGCAGCGCCAGAGAAATGTTGCCAGCCTTATCCAGCAGATCAGCAATCTCTCCATCCTTGTTGAGAAGGAGGAAGACGCGACCAGGGCCGAGGCTGCAAAGAACAAAGTGCAACAGGATGGCCTCGCTGCAAAGCAGGCGAACCAACGCTGGAGCGAGGCGGCGCTGACGACACAAGAAAAAATCAACAAAGAACTGGAGAAATATCGGCAAAACAACGAAAGAATACGCGCGGCTGGAGGCACGATTAGCCCGGATCAAGTCCAAAAGGAAGAGGCGGCGGTCCGCAAATCGTTCGCGGCAAAGGGCGGCTCAGGCCCCAGCGCCCGCGCCGATGCCAATACCGCGATCGCGCAGATCAAGGCAGATATGGACCTGCTGCAAGCCAGCGTTAAAGAGGGTGACTCCATCGTCGTACAGGCGCTCAAGGAAGGTCAGGTCAGCATCGACGGCGCTTACCAGGCGCGCCTGGCCATGCTTAAAGCCGAATCGGCGGCGCAACGCCAGGCCATCGAAGACCAAATCGCCGAGATCGACAAAGCCTTGGCCAAGGCCAAGCCCAGCGAGCGTGCGGCGCTGACGCAAAAGCGCATTCAGCTCGAAGCGCAACTCCAGCTCAACCAATCCAGCCTAAGCGAGAGTACGCGCAAGCTCGACCAGTGGAAGGTCGAGCAGGAGCGCAACCTGGCCACGATCACCGCTCAAGTGCAGGTACAGGTGGCAAGCATTACCGGCAAGTTTAATGAGAAGGCCGTGCGCGAGCAACTGGACGCGCAGTTTCGCCCCACGTTGAAGGCCGCCGGGCGCGAGAACGACCCGGAGCGCGCGCAAGCGCTGCGCGAGCAAGTGACGCTGCTTACCGAGGCGGGCGTGCAGCAAGCCAAGTTCAACGATCTGCTTGCTCAAGCGCAGCGCCTGCAAAGTGCGCTGTCGGTGCAGGAGCAGACCATCCAGGTCGAGAGGGACAAAGGCAACATCAGTCAAATCGAAGCTGAAACGCGGATTACGCAGGCACGCGCAGCGCAAATACCAGCACTAGACGCAATCATCGCCAAGCTACGCGAAATGCGCGACGCCATGCCTCCAGAGGCCGATGTCGCGATAGACCAGATGAGTGTGAGCATCGGGCAGTTGCAAAACACCGTGAGTGCGGCCACGCCCAGTGTTGTGACGTTGGGCACGCAAATCAAAAACACCATGACGGACAGTCTGGCAGATGCCGCGGCAAATTCCGTCAGTAACTTCAAAAGCTTGGGCGAGATTGTCTCCGGCGTGCTGCGCCAAATTGCCGGAGAGATCATGCGCAGCGGTATCAAGGGACTGTTGGCCGATCAATTCAAAGTCGGCGATAGCGGTAGCGGAGGTGGGATTTTCGGGGCGCTGTTTTCTGCAGGTAAAAGTCTGTTCGGCTTCGCCGAGGGCGGCCACATCCGCGGTCCAGGCACTGGCACCAGCGACAGCATCCCGGCGCTAGTCGATGGCCGCATGCCGATTGCTGTCAGCGACGGCGAATACATTCACCCGACGCGCGCGGTGCGGCACTATGGCCTGGGTTTCATGGAAGCGGTACGAACCCTACGACTGCCCAAGCCGCGCTACGGCTTCGGCGGATTAGTTGCGGCACACCAAAGCGCGCAACGCGCCCAGCGCGCTCGTTTTGCCACGGGTGGCGCGGTTACGGGCGCAGCCGGCGCGCAACTGCCCCCCATGACGATCCGCCTCAACAATACCGGCGCGCCCAAACAGGCCAGCGAGCCGAAAGTTTCGCGCGAAAGCGGCCGCTACATCATCGACGTGCTGCTAGATGACATACGGGCCGGAGGGCGCGGGATACAAGGCATCAAGGCCGGGTTGCAGCGGGGTTAACGATGGCGTACACGACCTTCCCCGCCTACGCACAGCTTGTACTCGACAACGCCTGGCAGACCAGCGCCTCCGGTGGCGTGGCGCGCACCGAGATGGATGACGGCTTTATCGAGCAGGCCAGCGTGCAGTCGCATGCCCGGTATGAGGTCGAGCTGGCTTACCGCTTATTCAGCCAAGCCGACAAGGACAGGTTCGAGGCGTGGCGGCGCAATGACCTGCGCCTGGGGGCGCTGTACTTCGCCTGGATCGATCCCGAGGACGCCACCGGCGCCACGCTGCGCCGCGCGCGCATCGTCAATGGCGCTGTGCGCTATCAGGCTCTGTCGAATCGTTTCGATGAATACCTCGCATCGTTCACATTGGAGTATTGGGTATGACCGCGCGCAAATCCCAGCGCTTTCGCAAATCCGCCCAGCAGCTCTCTCCGGGCGACCGGCCCTTGATCTTGCTGGAACTATCACACGCCCTGCTGCCTGAGCCGATGCGCTTCGTCGGTGACAACGCGGACATCGTTTCACGCGGCTACCTCTACCACGCCACCACTTTCGAGTTTGGCTGGCCAGATGACCAGGACGGCCGCACGCCCGCGGCAATGCTATCTATCGGCAATATCTCAGGCGGTGTCGGTGCATTTTTCGAGCAGACCCACGGCGGGCGCGGCGCGGTGGTCACAGCGATTCAGATCATGCGCAGCGTGCCGGACTTCATCGAAGATGAACTGGTGCTCGACTTGCGTAATATCGAAGTCACAATGCAGTCCGTCAGCGGCGCGCTGGGCTACGACGATGTACTCAACACACCGGCAGTGGGCTACACCTACCGCCCGGAAACCGCACCGGGGTTGTTCTGATGGCGCACTGGTCAGACCCCTACATCGACATTCCGCACGCCGATCTGGACTGTGCGCAACTGGTCGAGCGCGTTCTGCGCGAGCAGTTCGGGCGCGACTACAACTTTCTGCGCCGCACATCCGACGACCTCGACCATCGGTCAAGCTTGATCGTCACCCACGCCGCCGACTACGCCCGGCGCATCGACCAGCCCGTGGATGGCTGCGGCGTGCTCATGTTCGCGCGCGGGCGACGCGCCCACATGGGGCTGTACTGTCTAATCGATCACGCGCCGTACGTGCTGCACAGCGATTCCGTTTTTGGCTCTAGCGTGCGCACGCCACTGACACGGCTGATGCGTTGCTACAAAGTGGAGGGGTTTTACGCATGGCTGTAGCCCAATCGCTATCGGTCGTTTATTGCCCAAATCCATTACGGCCAGCCGGCGAGCGCCAGCACAAGACGGTTGCTCTGCAAAAGGGCGATACCGTCCAGTCCATCGTCGAGCGGCTCGGCCTGCACGACACACCGCTGTCCGTCACGTTGGGCGGTTGCCGGTTGAGCGCCGTCGGGCGGCGCGCCACGCGTGTGCGCGACGGAGACGTTCTGGTGCTGCAACAGGTGGCGGGAGTCGAGGCGGCTACAGTCGCGGCCAAATTGGTCATGTACGCCGAAGTGTCGTACGGCACCGCCCTCGCAATTGGCACCGTATTGGCCTTTGCCGCCAACACCGCAATTGCAATGGCGCTCTCGGCGGTGGCCAGTTCACTCACGCGGCCCTCGGGCAGTAGCAGCCAGCAATCCGACAACACGCCCGCTGTCTACGGTGTTGAGGGTGGCTCCAATAGCTCACGGCCTTATGAGCCATTGCTGTTGGTGCTCGGCGAACACCGAGTGTTTCCTGATTACGCGAGCCGCCCTTTCGCCGAATTCGTGCTGGACCCAACAACTAAAACCGACGTCATCAACAACACGCCGGCTACCGAGATGCGGCAGCATCCACCATTCAGCGTTACCGCTGGCAACCCGGTTGCGCCGTGGGTACAAATAGCGACAGACGACCAGTACACCTATTACGGCGACAACGCAGCCCGCACCTACACCAGCAGCGAGCAGGGCAAAGTAAGCCAGCCGCACACATTCGTGGTACGCCGGTCCGCCAGCGGCACCGCGACCGTTGCTACATATGAGGATTACTTGATCCTGACCGATGCGCAGCAAAGTTTTCAATGGACGCCCGCCATTGACAACACGACCAACGTGTCCGGCGCCACGGCGTCTGGCTGCCGGTATGTCAAAACTGGGAACCTGGTGCAGATCATGGGCACTGTCACGTTTACAGTCATCGCCAGCGGCGCCATAGAGTTCCGGCTATCACCGCCCACCACGGTGTCATTTGCCAATGAGTCCGATGTGGCCGGGCAGTTTAACGATACCTGGAGCGTCACCGGGCGCGTCTATGCGCTGACTGGCACCAGCACGATTCCGAGCCTGCGATTCAACGGGCAAGCGTCTTCCGCAGGCAACAAAACCGTCAGCTTTACCGCTACATATTACGCGCCATCGGAGGGCGGTTAAATGGCATCGTGGAGCCCACTGGGTACCAAGTTGCCCGTCATCGTCCGTTATGGATACGAGGTTGTCTACAACACCGAGCGCCTGACCAGCGTCTTTAACTTCGGATTTGGAGATCTGTCGATCAGCGACGAACGCCTCGGAGCCAATGTACTCGCCCAGTACCAACAAGTCGAGCTGCACAACAGTCAGGTGCCAGCCGGACAGGGTGACCGCACTACGCTCACAGGCTACACCAGCGCTAATTGGCCAGGCGACATTTATCCTGGCAACGTGCAGACCATCGACGGCGGCGCGTTAGTGCAAAACGACCAGGTTCCGAACTCCGGATGGGTCGAGCGCCAGGGTTCGCAGGCCGGGCGTTACATTCAAATCGACATCGCCGGACGCCTGTTCAAGCAGGGTGGCGGCGGCATTAAAAACCTGTCGTGCACATTGGAGGTGCAATACCAGACGCCCGGCGAATCAGTTTGGACGCCCTTTCCCTTCTCTCCCATCACCCTTACAAGTGGCACCACGCGAGTAGTGCGCGAGACATTTTCAGCCTATCTGTCCACGCCTGCTATTAAGTTCCGCGTGCGCCGCGTCACGCCTGATTCCACTGACGCCAGCGAGGTGTCGGAATTGGAATTCACCCGCGTCAAAATATTCCGTGACAGCGACGCGCTGTACCCGGCCCAGCGTCGACAGGGCCTGATGATCCGCGCTACCGGCCAGCTTAACGGTCGCGTCGACCGCTATTCCGCGCTGGCGCGCATTAAGTGCTGGGTCTGGACTAGCCCAGCGCCGTGGAACGGCTCGCTGCCCGGCTCCGGCGCGTGGCAATGGCGCGAGACAACCAACCCGGCCTGGCTGTTCATTTATTTTGCACGCGGCGGCTTTCTCAACCCCACGGCTAAACCGGCACACCTTGGCTTGGCTGGCTGGCTGGATGAGCCGAACCCCGGCAACGGAGACCGGCTGTTCGGTGCTGGCCTGACCAACAACCGCATCGATTACGGCACGCTGGTGGCCTGGGGGCAGTGGTGCGACCAGGCAAAACTGGAGTGCCGGATGCTGGCCTCGGCGCAACGCCCGGCAGGGTCGGTGCTTGATGACATCGCCGCAGCCGGTCGCGCGCGTAAAACCTGGGCGCCCGGAAAGCTCTCGGTCTGGTGGGAAGCCGCAGGTCAGCCCTGGCTGGCCGCTTTCGGCGCCAGCAACATCGTCGCCGGCACATTTCGCGTGGCCTACAACAGCGGCGACACCGCCGACGAATTCGGCGTAACGTATACGCAATCAGACAACGACTACGAGCCGGATACCGTCTATGCCACCGTTCCCGGCGTCACGCTGCCCGTCAACCAGCAGATCAGCCAGGCGGTCTACGCAATGCCCAAGGCCCAGGCCCAGCGCCTGGTCAACCTGCACGCCGCCGGCGTGCATTACCACCGCCGCACCATCACATTTAATAGCACAATGATGGGGTTAACTGTGGCCTGTGGAGACATTATTCAGTTGGCCCACGACCTTACCCGTTGGGCCTACAGTGGTCGTTTGACAGGCCTGGCGGTGAACCTCGGCAAGGTCACTGCGGTGCAACTGTCTGCTGAGGTTGAGTCCCAAGACAGTAATGGGTTTTGGTTGATGGTCACCCCGCCCGGCGGCGAGCCAATGAGCGTGCGTTGCGCGCCACCAGCCCAGCGCACCCGGCAGCTCCAGGTGATAGGCCAATGGCCTGCCAGTAAGGCTCCGGGCTGGCTGGATGCCTCCACGCCCAACCCCGCCGCCACCGTTGACTGGGATGACACCATCCCGGAAGACTGGACGTACCTGGGTGGCCCGCAGTCCACCCCCGGCCGGCGCGTACGCATCATCGGCATTGAGCCGGCCAGCGCCCGCCGCGTGCGCATCACTGCGCGGGATGAGTACGAGGCGTACTACCCGCTGGAATGGGGCTTGGGCAACGTGCCCGATC
>Ga0209628_10000193_pt1 | contig 35397 bp, 38 predicted proteins | sample TergutCu122P4_FD_187285 | JGI IMG/M metagenome (GOLD analysis project Ga0209628, IMG submission 187285) | Cubitermes ugandensis P4 segment gut microbial communities from Kakamega Forest, Kenya - Cu122 P4 (SPAdes) (version 2) | ecosystem: Host-associated > Arthropoda: Insects > Digestive system...
AATATGAAGCGTGCTTTACCTGATTTGATGCCTAACTGTGAAACATTAGAAGGAGCTGTGTACACCCATTTTAACCACTCAAATTCTTAAACTATTCTGCCATATACGTCATAACAAACAATAGACTATAGTGTATAATTTAAACTAGTCTGCTATAATAACATGCAAACACTGAAACTGGGTACCATTGAAATATTGCAGTCAATATCGCAGGTCATCATGTGATTCATCGCATATGTTAATGTTTAGTTGAAAATGTTGTTAAAAATTAGTTCTCATAGACCCATTTCAACTATTTTTCTAATGTTATTGATTTCTACGCTTTTTGTACCTAATATGAAGCGAGTAAATTTTGAATTAGCTTCAGAACCCAATGTGACAACTGTGTCGCCTTTAAAAGATATAGTTACAGTAATCCCTTCTCGCTGCAGATCTTCTGCAATTTCTTTAACCATAGGTTGTACGTTTCGTACTGTTCGCAGACCAGTAACGCTGCGCTCAATTGTATCCACTACACCTTTCTGTGGCTTATCATCATCGTTTTTACGTACACTGGAAGATATTACGTCTTTTATAAACTCTTTGTCCTTAGCGTTGACATCAATTTTTTTATCTTGTGCAGTAATTTCCAAAGCTTCAGTGTTATCTTGGCTTATCTTTATTTTACCGGATTTTATGCTTTCAGCTAAAAAAGTAATCAGCAACACGTGGGTTTTTCCTCAAAAGAGAAAAAGACTATGGAGATGGCTCTGCATCTGAAGAATAAACTATGTCTAAAACTATTGACCCATTAATTTTTGCTTTCATCGGACCTGTTTCTATTGTTAGATCTTCAAAACTGAGTTTTATATCAGATTTTTTCCCCGCAAGCTTGTCCATAACTGCAATTAACGTATCACACATTGTCGCAGCAGCTTTTTCTAATCCATGAGAAGCAGTTTCTATACCTTTTTGCATAGTTTCTTTTTTGTTGTCCATAATAAAATACCACACTGCAAATAAGTGTTATTTGAAAATAAATACTTAACTGTCACCAATTATTATTTTAGTGTTACGTTAAGATTTATGACAGATTTTTGTGTACAGCAAAGCTAAATATGTAATTAAGAACACAAATATTTGAAGGGTTATTTTGGCAGAAAAAAGCATCGTTTCAGAAAAATCAACACCGAAAAGAGAGATACACAAAATTTTAGAAACTGGACTTGACGCAGCAGAAGTAGAGAGTAAAAGAGAACAATTTGGCTTTAATGAGATTTCTGAAAAGAAAAATATTGCGTGGTTGCAGTTTGCTAAAAGGTTTTGGGGTCTTACTGCTTGGTTGTTGGAGATAATGATTATTCTTTCAGTCATTTTGCAACGTTATGCTGATGTTGGCATTATTTTGGGTTTACTTATTTTAAATGCTGTGTTAGGTTTTGGAGAAGAGTTTAGAGCTTCAAAAGCTGTGGATGCTTTAAAGGCGAAACTAGAGGTTAATGCACGTGTTTTAAGAGAGGGTGTTTGGAGGGTTTTGTCTGCGCGTGAAATTGTGCCAGATGATGTGGTAAGAATCAGGCAGGGAGATTTTGTTCCTGCAGATGTAAAAATAGTGTCAGGTCATCTTGAGGTTGATCAGTCAGTTTTAACTGGTGAATCACTTAGTGTGGAAAAAAATCCAGATAATCTTTTGTATTCTGGTTCAGTTGTGAAGCGCGGGGAAGCAAAAGGTATAGTTATATCAACAGGATATAACACGTTTTTTGGCAGGACAGCACAACTTATTCAGTTGGCTAAACCAAAATTGCATATTGAAAAAGTCATATCCAATGTGGTTCGTTGTTTACTTGTCATAGTTTCTATTTTAGCTATTATAGCGCTTGTTTGTTCTATGGTTAGAGGTTTTAGTGTTGCTGACACTTTACCCATTCTGTTGGTTATTTTGTTGTCGGCAATTCCGGTGGCGTTGCCAGCCATGTTTACAGTTAGCATGGCTCTTGGAGCAATGGAATTGTCCAAAAAAGGTGTGTTAATAACGCGTTTAAGTGCTACAGAAGATGCTGCAACTATGGATGTACTCTGTGTTGATAAAACTGGGACGATAACTATGAACAAGTTATCGTTAGTCAAAACTTTAATTTATAACGAGTTTAGTGAGCAAGATGTAACGTTTTATGGCGCATTAGCATCTCAGGAAGCAAATTATGATCCGATAGATCAAGCATTTATAGAATTGGCTAAAATAGAAAAGTTGCCGATGGATACATGTTTGCAGACGAGTTTTGTTCCGTTTGACTCTAAAACACGCTACACTGAAGCGGCAATACAAAAGAATGATGAAGTGTTCAGAGTTATGAAGGGCGCGATTAGTGTTATAAGTGAAGTGTGTGAATTAACAGAAACAGCGGTAAAGCAACTTGAGGATCAGGCGCAAGAGTATGCGTTAAAGGGTTATAGGACTCTTGCAGTTGCTAAAACAGATTGCCCTAATGGAAAGTTTAGACTTGTGGGGTTAGCTGTACTTTATGATGTACCTCGTCCGGATGCTGAACAGGTTATACATGAGTTAAATGATTTGGGAATTTCTGTCAAAATGCTAACGGGAGATGCGTTACCAATAGCCAAGGAAACTGCTAAAAGTGTTGGTTTAGGTGATCGCATATCTTTAGCTTACAATTTAAAATCAGATATTAAAAAAAGCGGTCTGCTTATAAATGATGATGTAGCACGGGAAAGTGATGGTTTTGCAGAGGTGTATCCTGAGGATAAATACACCATTGTCAAAAAGCTACAGGAGAGTAAACATATTGTCGGTATGACGGGTGATGGTATAAATGATGCCCCCGCATTAAAACAAGCAGAGGTAGGTATTGCAGTAAGCAATGCTACAGATGTTGCAAAAAGCGCAGCAAGCGTAATTCTGGTAAATGAAGGACTAACAAGCATAGTAGCTCTAGTTAAAAATGGTAGAATTATCTACGAACGGATAACCGCGTGGATTTTAAGCAAAATAATAAGAACACTACAAGTGTCAGTCTTTACAGTTCTAACATTTCTACTAACAGGAAATTATACGATTTCAGCTTTTGGAGTTATCATGTACTTTCTTTTAACAGACCCCGTAAAGGTTGCATTATCTACAGATAAACCGCAAGGCTCAGATAAACCAGCCACATGGAAAATAACGGGAACCATAAAAGCCTCAGCAATTTTAGGAACACTAATAATTGTTGAATCCATTACATTATTATACATAATACTTAACGTGTTTAATATATCAATTAACAATCCAGCGATTTATACCCATACTTTTGAAATACTATTCTATTCAGCATTATTTCTTAACTTTAACGTTCGTGAAAGAAGACCCTTCTATAAATCCATGCCGAGCAAAATTCTCATACTCACCACAATTGTAAGCTTGATAATTGGAACAATACTTGTCACTATTGGAGTACCAAATCTTGTAGCAATACCTATCACTGAAACACTTATAATATTGATGTTGTCAGCATTCTTTTCATTTATAATAAACGATTTAATCAAAGTCCTCATGGTACAAAAAATCGGAATAAAATGGTAAACAAAAACTTGAGAGCCAATACAGTTAAAACCACAACTTTTCACTATATCAACTTAAGGGGATTACGTGCAGATTTCAATACGCTACTTTACTAGACTAAGAGAAATAACTGGTAAAAAAGAAGAAAAAATCTTCTTCACAGAAAAACAAAAAATCACAGTATCCCTAACGTTAAAAACATTATCTGACAGATATGGCAAACCATTCACAGACTACATTTTTGATTCAAAAGACCAAATTAAAAATTTTCTACAACTAATAATAAACGGAGCCAGTATAACACAAGACAACAAACTTGAGATACCACTCCAAAACGGAGACACGTTAATAATTTTACCCCCAGTCGGTGGCGGCTAAAATGGTTAATAAATAGAAGTGCTGCGCTTTAGCTCCTGATTATATGGGTAGCATTCCACCCCAGAATATTGTTTTTTTGCGCATTAATTTAACATATTCTTTGAGGACTGTTATGTCTGCTTCAGTTAAATCATCCATATGGTTAGCGAACAGTTTTTTAACATCGTTTTCTGGAACTTTTACAAAAAGTACATCACGTTCAAAAACGTGTCTACCAGCGAGAGGTTTATCCATAGAAATTGCCACTTGTTCACCCATTTTAGCTTCACCCACAGCTTTACCCTCATCTTGAATCTGCTGAATTTCACCAATATCAGAACCATCTTCTACGCGTATAAGAGACACACGGGGTTTTATTCTACCACCTTGAATTTCAACACCTGCAACTAAAGGTTTAGCTCTACGGAAAATGCAGTTAGGCAACACCATTAATTTACCAGGTTTAACAAGGGCATCAAATTCTTCTTCGTTTTTACGTTCACGTTTTTCCTTAACCCATTTTAGATAATTATCAACAAGCTTGTAAATTATCGATTCCCTAAAAATTTTAACGCCATTAGCCTCAGCTTCTTCTTCAGCATCAGGTAAAACCTTCACACCAAAAGCCAAAATCGTCCCCACAAGAGGATCACGCTGCTTAACTACAGAAGCCTCAATAACATCACGTTTACTTATATCACCTACATCAGCACTTCTAACCTGCACATTATTAGCCTTAAGAATTTCAGCCATAGCTTCAAGTGAACCTAGAGTATCTGCTTTAGCAATAACACCGTCGATTTCTTTATTTATACGAACCCTGCCAACTTCTTCTGTGATAAGATTACAATACTTAGCTGCATTTGCACCTAGAGGTACTACGAGTAAAGGAGCCCCAGCCAATGCGTTCTCAAGATCAGGGGCAACAATTTTTACACCAGCACTTGCATAAACAGAGTCTACACTAACAAATTTGTCTCTAGGATCACGCATTTCATCTAACGCTTTAGGCACTAATAATGTGCGGACACGGGCAATAATTGGACCAAGTTTACCACCAACAACAATTAAATCATCCTTATGCAATGTGCCATCATAAACAATAGCATTTAAGGTCATACCTAAACCGGGTTCTTCTTTTACTTCTAAAACAGAACCTTTTGCAGGACCATCAGTTGTTTGAAGTTGTTTCGTTAAAAACTGTTGAGTTAAACCCACAAGTACCATTACTAGCTCAGATAGCCCTTCAACTGTTTTAGCACTCGTAGGTACTAAAGCCACGTTCTGAGTAAAATCACGAATATGATCAAATCTATCAGTTTTAAAACCTAATCGGCTAAAATCGCCCATAACATTGTATAAACGATTATCAACTTCCTGTCTGACAAAATCGGGCTGCTTTGCATATGACTGTAAAAACGGTGCACCACGCGTTGACTTCCATCCAGGAACACGATCAATCTGATTAACGGCTACAATAAAAGGAGTTTTTCGCGCTTTAAGAATTTCGATACATTCAAAAGTTTGAGTCTCAAACCCACGTAAAGAGTTAACAACTAGCACTGCAATATCAGCAACGCTTCCCCCACGTCGCCTAAGATTAGTAAATGCCTCATGTCCAGGTGTGTCTACAATAAGTAAACCAGGAATTTCAATACCTGTCTTAAAACTAGTCATGTAAGGACCAATAAGTTGCTCCAAAGTTTCAATGGGAAAAAAACTAGCACCTATATGTTGTGTTATACCTCCCGCTTCTCGAACTTGAACATTAGTTTTACGAAGCACATCAAGCAGAGAAGTTTTACCCGAGTCAACATGACCCAAAACACAAACAATCGGTTGACGAGTTGGCACTGTACTTTTTCCTCCATAAACAAAGCTATACAAGGTTAAGAATTAAAACATGTTTGACTAATAAAAACACTTTCATTAATCAACAAAAACTATTCATTTTAAACAAGGTTTCCCACAATAAATACTTAACTAAACATGGTCTCAATTTCAAAATAGTATTCCTAAGAAGAAACTTGAAAAATTATTTCTTCTGTTTTTTACTACTACCAGATGCCATGTCGGGTCCGGCTTCAAGTTTTGTAGGCAGGTATTTGTCTACAATGTAGGTTAGACCATAGCGACTGAAAGCTTCAAGTTCTGTTTTTCGTCGGATTTTAAGGAACGTTTTGATTTCGCGTTGCCATATAGGGTCGTTTTGATATCGCGGGTCTTTTTGCAGTTCATATAGTCGTTTAATGTCTACTTCATCTAGAGGATCAGTGGGCAGTTTGTATTCGATGATGTCGCTTGCCCATACACCGCTCCAAACGGCATCTGGTGTGTTTAAGTCTCGTAGGTGTGCAGCATTGGCTGAACCTGAAATAATAACCTGTGCGATGTGCATACCCCATGGGTCACCGTCGGTTAATATGAAAACGGGTAGATTAAGTTCATCATGTAGTCGTCGTATGAAGCTTCGTGTTTGTCTTGGAGCTTGTCCACCGCAGGAAACTAGAAGTGATTTATGTTTGTTGTGAACGTTTTCTTCTATAAATCTGGTGAAAAGTGCACCTTTTTCGATTGCTATAACTTTATCAGCAGAGGTTTTTAGAAACTCGGAAGAAGTTATAGCTGGTCCTATGAGTACTCCGTCTGGGTGGCTAGTTAAGTTAACAGACTTTCCTTCGTATCCAGGTACTGTGTATGCTACATCTATGTCACCAAATATGGCACTACGTTCTTCGGGGAAGATATTAAAATCCTCGCGAGCGAACCCTGTAAGAGTTTCAAGGTCAGTTATAATGTTATTTGACTCTTGCTGGTCAGAAAAAGTCATTTCATATGCTTGAGCAGAATAGTAGACATCTCTTAAAGTAGATGTTTTGCGTTGACTTGTAAGCTCATTGCTAAATAGCGCAACCCAGGCAAGCTGTGTAAATGGTTTAATATGTCGAATGTTTCGGGTGCTTCTTCCAACACTTTTTTCACCTAAAACGTATTGTCGAAGTTGCTCATCATAAGTTATGTTTTCAGTGCTACGACTGGGCATGTTAACTGTTGGAAATACTCCTTGATCAAGCTGTTCATATACTGAAGTTCCAAAAGATTTAAGCCCTTTTAGAACAGCCTGTTTTCTTTCAATAATTTTAGCTTTCTTCTGCTCCGCCATATTTTTGCACGCTCTTCAATAGTTTATCTACATCAGGTCGTCTAGTTTGTCCAGATAAAATGGTTGAAAATTCTGCGATTCTAGGCAAGTACTTACTAAAGATGCTAAGCCGTTTCTTTTCTAGGTGTACATGTTCTTGTCTTGTTAAAAAGTGAGAAAGCTGTCTTGAAACTTCACGAATTGCGTTTGCTTCTTCTTTACGAACTTCAATACGATCAGAAATAAACTCTTTACCAACAGTCTTGTACGGTACCTTTGTGCTACAAACATGAATAACAATAGCTATAGGCATATCTGGAGTTACTTTATAACGTCGCCAATTCATAGCAGAAATAACTTTGTATGCTACATCGCTTGCCTCATCATAAAGAAGAGGAATTTTATTTGCAAAACGATAAATTACAAACCCACCAGTTTTAGGAACACCTCCACCATATGCAATAGCCATTTCCACAATGAAGGGATGCCCAGCATATGTTGAAGGTTTACGTTGATGAACCACTAAATATTCAGGATTTAACTCTTTCATAACCCCCGCTTTAAGCAAATCTTCACCTAAAGGTGATAGACAGTTTGCGTCAGGAGGCAAGAAGTCTTTGTATCGCTTCAAATTCTGCATTAACTTAACTATCTCTTCATGAGAAAGTTTTCTCGGATTTTTACTAACAGGGATTCCTGCGAAATCAAGAAATTTCTGGGCAGTAATTTCACCTACACGATGAAAATGTTGCCTAAGAAAAGTAGACATGTTAATACATGTTGTTACCTGAATAAGACGCTGTAACAATTCTACATCCACACCATATGGATGAGGATGAGTCTCCGTTGGAGGATCAGGCATAACATTTGTAACACGAGTAAACTTGTAAAGACGACCTTTTGGATCAACAAAAGTAATATTCGCATATGGATTAACCATGGCAGTTTGCTTAAAATATTCAATAATTTTAGGCATAGCCCGCAAATAATCACCTTCAAGAGTAAACTCTATAATTGTCCCACGCCAACCATCCTTATTAGTTATAACTTTACGATCCAAAATTATAGGCTTGTTACGTTGGATATCAATCATTAATTTGAAACTATAAATTTTTTCTTGACCAGTGCTTGAAGTTACTAAAACAGGCTTATGGGTTGTAATTTGCCCATAAAGAACAGCCATTTTGCCACCTAAACCAAAAGTACCCCTTGCCTGCTTATGCTTATATTTTGAACCGTAAAGAACTTGACCAAAAGCAGAAGGTATGAATCGAGGTTGAATACCACTACCATTGTCTTGGACACGAAGTTTATAAATTTGAGTATCCTTTGTAGCTTCTGATTCAAAGGATAACCGTACATAGACATCTGGAGGAATTTTTTGGCTTTCTGCAGCATCAAGAGAGTTTTCTACAACTTCGCGGATAGCCACAAATATACTTCTTGACGGGTTAGTTAAACCTGCTATGTCTCGGTTTCGGTAGAAAAAATCCGATACACTCATTTCTTCGAAGGTTGTTTGAGACACTGTCTGTTTACTCACTTCCAGTTTAAAGTTGTCTATTTTTGTAAGTATATTTATTGCTCATTCTTTAAGGTAACTGAAAACAAAAAATGTATTCTTCATGCGTAAAAAAACCAAAAAACAAAAACACGTACATTTTTGCCACAAATATGTATAAAAACAGGTAACAAACAAACACAAATTAACGCACTACTTCAAAATAGTACAAAAAACAATTTTTCAAGTTAACAGATAATAATGCACAATTATATCCTTCACATAATTTTTGTACATTTTGGCAAAACCCAATTAAAGAAACACAAAAAAACATAGTGCAAAAAAAGGGCATACAACTCACAAGACAAGACAATAATTTAAAATAACACCTTAATACTTAATGTAATAATCAATGTTAATAATACGGTTGGAACTGGAAAAATGAGTGAAAACAGTGCTTACTGGACAACTTTAGCTGAAAAAATAGTTGGGGTAATCCTAATAATCATCAGTGGATTAATGCTTTACTATACAGCAACAACTAGCAGACTAGGGAAATATGACATAATATTCATATTCTTAGGAGTTGTTGTCTTAATTGTCGGCATACTTCTACTGATTGTAAGGCCACAAGAGTAAAAACATAAACACACAAATTTTATAACTGACAGCTAATAATCAGGCTAAACAGGTTAAAAAATATTTAACAATGCTTATGTCTCTATTTCACATTATGCCCTAACATAGTTAGATAGAAAACACAACCGATAAGAGATTGCTAAACACAGATAGTTAAATTATGCAAATAATTAAAAAATAGAAAATAATGTGGAAAGTTAGTAAAAGTTGAAGGCTTCTTTTCGTTTTTCGGATTCTTCGTGGAACCGTAACACTTCATCTATTATTTCCACATTTGACAACAGCATCCGTCTGCAACAGTAACGTTCTACGCCAAGACTATCAAGCACATCGCTTGCATTTTCGCCTGTCTTTATACGACTTGCGAATTCTTCCCATTTATCTCCAACTAATTTGCCACAGGTAAAACATCTTACGGGAATTATCACTGTTTTTTACCACCTTACCTATAACTCTTTTGGCCTTTAGCGCGTGCACCAACTCCACCGACCTTTTTGGTTTCTTTTATTCTTGAGTCACCAACAATCATCGTTCGGTCATATTCACTAAAGACTGTGCGTAAATGTGCGCTTTTAGTCCATTTGAGTAAGGCATTTGCAACTGCCATACGAGCAGCTTCAGCTTGTCCCATGAAGCCACCACCGCTAGTGTGAACATCGAGATCTACTTGTCTCCAAACGCTTCCGCCAACTTGTAAAAGTGGCTCCAAAATTTTTTCACGAGCAATATCAGGTTCGTAAATTTCAACTGGTGTTAAGTTTATACGTACTTTACCTACACCTGATCTGATTACTGCTCGTGCAGTAGCAGTTTTTCGTTTTCCGCTAACAACTAGTACTTTTTTTGATGGCATAATTATTCACCTTGATCCCATCCAATTTCTTTTGCTAACTCGCCTAACGTGAATGATGGACCTTTAATTTTTGATGCTTGAGCATTTTCGAATTGGATTGTTTGTTGGTCTTTAAATTCCAATGGAACACCCATAAAAACTTTTAAGCGTTTAAGGGCTATTTTTCCTTTCGGTAGACGACAAGGTAACATGCCTCGGACAGTTTTTTTGAGCATTCTATCAGGTCTGCGATAATGGAACGGACCACGTTCTGGTGCGCCTACTTCGAGGAATACATGTGCCTCTGCGACTTTGCTTTTCTTTTTGCCTGAATAAACTGCTTTTTCAGCATTAAGAATAGTTACGTATTCACCGCTAAGCAACAGTTTTGCAATGTTGCTTGACATTCGTCCAACGATTAATCCGTCGGCATTTACACATGTTGTTTTTGTTTTTGTTGACATGTATTTCACCGGATAATTTTAATGTTTGAACCTTTTTGGTTCTCAGTAACGAGTTCGGGGATTGTTACATATTTTGCTTTTATAGCATCAAGTTTTGCTTTTGCGAGTTCTGAAATGCTAAAAGCTGCAACTGTAATTGGGTGTGTTAATGAACCCGTTCCAAGGATTTTTCCTGGAACGACAACTATGTCTGCACGTTTTGTATGCCTGTTGATGCGACTTAGATTTACAGCAGTACGACGAGAACGTGGTTGAGCTAATTGTTCAGCTACATCTCGCCAGATTGGTGCATCGTTCTCTCTGCTCGCTTTCTTTAATTGTTTAATGAGTTGAATTAATTCGGGGTTGGTTGATTCCGTTTGTATCATTATAGTTCTACCTTTGCTTGTTCTTCAAATTCCTTAAGTTGCTGCTTCAGAATTTTTGTTGCTTCTTGAAGCACACGTTCAGGTGGAAGGACACCAGTTGTTTCTAAATTAAGGATAAATGTATCCTTTTCCCATTCAATTTTAAGTAGGGAAGGCTTATTGGGGCATATGTCGGCACAGTCCATGCATAGTGCGCATGAGTGCAAATCGCGGACAGCAACTTTTGCGCCTTTAATTTCTAACACTTTTTTAGGACAAATGTCAACACATTTTTTGCAGTCATCACATGACGCTGTGGGTGTTGTAATTTTTGGATAATATTTGTATGCAGAAACACTAACAGGTTGCCATTTTGTGTGTATCTTTCCTGTGCCAAGTCTTGCATAGGCTTCTAATTTTAGTTTTTGGCCTTTTGTAAGTTTGACTATTGGAATTTTGTCAGATACAGGGACAATTTCAGGGTTTTCAGAAACGAGGTCTCCACTGTAAACAGTTCGGGTATTGTCTGTTGCTTCTGCATTTAGAGTTAGTGTAACACGGCATAGGGAACAGCCAAATTCACTTTGACATGGACAAATTTCCGGTATGTTGTAATTGTCGAGATCAGTTTTTAGTGGTGTAAGACCTAGTCTGTGAGCAATAATTTCATCTTGTAAAATAGACGAGTTATCCACCATTACGACCTCGTCAATTGCCATGCATGGAACTTGAGCAAGTGATATTCGGCGAAGAGCATTCATCAAAGGAACCTCTGCACCTCTCACAATTACGCGAAGGTTGTTACCATTTTTTTCGAGGATTTCGATTTTCACTTGCTAAGTCACTCCAATAATAGATGCGGTATTAGTTTGTGTATTCTTTCAATTTTTTATATTAAATTAAATATATAAAGAAGTTTAAACTCTTCTGCCTCTTCTTCCACCCGGTCTTCGTGTACCATCATGAGGTATGGGAGTTACTTCTTCAATTCGTTCGATGCGGAAACCGAATCTTGCAAGAGCTCGAATTGCCGCCTGTGCACCTGGTCCAGGTGTTCTTGGACCACTACCACCAGGCGCGCGAACTTTGATGTGTATAGAGGTTATTCCTTTATCTCGGGCAATTTCTGCAGCCCCTGTTGCTGCACGCATAGCCGCATATGGTGATGATTCCATACGATCCGCTTTGACGAACATGCCACCAGTTGTGCGTGCAATTGTCTCTGCACCACTGATGTCAGTAATATGAATCAGTGTATTGTTATATGAACTGAAAATGTGGACAATACCCCATTTTTCACCGCGTTTGCTTGTACTCAAAATCTGCCGCCTCCGCCGCCACGTCCGCCTCTTCTACCTCGTGAAGATTGACGGATTTCAGGTTGTTTTACAACAATTGTCAAACTTGTACGCAACGCGTGTTCTTGGCTTGACAATGCGCTTGTTGCAGAGTAAGCTATTTGTGCTTCTTCCATTTTGGGTACGATGTAACCAGGAATTGTTACTCTACGATTGTTAATAGATATATGGGCATGTGTAATTAGTTGCCGTGATTGGAATATCGTTCGCGTCAAACTTTTTCGGAAGACTATTGTTTGTAACCTTCGCTCTAAAATGTCCTCGATTGTTAAGTCTAAGACATTATCTAGAACAGCTGTTTCCTGCAGAATCCCCAACTTTTTCAATCGGGCTAACAGTTCGCCTTCCATTTTTGTGCGTTCCTCAGAGGTTTTACTAATTAATGAACGTGCAATTCCTCTCACGTTAGATAAGTATGTTTTATGACGCCACAGTTCGTGCTTATTTCTTAAACCGTATTGACCCAAGAGTTTAAGCTCTTCTTGGAGAATGTCTTTACGCCAACGAGAACGTGGTGTATCAAATTTCTTACGCTGTTTCTTTGGATCTCCCACAATCATTTGCCTCCTGTAGAACCGCTTGACGATTGTTGTAAAGTCTTCTTCTTAACACCTAAGGCTTTACCGGCACGACCAGTGCATTTTGTTCTTTGACCACGAACTTTTAAGTTGTAAGCATGACGATACCCACGCCAAGAGCGGATTTCTTTATCTTGATCAATATCAGTTTTAACTTTGTAAATTAATTCAGCAGTCAAAAGATGACAGTCTTTACCTGTTTCGGAATCTTTTTGCCTATTGTAGAGCCAACTAGGTATTCCATATTTTGCTGGGTCTCGAATGACATCTTCAATTTTTGCGATATCTGAGTCTGTGATGAAACCGACACGCAAATCGGGATTAACGCCTGCTTTTTTGAGAACAGCGTTAGATAAACTCATATTGATGCCCCTAACTTTCTTCACTGCATAAGAAGTTTTAAGAGTACCTGATGAGTCAGCGCCCATGATACGTATTATGTGACGAAATTCCTGTGACGACATTCTAAATTATCATCCATTTTTAACTTAAAGCAGTTATACGAGATAAGGCAGTATTTATTTAAACCTTCCCTAGCTATAACATTCGTTTAATGAAATCTATAGACGGCTAAATGCCGCCCGCAACTCAAAAACGGATTACATATGTTCAATTACTTCAATGATATTTAAAGTTGAAGCAATCCAACGTAAATAAGTGTTAATCATAGCACGCAAAGCAACGGTATCTTCAGCATCAATATTTAAAACAAGAAGACACTCATGCACCTGTAAATCCACATTTGACCTATGAGTAACAGGAGAATTTACCTCAGGTTTTAAGGCTGCAACTGTAGCAACAAGTAGTTTAGAATCACAAAATTTTAGATGTATAGATGCTTTAGCTTTACCAGTCATTGTTTCCACTGTAAAACTATTGAAGTATACAAATAAATAAGGTTAACAAAAAAATAAACAAAAAATGAAAAATGAAGTAAAGAAGAAGTATTTACTCAGTTCTAGCGACTGTTTCAACGGTTTTAGCAACCGTTGTTGCTTCTTCTGCACTTTTTGCAGCTCGTTTAGCTATGACACCTAATTTTGTCGATGGAGTATATGCACCACCTGCATAAGTGTAATTGCATTTTTTACATTTCCATACGCCCACACTAACGCGGTGGACTCTTACGAAACCGCATTGTGGGCATTTGTGAGGCTTCTTTAATTCAGTTATCACTTTTACATAGCGTTTTCTAACTGTGGAACCATATCGTGTGCCTAATCCACGTGTTGAACCGACTTTCTTCATTTTTGGCAATTTTTTCACCAGTCAAGTTTTTTGCGCAGTTCTGCTGCTTTTGCTTGTGCAAGCTTTGAAGCTTCTAAAATCTGTTGTGGTGTGAAATAGCCGGAACCGCCTTTCTGTACGGCGCAAATGTTGCCTTTCTCGTTGACTGCTATGGAAATTCGTGAATCCATTGCTTGTTCTTCTTCGTATTGTGGATCTATAACTAGTTGGTTATTGATTTTAGCGATTGTAACAGTTATGGGGCGGCTTTTCAGAGGTAATTGTGTGAATCCTTGCTTGATTTTTAGTTCGCCATCTTTAACTTCATAGTTAGGTATTTTGGTATTTATCAATGCGGCTAAGGCGGCTAATGCAGAAGCGTCAATCAAGTTGCCGTCATAGTTTAGGACGTAAACATCTATGAAGACGACGAATACTTTTTTGCCTGCTTCAATGCAGAGTTTTTCTGTGTCAATAGCATGAGATTCACGGAGTCCGCGGTCAACGATTCTTGCTAGCTCAATACTGTTTTCGTCTGGTGGTCCTGGTTCAAAGTTTGGTGATGCTAAGGGTACAAGTTCAGCATTTACGGTTTGTACACCTTCGTTTGGCGTGTCTGGAAATGGTTCGCCAGTTTCAACTTTGACACCTACTAGAACCTCTGTTTTTCCTAGGTAAATACGTGCAGACCCTTCTGCTTTTTCAATTATACCTTGTTCGATTTGGATTGGTCTATAGTCTTGTAGACCGCGTTCATCTAATCGTTTACCTTTTTCGATGTGTTGGCTAATTTGCTTCAGTCTAACTTTTGTAATAAGTGATGACATTATTCTTCTACCTCGTTTTCTTCTACGTCTTTTACAACCATATATTTGGTTTTCAAAGCTTCTTTTTGCATTTCATAAATCTTTTTGCATCCACCCATAGCCATGTCTACAGCTTGTTGGAACTCGTCAGGGGTGAGAATGCCGTCCATTTGAAGAAGTGTTATAGCATTTAATGCTGGCATGTAAGCTACTGGAACATCTGCAGTACCAAGTTTGTCCTCTGAGTCGTGTAAGTCAAGGACAACTGTGTCATCGACTTTTCCGGCTGCACAAGCAACTACGAGATCACGCATTGGAACACCAGCATCTGCAATTGCCAAAGCAGCAGCGGTGATGCTGGCGCATCTTGTTCCACCGTCAGCTTGTAATACTTCGATAAATACGTCTACGCCGGTCCTTGGATAAAGTTCCAAAAACAGTGCAGGTTCAAGTGACTCACGTATAACTTTTGAAAGTTCTACTTCTCGTCTAGATGGTGCAGGTGATTTTCGTTCTTGAACTGAGAATGGAGCCATGTGATAACGACATCTTAGAACCATTCTGTCTGCGAGAGCTAAATGTTTTGGATGCATCTCTCTTGGACCAAAAGCGGCGGCTAAAATTTTGTTTTTACCATGTTCTATGTAAGCTGAACCATCAGCGTTCGGTAGCACGCCAACTTGAAGCTTTAGTGGCCGAAGTTCATCCGCTTTTCGACCGTCTAATCTTATACCTTTTTTATCAATTAATTTATCATGTTTCTCATTCATTCTTAAATTCCTCTTTGTTAACTCTATTTTCTTTAAGCAGTTGAGTAATGCGATCAGTTAGACCGCTTGTATGTGATTCCTGCTCGATTTTTCTAATTGCTGTAATAGCTATGTCTTCGTCTGCAGGAGACTGTCCAGTGACTAAGATTATTCCGTTAAGCCCAAGTACTATTTGACAGTTCGTTTCCTGTTTAATCATAGAAATCATTGAACCTTTTCGGCCGATGACGCGCGGGATTTTTGTAGGCACAACATAAAGTATTTGACCTCTAGTAATTTTTCCAAGCCCTGGTTCTCCAACGGTAAGTTGTGGATCATGTAATCGGTCATATGAAGCGATTTTTGCAACAATTAAATCGCCTGAAGTTAGAACTGTAGCTAATTCGTCATTTTGTGGTTTAAAAGACCTATTTAACACATCTGATGCTCTCAATAGTGCATTGTAGGGAGACTTTATGTTAACTGTCCAACCATTAAACCCTATTTCGGTAATAGTCCCAATAACGATGTCACCTACTTTAGGTACATAAAAAGCCCTAAGTGCAACCATGTTAATTTTTTTATTGTCTACGTCTACAAGTCCAATTCGTTGTGCATAAATTTTGTTTTCTTCAACATACGTGTTTTCACCAGGTAAATAGTCGCCTTCTGCAAGCATTTCTCCAGGCGTAACAAGCTGTTTTTTCTCAAAATATGTTGGCATAAAATTCATCATCCAAATTTTTGTTTTTTCCATTATTTTTAAGATATTATTTTTGCTTCTCCACTTCCCTTAGTTATGTCACCAAGTCTGTTTAATACTGAAGCATATGCTCCGGCAGGCATTTCAATTTCTCCATACCATGAACCATCGCCACGCCACTCTTCATGTTTGAGAACGCCAAAAGCTTTTACTGTTCCATAAGCTCTTGAAGCATACGGTGATGGAACTGTTATTGCAATAGTTACTTGCTCAATTTTTAAAGCTAAAAGTGGTCTAAGTAGCCTGACTATGTCTTTTGCCTGTTCCTCCATTGACTTGTATGGATCAATAGGGTAGTGTATTTGTTCCATAGCGTTCTCAATACGTGCAGGTGGATGTGGTAAATTTGTTTTTGGGTCAACTGCTTGGCGAGCAATGAAGTCTATAATTTGTCTGCGTTTATCATCGACCATTTTACGTCGTTGATCAGTTGTTAACTGCAGAGTACCCTTTTTTAAAATTTCGTCAGCAATTTTCAACGGATCAGTTGTTTTGAAGACTTTTTTCATTATTTCTTCAGAAGTTCTTGTACCCTTGTTTGCATCAGAAAAAATTGTTTCTGTGGCTAAAACTTCAGTTATAGCCGAGTTTTTACCGTTGTGATATTCTAACGCTTTTTGGGATTTAACTAGAATTTCAAAGTGTTCATCAGCTTTGGTTAGGCGTGCAACGGTGAATTTTTCACTCATCACAGCGTCACTTGCTTGAACTCGATTCTTTAATGTACGCATCTATTTTTTCGTCAGAGAGCATTTCAAGCTTTTTAGTCGCAGCAGGTATTACTGCTATTTTGATTCGTGGTGGAAGTTGTCTTGCCTCTAAAGCTTTTACTAAACAGTTTACTGCAAGTTGTGTTGCATCTGCAAGACTCATGTTTTCTTTGTATTCTTCTTTTAGTACATTTAGAACTGTTTCTCTTCCTGCGCCTAAAGCGGTTGCTTTATAACCTCTGTATGTTCCACTAGGATGTGTTCCAAAAACACGTGAACCAGTTTTGTCAACACCTGCAAAGATTAACGATACACCAAAGGGTCGTACACCTGCGTGTTGTGTATACATTTGTTGTATATCACAGATGCGTTTAGTTACAACTTCGATGTCTATGGGTTCATCATAAGTTAGTTTGTTACTTTGAGAGTGAACTCTTGCTTGATCAATAAGTATTCTTGCGTCAGAACTTAAACCAACAATTGCTGCGCCTACATGGTCATCTATACGGAAAATTTTGTAAGAATATCCACCAACTTCTTCAAGGACTTCAATACTTTCTTCTGAACCAAGTACTACACCCTCGGCGGTTTGGATACCTAAAATAGTTGCGCCTCGGTTCACTAATTCCATTGCGTATTCTACTTGGAAAAGCCTGCCATCAGGGGAGAAAACAGTAATTGCACGATCATAAGCTCCTGGTGCTGCAAATACAGACATAATGTTAACCTCAATTTATATTTCTACACTTTGCACAACTTCATACAATAACTAAACTAAAAACCTTTCCTATTGTTACAGTAGAGTTTAACTATACAGCCTATTGAACCTACTGACAGTTATCAAGTAAAATAGAGAAGAATTATCTTTTTATGAATGTTACATTTTTAAGATATGCCATCTCTATGCCTTCACGTTCAAAAGCTTCGCGTATAGCTAAATTAATTTGTTCTTGCACCACAAGATAACTACCGTAGTCTGGAGCATGAACGAAGTAACTTATGAAGAATTTTAGGCTATACTCTCCGAATTCTTGAAAGTTTACAAATTGAGGAGTTGCATTTTTAACATTTTTTATTATATCAACTACTATTGGCGGAATTTTTCTAAGCTTCTCATTTGGGGTATCATAAGCTACACCTATATGGAAAACTATTCGTCTGTTTTGTAGTTTTCTAAAGTTTCTAACGTCTTTTGAGGTGAGTTCTTTGTTTGATATTACTAGTTCTTCGCCCTGTAAGAGCTGAAGTCTCGTGGTTAATACACCAATGTTTTTAACTATTCCACCGTGTTCACCTACAAAAATAAAGTCACCTATTTCAAAAGGTCTAGAAATATAAATGGTAAAACCACTAAACAAATCGCTTAAAATGCTTTGAAGAGCAAAAGCTAGAACAATACCACCGACAGAGGCACTAAGAATAGCGGCCTGAAATGCGCCGGTAAGTCCAAATAAATATAAAATTATTAATACAGCGACAACGAAAATTATTGCTGTTACAACTTTCTTTAAAATAAACAGTGTATATTTATAATTTTTATTGTTTTTATTTTCGGTTTTTTCTGCAAGGCTATCAATTAAAATGTTTACAAATTTTGAAGTTGCATATGCTGCAAGCATACCTTGTATAATTAAGAATAATCCACCTAAAATGTGGTTGTATGGTTCGAGGAATGAAAGGGGAGATAAGGAAAATTGTATAACCAGTATACCGATTAATATTAGTACAGATATTTTTATAACAGATCCTATTTCTTTGGTTAATTTTGTTGTAGTTTTTTCAGTCAGTCGAGCAACATATTTGTTAATAATAGCATAGAAAATACAGCCAATAACTCCAATTACGCTAAATATTATAACTGAAACTAAAATTTCAGCACTCGTAGCACTTATGTTTAATGATTGTTGGAATATATCACTTAAACCAGCAACAGACATCGTAGGGGTGGGGACAGGCTCATTTAGGCTCATTTATTATCCTTCAAATTCCTTCTATATAACAATGTTTATACTACAAGTGTTCGAAAGTCTAGCAGTACACATAAATAAAGTTATTCTCAATAAATGAAAAAATGTTGGAAGCAGCTTATTTTACAGCTGCTTTTGCAAGTTTCTTTAGAATCGCGTCTTTAGCTATAGCATAAGCAATTGAGTAGTCAAAAAGACCTTGTGCTTCAGCAGCCGCGCGTTTAATCATTTCCGTTTCAGTTTTGAGTTTTAGCTTGCCAATAGCTAAAGCACCGATACCAAACACGCCTGATTTAAGTTCGATACCATCATCGTTTGATCCTAAACCTTCAACACCTAATGGTTTAATTGCGTTAATGTCTGCAATAATTTTGCATTTTGTTGCAGCATCTATATCTGCTGTAGATAAGAGTTGTATTCCGCCTGCGCCTGCTGCAAGGATAATTTCTGCATCGTGTATTGCTACAATTGTCTGTTCGGGTTTGCTAACTTCAATAACTTTGACCCTTCGTGTGCCGACTTCAGCATTAATTTTGTCAGCAATAACTTGTCCTTTAGCAAGATTTCGGCTAGTGATTGTTACATCTGCTTTTTCTGTGGCATAAATGCGTGCAGCTGTTTGACCGACTGGTCCAGTGCCTGCGAGGATTGTGATTTTTTTTCCTTCAAGATCGCCTAGTCCTTTTTCCATAGATGCCCCGAAGGTTTTTGCTACTGCAGCGGCAGCTGTAGAGTATCCGCCTCTTGGGTCAACGATTATACTGTTTCCCCATGGAGCTGATTTCATAGCGTTTTGTGTTGCGGTGACAACTTTTTCGACTTCTTCAAAGTTGCTTCCGTTGATGAAAATTTTTGTGTGTGCAGCACCTGCTGGTCCACGTGGGAAGAGAAGATCGAAAACAATTTTTGGGGCGTCTTCACCTGTTACGTTTTCGTATTTGAATATCATAGAGTCTGGGAAGCAGTCGACTGCTACTAGTAAGTCAAATGGACTGCAGTATTTGTCAGTGTCGAGGAATATGAAAACTGTTTTGTAATTTGGTTGTGCCATTTTTTTATACCTTACTTGTTTGAAATGTAGTTTATCAATTTAAGATTGCCTATTATTTATAGCTAGAAAAAATGTTTGATAGTATTATTCAAAAGAGGTTAATGCTAAAGGTTATCTGTTGTTTTTTGTAGTCAAATAGTAAAATTTGTAGATGTTTTTTGTTTTTTCCGCGTATTGTTTAATAATATTTGTTTTTAAAAGTATTCTATAGTTAGCTATTGAAAAGGTGTTGTTGCGTGTCGTTAAATGAAAGTTTGGAAAAGTTGTCAAATGCGTGTGGTGTAACAGGTAATGAAGCTCCTGTTAGAGAATTGTTATCTCAATTTTTGCGTCCGTATGTTGACGAAATTATTGTTGATAGGCTTGAAAATGTTATTGCCATAAAGAAGGGGAAGCCGGGTAAACCGAAGATTATGCTTGCGGCTCATATGGATGAAGTGGGTTTAATGATAAAAACGGTTACTAAGGAGGGTTTTTTGCAGTTTTCAAAGCTTGGTGGCATAGATGATCGTATTCTTCCCGCTCAAAGGGTTGTTGTTCATACCAAAAATGGTGTTTATAATGGTGTTATTGGTTCAAAGCCGCCTCATATTCAGAAAGAGGAGGAGCGTCGGAAAGTTTTAGCGTTTGATGATTTGTTTATAGATATTGGTGCTGAGAATAGAGAGAATGCTGTGGAAAAGTTGGGTGTGGCTATTGGTAATTCTGTGGTTTTTGACGTGGATTATGTTGATTTAAATAATGGTATGGTTATGGGTAAGGCATTTGATAATCGTGCAGGGTGTTTAGCTATGGTTGAGACGTTAAAGTTGTTAGGTGAGACGGATTGTACTGTGTGTGCTGTGGGCACTGTTCAGGAAGAAGTGGGGCTTCGTGGCGCGGGTGTAGCTGCTTTTGGTGTTGATCCAGATGTTGCTTTAGCGTTAGATGTAACTGTTGCAGGTGATGTTCCTGGCGTTAGGGAGTATGATACTAGTGTGAAAACAGGTAAAGGTCCTGCTTTGTCAGTTTCGGATTCTGGTTTAATTACACATCCGAAAGTTTTGCGGTGGCTCTTAGATACAGTTGAGGAAGAAAAAATTGCAGTGCAGCTTGAATCTGGTTTAATGGGCAGTACAGATGCAGCTAGAATATCTTTAACACGTCAAGGTATTCCAAGTGGCACTATTTCAATTCCAACACGCTACATTCACAGTCCTACTGCAATGTTAAACATTCAAGATGTTGAAAATTCTGCAAAACTAGCTGCGGCGGCAATTCACAGGATTTCAAAATATTTCTAGCATGAATGAGATATAATTGAAATACACCAGTGAACCGTGAATTATTGACAAATAACTCTGCTCTTTCTTATTTTAACAAAAGTGCAAACGTTTAGCAATTGGAACGAGTTTGAGCTTGTTATTGTAGGTTTTTTATGTGAATGTCTGTCTGTTTGTGGAAAGTGTTTTTAGAAGTGATTATGTTTCAATATTGTAGATGTGTTTTAGATGAGTGGGAACCGATTTGGAGAAAAATTCGAGTTTTTGGAACATACTGCAGATGTTTATGTTAGGGCTTTTGGTGTCTCATTACAGGAGGCTTATGAGAATGCTGCGTTGGCTATGTTTGAGACTATAACTAAGTCGGGAAAGGTTGCTCAAGAAGAGGGGGAGGTAATAACTGTAGAGGCTGAGGATCTTTATGCTCTTCTATATAGTTGGCTTGAAGCTTTGTTAGTGAATTCAGAGATTAATGGTATGTTGTATTCAAAGTTTCATATATTCGATTGGACTGAAACCGGGGATTCATTTAAGTTCACAGCTCATGTTTGGGGAGAAAAATTTCAGCCTGAGAAGCATGTTCAAAAAGTAGCTGTAAAAGCAATAACATATCACAGAATGGCTGTTATATGTGAAAAGGAAGGAAGTGCTGTGTTAGAGTTTATTTTAGATATTTAAAGCAATTTTCAGCTTGCTTAGCTCTTCGAACATTTGTTCAACAAGTAGTTCAGGTGGTGTGTCAATAGCTGTAGTTTTTGAAGTTATTATAGGTGTTTTCTTTTCTTTATAGTAGATAAGTAATGGACTTGTTTGGTCTTGGTAAATTTTTAGTCTGTTTTTGATAACATCAGGGCTATCGTTGAGCGTTGGTAAAGTTCACCATTGCATTTATCGCAGATGTTTTCGACTTTAGGTTTGAGGAATCTTATGTTATATACTGCATTGCAGTTTTTACAAATTCGCCGTGATGAGAGGCGTTCAATTATTATCCAATCAGGCACGTCAAGTAATAGGATAACGTCAAGTTGGAGAATTGTTTCTAATGTTTTAGCTTGTTCAAGGGTTCGTGGAAAACCATCTAGAATTACACCTGATCCATCGGGAATTTTAGCTAAATGTTGTTTTAGCACTTCAACAACAATTTCATCAGGAACTAGAGCGCCTTTTTCTACGTAACTTTTTACTTTTTTGCCTAAATCAGAGTTTTCTTTTACTTGTGCACGGAAAATGTCGCCCATAGCAATAACTTCGACACCAAGTTTAGCTTTAAGCCTAGTTGAATAAGTGCCTTTACCTGCGCCTGGTGCTCCAAAGATAATAGTTTTCACGTTATCGTTTCTCCGGTAGCTGTTCATGTTGAAGTGAACTATATAATAAATTTATTGTGTAATCTATAAACTATTTATGGAAACCTTTAAGGATAAACTGACTTATTACCGCTAAAGGGGTTAATGTTTGCACACTAAACAAATTGGGAAAAATCTGTATTTAATTGATCTTACAACAGGCGGGTATAAAAATTTCATTGCAAGCTATGTGTTAAAAACAGATAAAAAAGTTACAATAATTGAAACAGGACCAACAAACTCTGTACCCAATTTGCTAAGTAGTTTAATTGAATTAAAAATAAATCCTGAAAATGTTGACACCGTTGCAATCACACATATACATCTAGATCATGGAGGTGGTGCAGGAACTTTACTTAAATATTTACCAAACGCTAAAGTGCTTGTCCACCCAAAAGGCCTCCCTCATATAGTTGACCCAGAAAAGCTTTGGACCTCATCACAGTCTGTACTAGGATTTGTAAGTGAGGTTTTTGGAAAACCAGAGCCTGTTCCACAGGGTAGAGTGTTTTCCATGACTGAGGGCGCAATTGACTTAGGAGAAGGAGGCAAAATGTCAGTTTTTGAAACATTAGGCCATGCATCACACAATCTAAGTTTTTATGAAAGTTTTAACAACGGTATTTTTGTAGGCGACACAGCAGGAACTTATTTTCCAGAGTTTAACATGACATCACCAACTACACCACCGCCATTTTATCTTGAATCCGCTATTGCTTCATTAGATAAACTTATCAGTCATCGTCCTTCAGCTTTATATTATAGTCATTTTGGGAAAGTAGACGATGCCATTAGACGTTTACGAGGCTATAAAGCGCAATTATTTATGTGGGATAAAATAATGCAGAGTACAGTAACACAAAATAAAAGTTTTGAACAAATAATTGAATACGTTCTCACAGAAGACCCGTTAATGAAGGCACTCTCAAACTTTTTACAGGGACATAAAATTTACAGTAAAACAGCAATAGAAAACAGTGTACAAGGTTTTGTAGAGTACGCTAAAAAGGCACATATGAAACAAGTTTCCTAAATGTTTTATAACATCTTTTTCCTTTCTGTTAGCCGGGTTAAAAGTTTTGGGAGAAAAAGAAAGTCGACCAGCACCAGAGCATGTACCTTTGCAGAAGGTTACGGAGTATATGTGGAAGATTCCACAATATAAGGATAGCATGCATGTTCCAGGCATGGTTTTTGCTAATAAGGCGTTACTTGAGAAAATGCAGACAGATAGGACACTTTGGCAATGTGCTAATGTTGCACAATTGCCAGGTGTGTATAAGCATGCGATTACTTTGCCAGATGGTCATGAAGGGTATGGGTTTCCTATAGGCGGTGTTGCAGCAACTGATTATCATGAGGGCGTTATAAGTCCAGGTGGTGTTGGGTATGACATTAATTGTGGTGTTAGGCTTTTAGCTTCGGATTTTACAGAGCAGGATATACGTTCGCATTTACCAATGCTTGCAGAAACTATTTTTCGCAATGTTCCATCAGGATTGGGTAGTCGCAGAAAAGATCTATCAATAAGCAATAGTGATCTAGACCGTTTATCTGTTGATGGCGTAAATTTTCTAATTGATCGTGGTTTAGGTTGGAAAGAGGATGCAGAGCATTGTGAAGAGCAGGGTTGTATGTTGAATGCTAATCCGGATGTTGTTTCAAATACTGCTAAAAGTCGTGGTTTAACACAAGTAGGTACTTTGGGTTCGGGTAATCATTTTCTTGAAGTGCAAAAAGTTGATAAAATTGTTAATCCAAAAACTGCCAAAGTTTTTGGCATAACTCATGAAGGTCAAATAATGGTTATGATACACTGTGGTTCACGAGGATATGGGCATCAGGTATGTTCAGATTACATACGTGTCATGGAGCACGCGATACAAAAATATAAAATCAATGTTCCTGATAGAGAATTAGCTTGTTCTCCGGGCTCAAGTCTTGAAGCACGTAATTATTATCAAGCAATGGCTTGTGCTGTTAATTACGCATTTGTTAATAGGCAGGCCATTACGCATTGGGTACGTCAGAGTTTTCAACAAGTTTTGAAGCAGGATCCAGAGAAACTTGGTTTAAAGCTTGTTTATGATGTTGCTCACAATATTGCGAAAATCGAGGAACATAATATCGATGGAGGAACAAAGAAGGTTTGGGTTCATCGTAAAGGTGCAACACGTGCTTTTCCATCAGGACATCCAGATGTTCCAGCGGATTATAGAAGTGAGGGTCAACCAGTTATTATTCCAGGCAGTATGGGAACAGGCTCATGGGTTTTAGTTGGTAGTCAAAAAGCTATGGAGTTAACTTTTGGTTCAACTGCTCATGGTGCTGGGCGTGTGATGAGTCGTTCTGCTGCTAAGCGTAAGTTTTGGGGAGGAGAAATCAAATCAAGTCTTGAAAAGCGTGGTATAGCAGTTCGAGCTGCGAGTCCAACAGTATTAGCTGAAGAGGCGGATCCAACATATAAAAATGTTGATGAGGTTGTAGATGTTAGTGACAAAGTTGGTATAGCAACTAAAGTGGCACGACTGGTACCATTAGCAGTTATAAAAGGCTAAACAATCTTCCACAATTTTTTAATAACTCATACATTAGACTTCTTGCGAAACTACCTGTTTTTTGAAAAAATTAAACGCCTAAATCAGGTTAAACCTCAAGCCAGAACATTTTTTCGCTATAATAACAATCAAACTTTTACACTATTTCACAGTTTCGCAAGAAGTCTATTTTGAAAAGTCGACTAAATAGTTATGATTAATATAAACCAAGTTAAAAATGTCGTCGCACTATTATTAGAGTCTTGCGTATTTAATGAACAGAATCATGTAGTTAACGTTTGATTATGCCGTAAGTTTGTTTTTTCCAAATATCTCGAAACTTGTTATAATAATCAATTGGTTGAAAAACAGGTGCATAAATTAACTGTTGAGACACGCCACATTTACAGATAGCAAAAACTTCTTTCTTGTCGGTATTTCCTAAAATCTGCAAAAATTCTTTCCGACATTTTGGGCAGTAATATGGGCCATTAACCATTTGTTTAGCATCTTTAGTCAAAACTTTAATGTGGTTACCAGACACTTTATTCAATTCAGGACACATAACGTTCCACTCTGACTTAAAGTTTATAATTTTATTGCCTAAGATATATCCTTCCCCTAAAAAAACAAAAAAATCCATAAAAAAAATAACAACAGAAATCAAAAATAGCAAATCAGCAAAAGCTACAGCCAACATAAATGTAAAACAAATATTCACATCTCCTGAAAACTTTATTAAAAACTAAACCATTCCTGTCTGCCTAATAAACTGAACAAAAGCATTTGCTAAGTAAAAGCGGTTGTCGTCTAGTCTGGTTTAGGACTTTAGCCTTCCAAGCTAACGATCCCGGGTTCAAATCCCGGCGACCGCACCAAAAAATCTAGTCCAAGTCTACTCATCTGTTTTCGGTTTTTTAAATTTCATGAAATAACTTAATCGAAATAACACTTATTACACAAATCTCATAAAGTGAACTTTTATTGAAGTGCGATGGAAAAGCCGGTTTGCCCTGCTAACCTTTACCTTTTACCCTGCTAATTTTTAATCCAAGGTAGCTGGAAGAAACACCGAGTTGTTTCTGGAGCAACGACTCCGTCACACAAAGTGGTGAGTGCTTTTAAGCGAATAAGAAGGCCAGAGCCACGAGCTCGCATAGAAAAAGGCATAAAACTCACTAAAAAGCATCATCCAGCACCATAAAAAGAAGGCGTAAGCATGGAACAAAAATGTTGCGGTATAGACGTCCACAGAGACACCCAAGTACACAACCATACTAGACAACACCAACCAAAAACAAACAATAACCTTCCAAAACAGCATAACTGACATGGATACTTTAAAAAACTGGCTACGACAAAACAACTGCATAAATGTAGTCATGGAATCCACCGGATCATACTAGACAACACTCTACACAGTTCTAGAAGATGCAGGATTCAAACCAGTACTAGCTAATGCTCATCAGGTAAAAGCCATACCTGGACGTAAAACGGATCAAAGAGACAGCGAATGGCTAGCGTATCTACACAGAAGTGGCCTTATACGGCCAAGTTACGTCCCAACCAAACAGATACGAGAACTACGAGAACTATCACGCACACGCGTACGATACGTAGAAAGTCGAACACAATTCAAAAACCGATGCCAAAAACTACTTAGCAAAAAACAACCTAAGATTAAGCTCAGTTTTAAGTGACATATTTGGCAAATCAGGTAAAGAAATCCTAGACGGCCTTATGCAGGGTAAAACCGTAGAAGACACCATAGAAAACACCCAAAACAAATATCTAAAAAAGCATAAACAGAAAATAATTGATGTCGCTAAAGGAACTCTTAGCGAAACTGACATCTTTCTTCTCAAGCAAATGTCCCATACTATTGCAGCTTTAACTGTTCAGATTCAAGAGTTGGAAACGCGTATGGCAGAAGTGGCAGATAAGGAGGCTTTAGAGATTATTTGTTCAGTTCCAGGTATTGGTCGATTGTCGGGTGCTACTATTTTAGCTGAGCTTGGAGATATCGCACGGTTTAGTAATGGTCGGCAGGTGGCTTCCTGGTGTGGGTTTGCCCCGTTTGTTTCTCAGTCTGCAGGTGTTACTCGGATTGGTCATATTACTAAAGTGGTTCGCGTTGGCTACGCAGGGTTATGGTTGAGGTGGCTCATGTTGCTGTTAGGATGGATTGTCGGTTTAAAGCGATGTTTTGGCGTATTACTTCTAGAAGAGGTAAGAATGTGGCGTATGTTGCTGTGGCTCGCAAAATGTTGACTGTTATTTGGCATTTGCTGCTTAATGGTGAATTATATGTTGAAGAAAAGTTTTCTAAAGCAACGATTTTGGCGCGATCTAAAAGTGGTGGTGTGTTGTCTTTGGATGGTATGGTCGCGATTTTAAGGCGAGCAGATTATACGGTTTCGGTTAATGGATAGATGTTTGCAGTAGTTGTCTGTGGTTGATTTACTATTGATGGCGTTTTGTTATTGGTGAGTATTGCTGCTGGGTGTTTGATTGTTGTTTTTTGTAGTAAAAATTGTGTGTGTTATATTGAATTGTTATTACGTTGCCTGTTTTTGTTAAAATTTGTGGTTAAAAACTCAAAAATTCTGGTTGTATACTCGTCGTCAAGGGTTTGGTCAAAAAAGTTTTTTCATAGGAAATTCATTAACAATAAAAAACAATAACAACAAAAACATCAAAACACAAACATTTAATTGACCTCCACTACCACATAGTTTCACTTAACAAAAAAAAGCAACATCAGCAACAAAAACCGCTAAACAAAACAAGGGTTTGTAGTCTAGCACGGATTAAGGCATCGGCCTCCGGAGCCGGGAATCCTGGGTTCAAATCCCAGCGAACCCGCCAACATTTAACATTTAAGCCATATTAAACTCTAATTTACTGAACATTACAATATTTTAACACGTAAAATCTACTCATACCGTAGCGTATTGGTTACGAACTGTAATTGTATAATCGTGCGGCAGAGCTAACATTGAGTGAGAAAAAAGATATAGCCAATGTTAAAAATGTAATCCCCATCAAAAACAAGCAAAAAATATTCAGTATCAATATCGCCACCAGAAAAGGCACAATTAGTAGTATAAAAGCGAGCATATTACAAATAATGTACACCAATAAGAGTATTACACAAACACGTAACATTTTTCCAGTTATACGAAACAAACGTTTACCTGAATTATCTGCTAATGCATAAAACGGTACTATGAAATACCAAGACATTAACAGCATAAAAACATGTGCAACACTAAATACTACAGGAAAAGTTGCCAAAAAAATAAAGCTAATTACACCAAAGAACGCACCTATGAGTACTCTTCCATAAATTTTAGTCTCTCTATAATAGACAGATAAACCGTTCATGCCTATAAGAACAAAAATTACGCCAATTACGCCAAAAACGAGACAAATTGGGTCAAAGCGTAAAAAACCATAAGCACCAAAATAACGAGTAAAAACTGCACCCGTGAAAGCTAAAAACAGCATTATTGAACCAAACCCAGCCAAAATTTTGCTTGTTGTAAAATCGACCATTTTTGCCTCAAACAATTTCACACATAACTTAATAAAAGCTTTTTGCAAGATTACAACCACCCCTTCCCTAACCATAGTTAAACAATAGTTACGTATAATGTTTGAAAAGTGTAAAGGTAAAATACATGTAGAAAAAAAGCACAATACATAAACAGTTGAAACCAAGTTAGAGAAGAAATAGAATAGAAGAGTTTGTCACCATTCATGATAATAGGTTCTTTAAATATTTAATAAGTAATTGTGGTTGGCGATAAATTGTTTGTAATGTTTTTTTTGGGTTTTTTATGTTGTTTATTAGTAATAAACGTTTGTATTTTTTTAGGGCTTGTTTGGCGATTTCTTTAACTTCTTGAGGGGCAAAGTCTTCTGTGTGAATTAAGGAGTGACCTAAGGGTTGTCTTGCTGATGAACCAAATGATGACCATGACAAATCTGTTTTGAGATAATTGTTTGTTTTGCATTGCTCATATAATCGTGTACCATACGTTGGAGTTGCAGTAAACAAGTGCATTCCAACATCGTATTTTTGTTTGAGCATTAAAGCAAAATTTACAGTGCGTTGCATGTTTTCCTTTTTTTCACCTGGAAAACCAATGATGTAAAAAGCACCTGTTTTTAGGTTGATTTGTTTGGCGTTTTTGGCAAATTCGACTACACTGTTAAGATCAAGATTTTTGCATATGATTTTGTCTAGAATTTTTTGGTCTCCCGATTCTACGCCTACGAAAACGCTGATAACTCCTGATTGTTTCATTTTTTTAAGTAATGGCATATCTAGTCGGTCTGCACGAACGCCGTTTGGAGTTTCCCACCCGATTCTGATTTTGCGTTCAATTAAACCGTTGCATATTGTTTCAAATCGAGTAAGGTCAAATGTTAAATTGTCATCTTCGAAAAAAATGTTCTTGACATCATATTCGTCAACGATGTGTTGTATGTGGTCTAAGACATATTGAGCTGAATGCGCTCGAAAGGTTTTGCCCATGTGTAAATGAACGGAACAGAAACAGCAATTGAAGGGACAACCACGACTTGTAATCATAGATACCGCACGGTTTTGAAAGCTTCTGTAACCAATTTTTTTGTTAGTTAAATAATGCTCCATGTTGATAAGATGATAAGCGGGATAGGGTAATTCGTCGAGATTTTCCAGTAATGGCCGTGTGTTATTAATTATAATTTTGCCGTTTTGGCGGTAGACTATGCCTAAAATGTCATTTAACGTTTTTTTACCTTCGAAATATTGAGTTATTTCAAGAATCGTGTGTTCGCCTTCGCCGATAACAGTTATGTCAACAGTTTTAGCCTCTTCCATAAACTCTCGAGGTATTGCAGAGACATGTGGACCACCTACCACTGTTAGAATGTTTGGATTGACTTTTTTTGCTATTTCGCTTATTTTTAATGTGTTATCAATTTGACTAGTAAATGGTCCAGAGATGCCTACAATATCAGGTTTTCGTCGGTGTATTTCTGTTTCAATTTGGTTAAAGGACATACCAACAGTTACAGTGGCACCACTTTTTTTGGGTTTAAAATCAGATAGAAAAGCATCTAAAAGTTCAACAGTATAACCTGCTTTATCGAGAACTGCAGCTATATACAATAAACCCAAAGGTAGGCTACCTGCAGGTGGTTCGGAGTCTATATAGAATGTTTGGGGGGGATTTATTAGGAGAACTTTCATTGTGACACTTTAATTACATAGTTGAGCATTTTGCAATATTAAAGTTAGCCTTAAAATTTAACTGACCGATTTTGCTCTTAAATCATCAATTACTGTAAGGATTAATTACTTATTTGCGTAATAAAAGTGTTACCGTAAAACTTAAGCAGAAACAGGTTATACTAAATATTGAAGGTAAAAGTTATGATTAAAACCACACTTAAAGATGGAGTGTACTCCGTTGGAGTAGTTGATTGGAACATACGTGACTTTCATGGGTATACCACCAGTAGAGGAACTAGCTATAATGCGTATCTTGTGCAAAGCGATAAAACAGCACTTGTTGACACTGTTAAAGCGCCATTTGTAGGAGAACTTGTTGATAATATTTCAAAAATTATTGATGTCGAAAAACTAGACTATATTATTGTTAACCATGTAGAAATGGATCATTCAAGTTCATTACCCATTATAGCTAAAATTGCTAAAAACGCTAAAATTCTTTCCACCCAACGTGGTAAAGATGAACTCATTAAGCATTACGGTCACGAGTTTGACCGGATAAAGGTTGTTAAATCTGGCGAGGAAATTAATTTAGGCAAAAAAACACTCAAATTTCTAGAGGCACCAATGCTTCACTGGCCAGATAGCATGTTTACCTATATTGTAGAGGATAAAATTTTGTTATCCAACGATGCTTTTGGTCAGCATTTTGCCAACTCACATCAATTCGACGATGAAGTAGATAACCATGTCCTTATGGAAGAAGCCACCAAATATTATGCTAACATACTCATGTTATTTGCTCCATTAATTACTAAAAAAATTAATGAAGTCATAGCAATGGGAATACCCATTGACATCATAGCACCGAGTCATGGAATAATTTGGCGTAAAAATCCAATGCAAATAATTCAGGCATATATAGACTGGAGTACCGGCGTTACAACCGAAAACAAAGTAGTTATAATTTTTGACACCATGTGGGAAAGTACAGATAAAATGGCACGTGCAATTGTAGAAGGAATATGTAGTCAAGGTATAGAAACAAAAATTCTAAAACTACGAGCATCAAACAATACAGAAGCTGTAACGGAAGTTCTCAGATCAAAAGCAGTTATTGCAGGTTCACCCACAATTAATAACGGTATTTTTCCAACAATGGCTTCTTTTATGACTTACATTACCGGACTTAACCCTAAAGGCAAACTTTGGGGTTTCTTTGGCTCTTATGGTTGGGGCGGTGGTGCTGTAGAAAATTTGGTTGAAATGGCTAAAAAGTCGTGTTTTGATGTCTATGAGCCAACTTTGGAGATTAAATGGGTCCCAGATGAGGCTGAGTTGAAGAAGTGTTTTGAATTTGGGCAACAATTCGCCCAGAAAATTAAAACATAACTTTTTTTCTTTTTTGTTAAGGCTTATTTTTGATCATCATTTTATAATGTGGTATAACTATGTTGAGGGTTTTTTACATGAAGTGTGAGCGGTTTATTGGCGCAAAAATTTTAACTATCTGCTGTGTACTTTTATTATTTGTGGTGAAGGTTTTTGGTTGAGAGGCAGAGTTCAACAGTTTATACAGTTGGACATTCTACTCGGTCATTTGAAGAGTTTATTGAAATTCTTAAGACTTATAGTATAACATTGCTTGTTGATATACGTGCAGTGCCGCGGAGTCATCATAGTCCTCAATTTAACAAGGACACTTTATCAAGTGCTTTGAAGTTATTTGGTGTGAAATATTTGTCTCTTACAAGTATTGGTGGAATGCATCATCCGAAGAAGGATTCAATTAATCTTGCTTTGGGGAATAGTAGTTTTCGTGGTTATGCTGATTTTATGCAAACTAAAGAGTTCGCAGAGAGTTTGTTAAAAATCATTGTTTTAGCTAAAGAAAACTGTTTAGCAATTATGTGTGCAGAGGCTTTACCAGGGCGTTGTCATCGAAGTTTAATCAGTGATATGCTACTAGTTAGACAGTTTAAGGTTTTGCACATAATTAGTAAAAACGGTACTATCACACATCAACTTAATGAATTAGCTTATGTGGAAGGTACAAAAATTTCTTATCCGCTGTTTAATTCTAAGGAGACAGCTCAAAGAACACTTGGCGACTTTGGAACAGCATAAATGATTTTTACACACTAATGCGTCGTTGTTTATTAGAAATAATTTTGTCATATAATTTGCATAATCAGTATAGTGAAATAGTTTTGTGGATTTTGGAGGCGTGTTTTTGCGTAAACTATAAACAAGCAAAAACGTATTTTGTATGGGTTAAATGTTAAAAGAAGATATTATTGCGGCGATTCTTACTAAATATCCAGAGTTGTCTGAACAGCAGATTGAAAAAATGTTCGTGCAGGAAAAGAAGCGTTCAGGCGGCTTGATAGGTGATGAGACGCTTCTGCGTTTGATAGCAGCGAGATATGATGTTAAAGTTGCTAAACAGGTAATTGAGTTTGATAGGGTTTTATCGTCTGGTCGTCTGTTTTCTGGCTTGAATGATGTTTCAGTTGAAGGCAGATTAGTTGCTGTTTTTCCAGTTCACAGTTTCAATAATGGTGAAAAAAGTGGCAAGCTTGCTAATTTGATGATTGTTGATGAAGATAGTATTTTGCGTGTTGTTTTGTGGAATGATAAAACAGAGATTGTTGAGAGCGGTGAATTGCAGATTGGTCAAATTGTAAAGTTTTTGCATGGTTATACGAAGAGTGACCAGTTTGGCAGGGTTGAGTTGCATTTGGGCAATAAAAGTAGAATTGAAATTAATGGCACTGCTCAAACTAGTTATCCTGATGTAGAAAAGTTTGTTTCAAAAATAGGGGAAATTGCTAACACTTTTAATAATGTGCATTTAGCGGGTATGGTTAAAGAAGTGTTGGGTTCGAAAACATTCGTCAAAGGTGACGGTGGGGAAGGCAAGCTTTTACGATTCGTCCTTTCAGATGATTCTGCAGAAACTACGGTTGTTGTTTGGAACGGTAAAGTTGACGAGTTGGAAGGGCAACTTAGTCCCAGAGTTTGTCTGTATTTAATTAATGGAAAAATAAAAGAGAGAGAAAGTGGCGGTTTTGAAGTTCATGTTGACTCATCAAGTTTTGTGCGTATTCAACCGGTTATGCTTCAGATGAGTAAAATAGCAAATTTGAAAGAGGGGGATGTTGTTAACGTTGAAGGGAATGTTTCAAATGTTGACGCTATAAGAGAGGTAATCACGGGTAAAGGGGAGCAAATTAAGTTGCTTACTTTTGAGTTAAGAGACGAAACGGGTTCAGTAAAAGTTACATTGTGGCGTGAACAAGCAGAGCAGTTTAGTAATTTGAGAACAGGGGATAATCTTACTGTAAAAAATGGATATATAAAGATGGGATATGGAAATAAATTAGAGCTAACCACTCGAAGTGGAACTCAATTTACAGTTGAAGCTATTTGATTTTTTCGACGATAGCATCTGCCATGTCGCTTGTTGTTGCTTTTCCACCTAAATCGGCTGTTTGAACTTTTCCTTCTACAAGCACTGCAACTACTGCGTCTTCGATTTTTTTTGCGGCTTCTTTTTCGCCAAGATAGTTAAGCATTAGTGCGCCCGCTAGTATTGTTGCAATAGGGTTTACGCGGTTCATTCCTGCATATTTTGGTGCGCTACCATGCACGGGTTCAAACATGCCATATGAATCGCCGATGTTTGCACCTGCTGCAAGACCAAGACTGCCTGTTACTTGTGCTGCTTCATCACTTAATATGTCACCAAACAAGTTTGTGGTAACCATAACATCATACGTAGCAGGTTGTTTAATTAGCTGCATAGTTGCTGCGTCAATGTGTAAATCATCAACTGTAACCTCGGGGTACCGTTTTTGAACTTCTTTTACAGCATCTTTGAATACACCATCAGTTATACGCAAAATGTTACCTTTGTGTACGTATGTTAAATGTTTTTTACGCTGCATAGCTAACTTGAAAGCATATTCAGCAACTCTAGTAGATGCTTCAGTGGTAATAATTCGAAAAGCAACACTTACACCAGGTGCGAGAAGTGCCTCATGACCAGAATAGAGTCCTTCGGTATTTTCTCGAACTATAACAAGGTCTATATCAGGTTTTAAGGATTCTACATTTGGAAAACTTTTGCATGGTCGAACATTAGAATACAAGTTAAACATACGACGCAGAGTAACTGCAACACTAACAGGTGATCCAGGTTCCTCAAGCGTAGTCATAGGACCTTTAAGACACGCATCAGTTTTTTTAATCATTTCAACTGTTTCTTTAGGAAGATTCGTTCCATACTCGGGAATACAATGGGCACCTGCCTCACCATAGATATAATTAAGTTTAAAATCTAAAGTTTTTTGAACAGCATCAAAAACTTTTATGGTTGCCGCTGTTACCTCAGGACCAATCCCATCGCCGTTAAGGACCGCAATATTATAAGTTTTAACCATTACTATTCTACCTAAAGTAACTGTAAACACATACATTTATCAGCATATCGATTAAACATTCAACTTCTAACAAACAAAATAAACAATTATACACATCATAATAAAAAATAGAAGAGAGCCTGCATAGCAACCGATTAATTGAAAACTGTTTCAATTGACATAAGAAAAAACAAAAAATTTGCTGAAATGAATGCATTAGTAATGAATAATATTTCTTTAATAATTGATTTAACAGTTTAAATTTTGTTTAGAGAATATATAAATAGTTACTTTACTTGACACCGTAGCTCCGTTGTTTTATCACATATGTTGTGTTGGAAAGTCGTGAAAGTGTGCACAATGTACTTGTCTATGAACACATTTGAAAGGTACTTCTGTTGGTTTTTAACCTCAGCATCAAGCTCAATACAGGATAACTCGAGCAAAAACACCTTTTAACCCATGTTATATATAGCATCTCAACTTTTAGTTAACTATATAACTAGCGGTGTGTATTACGTTTGTGGTGTTTGTACTGCCCAATCCTACGTCAAAGGAAATTAGAGAAA
>Ga0209628_10000194_pt1 | contig 35382 bp, 23 predicted proteins | sample TergutCu122P4_FD_187285 | JGI IMG/M metagenome (GOLD analysis project Ga0209628, IMG submission 187285) | Cubitermes ugandensis P4 segment gut microbial communities from Kakamega Forest, Kenya - Cu122 P4 (SPAdes) (version 2) | ecosystem: Host-associated > Arthropoda: Insects > Digestive system...
CTTTTTTCCTGGGAACGCAGGCTTCCAGCCTGCCAGTGAGTTCGTAGGCATCCTACCTGCGCAGGGCAGAGACTCCATTCCGCAACCTTCGCGCAGGCTTGAAGCCTGCGTTCCCAGGGACTTTGCAATCCTCCTGCACTTTTCGGAGAAAGCCTCATATCAGGTTATACCGATTTTGTCGGCCAAGCTTATGCCATTTTGCCCATTTTACCCCTCTTTTGCGTTTTGTGCTTGAATACGGAGACGTTTGAGTTAGAATTAGACTGGTCAGGCTCCTTATTTTTGGTCGATAGAGCCGTAGAAACCCTGTTTTACTCCAGCGTTTTTTCAACCGTGTCCATTTCGCCGATCTACACTGCCGCTTTTTCGACGATTCCGATGAATCGCGGAGTCCACGCGGATCGTCCGTTCGGCGGAACGGCGGAAGGGGCGAAAAACACGTCGGTAAGTGCCGTAAGTACCACGCAGTTTGGTCTGCAAACGGCTCAGGGAATCAACCCTGCGGAATCGGCGTCGAGATCGGTCGAGCGAAAACAAGGGTACCCGGAAAAAAGTACTGATTCCGGGAAAACACGTTCGCAGTCCGGCGACATCCTTGACCTTTCCGGCCAACCCAAGTCGAAATCGGTTGAAAACTCCAAAAAATCGGAGAAAGCCGAATCTTCCGTAAAATCGCCGGGAAATCTGACGCAGGAAGAACAAGCTCAAGTTGAAAAACTCAAGGCCAGGGACGCCGAAGTCCGCACCCATGAAGCGGCCCACCTGGCGGCGGCAGGCCAATACGCAAAAGGGGGACCGAAATTCACCTACCAAACGGGACCGGACGGAAAACAGTACGCGATTGGTGGTTCCGTTTCGATTGACGTCAGCCCGGTTTCCGGTGATCCGCAAGCGACGCTTCAAAAAGCGCAACAGGTTCGTTCCGCTGCTTTAGCTCCGGCAGAACCTTCCGGCCAAGATCAAAAAGTTGCGGCAGCCGCCTCGCAAATGGAAGCGGACGCCCGGTTGCAACTTGCCCGGAAAAAGGAGGAAAAAGCAACGGACGATTCCGATACTTCTGAAACTTACGGACCGTTTGGAAGTCTGGCAATGGACAAGGAGGAGTCGTCTTCCACCTCGACTTATTCTTCACGACGCGAAGCCGCGTCGGTTTACCGGCACGCTCAAGCCCAAACCTCGTCCCGGCGAGCGTTCGTCGCTTATGCGTGATTCTTCGCTTGAACTCGTCAACGAACCACAAACAATCAGAGCCGCGCACGGAGTAGCGATAACCCCGGTGGTAACGTGAAAACCGCTTACTGCGTGCGCGGCTCTGATATTTTTCCGACTGCGCCCCTTGCGGGGGAAAAAATCTTGCTCTATCCTATGGGGGTTTGTTTTTCCCTGCCCCTCTTACCCTTAACAGTTATGTCAGCACAATACAATCCGTTTACCGTTGCCCAACAGCAACTTGACAAAGCCGCCGCAACCTTGGGACTCGATTCGGGTACCCGGGAATTGCTCCGAAATCCTCAACGGGAAATCCATGTTTCCATTCCGGTTAAAATGGACGATGGAACAACGAAAGTGTTCCAGGGATTTCGCGTCCAGTACAACACGGCCTGCGGTCCGGCCAAAGGCGGTCTGCGTTGGCACGAACACGAAACCATTGACACCGTGCGGGCTTTGAGTGCGTGGATGACCTGGAAAACGGCGGTGCTCGACCTTCCGCTCGGCGGCGGCAAAGGGGGCGTTGTGTGTGATCCCAGAGTGCTTTCCGAGGGGGAAAAACAACGTGTTGCCCGTGGTTACATGCGTGCCATCGCCCACTCCATCGACCCGTGCTGGGACGTCCCGGCCCCGGATGTGGGAACGACTCCGCAAATCATCTGCTGGATGCTCGACGAATATGAAGCGATTACCGGAAAACGACTCCCCGGCATCATCACCGGCAAGCCGATTCCGCTTGGCGGTTCGCAAGGGCGCGGCGACTCCACCGCACGTGGCGGTTGCATTGTCACACGGGAAGCGGCCAAAGCTTACAAGATGCCGCTCCAGGGAAAACGTATGGTCGTGCAGGGGTTCGGCAACGTCGGAATGTACGCGGCGATCCTCGGCACCGAGCTTCTTGGTACGAAACTGACCGCCGTGAGCATGGTGGACGGTGCCCTGGTCAATCCGAACGGCATTGACGTAACAGCCCTTGTCGATTACTTCAACGCGAAGGCGACCATTGTCGGATTTCCCGGTGCCGAACCGCTTCCGTTAGATGAGTTGCTTTTGCAGGAGTGCGACCTGTTGGTTCCCGCTGCATTGGAAGGCGTAATTACGGCGGCCAACGTCGACAAAATCAAAACCAAAATGATTCTTGAACTTGCTAATGGTCCGACAACGCCGGAAGCGGACGCCGTTCTCAACGCCAAAGGAATTATCGTTCTCCCGGACTTCCTCGCCAACGCCGGTGGTGTTACGGTCTCCTATTTCGAACAGTGTCAGAACGCCCAGAATTTCTACTGGGATATCGAAGACATTCAGAAACGGCTCGACAAGAAGATGACGGATGCGTTCAAAGCGGTTTATGAAATGAGTCAAAGCAAGAAAACGAGCCTGCGTGACGCCGCGTATCTGGTGGCCGTCGCCAAGGTTGCCCAAGCGTGCAAACTGCGCGGCTGGGTGTGATTTTCTCGTCAACGAACCACAAACAATCAGAGCCGCGCACGGCCCCAATCAGAGCCGCGCACGGAGTAAGCGGTTTTCACGTTACCACAGGGGTTACCGCTTACTCCGTGCGCGGCTCTGATTGTGCGCGGCTCTGATTGGGTTACGGTTAGCGGTCTGAATCATCGCCGGACTTTTTCCGTCAGCCTCTTGATTGTCTCCGGCCTCCGTCTTACACTGTTTTCATCGCCGATACCAACGGGCGCATTCCACAAACCCTCAAAAAGGAGAACGCAATGAATTTGGATTACACGGTAACGGAAAACGACCGCAGCGTACTTAGGGAACTTGCAAAGCAATACGCCGAAATCGCGGCGAACGACGTGATGAAGACCCGCAAACGGCAATGGAAAGCACTTCACGATCTTAAACCGGAAAAACCGATGATCCTTTTCGAGGGAATTTGGCTCGACGGTTACCTTTCGGACTATACGCTCAAGTGTACCAATCCGATCCTCCGCAACGTTGAAACGAAGCTCGTGTACGCCATGCGCCAATTCAACCAGATGGGGGACGACATCGTCCTCGAACCGTATTTCCGCATCGCCTGGTGGAACGAATCGAAACTGACTTCGACGAGCAGGGAATTCGGCGAAATCAAGATCGAAGAACACACGGCGAAAGAACCGGGACTCGCCTATCTTTCCAATTTTCCGATCAAAACGCCGGACGACATAAAAAAACTCCAACATCGTACCTTCACCCTCGACAGAGAGGCGAACCTGAAAATGGTGTCGGTCATCCAGGAGATTTTCGGGGAAACTCTACCGGTCAAAATCGCAAACTTTGATAATTTTGTCCACGATTTCGGCCATCAACCGTTTACCGGCAACAATTTCATCGGCATAACCTGGGACGTTTTCAAACTCATCGGCGCAAACAACATGATGCTTTGGATGTTCGACCATCCCGACGCGATCCACGAAATTTGCCGTTTTCTCGTCGATGAGAAAAAAGCCTTCTTCAATTTCCTGCTCCGGGAAAAACTTTTGGATTTCAACACCGACAACCAGTTTGCCGGTCCGTCCAGTTATGGATACGTTTCCGATTTGCCGCAGTGCGGCACCAACAAAGAGGTTACGCTCAAAGACCTTTGGGGCTGGGCCGACTCGCAGGAAAGTCAACCGATCTCCCCGGCGCAGTTTGAAGAATTTTTCCTCCCTTACATCGCCGAAATTGCGAACCTGTTCGGCTTGATCTACTACGGTTGCTGCGAAACCGTAACGGATCGATTGGATCGTGTGCTCAAGCACATTCCGGCGGTTCGCACCGTTTCCGTGTCCGGTTGGTCAAACCAGGCCAAGGCGGGCGAGATTCTCGGCAAACGGGCCGTTTTTTCCCGAAAACCGACCCCGGCTTATGTCAGCGGGACAAACCCGGAATGGCACATGGTCGAAAAGGACGCCCAGGCAACCTACGACGCGGTGAAGGCGAATCAATGTTGCCTGGAGATCATTTATCGTGACGTTTATACGAACCTCTGCACGCCGGAAAGAGCAATCGAATGGGTCAACGTCTGGAAACGAAAGTTCGGTTTATAGTTGCGTAAACAACAAACAAAACCTTATTCCCCCAACAAGTGCATGAGTTGCGCACTGACCAGTGTACCGCGTTGGAAATTCCGTAGCGAAAACTTTTCGTTCGGGGCGTGAGGGTTATCATCGTCCTGTCCCCAGCCGAGGAGAAGCACTTCGGCACCGAGTCGGTCCCGGAGTTCCGCGACAATCGGAATCGAACCGCCCTGCCGTGTGAAAACGGGAGGCGATCCAAACACGTTATGCAGAGCCGTTGCCGCTTTCTGAATGTACGGACTTTCCAGCGGCGACAACATTCCCGGTGCTCCATGTTCGTACTTGAGCCGCATTTGCACGCCCGGCGGTAAAAGCGTCATCAACCGCCGTTTGACATTTTCGGCTACCTTTTCCGGCTTCTGGTTTGGAACCAAGCGGAGCGTGAACTTCGCCGACGCCTGGCTCGGAATGATCGTTTTCGAGCCTTCCCCCTGATAGCCGCAGGTGATCCCATTAATGTCGAACGTTGGACGACACCAGCGACGCTCCAGCGTCGTAAAACCTCTTTCGCCGAAACCTTCGTTCAAGCCGATTTTTTTGAAAAAATCCTGTTCGTTAAACGGTAGTTTTTGCAATTCCTCCTTTTCCAACGAGGTGATTTCACAAACGTCCTCGTAAATGTGCGGCACCAAAATCTTTCCGTTTCCATCGACAAGCCCGGCAAGCATTTTCGTCAAAGCGATTCCCGGATTGAGCACGGTTCCGCCGAAATCGCCGCTGTGCAAGTCGCGGTTCGGACCGATAATGAAAAGCTCAAACGACAAAATTCCCCGCAAGCCGTAAGTGATTGCCGGTTGGTTTTCCCCGAACATGCTGCTGTCGCTCACGATAACGTAATCGCAAGCGAGTTTTTTCCGGTTCGTTTCGTTTTTCAGAAATTCGTACAGACTGACACTTCCGCTGGACTCTTCTTCTCCTTCGAAAAGAAACTTGATTTGGATTTTCGGCGACTTCGTTTTTTTCAGGTAGGCTTCCGCTGCGAACAGATGCGTCAGAAATTGCCCTTTGTCGTCCGTTGCGCCCCGGGCATACACGTTTCCTTCGCGGACCGTCGGTTCGAACGGCGGCGTTTCCCAAAGGTCGAGCGGTTCCGGCGGTTGAACGTCGTAATGTCCGTAGACGAGAATCGTTTTACCGTCGGGCACCGGCGGCGTCTCGGCGTAAACGAGCGGATTCCCTTTCGTCGCAATCGTTTCCGCTTGGAAACCGAGGTAGGAGAGTAGCTTTTCCAGCCACACCGCCGCATCCGTGACATCCGGCCTGTACTTGGGATCGGCACTGACGCTCGGAATTCGTAAAAACTCAAAAAGCGTCGTCTGATAACGTTCCTGTTGCGAGAGAATATATTGTTCCGTATTTTGCATGATTAAGAATCTCAAAGTGTAAAAGGATTGGTTTTGAAATCACCGCGTTTTTTCAGTCCAACGTTTCCTTTTTGTTCGGCTGAATTATACTTCTTCCGTTGCTCCGGTGAAAGGTCCAACCCTATTTCTTCTTCTTTTGCATGTCAGGACGTCAAAGAGAGAGAACAAGCCAAAACCCAGAAAGACGGAATGGCAAGTGTGTCACTTATCTTTTCTCAAGGCCAAGTGGCACAGAAAGCGTCACAGCACACGGCGGCAAGAGGGGTAATTGGGGGGAACAGGGCGGAAAGCACCTTTTTGGACGATTTTCCACAACCCCTTGGAATCATGGTACTTAACGGCAAGAAAAAGAATAAGGGGGCACCTTGCGGAACCCCCTCAAAACGCCGTCAGCGGAGGACAAGGGAGTCGAACCCTCAACCGGTTACCCGGCAACTGATTTCGAGTCAGCCTGCTCACCATTCGCATATCCTCCAAATCACGGTCTCCGAAAATCAAAGTATAGCCATCAGAAACTGCCCGGAATTCTACGTATTTCCCCTTTTCTGGGAAGGGGGCCAGTCCAGTTGGCAGCCGGGAACGGAGCGGAGCGCAGTTTTCTCCGCGATTCGGTCCGGTCGCTTCACTTCGTTGTGCTCTTGGCTGCCATTCATCGCATACTTCTTGGCCTGCCAAAAAACCAACCTTATTTACCCGGAGGAAAATAAGGTATAATAGCTCAGACCGTAAACGAATGGGAATCGGGAATCGGAGGATGTTTTTCACTTATCACCTACTCTATGCCCGATGCCCTTAAATTTCAACACTTTTTCCTGTTTCATCACCAATCCGTTTACACTCTGAGTTATGAAAACCGCTTTTATTACAGGAATTACAGGTCAAGATGGAGCGTATCTTGCCGAATTATTGCTTGAAAAAGGGTATTTCGTACACGGTCTCGTGCGTCGGAGTTCACTCCCGAATACCCTGCGGATTGGCTCGTTGACGAACCGTTTTGCGAAGCGGTTGCGGCTTCACAGCGGCGATATGACCGACTCGGCGAATTTGGTTCAAATTGTTCAGGAAACACAACCGGACGAAATCTATAATTTGGCCGCTCAATCCCATGTTCACGTCTCATTCGATTCGCCGGAATACACGACAAACGTCAACGCATTGGGGACGTTGCGGCTGCTTGAAGCGATTCGCGTCGGCGGTCTGGAAAAGAAAACGCGATTTTATCAGGCGTCGACTTCGGAGCTGTTCGGGCAGGTTGTCGAGACGCCGCAATCGGAAACGACGCCGTTTTATCCAAGAAGTCCGTACGGAGTTTCCAAACTGTACGCTTACTGGGTCGTCGTTAATTATCGGGAAGCGTACAACTTCTTTGCTTGCAACGGAATCATGTTTAACCACGAAAGTCCGCAGCGGGGCGAAACATTCGTTACCCGAAAAATTACCCTGGCGGTCGCACAAATTGCGAAAATCCGGGAAACGAAGGAACAATCGATTGATCCGAAATATCGGTTGCTGGTCGGCAACATCGACGCCCGACGCGACTGGGGACACGCCGCCGACTACGTGGAAGGAATGTGGAAAACCTTACAATGCGACGGGCCGGACGATTACGTATTCGCAACCGGTGAAACGCACCGCGTTCGGGAATTCATCGAATTGGCGTTCCAGGAGATCGGGATTGAACTTCAATGGACCGGTGTTGCTACGGAAACGAAAGGAATCGACGCAAAAACCGGTCAAATCCTGGTTGAAATCGACCCCCAATTTTACCGCCCTGCGGATGTCGAGCTTCTTCAGGGAAATGCAACCAAAGCGAAAGAAAAACTCGGCTGGACTCCGCGACGAACGTTTCGTGAACTCGTCCACGAAATGGTCCAAGCGGATTTGGCTATACTGTAAACGGGTACAAATTGGCATTTTTTTCACCACAGAGAGCACGGAGGAACCGCCGGGACGTCGGTTGCCTACCTGCCGAACGAAAATGTGGTATATTGCCTACGTGGGATTCCCCACCGTAATTCGTAATTCGTAATTCGTAATTAAAAAAGAGTGCCTGATTTTGTTTACACGGCCAAATCGCTTGACGGGAACGACGTTTCCGGGAAACTTTCCGCAAATTCCCGGCGGGAAGTGCTTGACGTGCTTGCGAGGCAGTCGCTCTTTCCTTTGACCATCGAAGACGCCAAAAAAGGTCATATCGAAATTAAGCTGTTCAAAGCGAGAATCCCGGACATGCTTATTGCGCAAACCTTAACGCAGTTGGCGGACCTTTTGGAGAACGGCGTTCCGGTGCTCTCGGCGTTTCAGGTGCTCGTCAAGCAGGCGACCCATCCGGCACTCAAGGAAGTTGTAACCGATTTACACGACCGCGTCGCCGACGGCGAAGCGATTGACAGTGCGTTCGCCGCACACCCGAAGGTATTCAACGATTTGACGATCAGTATCATTCGCGCCGGAACCGAAGGTGCGTTTCTCGAAGACGCTCTGAGACGGACCGCTCGATTTCTCGAAGTCCAGGGGGAACTGCGATCAAAGATTATCGGGGCGATGATCTATCCGATTATCCTCCTGATTATCGGAATCAGCATGGTCCTGGTTCTCGTCCTGTTTTTCGTTCCGCAATTTCAGGTGATGTTCGATACCGTCGAAGAACGAGGCGGTACATTACCGTTTATGACGATTGCACTCCTGAAATTCCGGGTATTCTTATTACGATATTACCATTACACTCTCATCGGCGGTACAACCGTGTTTCTTTGGTTGTGGATACAGATGTCCACGGCTTGGGGCAGGCGTTTCCTGGATCGCTGGAAACTCAAATTGCCGGTCGTCGGGCAAATTTTTCTCGAATCCGCCGTTTCGCGGTTTTGCCGTGTGTTCGGCACGCTTTTGGAAAACGGCGTCCCGATTTTACGGGCATTGGAAATTTCCAGCACTTCAACCGGCAACGTGATCCTTTCCGACGCGATTCTCAAGTCGGCGGACAACGTGTCGTCCGGCGAATCGCTCTCCAGACCGCTTGCCGAGACCGGAATTTTCCCGCCGCAGGTAATGGCAATGATTACGGTGGCCGAGGAATCGAACACCCTCGAATCCGTTTTGCTTAGTGCCGCCGATACGATTGAACGTGGTACGACACGCCGTTTGGACATGCTCATCCGATTGCTTGGACCGATGATGCTTCTCGGAATGGGCGTTGTCGTGTTGGTCATTATTCTCGCACTTCTGGTTCCCATCTTCCAGATTATTTCGCAGTTGCAGTTATAGGAATAACGGGCAAGACGCTCCCGCTTTTCGCAAAATTTGCTCTTGAAAAATCTTTCCTGATCGGTTACTCTTCGGTAGCTTTATCGCCTTTTGCCCTAAAAATATGCGCTTATTCCGTTCCCGACTGATGATTTTGGTTGCGATGGTCGCCCTGTCGATCGCGCTCCTCCTCTATTTCATCGAATTGGCCCCCAAAAACGTTGCGAGGCAATTCGCAAGCCAATTGGAGACCGCGTCCGAAAAAGAGGTGGAAGAAATTCTCGGACGGTTGGAACGCTTGGGATCGGCGGGAATTCCGGAACTCGTCCAAAGTTTAAGCTCGTCCCGAAGAGTCGTCGTTCTCGGATCGAAAAACGTTCTCGAACAGGAATTTCAGCGGTGGACGCAACAGGAAATCCAGAAATCCGCCGGCTCTCACTACCTTTTGGCGAAATCGCTTTCGGAAAACCTGGACCGGTTCGGACCGACCTCCCGATTGATTGCGGCGTCGTTTGCCCAGCGAACCCTTCGAACACTGCTTGTGGCTTCGAATCACGACCCAATCGTCAAACGACTCAAAACGATTGATTTTTGCGAAGACATTCTCCAAAAAACGGAAGGCGAACGAAGCGTCGCGGGAAATCCGGTACGCTTGGACGAAATGTACATGATTGCCGGAAGCGGAGAACCGCTCCTGCTTTACCCGCCGGACCCTTTTGACGAGCAACTCATCCTTGCCGCCAGTGAGCGAAACAGCGCGACGCGGCCTGATCGTTCCCGGCCCGGTGCTCCAGACCGAAACAATTCCGTGCCGGGGTTTTACGATCCTTATTCGAGTCCCCGAGCGGAACTTTTGTACGCCGTTCACCAATCGCGGCTCAGTTCCGTCATGGAACCCAGTCTGCCGATCCAAGCGGAACAACCGGTACTCGACCGGCTTACCGGGCTGGAGCGGTTGGCTTACCAAAACGTGATCGACAATCGTAACCTGGATTCCGTTGACGGTGAAACGTTCCAAAAATCGCAAGTTGCCGAACGAATTGCGTCGCAGTTTTTGCCGGACGAGGCGGACAAGATGCCTGTGGTTCCGGAAGAAGAACCCCTGTCGCCGTTGCCGATTTACGAACCGAATCCGCTCCAAACGGGGGTGGAAAAAACCGATTTGGGAAAGACGCCGCCTGAAGAAATTCCCAATTTGCCGACCTCGGAGTTGATTCGACTTTTACACCACCCGAACCGAGCGGTGCAGGCGATTGCGGAAAAACGGCTCCGCGATCGGGAACGTTTTCAGGATGAGCACATTGCGCTTGCTTACCGTCTGCATCACCCGGACGTCGAAATTCGCAAAGGGATGACGGATGCGCTGGTTCGTGTTCCGTCGGTTTACCCGGTCCCCTGGCTTATGGAAATGTTGCGGGACAACGATCCGGAGGTCCGTTTGGCGGCGGTTACGTTCATTGCGACCACGAAGGACAAGACGCTCTTCCAGGAAGTTTTGGATAGGGTCAAAAAAGACGACGATCCCCGTATTAGCGGGTTGGTTGAAAAACTCGAACGAATTCAAAAACTGTGAACAGACGGCAGACGGCAGACGGCAGACGGCAGACGGCAGACGGCAGACGGCAGACGGCAGACGGCAGACGGCAGACGGCAGACGGCAGACCGGAACGAGAGCGACGGGGGTTCACTGTTTAACCGGTCACGTTCCAGGCTACTATTTTGCTAATCAATTTCAAGCTCTTCTACAATTTTTTCCGGAGACGATTCGCTTTGAAAACCATGAAAACACCAAGAAACACACGTCGGGATTTTCTCAAAAGTGCAGGGCTTTTGACCGCAGGTCTTACGCTTTCAACAGTCCCCAAAGTTCATGCCGCCGGGACCGAGACGATGAAAATCGCGTTCATCGGTTGCGGCGGACGTGGAAGCGGAGCGGTTCGGCAAGCGTTAAACGCCGATCCGGCCGCAACGCTCTGGGCCGTTGCCGACGTGTTTCCCGAGAAAACGCAAAAATCACTGGACTCGCTCCGAAACGAGATGCCGGAAAAGGTTTCTGTTTCCGACGACCGTAGCTTCTCCGGTTTCGACGCTTACAAAAACGCAATGGATTCCCTTAATCCTGGCGACGTCGTTCTTTTGACGACTCCGCCGGCGTTCCGTCCGCTGCATTACGCTTACGCCGTCGAAAAAGGATTGCACGTTTTTGCCGAAAAACCGGTCGCCGTCGATATTCCCAGTTTGAAATGGCTCCAGGAATCGAATAAAATCGCCGCCGAAAAAAATCTCAAAGTCGGTATCGGTCTGAATAACCGGCATTATTTCCGAACGGCGGAAACCGTCGAAGCGATTCACGACGGAAATCTCGGCGATATTATGTCGATGTGGGTTTATCGAATGCACACGCTCGGCTCGTTCAGACCCAGAGGTCAAACGCCGCTGGAAAGCCAGCTCCGCAGTCCCTACAGTTTCAACTGGACAAGCGGCGGATTTATCGTTGACGCACTGATTCACAACCTCGACATCTGTTGCTGGGCGAAAAAATCTTTGCCGGTCGCTGCCCAGGGACAAGGAGGACGAATCACGCGAACCGATAAAGACCAGAAGATCAACGTCGCCGCCGTCGAATACTTTTTCGAGGACGGAACGCGAATGATGATGCAAGCGAAACTTTTTGCAAACACCTGGCAATCCTTTCAGGCGACCGTCCAGGGAACCAAAGGCTACGCCGTTCTCGGCGAAGGGATCAAACATCCGGGAATCTACACCGCGTTCAACGCCAGGGAGTTCCAGCCTCGCAATCCCAGTTGGACGGCGTCTTCACCGCAAAACGATTCGTATCAAACGGAGCACAACCGACTTTTCAAGGCGATCCGGGACAATCAATCCTGGAATGAAATGGGGACGGGAATGAATGCAACGTTTGTCGCGATTCTCGGACGCATGGCCGTTGACACGGGCAAGTACGTTACCGAGGACGCCGCCTGGGCTTCGACGGTCGAACTCGCACCGAACATTGCCGAATTGAGTTTCGATAAGCCCGCTCCGGTTATGCCGGACGCCGATGGCAATTATCCGCAAGCGATTCCCGGCGTTACGGAGATTTAGAACTGTAAAACGGTGGAGGCACCGTTGATTACGGAAAGACAACCATTTCGATGCGGTTGTTTTTTTCAGGCCGCGCGCCGGGCAAAGGACGGGCGGAGCCGTGTCCGGTTATTTTGATCTGTTTGATCGTAACCTTTCTTTGCTCCAGCAAGCAGGATGCGACGGCGTTGGCTTTTCTGAACGTCAATTCGAGCGTGTACATCGGACTTTGCGGATTTTCGAGAATCGGGTCGGCGTGTCCTTCGATTCCGATCACATTGTTCGGATAATTGACACGAATTTCCCTGACGACGCTGCTGAGAACATCGTCGGCACTCGAAAGCAGTTGTGCGGTGGTGTTCTGGCTGAACAAAACCGTGTCGTCGATTGCAATTCGAATCGTCTCTCCGTCCCGGGGAAGAACCCGCACTCCTTCGATTTTAATGACCGGATTGTACTGGAGCGGCGCGTTCGGCGGAATAACGACCGCAGCCTGTCTTTCTAAGGAAGCGTCAAGATTTCGGATGGTTTGCTCTTTGGCCTCCAATTCCGTTTGAAGACGCCCGACTTCGACGGAAAGTTCTTCCGCCTGCTTTTGAAGGTATTCCGTCTGATCAATTTCCGGCTTGTAAACCGTTTCCGACATCGGCGGTACGGTAACGTGGGAATTTTCCGAAACTTCCGTCGGCGGAGCGGTTTGTTTCCCTGATTTCCCGGTCCAACGATCAATCAGTGCGCAACCGCCCAGCGGAAACAATCCGAAAAGAACTGCCCCTGCCAAAATAATCTGGTTGACATAGGAAATCGGTTTCATAACAAAACTCCGCACCCTATTATGCCCGATAGTTCGGCGGTACTTTGATCGAAAAAAATGTTTCTTGCGAAAAAACACTGTTAATTATTGATACAATTGGTATAATCATATTTGTTGTCTCAAACTAAATTCGTAACTCGTAATTCGTAATTCGTAATTTCCAATAATGTCTCACATAAAACTTCTTTCACAAAGCATGATTAACAAGATCGCCGCCGGCGAGGTGATTGAACGTCCGGCGAGCGTTGTGAAAGAATTGGTCGAAAACTCCGTCGACGCCGGGGCAAGTCGAATCGACATTGAAGTCGAAAAAGGAGGAACCGAACAGCTTCGAATCGTTGATAACGGTTGCGGAATCGCACGGGACCAGCTTTTGCTCGCCCTTACACCTCATGCGACAAGCAAAATCGCCGACAGCGATGATCTTTTCCGAATTCGGACGTTCGGCTTTCGCGGTGAAGCCCTTGCGTCCATCGCGGAAATCAGCCAACTCGTCTTGCGAAGCCGAACCACCGACTCGGGCGAGGGGGCCGAAATCCGGAGCGACGGCGGTGTGTTTAGCGAAATTATCCCGTGCGGAATGCCGGTCGGAACCGCCATCAAAGTCGAAAACCTGTTCTTCAACACCCCGGTCCGGCGGAAATACATGCGTTCGATTCCCACGGAGTTCGGACATATCCTCGAAACGATGATCCGCCTCGCTTTGCCGCAACCGCAAATCCATTTTACACTCAAACACAACCAGAAACTCGTCCATGATCTCCCGGCGGAAAGCAAAGGAACGGATCGAATCGCCAAACTGTTCGGCGCGGAAGTTGCCGACAATCTCATTTACGTCGAAAGCCGACGCGGCGACATCAGCGTTTACGGATACGTCGGACATCCGAAAATTTCGCGGAGCAACAACAAGCTGCAATACTTTTTCCTCAACGGCCGTTATATTCGGGATCGGGCGTTGCAACACGCCTTGTCCGAAGCGTATCGCGGCCTCTTGACGGTCGGACGCTTTCCGATTGCGTTTTTACAGGTCGAAATGCCGGCGGAGCTGTACGATGTGAATGTCCATCCGACGAAAATGGAGGTTCGGTTTCTCGATGCGCAGAAAATCTATTCCAATTTTCTCGGCGCAATTCGGGAGCGGTTTTTGTCGAGCGACATGAATTCGACCGTTTCCGTTGCGGATTTACCGAAACGAATTGAGCCGGTTTCTCACGATCCGAGCAAAGCGATTGACGAAGAGACGATTCAAAAGCGGCGTCAGGAAATCGCCGACTGGGCCAAGAAGAAGGTCGAAACGCTTAAATCAAAAGAGCAACCAACGGGACCGCAGGCTTCCAGCCCGCAGCAGCCGGAGAACTTCGACGTCAACCGTACTTTGGAGGAGTCGTTCCAGCGTGACCCGTTTTTTGCCGACTTTTACGACGATGGAAAAAAGAAAACGGACAAAGAAACGAAAACGTCGAACGAATGGGGGCTTCCGAAACCGACGCGGCTGGAATTTCACACGATCAATCGTCCGCAACCGGTATCACAGAAACTGGTTCCCGAAAAACCGGCTCTCCAGTCTCCGGATTCTCAGAATCCGGCTCTCCGAAAAACGATTCAGATTCACGACCGTTATTTGATTGTGGAAACGGAAAAAGGGGTTGGTATCATCGACCAACATGCGATGCACGAGCGGATTCTTTACGAACAACTGAAAGTCCGGTTTGCGTCCGGTAAAATCGATTCGCAGCGGCTTTTGGTTCCGATGCCGCTCGACCTTGCCCCGACGGAATACGCCTGTGCGCAGGAAAACAAGGAGTTTTTGACGAATCTCGGATTGACGTTCGAACCGTTCGGCGGCGAGACGATTTTGCTGACCGGCTATCCGGCGATTCTGGAAAAAACGGACCCGCAAGACCTTTTGCTCGGTCTTTTGGACACGCTTTTGGATTCGTCGAAAAAGCCGACCGCGACCGATCTTTGCGACGAAATACTGCATCAAATTGCATGCAAGGCGGCGGTGAAAGCGGGCGAAAAACTCCGGCCCGACGCAATGGAACAGCTTCTGAAATTTGCCGACGCGGAAATCAATGCCCACCATTGTCCACACGGCAGACCGTCGATGCTCGTGTTCACCTGCGACGAGCTTGACAAAATGTTCAAACGGGGATAATTTCGGGCATCGGGCATCGGGAATAGGAAATAGGAAATAGGGGAGAGTTTTTCACTTATCACTTATCACTTATCATCAGGAATTCAACCATGCAACGCAAACAACTCGTATTGATATTCGTCCTGTTATTGACCGTTACAACCGGTTTGAGCGAGGCACAAACGGCCAAACGCGAATACTATCCCTCCCAAGTCGGCTTGTGGTACACCGTTTGGTGGGATTCCCTGGAGCGTGACCCGGTGTACTTCAAACACCATTGGGGGACGAATACCCGTGTCAAACCGATCAAACACGGTTACTATGCGACCGACGATCCGGAAAAGCTGAAAGACGATTTTCAATTTTTTCACCGCATCGGAATCGACTACCTGATTCTGGATGACACCAATGCTCATTACAACGACGGCGGCAACATCGCAAGGCACATTGACGCCTGTTTTGCGATGGCACGGGAACTGGGAACCAACGCCCCGAAAATCTGTTTCGCCGGCGGACGGCCTCTGATTGACGGCGATGTAAACGGAATGCAGGCGGAACTTGACATTTTCGCTGATTACGCCGAAAAATATCGGGACAACACCTTTTTCTGGAAAGGCAAGCCGTTGTTCGTCAATTTCAATATTGCGAAGAATTACAGCTATCAGGACAAGCAGAATCGCTTCACGATGCGTCCGGCAACGGGACATCTTTTGGAGGGATTTCACGCTTACAAGGAACACAACCTTGACAAAACCGGCATGTACGGCTGGGTGTTCGACATGCAATACGAAACGTCGGAAGTGTATGGTATCACGCCGGGCTTTTCCAGAAGCCATAATAACCTGGGTACCACGTTGGCCCCGATTTCGCGGGAAAACGGTGAACGGTACCGGCGGGAATGGTTAAACGCCGTCAAACGCAAACCGGAAATGATTGTCATTTCAAGCTGGAACGACCACGCGGAGGAAACCGGGATCGAAGCGGTCGAACTGCTTTCACCGATTCCCGGTCGCGGCGAAGAAGACCCGTTCTTTTATGAAAAAATTACAGAAGGTTATCTGGCACTGAAAACCGGGTATCTTGAGAATTGGTATTACCGCAGTGAAAGCGATTCGCAGGTTTATCAATACCGAAGCGGTAAACTCCACAAGGTTTCCCGGCTTGACGAGAAGGAAATCGTGATCGTGGTGCCGGACGATTATTTCGACTGGGCCGGCGTCCCCAAAGCGTAACTCGGAGACCTTTCCTCTGCGGCACTGGGTCGGGAATAGCAGGGAAGCAAAGTCCAAATATCGTCGAATTGACCTTGTTCGTAACGTTTTACGGCAAGTCTTCCGATGTGTGACGCCAACGGATTCCAGCGGGTACGATCCTCCAGGACAATTCCGTCGGGCACCTTTTTTTCGATTCGCCGAAGGATCGGTCCGGCGAAAATCACATCCTCGCCGACTTCGCGGCCAAAACTCCACCATTGGTCCATTGAGATCAACCGTTGCGGTCCCAAAGAAACCGGTAAACCATCGACGATCTGGAAATTCCGGGCGACGATTTCCTCCCTTTGAGCGTCCACAGCAACGGAAATCCGCTTGGTTTCGTTGGAAGCTCCTGCGGCAAGAGCTTCAAGCGTGTCGATTCCGATCAGTTTCGCTCCCGTTGCGTAGGCGAACATTTTTGCGGTTGTAATTCCAACGCGAAGTCCTGTGAACGAACCCGGCCCGATTCCAACGGCAACGCACTGAACATCGCGGCTTTTCCAACCGAGCCGATCCAAAAGTTCCCGGATGGCCGGGGCAAGAGTTTGCGCGCTGCGTCCTTCCGGTCGAAGTTCCACGAGCAAGCGATTCGCTTCCCAAGCGGCAACGGTCGCATTTGTTTCCGTCGTTTCCAGAGCTAAAATTCTTTCAGACATCAGGCTTCAGGCATCAGGTTTCAGGCATCAGGTTTCAGGCTTCAGGTTTCAGGCTTCAGGTTTCAGGACTTGTTTTTTTCGTGCCGCCGTTGCCAAAAGCGACGTGAACAGGGGGTGCGATTTCGTCGGTTGCGACTTGAACTGCGGCTGAAACTGCACACCGATAAACCAGGGATGGGCCGGGATTTCGAGAACGTCAACACTTTTGCCCGATTCGTCGTGTCCGGTAAAAACCATGCCGCCGTCTTTGGTAAAGGTGTCCCGATAATCACCATTCCATTCGTAACGATGTCGAAACCGTTCGCTTACAACATCGCTTTGATAAATGTCCGCAATTCGGCTGCCGCTTTGAAGCCGGGTTGCGTGAGCACCGATTTTCGGCCCTTCTTCCTTGCTCTCTTTCGGATTGCCGTTCAAACAGACGACTGGATGGGCCGTGTCTTTATCGTATTCCGTCGAATTCGCTCCGGCCAGACCGAGCACGTTTCTGGCGTATTCGATCACCGCACACTGCATTCCCAACGCAATACCGAGAAAGGGAATTCCACGTTGTCTGGCAATTTTGACCGCTTCGATTTTTCCTTCGATTTCCCGTTCGCCGAAACTCCCGGCAACGAGAATCGCGTCCGCTTTCTCAAGCTGACGTTGCGTTTCGCTTTGCAAGACGGAGACGCTGGCAATCCGTTGAATCCGAACTCTCGCCCGATTCGTACCTCCGGCGTGATCGAGTGCTTCGTAAATCGACTTGTAAGCGTCCCGATGTTCGGCGTATTCCCCGACGACCGCAACGGTAACTTCCTGTTCCGGATGCCGTATCCGGTGAATCAGATCATGCCAATCGGATAAATCAAGCGGTCCGGCGTTGGTGATATGGAGTTTGTCAACGATCAATTGATCGATTTTGCTGTCGGACAAACTGATCGGAACTTCATAGATGGAAAAATCCTTGTCTTTTTCTTCAATCACGGCTTTGGTTTCGATATTGCAGAACAAGCCGATTTTTTCGCGGTCTTCCCGGGACAACGAGGCTTCGCAACGGCAGATGAGAATATCCGGCTGGATTCCGATTTGCCGTAATTGTCCGACGGAATGTTGCGTCGGTTTCGTTTTCAGTTCACGGGCGGCCTTGAGGTACGGAACAAGCGTCAAATGGACGTAAAGAACGTTCTCTTTGCCAACGTCCAAAGCGAGTTGGCGAATCGCTTCCATGTGTGGCAACGACTCAATATCGCCGACGGTCCCGCCGATCTCGACGATAACAACGTCCACGTCCTTGGCCGCAAGCCGTTTAACGCAATGCTTGATTTCGTCGGTGATATGAGGAATCACCTGGATCGTCGCCCCTTGGTACTCGCCGCGGCTTTCTTTGGCGAACACCCTTTGGTAAATCTGGCCGCTTGTCCAACTGCTGTCCCAAGTGAGTTTGCTGTCGGTAAACCGTTCGTAATGTCCAAGATCGAGATCGGTTGTGCTGCCGTCGTCCAAGACGTAAACTTCGCCGTGTTGTGCCGGGGACAATTTGCCGGGATCGACGTTGATGTAGGGATCGAGTTTTTGCATCCGCACGGTCAGACCGCGACGTTCCAAAAGCATACCGATTGACGCACTGGTCAAACCTTTTCCGAGAGAACTGACCACTCCGCCGGTCACGAAAATGAATTTCGACATGGAAACACAAAAGGGGAAAGAACACTGAAAGAAGGGCTTTCATTCCCGACCAAGAACCTCACTCCGGGTCTGGTCCAGTCTAAACGAAAAACCGGGTTTTGAAAAGGAGAGGGTAAAAAACGTCGCCGTTTCCGCCAGGAGGATTGCAAAGTCGCTTTTTTCCTGGGAACGCAGGCTTCCAGCCTGCCGGTGAGTTCGTAGGTATCCTACCTGCGCAGGGCGGAGACTCCATTCCGCAACCTTCGCGCAGGCTGGAAGCCTGCGTTCCCAGGGACTTTGCAATCCTCCTGCCGTTTCCGCTAAAAAATGACACGTAATAGAATTGGTGAACCAAAAAGCAGACCGGGAGTCGCGGTGATCGTTTTTTTCTGCTCATCGAGAATTTGCACGGCCTCAAATCGCAATACGGCGTCACCTTCTTCGGAAACTGTGCCTCGTACCACAAAGAAACCCTCACGGGGAAGCGATGCTCGATTCGTGTTACAAATCCAACTTCCATTGTCGGTTTTTTCCGCCCAGCCGATTCGCTCGAACGTTCCAATGGTGTGTGCACGGTACGCCCGTACTTCGGCCCGGACGACGGCAACTGCCGACGCACTTGAAGGAAGCCGATCCAGAACGGCTTTGGTGATTTTCCGCTGGTATTCCGCCTCGCCCGATTTCGGATTGACCCAATCGACGGTTTCGTCCGGCTCCGCCTCATTGAGGATTGCCAGGTGTTTGGCATAACCTTTTCGTACACTTAAATCGCCCGCCCCGAATTTCTCAATCAAATCTTTCATCAGAACATATTTGAGAAACGGATCGAATTTCGGATCGTCCTGAAGATTTTGGAGAAGAATACATGCCGTTTCCGCCCAGGATTTTCCGTCGGACTGGTCGATTTTCTCCATCCGTTCGGCGGCAAGTTTCGCAAACCGTACATGTGGAGCCTCCGTAATCGTCGCAAGCAAAGCCGCATCGGAAATTCGGAAAGTTCTTTTTTCCCCTTGTCTGTCGGCAAGATACCAAATTCTTTCCCCTTGAGGTTCCTGGGGCAGGTAGTATCGGATGTCTTCCTTTTTGTCATAGTACAACCAAAGTGGAAGAGCCTTATGCTGAAGCATCTGTTTTTCCAGTCCGAAAAGAATCGACTCGCCGCGATTGTTTCGTTCTTCCATTGCCCGGTAATAAGGGATACGAAATTCAACCGCTGCATGGTCGGGAAAACCCGTGAACCGCGACGACTTTTGATTCCACTCGCCCAGAAACTTGCGTATTTTTTCGCTTTTGGCAACAACTCCCTCATTGATACCCTGATTCCCCCTCTCGCCGGGCAACAGATTCACGACATCGTTCCATTGGGCGATGAAACCCCAGATCGTATGTTCCTCAAGCAGTGTTTGAAAATCCTTCGATTGGGGAAGGTTCGGGTATTTCGTTACAAGATTCTTCAAAGTTCTTGCGTAAGCGTCCGGGCTGGAAACCGCTTGCGTCAGATCGGAAAAGTCTCCCCGTGATTCTTTACGTTGTTTGATTTCGCCGACCCACTGTTCGAGTTGTCCGATCAAAAGGTCGCGGGAATTCAAGACGGCGGTACTTGCACCTTCCAATTTTCGGGTTTCGAGAGCTTGCTTGAGCAATTCGTCGAGTTGAGCAAGCGTTACGTCGGTTTCCCGCCCTTTTTGCGGTTCCAAACGGCTGACGGCAACCTTAATGGCGTCAAGTTTCGTTTGCAACGCCAAATCGCTTTGTCGTTGCCGCTCCGCTTGAAAATTGCGAATTTCCTCCTTGGTGGTTCGCAGTTCGAATTTTTCCGAATCGGTCCAGGCCCTGGTCTCCGCTTGCGAAAGGGCCAGCATGTCCGGTTCCCCTGATTTGAGCGTCTCACGCACCTTGTCCAACGAGGTACGGAAAAGAATTTCACGCTCATTTTTTCCGTCAATCGCGGTGCGAAGTTCGGCGTAAACCTCGGCAACGCCGGGAGAGTCAAGTATCTTTTCCGACTTCTTTTTCAACTCCTCAACATACTGGTTGGCTGTGTCGTAGTCCTTGCGGTCGAGATACCCTTGCAAAGTCGAGGCGATTTTTTGGGTTTCATTTTGGTTACGATAATGAAGCATCGCCAGGACCATCCCGCTTCCAAGCGTCAAACCCAGCAAAACCAACACCACGAGAAACACCCGAAACTGCCGTATTCCGCGAATTCGGCCCGATTCCATGCGTGAATGGTAAAGGTGCGTAATCGACTCCGGGATCGTTCGCCCGATGTCTTCCGCAACGGCTTCGATTGCCGCAAATCGCTCGGCCATTTGTTCCGTACCGAGTCCGGCTTGAATATGATTACGAAAATTGTCCAGTTGCTCTTCGAAGTATTGGACGCGGTCCCTGTACCGGCGTTGCTCTTCAACCCAATCGAGCGGCGTTTGGATTTCGACATTCAAATCGATGGGAATACTTCCGCCCAGCAGTTTCGTTTGCGCATACCAACGGTCGGCCAGTTTGATTCCGAGTTCAATGTTTTCGTCTTTGGCCGCCTGGGTGAGTTTCTCGGCGGTTTGCCTTAATTCGACAAGTACACCTCGCTGCGATTCGGTTCTCAGCGTTTGCCGCAGTGCCGCAACCAGTTTTTCCGGCAATTGAAGTGTCCAGTTTTGCGACTCAAGTTCCTGAAGTAATTCGGACATGCGAAACACATTTTTCGCCGTGATCGCTTCGGTGATTTCTTGTTCAAGCGTTCGGAAGCGGAGTTTTTCGTACGCGAGGAGGTCCGCTTTCCAGCCGTGATTCTCCGGCTCCATGAACACCATTTCCCGAAGCAAGGCAATCCTCTGGGCAAGCGGTGCTCTCGCCAAAGCGAGCAACCGGTGCTTTTTCAAGAGCGGTTGAAGCGGATCAATCGCCGCGAAAGCGTCGTTGACTTCGCGTGCAAGTTCTTCAAAAAGCGGCGGGGGAACCGGGAGTTGCTGCAACCGGGTAAGTTCCGCCCATTGCAGACGTTCTGGAAAATCGAGCAGGGCATAAGTTTCCAAAAGGGGCGGTTCGATTTCCGCCAATCGGACCGCTTCGCTAAGGTTGCCGCCGCGAATTAACTGGGAACACCGGAGCAACCGAGAATTGACCTCTTTGCAGGCGGCCATATAGGATTCCGCAAGCGGCTCCGTCGGCTCATCGCCCGTCAAACCGTAATTGGCAACCAGGTTGCGAATGTTCTCAACAATCGATTGGCAGGCAAACATGGAATTGGTCAGTGGTCAGCAGTCATGCAACGTTTTTTCCCCTTTTAGCCGGTACTCCGCGCCGACATGCTTTCATTTTGACCAATTTTCCGAAAAAAAGCAACAGGAGGACAGGAGGAGAAGTGATTTTTCAAGTGTTCAAAAAATACGTATATGCGTTCATGTACACGCTGACAGCGGCGACCCCGTTGAATATTCCATGCAGTATGACGGCCGGGAGAATCCGGCGTGTACGAAAATAAAGGACGCCGAGTCCGACCGCGAAAAAAAAGAGCGGAATCGGATCCAGGGCGAAACCGACGTCGCCGATCAAAACCGTCAATCCATAGTTCAGAAAATAGACCGGCGGCAAAAGAAAGACGGCCGCTCCAAACCCTAAAAGACAATCGCTGAAAATCTTGCGACGGTCAATTCCCAATTCCTGAAGGGTAAGCCCACAAACCAAAAGCAAATAAGCCGTAATGACGGCAAGAACGACGAGATAACCAACCAGGAGTCCCAACAGATTATCGAACAGATGTTGAACCGGGCGTTCCGCCGTTGTGCTTCGCCAATGGACCGCCGCGAAAACCGTTGCGGAACAGAGAATGGGGAACACTCCGCGAACGGCAAGGCAAGGCAAGGTCCATTTCAAGCGTTTTCGCAGGTGGTTTTCCTGTTTTTCCAAATAGCCTTGCAACAATAATCGGAACAGAAATTCTTCGCCGAGGGGAACGATCATCACTCCGGCCAAAAGGACGACGAGAAAAACTCGCGGGTCGTCTTGTCCGCAGACGATCAGTTGCGTAATTTCGTGTTCTTTTTGGAGTTGGAGCATCCGCTCCGGTTCCAAGACGTTTTCCTTGATTTGCGAACTGAATTGTAAATTCCGGCAAAGACCGATTGAAGCGGAGATTATCAGAACCCAAACGGCGAAAAAGAAAGACAATTCCAGGGCGTTCCAGGGGACCGGTTTTCCCGGCTCGTACGGAATCAATCGTTGCGCAAACGAGCGGTCCCGTCGAAAAAACGATTGCGTGTAGAGAAAAAAAAGGGTAAGAGCGATTCCGACGAAAGCGGCTCCGACCCAAAGTAGGAGGAAATTCATTGCAAATCTAAAGAGCAAGCGACTTGGCACGGACGCCGATATTGTTGCCGTTGTAACGATAGGTGTTGGGAACGTTGTTTTGTCCACAGGGAGTGTTAAGGACTTTCGCTTTGCCGTCTGGTGAGCGGATTACCATGGTGGTCGAGCCGCCGCCGTCCAAATTGAGACCGTTCCATGCTCCGAATAAAACAAGCCATTGCCCGGTTTCGCTGTACGAGGCACCGTCGCTGTATCCGCCTTGACGGCCGTCGATCACGATGAAGTAGACGTAACGCGAGTCTTGAGAAATACCGACGGCGGTACGGGGATGAACATCTTGGTCCGTTTGGGGCAAAACAACTCCCTGATCGACAAGGATACGATTCCCGGCAACAGCGGTCTCCACCAAAGGGTGTGGGTTGGCGGTATCCTGAACGTCAACGATTTTTACCCGATTGTCTTTGGAAACAAGGAACGCGGGCCAGCCTTTTTCATTTTTCGACACAAGTTGCCCTTGAGAAACGGCCAATCCCCTGAGATTGGACGGACCGGGAGTCCGCATCGTTTTCGCATCGAACGGGCTGTAGAAATTCGCGTTGAACGCCGCCTGGAGATCATGTTTTTCCAGGAATTGCGGAACGGTTTCCCGAACGGTTTCCTTTACATCGAACTCAAAATCCTCCGTCGCTCCTGGCGTCGAAAAAAACTCAAGGCCGTCGGCTTTCAGATCAATCCGCACCGCGTACACACGCATCAATCGGGGAGTCTCCGCTTGGCCGGTGGCCGTGTCGATCCCTTGAAAAACCGGCGTCCAATCCGTCTTTTGCCAACTCTCGTCGGCAAAGACAAAGACGCTCACCGACAGAATCACGTATACAGAAATGGTTCTCAACAAGAGTTTCATTGGAAGTGGAGGTTTATTCTTTCAGTAGCGGTTACGGCAAATTTCGCGTGCCCTGTCCCAGTATAAGATAGCCCTGGAAGAACATGATGTCTACAACCCCAAGAGAATCGCAAGCGTTTTTTTACGGAGGATTGCAAAGTCCCTGGGAACGCAGGCTTCCAGCCTGCGCGAAGTCTGCGGAATGGAGTCTCCGCTCTGCGCAGGTAGGATGCCTACGAACTCACCGGCAGGCTGGAAGCCTGCGTTCCCAGGAAAAAAGCGACTTTGCAATCCTCTTGGTGTTTTTTTACGGAAAAAAAATTAAAATCCTTAAAATTGGAATAACCTTTTTTATTGAAAGATTCGATAATCCCTTTGTGGTTGGAAGGACCACATCAGTCGGTGAGTTTTATGAGAAGGCTATTTTACAGGAATTTTGCGTTCATTGTGGAAAGATGGTAAAACTTTGCCGAAGAGTGAAAGAATAACGAGCCGAAACTGTTCGGAAAAATTGACAAATCACGTTAAACCGTTCTGAGACTCCTTTTTATCAGAAGTGCGCAATTTTACCATTTTCTAAAAAAAGGTGTTGTTGCTCAAGAGGTTTTCGGTTTTGAACCGATACTACCCTTGACCTTGGAATAGTACGTGTCGGGGGGCACGTCAAGGGCAAAAAAGTCAGGGATCCCGTAGAAGATATTCGGATTGAGTCGATCCGACGGGTCTGACACACCAACTTTTTGCCGAGCGAATCGCGATTTCCGATCGACCAAGCAACTCGTCGTTTCACCATTTTGGTATCCGAGTCACAAAATCGTCCGCGGACGTATCCGACCCAGGGAACATGGTATTAAAACGGTTGATTGATGACAGGGACGCAGAAGATCGGCTCAAAAGTACAAAAAGGAGAGAATACCCAATGAAAGTCAAGATGATGATCGTCGCTTTCGCGGCAGCAATCGCGATGGCGACTCAAGTGTCCGCTCAATGCGGACCGTGCGAAGCGGCCAATCCTTGCAATGCATGCAATGCTTGTTGCTCTGCACCGTGTGATCTGTTCTCCGGCCTCAAAAACCTTTTGCAGTGCCGTCCTGTTGCTGCCACTTGTTCGCCTTGTGATCCCGTCGTTGCTTGCGGTCCGGCCGCTTGCGATGCCGCTCCGGCCGCTTGCGACCCGTGCAGCAAAAATGCTTGCGATCCGTGCAGTGCCAATGCTTGCGATCCGTGCAGTGCCAACGCTTGCGATCCGTGCGGAAATTCGTGTGGATTCAAGTTCAAAGGATTCGGATTGTTCAATCGTTGCAACCTCTGCGGCCCCGGAGCATGTGATCCCGGTGCTTGCGATGCGTGCGGTGCTTGCGATCCTTGTGCAGCCAATAACTGCGATCCGTGTGGACCGACCGCTTGTGGTTCCTGTGGTTGCGGCGATTGCAGTTGCCCCGGACCGGTAGCCACCTTGTTGATCAAGTCCCGTATTGGAGCCAAAAAGTTTTTCAATAACCTCTTCGGTTCCTTCGATTGTGGTGGTTGTGGTGCGTGTGGACCAGCGTCCTGCGGTGCTTGCGATCCTTGCGGAAACGACTGCGGCCCCAAGGCCTGTGAAGTTGCCGCTCCTCCGGCTTGCGGTTGCTGCAATTAGTCCTTGGTCCACGATTCGTGGTCGGACATCAAGTTTATTCCGATCCTTTCCAGGATCGGACCCTTGACCCCGGATGATCTTTGCTCTATAAAAAGACAAAGGTTATCCGGGGATTTTTTTTACGAATTACGAATTCAAAATTTTTAGTTCATTTCGTAATTCGTAATTCATAATTCGTAATTAATATGTGGCAAGGCATTTTGGGGCACGATTCGAACGTGGAGAAGTTTCACCGGGCCGCTCGGCGTGGGCGGTTGTTCGGGAGTTTTCTGTTCATCGGACCGCCCGGCGTCGGGAAAAAAATGTTCGCGTTCGCACTTGCCAAAACGCTCTTTTGCCGGGATCGATCCCCTGACGTTTTCGAACCATGCGGAAATTGTCCTTCCTGCCTGGCTTTTCCGGGACATCCGGACCTTTTCGTGGTCTCCAAGCCGGACGATAAAACCGAAATTCCGCTGGAACTCCTGATCGGTTCCAAGGAGAATCGTGGTCGGGAAGGGCTTTGCTATGAGATTTCACGAACCCCTTTCATGGGCAATCGCAAAATCGCCATCATCGACGACGCCGATTACTTCAACGAGGCAGGGGCGAATTCCCTCCTGAAAACGCTGGAAGAGCCGCCTTCCAACTCGCTGCTGATCCTTTTGGGGACCAGTGCAACGAAACAACTCCCGACGATTCGCAGTCGCTGCCAAATGATCCGTTTTGCACCGCTCTCCAAGCAAAATCTTGAAATGATTCTCCGCAACACCGACGCCGACGAATCGTTGGAAACGTTCCGAAAAAATTTCGAACAAACGCTCTCGGCTCCACAGACGGACCCTGTCCAGCTGGCGATTTCACTCAACGAATTTATCGATTCTGCCGGTAAAGAATCGCAGGTCAAACGCGAACGATTACGGTCTGTGTTCGCAATGGTTTTGGATCACGATCGCGCTCTTGTGGAAAACACCGGGCAGGACGATCCGGTCAAAAGAACCCGCTTTGTCCGTCGCATCGAACGAACCCTCGACGCACTGGAACAGATTGGCCGCAATGTCAATCTTCCGCTGATCGTCGAACACTGGGTAAACGATTGACGGAATATCGGGCATCGGGCATCGGGCATCGGAGGGAATTCTTCACTAATCACTCATCACTCATCACTAATCACTAATCACTCATCACTAACCACTTTCCCCCATGTCTTCGGACAACATTCTCATTCGTGCGTCGGCGGGTTCCGGCAAGACGTTTCAGTTGAGCAACCGCTATTTGTCCCTTGCGTTTGGCGGGGCGGCGTGGGAAACGATGCTGGCGTCAACGTTCACCAAAAAAGCGGCGGGGGAAATTTTGGACCGGATCCTTCTCCGCCTGGCCGATGCGGCACTTCACGAAAAAAGCCGCCTTGATCTTGCAGGATTTCTTAAACGCCCAAACGATCTTTCCCGACAGGAGGTTCTCGATTTGTTGCTCCAGTCGGTCCGCAACCTGCATCGGCTTCGGGTGGGAACGCTTGACTCGTTTTTCATTCAAATCGCAAGCAGCTTTTGCCTGGAATTGGGAATCCCGCTCGGCTGGCAAATCGCCGAGGAGCTGGACGAGCAACGCTTTCTCGCCGAAGCGGTCCGCGAGGTCTTTCAGCAAACGGATAAGGCCGACGCGGTGCGGCTGATGCACCTGCTTTCCAAAGGTGAGGTCGCCCGATCCATTTCGGAGGAAGCGTTTTCCCTGTCGAAAAAGTTAATCCAACTCTACCGGGATTCGCCGAAAGACGCTTGGGAAAAACTTCCGAAACATTCTTCGCTCTCATCGGAAGAACTGGAACAGGCGATTGAACTGTACGCAAACGCCGAGCTTCCAAAACACAAAACCATTGAAAAACAACGCATCACCGATATTGACAGGATTCACAATGGTGACTGGGCGTCTTTTTTTAGTTCCGGCCCTGCTAAAATTATTGTCACTAAAAAAGAATATGTTTATTGTACGAAGAATATCGAAGGCGATTACAAAGAAGCTCTTGACAAGATTATCAAACACGCCAAGACGGAGTTGATCAACAAACTCGCCATTCAAACGGAAGCGACCGGCGAACTTTTGGGACGGGTTCTGGAGCAATACGAGCGGATCAAGGAGGAGAACCGTGCGCTGCGGTTTGATGATATCACGTTCAAATTGTCCTGTGCAAGGCTTCAGGATCGGCTGGAGCAAATCGTTCACCGGATTGATTCGCCGATACACCACCTGCTTTTGGACGAATTTCAGGATACTTCGCCGCTACAATGGGACGTGCTTCGCCCGTTCGTATTTGCAGCCATCGCTTCGGCCAAGCGGTCCGACGGCTCGTTTTTCTGCGTCGGCGACGAGAAGCAGGCGATTTACGGCTGGCGTGGCGGCGTCGCGGCAATTTTTAGCACCATTGAGAAAGAAATCACGCCGCTGAGAATCGAACCGCTCCAGAAAAGTTACCGCTCTTCGCAACCGGTGATCGATACGGTCAATGCCGTTTTTCGTGATTTGCCGCACAATGCCGTGCTTGCCGAACATCCGGATTATCTGGACGCCGCAAAACATTGGCGTTTCAATAATCACGAAACGGACAAAAAAGAATTGAGCGGGTATTGTACACTGGAGGTCGCCCCGCTTTACGATCCGGATAAAGTGGAAGAATCGTTCTGGGATGACACCGAAGAAGACGAAGAGTCCGGCGAAGCGGAAAGTAAGCAAGCCCATACGACGCTCAATTTTGCAATTCGGCGGATTGCCGGACTTCACCGGGAAACACCGCAGGCAACGCTCGGCGTTTTGGTTCGGACAAACGACCCGGTGGGATGGATCATTCGCGGCCTCAAAAAACTTGGAATTGACGCCAGCGAAGAAGGGGGCAATCCGCTCACCGATTCGCCCGCCGTGGAGATGATTCTGTCGGCCCTCACTCTGGCGGACCACCCCGGTGACACCGTTTGCCGATTTCATCTGGCGTCCGGCCCGCTTGGTTCGTTTCTCGAATTGACCGACGAAAAAGACGATTCACAGGCCGCAAAGAAGTCACAAGAAATCCGCTCCAACCTGCTCGACAAAGGATATGGGGCCGTGATTGCCGAGTGGATCGACGTTCTGGTGCCAAGTTGCGACCAGCGGAACCTTGATCGGCTTTTACAGCTTTTGCAACTGGCGTATTCCTGGGAAACGCACGCTCCGATCCGCGTCGACCGGTTCGTCGAGATGGTGAAAACCACAAGAATCGAAAGCCCCAGTGCCGCCAAAATCCGGGTGATGACGATTCACCAGGCGAAGGGCTTGGAATTCGATATTGTCGTACTGCCGGAACTGCACAAAAAATTGATCGGGCAACCTCCGCAAGTGGTTGTTGGCCACAAGGCCCCCGAGGATCCGACGTCCCCCATTGACCGGATCGTTCGTTATACGAATGAAACGGAGCAAAGTTTCCTGCCGGACTCTTTCCGAAAGATGTTTGAGAATTACCGACGGGAACAGGTGGAAGAGTCGCTTTGTTTACTGTACGTCGCAATGACCAGGGCGGTCCATCGGCTTTGCATGATTGTTCCGCCGATCAAGACGAAACCGTCGAAAACGTTTGACGGTGTTTTGCGGTCCGCTCTTTCGACGGCGGATCGAATCGATGAACCGTTGTCAATTCTGTACGAACACGGCGACCCCAACTGGAGTGCCGCGTTCAACAAGAAGCACCCGCCGCAAGACGAACCCGGTTATCCCGTTGTGGAGACGGCGGAAATCGCTTTGAATGAGCACTGGACTCCCCGCCGGAACCTGCCTCGAATGACACCCTCCCAATTGGAAGGGACCGAAACATCGCAACCCGAAATAGCGCAACCCGAAATAGCGCAACCCAGGGAGCAAATTTCGTCGCAGCAAGTCGGCAGCCCCAAAGATCGTCGGCAGGCAATGCTTTGGGGAACCGCGATCCACACCTGTTTCGAAAAAGCGTTTGCCCAAAGTCCCTGGTGGGACCAACAGAGGCCGAACCGGGACGAGTTGCTTCAAGTGCTCGGGGAATGGACACAATCGCAATCTGCGGAAATCAAGCCGGAGAAGGTTGTTGATACGTTTTTCAAAATCTGTGAAAATGCGGAAATCCGGGCCGCTCTTTCGCTTCCGAAGCAGACCGACGGACTCCGGTATGAAGTCGATTCGGAACGTAATTTCGTGATCCGCTCTGAAGGTGGGATTTTGCACGGTTCCATTGACCGCCTGGTCGTCGCTTATCGGGGAGAGCAAGTGGTGTCGGCGGAGATTTTCGATTACAAAACCGATGCGTTTCGTCCGGCGGAAGGGGAAATCCTCGAAAAATTCCTTGAGGAAAAAAAGGAGTTTTACGCTCCACAACTCCGGGCGTACAAAGCCGCCGTGTCCCGATTGTACCGCCTGCCGGAGGAAAAAATTACGGCAACGCTGGTGTTCACCAGTCCGGGCAAAATTGTTCATGTCTGATGCTATTCAACGCCAACGAAAAAAGCCGCGAACGTAATTGACTACGTTCACGGCGAAATAAGGCATCAGACGGCAGACGGCAGACGGCAGGAATTCTGCTATCTGCCGTCCGCTAACTGTTATCTCAACAACTGTGCCGCGTATTGCGGGAACTGGTTGATCATGGCCAACGCCTGCGAGCCGGATTGGATCAGGACTTGCGCGCGGGTCATTCTCGAGCTTTCTTCGGCGAAGTCAGCATTGCTGATGAGGGCTTCGGCGGCGGAGAGTTGCTCGACCGTGTCTTCAAGCATCGCTTGGTTCGGTTCAAGCGTACCACGCTGCACTGCACCGAGATTACCACGAGTTACAGCAATCGAATTGATCGCTTCCTGGACGATCCGGTCGGCCAGTTTCGTGTTGCTCTTCAGATCGGCAATTTCGCCCGACTTGAGCATGTACAGCTTGCCGCTGGCACCGCCCAGGGTCGTCGAATCGACCGCTTCGATTCCAATGCGGATCTGCTGCGCCGACACCACATCCGGTCCCAACTGGAACGTGGCACCACCGCCGGTGATTGCGAACGACGCAACCTGGCCGATCCCCATGTTGTTGATCGTGCCCGACATCTGGAGGCCGGTGTTGGAAACCTTGAAGTTGTCGCCGCTTGTGGAAGCCCGTTGACCATTGACGGTTACAACGGAGTCTGTTCCGGCCAGGTGGCTCATTTCCAGTCCGAGCGGGCAGTAGGTCGTGAACGAACCCTCGACAACGCGGACGTCGACGAAGTTGTCGCTTCCGGTCTCCATCGCTTGCAGGACCAACCGTTCGTTCGAGTCGCTTTGGCCGGTCATCGTGATACCACTGGAAGTTCCGGTGGGACCATCCAAACGGCTCGGATCCGAGACGATCTTGTATCCGCCCGTCGTCGTTGCTGCAACAACCGTCGGGTCGTTCGAGAAACCAACGCGACCGGTCGCAGTCGCAGCAGCTGCAAAAGCGGCATCAGCCTGGAACCACTTGTTAAAGTCGGTATTGGCATTGAGGGCATTGGCCAAATCATCCGCAGCGATGCCAGTCAATGTTCCCATATTCGCTTTGACAACCATGTTCATGATGGAACCGTCCGTGTTGTACTGATACGCCACAGAGATTTCCGGTGTTGTTCCGGCACCGCCCCAAAGTGTCAAACCGTCATCTTGGGCAAATATGATGTCGATCCCGGCCATTTCGATTCCCTTGTCTTTGGCCATAATCGTCATTACGGCATCGTTGAGCCCGACACCACGAGTACCGACAAGGTCGGCAGCAGCGGAGGAGGAATTGCTTGTTTTGGAAATCGCCGTTGTTGCTCCGGACGTTGCATCCGCTTGGGCATTGGTAAGAACGTTGCCGCTCACAACCTGCACCGGGCCACCGACGGCACCGGTGTACTCACGAATTGCTTCCCAGTTTGCTGCGATCGAGCTGTCGATCACGGTTTTCAAGTCGGCATTGGACGCAAGCGTCGAATTCAGGAAGACCGTCAATTTTCCGGTTGTTGCGTCAAATCCCTCTTTCGTTTCATCATAAGTGAAACCGAAGGAAACTCCGTTCATTGACGAGGTGTTTCCAAAGTTCAACAGCGTCGTTCCAGCGTGACCGAGAGTCGCATTGGTACCCGAAACGGCTGCGACTCCGGTGAGTGCGACACTATTGGCGTTACCAATTCTGGCAACGGCGTTGCTTTCAGCGATGGCCTGGTTGTTGCCGAGCAGGAGCAGGTCGTTCTGTTGAATACCGCAAGGTCCGGGAGTTCCGGTCGGTTGAACGAGTCCGTTACCATTATTGAGGCCGCAACTCTCGTTGATGCTTTCGTTTCCGCAGTAGTCGGTCGTCCAGGTTCGTCCGTTTGGATCGACGCCCGGCGGCAGAAGAAGCGAAGCACTGACACCAAGCGTATCCGCTGCGGTCAGCTTATTGAACATGTCCACGATCTGTTTCGCCGTGGTGATCGAATTCCCGGAGGCATCGGTCGCCAGATTGATCTGCAAAACGGGCGTATGGATTCCGTTGGCAATATCCTCTGCGCTTGGCATGAGAATCTTGAGTCCGAGTTCCTGGTTCGCCACTCCGGCGGCAAGCCGAATAACCGGGCCGTCGTCCATACCGGTAAACCGGATGGCGTTGTCCAGATTGACGCTCCCGTAATCGACCACGGCATCCTGATAGGAAACCCGACCGCCGGATGTGTTACCGGTAAGTGCCGCTGCGGTGAACTTGTCGCCGAGCTTGCTGTTGATCAAGTCAATAACCGTCTGGGCTGTGGCACCGGACGTATACTTGCTCATAGCGTTTGTTCCCGATCCAACCATGCGCGTTTGGTCCGACGGGATGTTCTTAATGAGATCGCTCCGGTTGACACCGTTGGCAAGCGTCGCCTGGACATTTGCCGTACTGTTGATCATATCCTGAATCTGACCGACGGTCGTTCCTTCCTTGTAAGTGATGAAGAGTTCCCCTTCATCGCCGCCGCCTTTGAACGTCATCTTGGTACCGTTTGCTATCGTGCCTGCCGGAGCAATACCGGAAAAATCAATGACAACTTCACCAGCTGCGCCACCGAGAGCAAGAGCAAATGCGTCATCAATAATGGTACTATTACCAGCCGTTAACACCGTCGCCGATGTATCGAAATAAATCGTCTTATTGTTATAATCGATAAGACCGGTGCCAGTTCCTTTGGCATCATCAACAGCAAGTGTCCAGCCGTTGAATTGCGACATATTTATTGTGGTAAAGCCAGAACCATCGACGGTTCCGGTAACTCCACTGGCCGAAGTGGCAGATGCGTCGGAATCTTTTTCAAAGAACTGCACCGAGTTGCTCGTACCACGGGTAATCGACACGGAGGTTGCTTGTGACGAAGCATTGGCACCAGCCCAGTCGGTGTTCGTCGTGATGTTGTACATCCCGGCGAAATTGGTGAACTTTTGCTCATAAGTTCCTTCGAGCGTGATTTCGACGATACCAGGGGAGTTTTTGGTCGGGTCGGTAACGATCCGGGCATCATTTTCATGCCCCTGGACGATGCGGAACGTGTAGTTTCCGGCATTGAGTCCTTTTTCATTGGCGGTGATGACGATGTCGTTATTGGCACCGGCACTGGAAAGCGTGATGCTTCCACGAGCGGCTTGTCCTTCGACGCCGGCGACAACACCGGTCGCATCGCTCATGCGATTGATCGCTTCGGCCATTTCGGCGTTGGTGGTGCCGGCTCCGAACTTGAAGAGTTCGCTCCCTTTGCTTCCACCGATGGAGACGAGGGTGTCTTGATCGACGCCGGTCCCGTTGTAAATGAGTGTTCCACGTTTCGATGCTTCGAGCAACTTAACGCTAACGTCAAGCGAATCGGCCAATCCGAAGTTCGCGGCTTGAATTTTGACGTTGTTGATGGCACTGTAGGCATTGTTGGCATTGCCGACCGTTTTGAAGCCCATCGAACCATCGAGCAGTTTTTGGCCCTGGAAGTTCGTGGTTTTGGCGATTCTATCGATGGAATCGATTGAAGCGTCAACCTGGAGCTGGTTAGCGGCAATCATGTCGGGGGTCAAGGCACCGGTGTTTGCCGAGGCGTTGACGAGAACACGGATGTCGTTGAGCAGGTTGGAAACCTGACCCAAGGCACTGTCGGCGACGGCAATAACGCTGTTCGCCCGTTGCGTGTTCTGAATCGCTTGTCTCGACGCGGAGATGTCGCTTTTGAGTAACTCGCTGGCGATGAGTCCTGCCGGGTCGTCTTTTCCCGAATTAATGCGGAGACCAGTGCTTAACCGAGTGAGAACATCACCGAGATCGTTGATGTTCCGTTGCAATTGAATCTGCGCACCGATTGATGCGGGATTGGATGCTACGTAAAGTCCTGTCATGGTACGATACTACCTTTCCTTGAGGAGGGTGGGGGGGAATTACGAATTACGAATTACTATTGACTAATAATTTTGTAATTTCACACTTCAAATTGGGCAATCTGCGTAGTTTAGAACGCCCATTCTTTAGTCAATATAGGTTTTTATTCCCGAGGTGGCAGAAAAAAAATTTAAAAACAAAATTTTTTTTGGGACGGGCTGTACCATTTTCACCGATCCCCCGCACTTGAAAGAGACGCAAAATTACGATTATTCCGCTTTTGCGTGGTTTTACGAGTGAATTTGGAAATAGGAAATAGGAAATCGAGCATAGTGATAAGTATTCCCGATTTCCTATTTCCTATTTCCTATTTCCTAAGATTTCTTCGGCTTCTGATTCTTCAGTTCCTGCATGAGGAAATTGATTGCCAGGCAGTATTCCCGGATCGCGGTTCCGTAGCTTCTTGAATGGACCGCCGCAAGTGCCGCTTCCTCTCGAAGGTCCGCCCTTTCCCAGGAAATCTCCCACTTGTTGTTTTGCGTAACCTGTCGGAACTGCTGGAGAATCGACGCGAGCTTTTCCGTGAACTCCGCACTCGGTGGACAGGAATGGGAGGTGTACGGCCCGTTGCCATAGGGAACGTCGGAAGAAATATGGAGACTTGGAGAAAAAAGAGATTGCCTTATCTCCCGAAACAACGACAGGAAAGCTCCGAAGAACCCTTGCGGTTTTTGCGAGACGGGTTCTTTCGATTCAATCGCTTTCGCAACGATAATCGTAATGTTGTCCGGTCCGCCCCGCAAATTGGCAAGGTTAATCAACGTTTCCGTTGCATCGTCGGGCGTCAGAACTTCCAGAATTTGGCCGATTTCCTGATCGTTGATCTGGCCGCTAAGCCCGTCGCTGCACATGAGAAAAACGTCCCCTACTTCAATCGTATACGGTCCTTCGAGATCAACTTTCAATTTTTCCGTCGGCCCAAGCGACCGGGTAATCTGATTACGCGGAATATCCAAGGGAGCTTGGTCGAACGGCAGCTTAAAAGCGACACAAACCTCCCAAACGAGAGAATGGTCAAACGTCAACTGCTCGATTTTTTGATTTCTCCAACGGTACACCCGCGAATCTCCGACGTGAGCGATCACGGCTCCTTGCGGCAGGAGAAGCAGAGCGTCCACGGTCGTTCCCATGTCCCGAAAGGCGTCGTCTTTTCCGCTTTGTTCCCGAATTTGTTGATGAGCGTCGTATACGGCCTTTTGAAGAGCAAGAGGGGGCAACTCTTTCACTTGTTTGGAGTAACTCATCGTGATGGTGTCCGTCGCCATTTGCGAAGCGACTTCTCCGGCGGCGTGTGCTCCCATCCCATCCGCGACAATCAATAAATGCCCTTTTTCCTGCCAATGCGATAAAGAATCTGCCAGGACGATTGCATGAGCGTCTTGGTTGTTGGCGCGTCGCAATCCGATGTCGGTTTTCGCCGAGTAAAGAATTGATTTCATCCAACGTGATTGGGAACTATCCATACGAGCAGAAACGGTTATCGCGGTTATGTCGACATTGGAGGGAGGTTATTCAGATAAAGTAAAGTATAGCCTATAAACTCAGGATGCGAAACGAATTCGTAAAAAGAGACGGCAGGAAGCAGACGGCAGACGGCAGACGGCAGACGGCAGACGGCAGGTAACTGCTGTCTGTCGTCTGCCACCTGAAGCCTCTTTCAACCGTTATTATCATACTAACCCAGTTTATCAAAAACCGGTATTTTGT
>Ga0209628_10000195_pt1 | contig 35366 bp, 29 predicted proteins | sample TergutCu122P4_FD_187285 | JGI IMG/M metagenome (GOLD analysis project Ga0209628, IMG submission 187285) | Cubitermes ugandensis P4 segment gut microbial communities from Kakamega Forest, Kenya - Cu122 P4 (SPAdes) (version 2) | ecosystem: Host-associated > Arthropoda: Insects > Digestive system...
ATTGTTTCTATTGCTGCCTATTGCTGTGCTCAAATCGGTGATTTTTGGCGTGTAAGGCACTAATGTTGCGAGAATTGCCAATAACCTTTTCAACTTGTGCCGCGATTCAAACTCAATATTTTCAATGGCAGGAACATCAATATCAATAACATTATTTACCGCTTCCTGCAATTTTTTGTCGTACTTTCTCAATCCTTCTTTGTAAAACAGATAATAACCGTTTTTCAGATACTTCTTAAATAAAGGCATTATTTTTATGTTTTCTGTAATTTGAAAAGCAATATTTTGGTGATTTTCAACTATTTCATTCAAAGAAAATGTAGGAAAAACGCCAACTTTTTCAAATTTTAGAAATTCTCTGAAAGACAAACCCTCCAAATTTTCATAAACAACCCGTCTTGATAAATCCGCTGTTGATTTGTAGATCTGTAGGAGTGACGAACCTGTAAATACAATTTTTAGTTTAGGAAAACTATCGTAGATATTTTTTATTTCGGTTGTCCAACTTGGATAATGGTGAATTTCGTCCAAAAACAAATGCGTACCGCCATTCATGTAAAATTCGTCTGCCAATTCAAAAATGGAATGATTGGCAAACCACGAATTGTCTAAACTTGCATAAAGGGCTTTATTTTTGTCTTCAAAGGTTGCTTTAATGTGTTGTAACAACATGGTTGTTTTTCCAACACCCTTTGCGCCAATGATGGCAATACAACGTTCATCCCAATCAATAATTGAATAGAGATACCGAAATGTTTTCGCCTCTGTTTCCTGCAATAATCGAAGATAAATTTTCAATAGACTGTCCATAATAACTATTCATTTGTAATTAACATTTTGACTGCAAAGGTATAAAAATGTTTTTTATAAATAGCATTATTTTGCGAAAAATGTTTTTTATAAATAGCAAAAATAAAAAAAATGGATGAAGATTGGGCGACCGCAAGGGTTGGGCGACCGCAAGGGTCGCCCCTACGAATTCCTGACTACCAGCTACCATCTACCGACTACCAGCTACCATCTACCGACTACCAGCTACCAGCTACCGACTACCAGCTACCATCTACCGATTTTGGGCTAAAAAGTCGTGGATTTGGGCGACGGGAATGTCTTTCAGGATGACGTTTTTGTTTTCATCTAACAGATAGAGCGTCGGGATGGCTTTCAGGTCGTAAGTTTGGCTGTTTCGGATCACCAAGTCTTTGTCGTAGCCGTTTATCCACGAGGAAGGCATGTCGTTCAGATGATTTCGCCAGGATTCCAAGTCTTCGTCGGGATATACAGCCAGGACTTTCAGTTGTCCAGACGTTATGGCGGCCGTAATGACCGACGATTTTTTCAATTCAGACGTTGTGATCACACATTCTTTGCACCCCGGATTATGGAACATCAGCAACACATATCGGGCTGATATGGCGTATAAACGTCCTGTTTTCCCGTTTGGAGTCGTATAAACGATGTCTTCGGCTTTGGCGCCCGGTCGGTTACGGTAAGCCAATTCGAGCAATTGCTGCGGACGAATTTTGGCGACATCCATCACCTGCGGGGAAGCGACGATGTGCTCTAAAAAGGGGATGTAAAATTCTTCGTTCTGCATCGGCGAATTTGGATGATACAGATAATGCTCTGCTAATTTGATGAAATAATTATACATCACTTCGTCCACTTGGGCGGAATCTAATAACTTATGGATGGCTTCACTTACTTTACCGGTCGGTGCATCGTAGAGCAGATTAATGAAATTGGCGAATGCCTGTTCTGTGATTTCAGGCGCATGGCAATACATCGTGTCCCTAAAATCGAATTTTTCCCAATAATGGGTTATCACAAAGCCTATGCGCGCTTGCGGATCAGTCAACAGCAGTGGAGGAACCACAGGTTCAAGCGGTTTTATGGCCGATCTCGCAGGTGTGTTATTTGGATTATCCGACTCTTTTTTCCCTTTGGAGACGCATCCGATGGCCAAAAAAATCAGGATCAATCCAATCAAAAAACTACAAAACCTTCTCATAATGATTTATATTGAAATAATAAATACAATCACGGCCAATGCGATAATGACGGTTCCCATGATTTTGTTTAACAGTCTAATTCCCTTCGCATTAAACCATTGGCGCATTAATGAGGCCACAAATGTAATAAATAACCACCAAATAACTGCACCTGCAAAAATACCGATCAGACCGGAAATGGTCATTTGAATCGATTGCTCGGGTAAAATAAAACCGTATTGGGCAAACAGTCCGATGAAAAGCAGGACGATCAGTATGTTACTGAACGTCAAAAGGAATGCAGTCACAAAATCCTGCACTAACGTCTGTTTTGGCTCGCGGTTTTGCTGTATATTTTTTACCGGATCGCTGCGAAAGATATAAAAGCCAATCAGAACCATAAAGAGACTCCCGAAAATTTGTAAGGAACGCTCATGCGCCTGTATAAAGTTGACTAAAAGCCCCATAAACAGGCAAGTGCCTATGGCATAGATGAAATCGGAGAACGCGGCGCCCAGACCGGAAACAAAACCGGATAACTGCCCTTTAGCCAACGTCCGCTGAATACATAACATGCCAATGGGACCCATCGGACACGAAACTAATACGCCAATGACTATGCCAACGTAAAAAAGAGTAAACATTTAACAAAAAATAATGGTGCAAAAGTACGTTTTTATCCCCAAAAAAAAAATTATTTTCTTATCTTTGCAAGGGAAAAACACTCACTAATAAATTTATCAATCTATGATTCAATGGTTTAAAAATGCAGAAAATAAGGTGCTGGCTATCGAAACAGCACACGCGCTTGATTCAATTCACGTCGGAAAACTCATTTGGCTGTTCGATGGCGCCGAACCTGTCGATACACAAGGAATTGAAGGATGGTTCGTCGGCCCCCGACAGGAGATGATCACGCCCTGGAGTACGAATGCGGTTGAGATTACACAACAGATGGGGATAACAGGCCTCTCTCGCATTGAGGAATTTTTTAGCGTCTCGTCGGGCGATGCCACGTTTGATCCGATGCTTCAGCAACTGTACAACGGCTTAGACCAAACGATTTTTACAGTTGATAAACAACCCGAACCCATCGTGTTGATTGATGATATCGCTGATTATAATGATAAGGAAGGGCTGGCATTAAGCGATGATGAAGTGGAGTACCTCAACGATGTGAGCCAAAAACTGAACCGCAAACTGACGGACAGTGAAGTATTCGGGTTCTCCCAAGTGAACTCGGAGCATTGCCGGCACAAAATCTTCAACGGCACCTTTGTTATCGATGGCGTAGAAATGAAAAGTACGCTTTTTGCCCTGATCAAAAAGACATCGGCGGTCAATCCGAATACGTTAGTCTCGGCTTACAAGGATAATGTCGCTTTTATTGAAGGTCCCGAAATAGAGCAGTTTGCGCCACTTTCAGCCGATAAGCCCGATGATTACGGGGTCAAGCGAATTCCGACGGTGTTATCGTTGAAAGCCGAAACCCATAATTTCCCAACGACGGTAGAACCTTTTAATGGCGGCGCAACCGGTTCGGGAGGTGAAATCCGAGACCGACTGGGTGGGGGCAAAGGCGCATTGCCGCTTGCCGGAATGGCGGTTTACATGACCTCATACCCGCGAACCGAAGAAGGGCGTCCGTGGGAATCGACGCTCAAACCACGTCCCTGGCGGTACCAAACGCCAGAGCAAATCTTGATAAAAGCATCCAACGGCGCCACGATGTACGGAAATCAGTCCGGACAACCGCTTATATGCGGTTCTCTGCTTACGTTTGAACATACTGAAAACGGTCGGATGTACGCTTATGATAAGGTGATTATGCAAGCCGGTGGGGTAGGGTTTGCCCATAAACGCGATGCATTGAAAGGCCAACCGCAACCGCATGATCAAATCGTCATGCTTGGCGGTGATAACTACCGGATCGGTATGGGTGGCGGCGCTGGATCGTCGGTCAACACCGGACAGTTTGCCAGCGGGATTGAACTGAACGCCGTTCAGCGCTCCAATCCCGACATGCAAAAACGGGTGGTTAATGTGATCCGAAGTGCAGTTGAAGCCGATGTCAACCCCATCATTTCGATACATGACCATGGGGCAGGAGGTCACCTGAATTGCTTTTCGGAACTTGTCGAGTCGACCGGCGGTCGTATCGACATGTCCCAATTGCCTGTCGGCGACCCCTCACTCTCGGCCAAAGAAATCATCGGGAACGAAAGCCAGGAACGGATGGGTTTGTTAATCAACGCGGAAGATGTAGAATACATGCGCCGTGTGGCCGAACGCGAACGCGCGCCGATGTTTGTCGTTGGCGAGACCACCGGCGATCAAAAACTTGTTTTCGAGCAAAAAAATGGCGACAAACCGATTGATATGGCCTTGGAATATCTCTTTGGCAAGGCGCCGCGTACCGTGATGGAAGATAAAACTAAAAACGATGCATTTGCACCTGTAAACTATAAGGCCTCCGAACTCCACCAATACATCGAACATGTACTGCAATTGGAAGCGGTGGCCTGCAAGGACTGGCTTACAAACAAAGTCGACCGTTCGGCGACAGGAAAGGTCGCCCGACAACAATGTCAGGGACAGTTGCAATTGCCGTTGAGCGATGTCGGCGCTGTGGCGCTCGATTATTACGGCCAAGCGGGCATAGCGACTTCGATCGGACATGCGCCTCAAGTGGCGCTGATTGACCCCGCCGCTGGTTCGAAAATGGCCATTGTCGAAGCGTTGACAAACATTGTTTTTGCGCCTTTGAAAAATAAAATCAGGAGTATCTCGCTCAGCGCCAATTGGATGTGGCCTTGTCGGAACGAAGGCGAAGATGCCCGCCTCTACAAAGCGGTCGAAGCTGCATCTGATTTTGCGTCAGCTTTGGGAATCAATATCCCCACGGGAAAAGATTCGCTATCAATGACTCAAAAATATGGAAAGGATAAAGTCCTGTCACCCGGAACGGTTATCATTTCGGCGGTTGGCGAAGTGAGCGATGTGAAGAAAATTGTTTCGCCCGTCTTGTCCAACGAAACGAAAACCTCGATGTATCACATCAACTTTTCGGTCGGTCATTTTCAATTGGGCGGATCATCATTTGCACAGACTTTGGGACGAATCGGCGATGAAGCGCCTGTCTTAGCGGAACCTGCTTTTATTGTCAGGGCTTTTAACGCCATTCAGGAAGCGATCGACAACGGTTTGATTCTTGCAGGACATGACATTTCGGCCGGAGGTCTGATCACGACCTTGTTAGAGATGTGCTTTGCGAATACACAAGGCGGTTTAAATGTTTGTTTGGACGGTTTAGCTGAAAAAGATATCGTCAAACTGTTGTTGGCCGAAAACCCGGGTCTCATCGTGCAGGTGAAAGAGGTAAGCGCTTTTGAATCACTGATGCGGGAGGCGGGAATTGGTTTCACCTGCATCGGACAACCGACAGAAGAGCGCCATATCCTGATCACCCATGAAGGTGCGCTCTACCAATTCGGTATTGATCATTTGCGTGATGTCTGGTATAAATCATCCTACCTGATGGATGTCCGGCAGAGTGGTAGCGTTTGCGCCGGTCAACGGTTTGAGAATTACAAAAGGCAACCGGTTGTTTATCACTTTCCAAAGAAATTCAAGGGAACGCTTGCGTCTTACGGACTGACAACCACCCGTCGTCAAAAAAGCAACATTACAGCCGCTGTCATTCGGGAAAAAGGGTCTGCTTGTGAACGCGAAATCGCTTATGCACTCTACTTGGCCGGTTTTGATGTCAAAGATGTTCATACCACCGACCTTGTGAGCGGACGTGAGACGCTCGAAGACGTCCAAATGATCGTTTTCAGCGGCGGTTCTTCCAACTTCGACGTGTTTGGCCCGGCCAAAGGATGGGCAGCCGGTATTTTATATAACGAAAAAGCGAAATCCGCCATGGATAAGTTCTATGAACGACCGGATACGTTGAGTCTTGGCATCGGCAACGGTTGCCTGTTGATGACGGCGTTGGGCGTATTCAATCCCAAAACTGAAAAAACATTCACGATAACGCCAAACGAGTCTCGGAAATTTGAATCCCATTTTTTGTCTTTAACGATTCCGGACAATCCATCCATCCTGCTGGGTTCGCTCAGTGGTTCAACATTAGGGACATGGGTCGCGCATAGCCATGGGAAATTCAGTTTTACAGCCGACGAAAAACAAGTGCACATCATCGCCACCTATGCCTACGGCGATTATCCGGCCAATCCGAGCGGCTCATCGGCTGATGTCGCGGGCGTTTGTTCGGTCGACGGACGCCATGTCGCGCTGATACCGCACATCGAAAGGGCGATTTTCCCCTGGCAATGCGGGTATTACCCCTCCAAGCGACAAACCGATGTGGTGACGCCGTGGGTGGAAGCTTTTGTTAATGCCCGTAAGTATTTTTAGGGGAATTTTACATCCCCCTGCCCCCTTCAAAGGGGGAAGAAGAGTGAAGTAAATGAGCATTTTGCCGATGGAGCGTAACGCAGAGTTTGGGGTTTTTAGAAGTCCCCTTTTAAGGAAACTGTTTTTTTTAACATTTGAAAAACGAAGGTTAACAGGGCTTTTTATACTTTGATTTTCATAAACCAATGAAAATAAAGAAGATATTTTAACATTTGAATGCTGTTTGTGAAAACATCATTTAACTTTTCGTCCCCTCATTTTTTAGCTTTTTTATCTGTTTTTTTTGTTAAAATTCACGTTCTTTGCATGATGAAATCAGTAGCGCAAGAACGATGAAAAAGTCAATGATTTGGTTGCTTACCGCTGTGATGGCCTTTGCTTTTATTGGACTGTTAATTTTACAGGTTCAATACATCGTTGCTATTACCAAAACAAGTAACGAACAATTTGAATCGACGGTGCGGCGCTGTTTGGAAAATGTGTCCAAAGAGTTGGAGAAAGCGGAAGTCAAGGCGACGGTCGAAAAATACATCAATTCGCTTGGAACCGATTTTTCGAATGTGATTCCTTCGACCCAACTGAATTTTAATCAGTGGACCGAGCGTATTCAAACGCAAAAAGAAGATTCCGCCGGCGTGACGCGCAGCATCATCCAAAGGGAATCGACGATCCTTTCAGGCAGAGCCCAACAGGCGCGTACGAATCAACGCCGATCAGATAGTCGGACCTCTATTATGGAAGCCTCAGAAAGGTATCAAAAAGAACAGATGACCCGTTATCGTCGGTTGAAGGCGGTTGAGGAAGAGGTGATGAACGCCCTGATGAATATTGTCCCTACAGTGCCCATCGATCAACGCATCAGCTTTGAAGGCCTCAAGAATATGGTCGCCACCGAATTTGCAAATAACAGTTTAGACCTGCCTTTTGTGCTTTTTCTTGTCAATATCAATGAGAAACCGGTCTTTCAAAGTGAACCGTTACCGAAAAATCCAAAAAGTTCGGAAGTCATCACCCAGGTGTTGTTTCCTGCCGATCCCTATTCAAAACAACACTATCTCAAAGTCTATTTTCCGACGAAAAGAAATTACCTCTCGGCATCGGTGTCGTTTCTTGTGCCATCCGTTGTTTTTTCATTGATTTTATTGATCACGTTCACCATCACTATTTTTATCATTTTCCGTCAAAAGAAATTGTCGGAAATGAAAAATGACTTTGTCAATAACATGACACATGAATTGAAGACGCCGGTTTCGACCATTTCCATCGCCGCACAAATGATGAGGGATTCGAATATCTCCATGCGTCCGGAAGTGTTTAAGCATATTTCGTCGGTCATCAATGATGAGACCAAACGGCTTGGTTTTTTAGTGGAAAAAGTGCTTCAGATGTCACTGTTTGAAGATCAAAAAGTGGCGCTTAAACTGAAAGAGTTAGATATTAACGATTTAATTGCTAACGTCGCTAATGTGTTCGAAATCAAAGTAGAGAAAGCGGGAGGGACGATTGATATTGATTTGGGCGCGGAAAATTCAACCATCTACGCTGATGAAATGCATATGACGAATATGCTGTTCAATTTGATGGATAATGCCGTCAAATACCGCCGTGAATCAACGCCGTTACGCCTGATGGCGCGTACGCGAGACGAAGGCGAAAAAGTGATTATTTCCATTGAAGACAACGGGATAGGCATTAAAAAAGAAAATCTGAAAAAAGTATTCGACCGCTTTTACCGTGTGCCAACGGGTAACATTCATAACGTCAAGGGTTTCGGTCTTGGACTGGCGTACGTTCGAAAAGTGGTGGAAGACCATTCTGGCACGATACGCGCTGAAAATGGACATGGGAATATTGGAACGACATTTATTATCACATTACCAACAATAAAAAATTAAAATTATGGACGAACAAACGAAAATCTTCTTTTGTGAAGATGATGAAAATTTAGGAATGCTTTTAAGAGAGTACTTACAAGTCAAAGGGTATGCCGCTGATCTTTTCAGCGATGGCGAAGCGGGTTTCAAAGGTTTCGTGAAAGAGAAATACGACATTTGTATTCTTGATGTCATGATGCCGAAAAAAGACGGCTTTACATTAGCCCAGGAAATTCGCTCGCTGAATCCGGAAATTCCGATTATCTTTCTGACGGCTAAAACCATGAAGGAAGACATTTTGGAAGGGTTTAAAATCGGAGGCGATGATTACATGACGAAACCATTCAGCATGGAAGAGTTGCTGCTTCGGATTGAAGCGATTCTTCGCCGCGTCAAAGGGAAAAAATTGAAAGATGTACCGGTCTATAAATTAGGTAGTTTTACGTTTGATACACAAAAACAAACGCTTGCTATGGCCGACCGGATTACCAAATTAACAACCAAAGAATGTGAGTTGCTTAGTCTGCTGTGCTCACATGCCAATGAGGTCTTGGAACGTAATTATGCCTTAAAGACCATCTGGGTTGACGATAATTATTTCAACGCGCGAAGCATGGATGTTTATATCACCAAACTGCGTAAATTGCTGAAAGACGATCCGAATATCGAAATCATCAACATTCACGGTAAAGGGTATAAACTGATCTCACCGGCTGACGAATGAAGCAGAAAGCGGTATTAATCATCTGCGATGGTTGGGGCATCGGCAATCAATCCAAAAGCGATGTCATCTATCAAACGCCGACGCCCTATTGGGATTATTTGTTAAAAAACTATCCCCATGCGCAGCTTCAAGCCTCTGGAGAAAGTGTAGGCCTCCCGGAAGGACAAATGGGTAACTCCGAAGTCGGACACCTCAACATCGGCGCCGGACGGGTGGTGTATCAGGATTTAGTGAAAATCAATAAAGCCTGTCGCGATAATTCCATCTTAGACAATCCGGAAATCAAACGGGCTTACGCCTACGCCAAAAGCAAGGACAAACAGATTCATTTCTTAGGCCTTGTGTCGGATGGGGGGGTTCACAGTTCGATGGACCATTTGTTCAAACTGACGGAGATTTCGTCTATTTATGGCATTACGAAATCGTTTGTGCATTGTTTCATGGATGGACGCGACACCGACCCCAAAAGCGGAAAAGGGTTTATTGCACAGCTTGAAAGCCATTTGCAGAAAACGGGCGGGAAAATCGCGTCTATTGTCGGACGTTATTATGCGATGGATCGGGATAAGCGCTGGGAACGGATCAAAGAAGCTTACGATTTGCTTGTCAAAGGGGTAGGCAAACCTGCGAATGATCTGGTGAAGGCGATGGAAGAATCGTATGCTGAAGGCGTAACGGACGAATTTATCAAACCCATTGTACATGTCGAAAACAATCAACCGGTGGCCGTTATCGAAGAGGGCGATGTCATCATCTTTTTCAATTTCCGGAACGACCGCGCAAAAGAATTGACGATTGTTTTCACGCAACAGGATAAACCGGAAGCGGGTATGTATCGGATCCCTGATTTGCAGTATTTTACGATGACCCCGTATGACGCGACCTTTGAAGGGTTGCATGTCCTGTTCGACAAGGATAATGTGGATAATACATTGGGCGAATATCTATCGTCCCTGTCCTTGAGACAACTCCATATCGCCGAGACAGAGAAATATGCGCATGTGACTTTTTTCTTTAACGGTGGCCGTGAAGCGCCGTTCGACGGTGAAGACCGTAAACTTGTCCCTTCACCCAAAGTGGCGACTTACGACCTGAAACCTGAAATGAGCGCTTTTGAGGTTAAAGATCAATTAGTTGAAGCGATCCAATCGAATCAATACGACTTCATCGTATGCAACTACGCCAACGGTGATATGGTCGGTCATACCGGCGTTTATGAAGCGATTGAAAAAGCGGTCATTACGATTGATGCTTGCCTTCAAGAGACGGTTGAAGCGGCTAAAGCAAGTGGTTATGAGGTGATTATCATCGCCGACCATGGCAATGCGGATAACGCATTGAACGAAGACGGTTCACCGAATACCGCCCATTCGCTCAATCCCGTTCCGTTCGTTTATGTCACATCCAACGCCTTTGCTCAGGTCTCTGATGGGATGTTAGCCGACGTAGCGCCCTCTTTGTTGCATATCATGGGCATCCCACAACCCAAAGAAATGACAGGAATTAATTTAATAATTCCCCCTTTGTAGGGGAACGGGGTCACTCCCCCTTTGAAGGGGGTAGGGGGATGTTATGGGGGATGTTATAGGGGATGTTATGGGGGATGTTATAGGGGATGTTATGGGGGATGTTATAGGGGATGTTCGTAATAATCCTGTCACCCCTTCGGGGTTGGGCGACCGCAAGGGTCGCCCCTACAATCCTGTCACCCCTTCGGGGTTAAATGTCGCTAAAAAAGATATTAAAACATGTCCTGTTAAGGACATAATATTGGTAGAAACAGGGTTTTATCCCTATTAAGCGTGCCGTTAGGTACGCAATTTGGAGGTTGCGTACCTAACGGCACGCTTAGGGTGATGGTATCTCTTTTCTACCAATATGATGTCCCTAACGGGACATTATCGGCATCACGAGATTTTTTTTGAACGAATTTTCGATAATTGAAAACCTACATTTTTATCAACACCCCTTCGAGGTTGGGCGACCGCAAGGGTCGCCCCTACAATAATGTCACCCCTTCGGGGTTTTTAATTCCCCCTTTGAAGGGGGCAGGGGGATGTCCCGCTTATGATTCAAATTGAAGATACACTTATCAGTAACGACCTGATCGATTGCTACTTTTATTGCGACCTGTCCAAATGTAAAGGCATCTGTTGCGTTGAAGGCGAATCTGGCGCTCCCTTAGAAAGAGAGGAGCTCCAGATTTTGAAAAACATTCTTCCTGTTATCTGGCATGACCTTTCGCCGGAGGCTCAGTTTGTCATTAACAAACAGGGCGTCGGATACAGAGACCGTGAGAATGACTTGGTCACGTCGATTGTCAACGGGAAAAACTGTGTTTTTACCTGTTATGACGCCGGAGGCTTCTGTAAATGCGCCATCGAAAAAGCAAACGATGAAGGACGGATCAGTTTTGTGAAACCGATCTCCTGTCGGCTCTATCCGGTGCGCGTGAAGCAGTTCAAGTATTATCGAGCGGTCAATTATTACCGGTGGGACATCTGTCGCTCGGCTGAAATTTCAGGTAAACAAAAACAAATACGCCTGTACCAATTCCTCCGCAAACCGCTCATCGAACGATTTGGGGAGGAATGGTATCAAGCGTTAGACATGCATGCTAAAGGGGACTTCTAAAAAACCCAAAATCAAGGCTTGCGACGGCGGCAAAAGCGGAGTTTACTTGAAGTAAATGAGCATTTTGCCGATGGAGCGTAACGCAGAGTTTGGGGTTTTTAGAAGTTCCCTATATCGAAGCAGAACAGCAGGTCGTGGTCACGCAGGTAGAGTTTGTCGTTTGCAACGACCGGATGCGTCCAGAGGCAATTATCCTGCGTCGTAATGGTGGTTCGTTCCGGTAATTCCATCTTGCCAAATTCCTTCCATCCTTCAGGGGATGCCGAAATAACGGCAGACCGTCCCGTTTGCATGTCAAAAAGGATAAAACGGTCATTGACAGCGAGTATAGAACCTTTGCCGATGGCAAACGCTGTATCTTTATGCGCCCAAACGATTTCACCGGTAGTAAAGTTTTGACAAACCCAACTGCTGCTCGGTCTGTCGGAATGACCGTAAAGGAAACCATTCATCAGGACCACCCCTCCGTGTTGATTGCTTATATTTCTGATATTGGTATAAACCGTATCTGCATGAATGGCATTGTCCTTTTTAGTCAGGCGGATACTCATACAACCTGAACTGTAACCGTTAGTCACATAAACCACCTGTTGATTAATAATGGGCGTCGGAATAACGGCTGTTCGATACAGGGGATTGTTTATTTTCCACAAGAGTTTACCGTCTTTTGCCGCAACACCCGATACGCCTTTACTCGTTTGTTGGATATACTGCCGTAGGCCATCGACATCAGCAATAATCGCCGAAGAATACCCCGTATCTTCTGTTAATTCCTTGCAAACCCATTCAACTTTTCCTGAGTTTTTATTGAACGCGACCATGGCGCCTTGATTGCCGCCCGGCGTGCAGATGACTAAATCGCCATCCACTAAAGGCGATTCGCTAAAGCCCCATCCCCCCATGACCTTGCCTCCGAAATCATTGACTAAATCTTTCTCCCAGAGCATTTTACCATCAACAGCCGACAGACAGTGGAGTTGACCGCCGCCGCGTATCAAAAAGAGCTTATCGTTATCTACGGTGACTGAACCACGGGGGCCATCCCCTCGATTTTGTATGCCTTCGTGAAGTTTTCCCAAGTTCTGTTTCCACTTTATTTGACCTGTTTGCGTATCTAAAGCGAAGGCAAAATCGTTGCCGTCTGCACCACCCTGGCAATAGAGCGTTGGACCTGCAATGGTTGGGGCGGAATACCCCGCGCCGGCCTGCCGGAAGGTCCATAACAAGGGTGGCTTTTTCGTTTGCCAGTCTAAGTTGAGATTTGCGCCTTTGAAGACGCCTTCACGGTTAGGGCCGCGCCATTGCGACCAATCCTGCGCGCTTAAATTCATGCTGGAGATGACCAACAGAGAAACCATGACGATCCATGGAAGAGTGACCTTCTTTTTCATATAAAATTATACGGTAATACTGTATGGTGCGCGCGTGATGTTCGAGCGACGTAAATTGGCGGCAAAATCGTTGGGGAATTCTTCTTTTACCGGATCCCAGGTGAGTTTCCGCTTGAATTCATAGCACAGATTGACGATCATACATAATGAAGTCGTCCGATGTCCCATCTCAACATTGCTCAGCGGTTGTTTACGTGTTTTCATCGCATTGAGGAAGTCGTTATAATGATCATCGCTCCGGTAAACCCGCTTTTCGTTTTCACCGATTTCTTCGGTTGAAAGTTTTGCGGGAATCGTTTCCAAGAAGCTGCGGCTGATATCAATGACGCCTTTCGTGCCGATGAATCGGACCATGTTGCCCTCGTCGTCTCTGACTCTTTCGTGTGTCATGATTATGCCATTGGCATAACGCATGGTGAGCGCTTTAAATTCTCTGCCGTCCATGGGGAAAAATTCAACGGGGCCGGACTCGTCCATATCGAGCGCCCATTGGGCGATATCAAACATGTGTGCGCCCCAGTCGGTGATCATACCACCCCCATATTCGGCATAATTACGCCAATTCGGATAGACCCGACGTTCAATGGGTGGCAACAATTCTTCATTGTACGGGTTCCATGGGCCGGGTCCGATCCATTTATCCCATTTCACATGTTTCGGAACAGGTTGTTCGGGAAGGTCATACGGCTTGGGCGGCGGTCCGACAGATACTTTTATCTCCTTGATTTTTCCGATTTTCTCATTGCGGACAAGTTCGACGGCATGACGGAAATTGCGCCAGGAACGTTGCATGTTGCCGACTTGCAGAACACGTTTGTACTTATCGACCGCATTAACCATCGCCCGTCCTTCGACGATGCTGTGTGACATCGGTTTCTCAACATAGACATCTTTACCCGCCCGGCAAGCCTCGATGGTTTGTACGGCGTGCCAATGGTCGGGCGTGCAAATGATAACACCGTCAATATCGGTTCGAGCAAGGATTTCACGGTATTCACTGTATTGTTTGAACCCTTTGTAGGCCTGCCCTTTCGCTTTTGCGGTTGTTTCGTCAACAATGTCCTGCAGGGCTTGCAAGCGTATGGAATCAATATCGGCTGCTGCAATAACATTCGCCCGTTTAGCAAATTCCGGGCCAAGCGTCCAGCGCCCTTGCGCCCCGCATCCGATGAGTCCTAAATTAATCTGATCGCTTGGAGGTAAATGGTTTACGCCTCCCAAAACGTGACGCGGCAAAATTGTAAATGCCGCCAATGATGCTGTTCCTTTCATTAAAAAATTCCGTCTGTTCATAGTAGTTATGTATTTGAGTATTATTAAAAAATTGGATGCAAAGATAGGAAAAATAATTAATAATTAATAATTAACAATTAATAATTAACAATTAAATCCTGAACTTGATTCAGGAAATAATTAATAATTAATCCAATTCGTCCAAATAATGATTGATGCGGTCGGTTGGGGTGAATTGAAAGTCAGGGTATTCGTAAAGTTTAAATCGAGGTTCGGTGACGCCTTCAGTATAGCCCCAGATGGATTGATAGTCTGACACATCCTCGCACAACTGTTCCAACTGCTTTAAATAGGCTAAGATCGATTTGTTTTCGGTGATATAAATTGAATCGATTTTTTTTATGGCCGGGCTGTGTTTGCGTGACGTGTCGTGGTCGAATCGCAAGATGCGTTTCCCCTCCGGTGTAATTCCGACCAATTGAAAAGACATGCTTTTTCCGATACCTGGCAAATTGAGGACACTGCGGTCGGTGGCAGCGAATAAACGATTGTTTTTACGGAGGAATTGATTGATGGGACGGATGAAAGGGATGTCGTGGCTGACAATTTCAATAAAAGCTTTTTGTTGGGCGACATCCAACAATCCGTACATTTTTTCTTCATGCTTTTCCTGCATCAATCGCGCAATCGGTGCATAAACATCATAATTCTCTTGAAAACCTTTGACAATGAACGTATAATAGGGGATGACGCCATGATTGATCAGGAGTTGACGAAGCTTGGCCGTGTGTCCGCGCCGCGATGCGGCTACATTGAATACCAATTGGTTAGTGATGATCCAACCGGTGGTTGAGATGCGCTTGAGCGCTTCTTCCGTTTCTTTCGTTATTTCTAACGGCGTTTGGAAGTGCGTTTGAATAATAAACTGTTTAATACCGATTTGCGAGGCTCTTTCACGAAATTCGCTGAGGATATCAATCAGTTCGTCGTCGATACGCATGGGGAGATAGGCGAGAATGCGTGTACCCAGACGGATCCGTTGGATCTCGGCATACTTTTCGCCGTCGGGGCGATTTTCATTTTCTGTTTTTTTGCGCAAAGCCATTTTATAGACAGCGTCGAAGATCGCAGATAATGTAGCGTTACGGCTCATAAACGCATCTCCTCCAGTAATCAGGATGTCTCTGATTTGGGTATCCTCTTCGAAATAAGCCATCAACTTTTTCAATTTATACGGCCATGTTTCTTTGGGTTTCAGCGCTTTCATGTCGAAATTGAGGTGTTGTCGTTGAAAATCATACATGCGTTGGCAGGAGGCGCACAGTCCCCCGCAAGCGCGACCGCCCGTGTCGGGTATAAAAATGGCGACATCGGGGTAGCGGCGGTGAATATTATTCCCTTCAGGTACAATCCAACCTGCGACATTCGCTTTTCCTGCTTCGATCTTGTCCTCTTTTTCCCACGCTTTTATTTCACCGAAGGTATCAACCAATTCTTTAGAGTAGATCATGTAAGCGCGTAATGCGGCATCATCGAAGAGCTTTTCAGACGGGTCTAATAGCGAAAGAAAATAGGGGGTGATAAAAAAGGGAATACCTTTCTTTTTAGCTTCCTGAAGGACGCACATCGTTTGTTCAGATAAAGCATTGTCTAAGAAAAAAAGGAGTTCGTCCGGACTTTTTATGGCGCAATGCAAATGAAAACGGTAATTTGTCCACCATTCTTCAACCATACGCACTTTTTCTTCAAAAGTCAAGGATTCTGGAAAGTAGTAGGTTTGATGGGGGGTATTTCGGCGGCTAATGCGGTAGACAATTTTTTCGATGATTTTTTTCTTGTTTTCTTCACGCGCTTGAAGAATGGCAGGCGCCAGACCGGAAACCCATTGTTTGGCCCATTCCTTTAACTGCACTCGACTGACAGGTTTGTTTTTTGCCTTATGTTTAGCCTGAGTTAAAATGAAGTACATATCGGTCAATAAATCGATATTTTCGCTAAAATCATCTGCTTTTTTGCGCAAAAAATCATATAACAATGAAATCGTTTGAATTCGAACTTCTTTATCGGTTGAAAAATCACGGACGGTTTGCCCGTCGTATTCACAGAGCTGCTTAATCGTATCCGCATTGAGGCGTTTTCCTGTCCAGTGTTTGTCGTTAGAGAAGCCCCAAACATAGGGGTCAATGATTTTCCTTTTAAAAATCGAGACCGTGTCCGATGTTATTGCGTCAAAGCAGACTTCACATAAATCATTTGAGAATTTTCTCCTAAGTCCTCTTATCGTCCAGTTCAGGTCATGTATTTCCATTGTAAGATGTTTTAAACGAAAAAACAGACAAAAATCAGGAAAGAAAAGCGTAAAACCAAAAAAATAATTATGTTATTAAACAGATTAATAGTGATAGAAAACGATCATGAAATTGTTATTCCATAAAGTTTTTAAGTTTACTGTTTTTTTACTATTTTTGCACGCTCATTTATAAAGAAATAAAGCATGAAATACGCTTTAGTCACAGGCGGATCGCGTGGCATTGGCCGTGCAATTTGTATTGAATTAGCCGCCAACGGGTTTCCGGTGGTCATCAACTATGCATCGAACGAAGCGGCTGCGATGGAAACCAAACGAATCATTGAAGCGGGTGGCGGTATTGCCGAATTGCTTCCATTCAATGTCGCGGATGGCGCTGCGGTTGACTCGGCTTTGGAAATATGGAGTGATCTTCATCCGGACGATTACATCCATATTTTAGTTAATAATGCAGGCATACGTTCGGATGCGATGATGGTTTTTATGCCCGATTCACAATGGAAAGACGTCTTGGATATTTCTCTGAACGGTTTTTTCTTTGTTACCCGACGGGTGTTGAAGTCGATGTTGATTAAGCGTCAAGGGCGTATTATCAACATCGTTTCCCTTTCCGGTCTGAAAGGTTTGCCGGGGCAGACGAATTATTCGGCTGCCAAAGCCGCCGTCATCGGGGCTACAAAAGCGCTTGCGCAGGAAGTTGCGCCACGTAAAGTGACGGTAAACGCCGTCGCTCCGGGGTTCATAACTACGGATATGACGAAAGACCTTGACGAAGCGACGTTAAAAAAAACCATTCCGTTGGGGCGTTTCGGACAACCCGAAGAAGTGGCCGCGTTGGTCGGCTTCTTAGCCTCGGATGCTGCCTCCTACATCACAGGAGAAGTGATTTCAATCCATGGGGGAATGTTATAAATTTATAAATCTATAAATTTATAACATTTAAACATTTAAAAATTTAAAAATTTAAAAATTTAAATCTTGTATTTTAAATCTTAAATTTTAAATTTACGGAACGGAAATGGTTAGAAGAGTCGTCATAACGGGTATAGGGATTTATTCCTGTATAGGCAAGAACATCAACGAAGTGGCATCGTCGTTGTATCAGGGCAAGTCGGGCATTGGCATCGATCCTGCTCGGATTGATTACGGTTACCGCTCTCCATTGACGGGTATTGTTGAACGTCCTGATCTGAAAAACAGGATTGACAGGCGCTTGCGCCAGTCGTTGCCCGAAGAAGGCGAGTTTGCCTTTATGGCTTCCCTTGAAGCGTTTAATCAGGCGGGTATAAATGCCTTTTTCAGGGATAGAGAAGAAATAGGCATTTTTTATGGGAATGATACATCGGCCCAATCGGTGATTGAAGCGCACGAGATCATGCGCGAGAAGAACGATTCGACGCTGATCGGTTCCGGAGGCGCTTTCAAATCGATGACTTCGGCTGTATCCATGAACCTTTCAACGATCTTTAAACTTCAAGGGGTCAATATTTCAATTGCGGCCGCTTGCGCAAGCGGTTCTCATGCGATCGGACTTGGTTATATCTTTGTTCGGAATGGATTGCAAGAGGTGGTGTTATGCGGCGGCGCGCAGGAAGTAAATGTGTATTCCATGGCAGGGTTTGATGGGTTGAGCGCATTCTCCATGCGTACGGACGAACCGACGAAAGCATCGCGTCCATTTGATGTTCAACGGGATGGCCTTGTGCCGAGTGGAGGAGCCGCAAGCGTCGTGCTTGAAGACGAAACATCGGCATTGAAACGGGGCGCTACCATCTATGGCGAGGTCATCGGGTATGGTTTTTCGTCCAATGGCGGTCAGATTTCACAGGCATGTGATAAAGGGGCAACGATCTCTATGGAGCGCGCGCTGACCGATGCCGGAATGAAAGCGGCAGACATTGATTATGTGAATGCCCATGCAACATCAACACCGCAGGGCGACCGTTCCGAAGCGATAGCCTTAGACCGGCTGTTTGGTACCTTACATACCCCCGTCAGTTCAACCAAATCCATGACAGGACATGAATGTTGGATGGCCGGCGCCAGCGAGATTGTGTACTCACTGCTGATGATGAAACATCAGTTTATTGCTCCCAACATCAATTTTGAAACACCGGATCCGGCAGCGGTCCATCTGAATATCATATCAAAAACAAAAGAACAAACCATCGATACATTCCTCTCCAACTCGTTTGGTTTCGGAGGAACGAATAGCTCTGTGATAATAAAAAAATATAAAAGATAAATACATGGAAAGAACCGAAATTGAATCAAAAGTCAACGATTTTCTGATCGAAGAAATGGAAATCGAAGCGGATAGCATTTACGATGACGCCAAATTAAAAGAAGGTCTTGGTTTGGACAGCTTGGATTTTGTCGATATCGTCGTCATTATCGAAAAAACATTTGGATTTAAAATTAAACCCGAAGACATGGCGAATGTATTGACTGTGAAAGAGTTTTATGATTATATCGAGAGAAAGATCAGGGGAGATTAAAACGTTTCCCAATCCTGATAAACGCTTGGTAAAAAATCGAACAAGATGATCGAGGAAACAAGAGCATGGAAAGGCGTCACAGGAGGAAGCACTTTCGGGCAAAAAGCGATTAAAATACTGCTTTCAATCGTGCCTGTCCGTGTCGGTTATCTCATTCTTATTTTTGTCGTCCCGTTTTATATGCTTTTCGGCAGGAAAAGCTATCGGGCGATTTACCGCTATTTTCGTTTTCAGCACCAATACCCTGTATTTAAATCCTTCAAGAAGACGTTCCGCAACCATTATCTGTTTGGTCAGATGATGTTCGACCGTTTTGCCGTGTATGCCGGACAAAAAAAGTTCACAATAGATAATCCGGACAACGACCTGTTTCTCGAAATGGTTCATGCACCGCATGGCTGTATCATTGCAAGTTCGCATGTCGGCAACCCTGAATTGTGCGGTTACCTGCTGAGCCAGCGTACCAAACGGATCAACAGTATGATTTTCGGCCATGAAGCGAAAGAAGTACAGAAACACCGGATGAAGACGTTGAACGACAATCATGTGCGCCTCATTCCGGCAGCCGACGATATGTCTCATATTTTCATCATCAACAGTGCATTAGCGAACGGCGAAATGGTCAGTATGCCTTGTGACCGCACTTTTGGGAGTGCAAAGACGGTCGAATGTGATTTCCTGAACGGGAAAGCCCATTTTCCGATTGGCGCGTTTGCGTTAGCCCGAACATTTAATGTGCCGGTCATCGCTTTGTTTGTGTTGAAAGTATCAGCGAAGCATTACCGAATCCATGTTATCCGTATTCCCGATCCGGCGGGGGGCGATAAACGCGAACAAATCAACCGCATGACCTGTGCGTTTGTTGAGACCTTAGAAGGTATCGTGAAACAATACCCCGAACAATGGTTTAATTTTTATCCCTTCTGGAACGCATGAAAAAGAAAATAGCGCTCATCTCGGCGAACTTTTATAAGATCCCTTATCCGGTGTATCCACTCGGTATCTCATATCTGTCAAGTTATTTGTCGGCGACACTTCCTGACGGATACGAAGTGAAGATGTACGATTGTATCCACGAAGACAAGGTCGCGTTTGCTGATTTTTTGGGTGATGATTTTTTAATCATTGGTTTATCGATCCGTAATTTCGATGATTCGGCGAATGTGTACGAAAAAAACAGTTTTATTTCTACCTATCAAGAAATAATGAACATCATCCGCACGCACACCGATTGTCCGGTAGTCATCGGAGGTTCGGGTTTTTCGGTCTTCCCCGAATTGATGTTCAACGTATTGAATCCCGATTTTGGTATTCAGGGCGAAGGTGAGGAAGCGCTTCGCCGCCTTGTGCTTGCTCTGAGCGATGGACATGAACCGTTTGATATCGATGGACTTGTTTACCGTCATCCGGACGGGACAATTCATAAAAACGGACATAAAAGCTATATTTCGGCGCCGGTATTACATGTCGAAAACCGCTGGGTCGATTATTATTGGAAAGAGGGCGGGATGCTTAACATTCAAACGAAACGCGGATGCCCCTATCGTTGCATCTATTGCAGTTATCCGTTAGTCGATGGTCGGCAGGTTCGAACGCTCGATGCGCGGATGGTCGTAAAAAATATCGAAGAACTGTATTTGATGAATGGCGTCTCATACCTCTTCTTTACTGATTCCGTTTTTAATATACATAAAGATTACAATGAAGAACTTGCGCATCGACTGATTGAAAGCAAGGCTAAAATCCGGTGGGGCGCTTATTTTTCGCCATCCAACATGACGTTCGACGAATGGAAACTGTATCAGCAGTCGGGATTGACACATGTTGAGTTTGGTACGGACTCGTTATCAGACAGTCAGTTAGAACGATTCCAGAAACAGTTCCGTTTTTCGGATGTGAAACAGCAAAGCGATCACTGCGGGAATCTGGGCATTTTTTATGCCCATTACCTGATTCTGTGCGCTTATGGCGAGACTGAAGAGACGCTGAACGAAACATTTGAACGCTCAAAAGCCTTGGGGTTCACCATCTATTTCCCTTACATTGGGATGCGGATTTACCCCGATACCGAGCTGTGTAATCACGCGATCGACGAAGGACTTATCCGTTCGTCCGACGAATTGATCAATCCCGTTCGCTACCTGTCGAAAGCGATAGATGTGAACACGATTCGTGAACGCGCTCTTGCAACCGGCCAACGCTGGGTGTTTCCCGATGATCCCCATTCGCCCATGGTGGATGTATTACGCAAACGTGGTCGTAAAGGTTTATTATGGGAATATTTACGTTATTAAATGTGCTTGACTTACTGCCGCACCGGCCGCCATTGATCATGATTGATCAATTGACGCACTACGACGAGAAATCTGCCAGAACGGTTTTTACGGTACGTGACGATCATCTGTTTTGCATTGATGGCCGGATGGAAGAAGCCGGATTAGTTGAAAATATGGCACAGACCTGTGCGGCGCGAACCGGCTTCAAACAGCGGTTGGCGAATGGCTGGGACGAAACGGTGTGTGCGCCCGATTGTGGGGGTGAATCGATGTATTCGCCCGAAAAAATTAAAATCGGCCTGATTGTGATGATCGAAACGATGGAAATAAGTCGATGTCCGGTAGTCGGCGAACAATTAGAAACAGCAATGGTTATTGAAGAAGAGTTTTTTTCGACTACCTTTGTACGCTCGGAAGTGAAGATTGGAGACGAAACAATCGCTACCTGTCGGATGAAATTATTCTTAACTGACAGAGCGCCAAACGAATAACAATTATTCCGAACCAATAAATGACGTGAGATCAATGGACAAAGAAATACGAATGACCGAAGACGGGATGCTGAAAGCATCAAAAGTGTTTGATGTGCGGTTCAGTGAAGTGGATTCGATGGGAATCGCATGGCATGGTTCGTATGCGATGTATTTCGAGGATGCACGCGAGGAGTTCGGACGTATCTACGGATTGAGTTACCAACTGTTTATGGCTAATGCATGTCCGGCGCCATTGGTTGAGTTGAATTTTAAATACATCAAACCGTTGCTTTACGGACAACGGGCGCGCGTAGACATCGTGTATCAGAACATGCGCGCGGCAAAAATTGTTTTCGACTATGAAATACACCTGATGGAAGACGACAGTTTGCTTACGACAGGCTCTTCCACCCAGGTTTTTATCGATAAAAATTATCATCTGATATTGACTAATCCTCCATTTTATGTTGAATGGAAAAATAAATATAACCTGTTATGACTATTTTATTAAGCGACAATGTGATTTCATCTTTGGGTTTTACGACGGAAGAAAACTACCGGAATGTAAAACAGGGTATTTGCGGTCTTCGTTTATTTAAAAACCGATACCATTTACCGGAGCCCTTTATGGCTTCGGAGATTGATGAGGTCCGATTGAATGAAGCCTTTGCACAAGTGTACGACGATTACTTGGACATCGCAGAAAACGATTATCGTGGCTTTGCCTGTATGGACGAAATAAAAGCGTGCAATTATAACGTGAGGTATACCAAATTAGAGAAAGCGTGCATCGTTTCGATTGCTGAAGCGTTGAAAAGGACACCGATTATCTTAGGGAAAGACAAGATTCAATTTATCCTGTCGACGACGAAGGGAAATGTATTCCTTTTAGATGAAACCGAACGTGGAAAATATAAACAACAACAACTGTACCTCATGCGTTCCGCAGAAATCATATCTAATTTTTTCGGCGGTTTAAATGAGCTGTATGTCGTTTCTAATGCGTGTGTTTCCGGTGCGTCTGCCCTGATCGCCGCCAAACGCGAACTTATGTCTAAAAGTGTTAAATATGTGATTGTTACCGGAGTAGATATGCTTTCAAAATTTGTTGTTTCCGGCTTTCAATCGTTCAAAGCATTATCAACGGAGCCATGTAAGCCGTTTGATGTCGACAGGGCAGGACTAAATATTGGCGAGGCGGTTTCAACCATGATATTGACCGAGCGCAGGGCTGATGAATGTCAGAACGGAGACATTGAACTGACGGCAGGCGCCATGCGGAATGATGCCAATCACATCTCAGGGCCGTCGCGGATGGGCGAGGGTTCATATTTAGCATTAAAAAACATTCTCAGAGGGGTTGATCCCGATGAGATCGGGTTTGTTTGTGCGCATGGGACGGCTACGCCGTATAACGATGAAATGGAATCCGTCGCGCTGACCCGCGCAGGATTAAAAGATGTGCCTGTAAATAGTCTGAAAGGCTATTTCGGACATACATTGGGCGCTGCCGGCGTATTGGAAAGCGTGATTTCCGTTCAAGCGCTCAAAGAAGGGACGATACTGAAAACAGGCGGATGCAACGCACCCGGCGTCACTTATCCGCTTGATATCGTCCGAGAAAACAGGGAAACGACGAAACGCCGTTTTGTAAAAATGCTTTCCGGTTTCGGAGGCTGCAACACGGCCTTATTATTTACACAATTAAAAAAATAAAGCCATGAGTTATATCCAGTCCTATTGCACAATTACGCCCGGATTAGTCTGTTTGAACGGAAAAATAATTTTCAAAACAAAAAGCCAGCCATTCGTTATGAACGATTTTTTTTCGGCCATCTATACCCATTTAAAAATCGACTATCGGAAATTCTATAAAATGGACGCCCTGTCGAAATTAGGCTTCCTTGCTTCAGAAATTTTGCTCACCGGAAGCGACAGGGAAAAACCAAAAAATGATATGGGTATTCTCTTTTTCAACAAAAGTTCGTCGCTCGAAGCCGATATCAACTATCAAAAATCCATTCAGGATAACGCCGGCTTTTTCCCATCGCCGTCCGATTTTGTCCATACGTTGCCCAACATCGTCACCGGCGAAATTGCCATTCGAAATCGGATACACGGTGAAACGGTCTTTTACATTACAAGTGATTTCGATGGGGAATTTATGTACGACCTCATTGATGAAGCCATCGTCTACGGCGGAATGAAATGTGTGTTAGGCGGATGGGTTGAAGTAGATGTGATTAAGAATGATGTGAATTGTTTTATGATGATTTGTACCAAAAAAAAGGCGGATGAGCGTCAATCCCATTTGCCGGTCGGACTTAAACATATTCAGGCAAATAATAATCAATTTTTTAATGAATTTACAATTTTCAGAATATTAAATATATAATTAGTGACTAAGACTATGGATGAATTAATTTTAGAACTTAAAAACGAGATTATCAGGGTATTGAACCTTGAAGGCATGAAACCGGAAGAGATCGACGACGACAGTATGCTTTTTGGCGAAGGACTGGGACTTGATTCGATTGACGCCCTTGAACTGATCGTGCTGTTGGAGAAAAATTACGGCATTAAATTGAAAGACCCGGCGCAGGGTAAGGAGATTTTCAAGTCTGTCCGCACCATGGCGGCGTATGTTCAGGCGAACAGGACAAGATAATTAATAATTAACAATTAATAATTAAAAGATTTGGGATTAATGATTCAGGAGGTCTGTGTTACCGGCGCCGGTGTTGTCTCTGCCATAGGGATGAATAAAACCGAAACGCTTGATGCTTTGCTAAACCGTCGAACCGGTATGGCGCCGATCAGGTATCTTCAAACTTCGCATACGGGATTCCCGGTAGGCGAGGTGAAATACAGCAACGACGAGTTGAAGGAGATGTTGACTATTCCGCGATCGGAAGCGTTTATTCGTTCATCCCTGCTCGGTATCCCTGCCGTCATACAGGCGTTACATCAAGCGCAACTGTTTTTGCCTCCTTCTTCATCCATAGCTTCTGAAGATTTAGCGCCTCCGACACCGTGCGACAGCTCCCCGCCGTTACGCATCGTTTTGCTGTCGGGTATTACCGTTGGTGGCATGGACCAGGCGGAATTGATGTATACCGATTTCCTGACCAATGATTCCAAAAACCGTTACATCGAACTCAACGATTGTGGCGCTTGCACAGAACAAATCGCTGATTTTTTCGGTCTCTTCCGGATGGTCTCGACGATTGTGACGGCTTGTTCGTCGTCGGCCAATGCCATCATGATGGGCGCTGATATGATTAAATGCGGACGCGCCGATATTGTCGTTGCCGGCGGCACAGAATGTCTCTCGCGGTATCATGTGAACGGTTTTAATACGCTGATGATACTCGATAAGGCGATTTGTCGGCCTTTCGACCGCGACCGCTCCGGCATCAACCTCGGCGAAGGCGCCGGCTATTTGGTGTTGGAATCGCCTGTATCAGCCCAACGACGGCGCGTAAAGCCGGTGGGGAAAATCGCCGGTTATTTTAATGCGTGTGACGCTTACCACCCGACAGCCTCATCACCCGATGGATTGGGCGCCTATTTGGTGATGAAGGGCGCGCTTGAAGCGGCGGGACTAACGCCCGCCGATATCGATTATATTAACGCGCATGGGACGGGAACACCGAATAATGATCTGACGGAAGGATTAGCCGTTATGAAACTGTTTGGTGAAAATGTGCCCCCGCTGTCATCAATAAAAGCCTATACCGGCCATACAACAAGCGCTGCCGGCAGTTTTGAAGCTGTCGTTTCGCTGTTAGCATTAACGCATAATTTCTTGCCGGTTAACCTGAATTTTCAGAACCGGATTGAAGAACATCATTTTTCGCCGGTGACCGACTCGACGCCTTTACGGCCATTGAAACATGTGTTATCCAATTCATTCGGCTTCGGCGGAAACGATTCGGCCATTATCTTTTCTAACATTTATAGTCCATAATCCCGTTAGGGATTTACGCTTGGTAAAACATGTACATCCAATCAGCTAATCAAATATCGGTGCAAAAGCCTTTGTCGGACGACTGGTTTTACAACCCGATCTTTTATGAGGAGAAGCGCATACCGACGATCAATCCGGATTTTACGCCCTATTTTTCGTCGTTGCAGTCGCGTCGCTTATGTGTGTTGTTGAAACGGGCGATCGTCCTTTCACGCGTGACACTCCGAGAAGCTGCGATCGAGATGCCCGATGCCATCATCAGCGGGACAGGGCTTGGATGTATTGATAACACGGAGAAGTTCCTTTATACAATCATGGAAAACAAGGAGACATTTCTCCAACCCACCTTTTTTATGCAGTCTACACATAATATCCTGAGTTCGACGATTGCCATCGACCTGAAATGTCACGGTTATAACAATACGTTTGTCCATCGCGGCGTTTCGTTCGAAAATGCGTTGTTAGACGCCGTCATGCAAATGGAACAAGGGCGCATACAACAGGTGCTTGTTGGTGGTTATGACGAGCTGACCGACGATTATTATCAATTTTTCAAGCGCATCGGCACATGGGATTTTGAGGAGGGAACAACGCCAAAAAGGAAATGTTTTTCAGGCGAAGCCGCCGTTTGTATGGCGCTCAGTAACACCTGCAACGAAAATACGATTGGCGAACTGAACGATGTGGAACTGATGTATCAACCGACAGCCGAACAAATGCAACAAACGTTAGACGCGATGCTCGAAAAAGCCGGATGCCAACTGACAGATATCGACGTCGTTTTGACCGGTCTGAATACCCATGTGGAATATGACCGTGTTTATATGGAGGCGATCGACCGTTTTTTCGGAGGCCTGCCGGTTTTGCAGTATAAACATGTGTTTGGCGAATCGTTTTCGTCCTCAGCCTTAGCCGTTTATATCGCTGTCACCTGCCTCAGGAAAGGGTATGCTCCCGCTTTTCTATCAGTCCATGGCGATGAAGATGTCCGGAACATCAAACGAATCTTAGTCTACAATCACTATCGCAATAAAGCCCATTCTTTAACATTATTATCATCATGTTCAAACTCATTTGCTGCTCATTAATACAGTGCTCGTTTTTGGCCGTCGGACAAGTTTTACTGAAAATGGGACTTGGTCAGACGGGTCCATTCAAATGGACGTTGAGCTATTTTCGCGATATCTTTACCAATTGGTGGTTGGTCGGTTCAGGCCTGTCCATGATCGCCGCCACCATACTCTGGTTTTATATTCTGAAACACAACGATTTATCGCTCGCTTATCCCTTGATAAGCATCAGTTATATCTTTGGAACGCTGGCCGCCGTTTTCATTTTCCACGAAACCGTGCCGCTCACCCGCTGGATTGGGGTCTTCTTAATCATGGTCGGCGTCGCTTTCTTAGCCAAATCAACCGGATAAAAAAATAGAATCAGATGGAAACAATCATTTCGAATATCAGGCAAGGGTATAAAAATCAGCATCAACCGCACAAGGTAACACTTCTCGCGATGGGTATCGTTTTCTTTACGCTGTCGTTATCGGCGCAATACCAGAACGCGACGAATGAACAAAAAAAGGGAATTATCGGTCAGATCACACAAGCGGCGGGGGATATGCATGCGATGCAATGCGATTTTACACAAGTGAAAGAATCGTCATTTTTGGATGAAAAAATCACCCTCGAAGGAAAGGTCTATTATAAAAAGCCCAATAAAATACGTTTTGAATACACCAAACCAAATGCCTATGTCATCGCTATGGACGGCCAAAACATGAGTATGACGTCAGGAGGACAAAAAACAACGATTCCTGCCAATCAAAGCAAGTTGTTCAGTGAGATTAGCCGCGTGATGGTCAGCGGCGTCAGTGGGAGCGGGTTAGTCGATTCGCCCGATTTTGACACCCAACTATCCATCGGCAACACAGATTATAAGGTCGTTCTAACGCCTAAGAAAAAAGAGGTGAGGGATTTGTTTTCGGCTATTCAATTGTTTGTCGGTAAATCAGATCACCGGATTCGCTCGGTCGAACTCATCGAAAAAGGAGGCGATAAAACAACGATTAACTTGCGAAACCTTTCAGTTAATACGGCGATTAACGATGAAATCTTTAGATAATTAATAATTAATAATTAATAATTAATAATTAATCATGTTTTTCTTATGGTTTTACGGTCATCGCTATCGCGAATTTAAAGATTTAAAATTTAAATATTTAAAAAATATTTTACTGTTTTACGGTCATCGCTATCGCGAATTTAAAGATTTAAAATTTAAATATTTAAAAAATATTTTACTGTTTTACGGTCTTACGGTCTTACTTCTGGTGGGTTGCTCGTCGGTCTCGCCGATGATCAAACGGACGGCGGACGCCCGACCCTCGGATGGGATGGTGTGGACGCCTGAAAGACGGTCTGATGCGGTGATGAACAGTTATCGCATTGTGTTGAAAACGAAAAACAACAGCATCACAGGTCTTTTTTACTTAAAAAAGAAAGACGAGGAATGGATCGGTATGTTAACGAACGAAATGGGCGCCAAAGTGTTCGATTTTAGAGTGACCGACAAAATGTGTGAGTTGCGGAATGTCTTTCCGATGATGGATAAATGGTACATCAAAAAAACGGTTGCCGCTGATTTGTATTTTTTTATTCAAGTTGACCATCCAAACGCCACGTTTCATAAACGCTTGGAACGTTTTGAACAACAGGGGAAGCGCATCGTTAATTTTAAGAAAAAACAGATTGTCGTCGGGGAGGACGGCTCTGTGAGGTTGATCAATAGCCGTCGTCACCTGCAGTATGAATTAATGAAAATGGTAGCATTAGACCCGAATAAAATGATAATGTGAATGTTAAAAGACTCTTTTTTTTCCATAACCGATGTTGTCGATTCCGAATACGATCGAACTTGTTGTATCGCCCTGAATCATTTACATCCCATTTTTCAAGCGCATTTTGCCGGCCATCCGATTATGCCCGGCGCTTGTGTGGTACAGTTGATAAAAGAACTGACCGCCGATTATTTAGACCGGTCTTTTTTTGTCAGTAAAGTTAAAAACATGAAATTCCTTCACGTCATCAACCCGTTGGAATCGCCGGAAATTACGGTTAAGATGACATTTACGCGTTTGGAAAACGATTGCATTTCGGTGGCTACCACAATCTATCGAAATGACAAGGCGTTTTCAAAATCTACACTTATACTCATTGAACAATAAAAATCATGGAACTGTTGCAAATCTGTGTCGTTGTTCCGACGTACAATAATCAAAAAACGCTTGGAAATGTATTGGATGAAATCCTTCAGTTGACATCTTCGGTGATTGTAGTCAATGACGGTTCGACCGATCAGACGGATCGCCTCTTGGCGGATTATGATGATCGTATCGAAGTGGTATCGTACAAACCCAATCGCGGTAAAGGGTTTGCGTTGAAAACCGGATTCGATCGCGCTGAAACGTTGGGTTTTAAAAATGCCATCACTATCGATGCTGATGGGCAACATAAACCATCGGAGCTGGGGCTTTTTGTAAGGTATGCCGAGAACTATCCCGATGCGCTCCTGATTGGGCAACGAACAGTCGAAGGCCACATGTCGGCCAAAAGTCATTTTGCAAATCAGTTTTCAAATTTCTGGTTTACCGTTCAGACGGCTATCCGGTTGAAAGATACCCAGAATGGATTTCGGCTCTATCCGTTGTCGGTTATGAATGGATTGCGTCCGCTGACTACACGCTATGAAGCGGAATTAGAGCTGTTAGTGCGCTCAGCATGGAAAGGCATACGGATCATTCCTGTTCCGATACACGTTTATTATCCGCCTGCCGAAGAACGCTTGTCGCACTTCCGTCCGGGAAAAGACTTCTTTCGTATCAGTGTATTGAATACTTGCCTTACACTGTTGGCGGTGGTCTATGGTTATCCCTCCCTGTTCTTTCACCGCTTATTAAGGGAACTTCTAAAAACCCCAAACTCTGCGTTACGCTCCATCGGCAAAATGCTCATTTACTTCAAGTAAACTCCGCTTTTACCTCTGTCGCAAGCCTTGATTTTGGGGTTTTTAGTAGTCCCCTATAAAAAAAATCAGTTTCTCCTCATGACCGCGTTTTTTCTATCAATCTATACTTTTTTTTCAAACCGCAGAGGTTTGGTTTATAGCCTGTTGCTGTTGCTTGTGTTGTTATTTGTTTTTTCAGCTTATCAATTGCGTTTTAAGGAAGACATCTCCCGTTTTCTTCCTGAAAACAAGCAGAACGAACAACTGAATAAAGCCTACCAATACATCAGCGCCACCAATACAATTACCATTTATTGTACGCCAGACACAGCACCACTTCCCCCTTTGAAGGGGGCAGGGGGATGTCAAATTCCCCCTTTGAAGGGGAACGGGGTCACTCCCCCTTTGAAGGGGGCAGGGGGATGTTACGGGGGATGTGAAATTCCCCCTTTGAAGGGGGCAGGGGGATGTGAAATTCCCCCTTTGAAGGGGGCAGGGGGATGTTATGGGGGATGTCAAATTCCCCCTTTGAAGGGGGCAGGGGGATGTTATGGGGGATGTTATGAGGGATGTCCTATTATCGCCGCCATCGACGCTTTGGCGGAACAGTTGCTTACACAGTCGATTTCGTCGGATATAAAAAACATTTTTCACCGCATAGACCCGATGGAAATGATTGAAATCTCGTCATTTATCACCGATAATATGATTTATTTTTTAAGTGATGACGATTATAACCGGATGGATTCGCTGTTGACGCGAGAAGCCATCCAACGCCGGGTCATGAATAATAAAAATGCGCTTTCTTCTTTAGGCGGCGTGTTGATGCGATCGCAAATATTGAAAGACCCTTTACAGTTATCGGGGCGGTTAATGCAACAATTGCAACGTTTTAAAGTTAGCGATCGCCTTCAATTGATTGACGACCACCTGTTTAACGACGATCATCAAGCGGTCATGTTTGTGGAGTGCGCTATTCCTGTCAGCGATACAAAGAATAACGCCCGCTTCATCGATTCCCTGAAAAGGTTAATGAAAGAAATTGAAGGTGAATTTCCGGGCATCCATTTGGAAAGTTTCGGCGCTGCAGAAATCGGTCTCACTAATGCGCGTCAAATTCAAAAGGACACCTTGTTCTCCATGTCGTTTGCCGTCTTTATCATCTTCGCTTTGCTGATTTATGCGTTTCGCAGCGGGCGAAAAATTTTGTTGATTTTTTCTTCGGTTCTGTTTGGCGGACTTTTTGCCTTTGCACTGTTAAATCTGATTAGCAATGAAGTATCGATCATCGCTATTGGTATCAGTTCCATGATGTTCGGCATAGCCATCAACTATCCGCTTCATTTTATGCAACGTTACAGTCATGCGCCAAACCCGCGAATCGTCATGCGAGACATTGTCGAGCCGCTGACCATCGGTAACATGACGACTGTTGGCGCATTTTTCAGCTTAGTCTTTATCGGCTCCGATGCCATGAGAGACCTCGGCTTGTTCGCTGCGCTTCTTCTCATCGGAACGATTTTGTTTGTGTTGCTTTTTCTGCCTCATTTTTTGCCTTCAACCCTTTCCGATCACAATGATACAGTTTATGATGCGTATCCCACCGATGATAAATCCGTGTTGGGAAAACTCATCAATCGTCCTTTTGAGAAAAATAAAACAGTGGTGCTTGTGATTATCCTGTTGACCGTCTTTTTCAGTTTTTTTAGCGGTGGTGTCCGTTTTGAGTCTAATATGCACAAAATCAATTATATGACGGATTCACAAAAGAAATCGTTCGATAAGATGACGGCGTTGATGAACGACAACCGGCATATCATGTATATGGTTACCGAAGGTAAAGATTTGGAAACCACACTTGAAGCGAATGAAAAACAGATGGGGTTCGTCCGCTTGTTGGAAAATGAAGGTGAAATCGACCGTGTCAGCGGGATTGGTTCCTTTTTTCCATCCCGCGCCCGCCAATCGGCGCAGATCAAACGATGGTCAGACTTTTGGCGTACGCGTCGCGACCGTGTCATTCATGACCTGAAAGCGGAATCGCTGAACGTTGGATTTAATGAAAGCGCCTGTCAATCGTTCGTTGAAATGCTTGATCGGTCGTGGGAGACCGTCGATGTGTCGCATTTTAACCCCATCCGGGAAAAGTTGGCCAAAAACCACCTGATCGAAAACGAAGACGGGGTGGCCGTTATTCAGTATTTGTATATGGATGCGAATAAAGCGCCGGCGATTGAAAAACGATTGAACAGCGAAATGATTCAATCCCCAGGTGTTTTTTCGATTGCTTTTGATGCAGGAACGATTACACGCCGTTTGGTGTCATCCTTATCCGATCAATTCGATAAAGTGCTTTATATTTGCGGCATTCTCGTTTTTGCGTTCCTGCTTTTCTCGTTTGGACGCATCGAATTGGCGTTAATTGCATTTCTGCCGTTAGCGCTCAGTTGGCTATGGATACTCGGTCTTATGCATCTCTTTGACATCCGTTTCAATATTGTCAATATCATCTTAGCGACGTTTATCTTTGGACAGGGCGATGATTATACCATCCTGATGACTGAGGGGATGATGCATGAATACGCCTACCGTCGAAAAATCCTGTTTTCGTATAAAAAAAGCATCATGATCTCGGCCTTAGTCATGTTTACCGGTATGGGACTATTGATTTTTGCCCAACATCCGGCCTTGCGCTCTTTAGCCGAAGTCACCATGGTGGGTATGCTCACGGTTGTTATTATGGCCTACGTTTTTCCTTCGCTATTATTTCGGTTGCTGACCATGCAAAAAGGAAAAAAACGACGGATGCCCGTCACATTGATCAACCTGCTTGGGCTGATTTACGCCTTCGTTGTTTTCCTTATCGGGAGTTTCATCATTACATGTACCGGCTGGCTCCTGTTTGCCTTCGGACGGATCACGGAACGGAAGAAACTGTTTTACCATAAACTGTTATGCTGGATAGCCAAGTTTGTGATCTTTCGCGTCCCACAGGTCAAGACGACTTTTCGAAATCTTTCCGGCGAAACATTCGACAAACCGGGTGTTATCATCTGTAATCATCAGTCGCATTTAGATTTGATGTGTGTGATGATGTTGACGCCTAAACTGATCATTTTAACGAATGATCGGGTATGGAAATCCCCGTTTTATGGACGTTTGATCCGGTATGCCGATTACTATCCGGTGTCTAACGGCATCGAAAATGCGACAGATCAATTGCAAAACGCCATCAACCGAGGATATTCCATTGTTGTTTTTCCCGAAGGGACGCGATCGCCCGACTGCGCCATCAAACGGTTTCACCGCGGCGCGTTCTACTTGGCCGAACAATTGAACGTAGACCTTATCCCCGTAATGATCCACGGCGTGGGACACGTCCTGCCAAAAGAAGAGTTTATGCTTCGTAAAGGCCGGATAACCATACAAGTCATGCCCCGCATCACACCGGATGATTCGCGGTTCAGTTCCGGTTATTCGCCACGTTCAAGGGAAGTGCGTCACTACTATCAAGCGGAATATCAAAACATGTGCGACGAAATCGAAACGCCCGCTTATTATGCCGATTTAGTCCTGAAAAATTACATATATAAAGGGTCGGCCATCGCGCATGACGTCCGCCGAAACTTAAAAAAACACAACAACTTTAATACCGAAATCGCCGCTATGCCCGACGAAGGCGAGGTGACTATCCATAACACCGGCTACGGTGAATACGCCTTACTCCTGTCGTTAGTCAAAAAACACCTTTCTGTCACTGCCATCGAACCCGACCCCGACCGCCGTGCGCTCGCCGAAAATTGCGCCTCCATACCCAACAATTTGAAGTTTGTGACGTAAAAGTTTCAGTGCAAACGTATTTACCGTTTGGGATTCAATATTGGCAGATTTCTATGTATCTATCAGAAACACAATCAATTAACCCCTAACTCCGCAATAAATTACCCCTTCTAATAAAAAAGATCAAAAAAAACGGCATTACATTTGGTAGTGTCGTTTTTTTTATCGTACTTTGCAGCACCCTAATTAGGGTGTTTATTTATTGTTTTACATTTAATAAAAAAGGTCATGCAATTACCCGATTGGATTCAGGAACACAAAGAGCCACGTACAGAAATCAAGTGGATAAAAAATGGTTTCTATAAATATGAAGTTGCCTATATTTATAGCAAGGAGAAGAAAAGGACGGTGAAGAAAACGGGCCGCCTGTTAGGTAAAATTACTGAAAAGGAAGGATTTGTGCCTTCATCAAAAGATTCATTGAGACGTAAAAGCGAGGAGTTACCACAAGTGGACATCAAAACATTTGGAATTTACAATCTTTTTTTGAATTTGATGAGCGATGAAATTTCATCTCTGAAGAAGTCATTTGGTGATGCACCATCAGCGCGTTTGTTGAGCTTCTCAATGATGCGCTGGGCATATCAAACGCCGATAAAAAGGGCTACCGCGTATCATTCCCATGATTTCTGTTCCGAACATTGGTCAACCCCGATGTCGGACAAGATTATTTCAATGAATCTTAAATACCTTGGTGAAAATCGCGAACTGGTGGTCGAATGGATGAAATCCCTGTTAATAGATATTCCGGAAAATGAGCGCAATTTTGTATTGATGGATTCCACCCATACGTTAAGCCTGTCCGAACACATCGGTATCAATGCGAAAGGCTATAATCCGGATTTCAACTTCAAGAAACAAATCCGCCTGATGTATCTGTTTTCGGCACAAATGAAACAGCCTGTTTATTATCGTCTCATCAACGGGAATATCACCGATGTGACCTCCATGTCGCTGTCCATAAAAGAAATGAATCTTAAGGACAGAGTGATATTCATCGCCGACAAGGGTTTTTTCAGCGCTGCAAATATTGCTGCGATGGAGGAAGAAAAGATGCTGTATATCATTCCGTTGACGCGAAATAATCCACTGATCGACTATTCACCCCTGCAACAGGGCAATTTCAAAAAAGAGCTGAAGTATTTTATTTTTGAAGAACGGATTATCTGGTACTATTCCTATCAAAATGGAGATTATCAACTGATTACTTTTCTTGACGAGGTGTTGCGAGTCGATGAAGAAAGGGATTATTTAAGCCGGATTGAGACACACCCGGATGGTTATTCCAAAGAAAAATTTGACGACAAATCATACCGGTTTGGCACAATGACAATAGTACATAAGATAGAAAATCAGGAAGGGAACAACGAAAACAAAACAAAACCGCTGAAAGGAAACAGAAAACCGGATAAGAAAAAGACGCTTGAGCAAACGGTTTACGAATCATATAAGCAACGAAATGAAATAGAAATCATGTTCGACAGCTATAAAAACTATCTCGAAGCGGATGTAACTTACATGCAGAACCGGTATGTCAAGGAAGGGTGGCTCTTTGCCAATTTTATCGCTATGATTGCCTGTTATAAATTGTACGTGAGATTACGGCAGGCGGGAATGTTGATTAAGTATTCGCCAAAAGATATTATTGAACTCTCAAAAGCAATCTGTAAATTGAAAGTCAGAGGGGAGTGGCTTCTCGCAGAAATGACCCAGAAAACACGCAAACTGTT
>Ga0209628_10000196_pt1 | contig 35358 bp, 37 predicted proteins | sample TergutCu122P4_FD_187285 | JGI IMG/M metagenome (GOLD analysis project Ga0209628, IMG submission 187285) | Cubitermes ugandensis P4 segment gut microbial communities from Kakamega Forest, Kenya - Cu122 P4 (SPAdes) (version 2) | ecosystem: Host-associated > Arthropoda: Insects > Digestive system...
GCCGATCATTTTTCTCACCGGCTACGGCGACGTGCCGCTGGTGGTCAAAGCGATGAAAGCCGGCGCCGCCGATTTCATCCAGAAACCGCTGGAACAACAGCGCCTGGTCGCGGCAGTCACCCAGGCGCTCAAGGAAGACGCCAGCCGGCCGCGCGCGGAGGGCCAGAGCGACAATCCGCCGGACCGGCTGGCCAGCCTTTCCCGGCGCGAACAAGAAGTGTTGCAGGAAATGATCCGCGGCCGGCCAAGTCGGGAAATCGCCGAAACGCTGTGCATCAGCATCAAGACGGTCGAATTCCACCGCGCCAACATCCGCGAAAAACTGGGCGCGACGAACCTGGCCGATCTGTTCCGCCTGGTGTTCAAGCAGGAATAACCGCCGGCCGGCGAATCATTCCAGACTGACCCGCGCCTGCCGGCTGCTTTCCTCGCAAATAAAACTCACCGGCAGAAATTTCTCGATGATCTCGCAGTTGGTTTTCAGGTGCGACGACAGCGCCGGGGTGGTGAAACTGCCCTGACCGGCAAGGGCCATCGGCAGCAACAGTTGATCCGCCAGATGCTCGCCGACCGCCGCGCCGCTGTCGCGATAGCGGCGCGCCTCGCTGACGGCGCGGTCGGCCACCGCTTCCGCCGGCAGCCCACGTTCGCCATAGGCCGATAGCACTTCGACGACCTCGGGATATTCCAGCACGATCAGCAGCGCGTTACCTGGCCCCTCGTTGCTCGGCAACACGCGCAATGCTTCGTCCAGCGGGCCAAGCTGGCTGGCCGCGCGCTGCATTTCGCGCTTGGCGACTTCGGCGGGAACGCCGGCTACAATGCCGATGGCGCTCTGCCGGCACAACTCGCCGCGGGCTTCCAGCCGCAGCGGCTGCCAGTCGTGCACCGGTTCCGTCCGCGCCAGCAATTCGCCGCCGCCGGCCGGATAGAAACCATGACGCAGCAATTCAATGGCCAGCGTCACGCCCATCCGCCGCAACAGCGGCTGCCAACTGCGGATGAGAAAATCCGCCGGCGGCGCGGACGGGTTATGGGTGCCGCCGGTAATGCGCAGCGTGCTCGGGCCATCGGCAAACCACAGCGCCGGCAACACCGTTTGCAGCACCAGCGTGCAACTACCCGCCGAACCAATGGCATGGCGATAATCGCCGGCGCGGATCGGCCCCGGCTTGAAGCGCACGCTTGGCGAGCCGAGCGCTGCGCCCTCCACCGCCGCGCCGCACACCGCCTGCGCCGCCTGGATAGCCGTCAGATGCTGGCGCAGCAGCCCCGGTTTCTTGCGCCCGGCGCGAATGCGCTCGATGACGAACGGCGTGCCGGTAATCATCGACAGGCTCAAGGCCGTCCGCAATATCTGCCCGCCGCCTTCGCCGCGCGAGCCGTCAAGTTCGAGGTATTCCATAAGATTGTTCTGCCATTCAGGAGTCCCGCAACGGGCGTATCGTCGCCATGGTCAGGAATAACCTTTGGCTGTTGTTTGGAAAGGCGATAAATCCGTATTTGCGATAAAACCGGGTGGCCAGATCATCCCTGGCGTCCACGACCATGGCGTGAACGGCCATCACTTCTGTCGCAAGCAATGTACGGTGCATGGCATCCATGAGCAGGAATTCGCCCAACCCCAGCCCCTGAGCATCCCGATCCACCGCCAAGCGGCCAAGCAGAACAGCGGGGACAGGGTAGCGCGGCAGCTTTCTGGCCTGCTCATCGGGCAGATCTTCGCGCTGAAAGCTCGTGGCGCTCAAGCTGTAATAGCCGCTGACCGTGGCGCTCGCGGGCCGCACCGCAGCAAAGACGCGGGCAATGTCGCGCCTGATGTCCTGCCCGGCATGTTCCCGGAGATAGCGGTCGAGTTCCGACGCGCCGCACGAGAAAGCGGTACGATCATGCGTCTTGCTGTCCAATGGCAAAATCTGCCACGTCGATGACGACAGCATCAGCCGGTCGCCTTTTGGTACTTGGCGAAGGCGTTGCGCAATGCGGCGTTGGGTGCTGGCGGATTGCTCAAGGCATCATAGAATACCTTCCAGTCCGCAGCCGACAATGTAACCGACTCGTTCTCGCGGATCACCTTTTCAGCCTCGATCAAGGCGGTTGTCAGCACAAACTGACTCACCGTTTTATGGCGATAGTTGGCCGCACGCTGAAGCGCGATCTTGGCTTCGGCATTCAGGCGGACTTGCAGCCGATCATCTTTGGCTTCTGTGGCGCGGGTCATGGGGCAATCCTCGGAAAATGATGCGCTATTGTACTTCCGTATGGAGTACAAATAGAAGCACGGGGGTTATGACAGCCCTTTCATTGAGAGGCTCAAGGCCATCCGCAATATCTTCCCGCCGCCTTCGCCGCGCGAGCCGTCAAGTTCGAGGTATTCCATAAGATTGTTCTGCCATTCAGGAGTCCCGCAACGGGCGTATCGTCGCCATGGCCAGGAATAACCTTTGTCCTCGCTGCGCTGCGGGATCGGGTCAGCCCTCAGCGGTCATGCTCTTTGTCATCCTTCCGGTTTGTGGTCGGCCCGACTCGATCCGGCATTTCCCGAACGAGTTTCATCGGCATCGACAGCTTGTCGACGTTTTCCGGGTTCTGCATCTTCGCCTGGAACTGGCCCATGACTTCGGCTTGCTTGTCCTGCGGCAGGTTTTTGGTGGCGTTCTGCAAGAGCTTATCGGCAGCCGCTACGCGAGTGGCTGCATCCTTCTGCATATCTTCCATGACTTGCTCAACGCCGAATTTGACTTTGGGAGGAATCCTGGATGCTGGATAAAACGACTCGACGATACTCAACGCGGCCCCCGCATCGGTAATGCCAATTGTGTTGGCCAGGGCCTTGATGTCCGATATATCGTGCGACCCGTCGACGTCCGACCGCATCGCCATGCACTTCATGGCAAACAGATACTCCGGGGCTGGTGTATAGATTCGCAGCCCGCCAGCGGCTGAGTCGCTAAAATCCTCCATCAGGCGCATTTTTTCATTGGCAGCGGTGAAGCCCTTCACGCCATCGTTAAACCAGTCTTCCGGCCAGCCCTCGTCTTCCGCGATTTCGGCAACCGTCTTGCGCAGAAAATCGGGGGAACCGTGCGCCACGGCATCGACGTCTCGCGTCGCATGACGAATGTCGTAGGCAATTGCCAGGGCGGCGCCGCCGTATATCGAAATATCGACAACGATCCCGGCTTCTTTCGCCTTGCCGTCGATGGCCCGTAAGCCGCGCAAGATGTCTTCTTTTCCGAGTAGCGTCATCACGTTGCCCTCATTGTCTTAGCCTCACGGGAGGCTCGGGCCTGCGTGGTCGATAGAGGGGATCGGCTTCAACAAAGATCATCCGACGGCGAAACGCCACTGGGCTTTCCATCAGAAAAGTGGCGTTCAAGGAATCAAGCCCTATCGGGAAAAAGGCTCGTTTCAGAAAGCGCCCGGAAACCTGCGTCCAGTCAGGAATCGGCAAGTGGTAACGCAACGACAGATGTTCAGCCACTGCTGCAAGATAAGCGTTCATCTTGTCATCCTCGCCCAAGGGTGGCTCAACAGCCAGCATCGACGCACGCTCGTCCCTATCCTGCTCGGCGTAGAACTCATCGAGAAATTCACGCAAGAAAGCGGATGTATTGCCATGCGCCTGACCATGAAGCACGACCTCCACCAGAGAACGCGGACGCCCTTTAAAAGAGGTCGACCTCGCAAAAGCCACTGATTTCATAGCAATCCACCAATCTCGAAGTAAATACGATTTTACGTATTTCCGTATTTCTGTACCAAAAGCTCACGCACTTCATCAGCAATCCTCGCGCCTCGCCCAGCACAAGACACCTTGATGGCCCCATGGAGACTGGCCGGCACGTCGATGGTAAGCCCCCTCATCCTTTCACACAAACCACCTGCCGCAGCGTATGCACCACCTCCACCAGATCGCGCTGGGCGTGCATCACGGCATCGATGTCCTTGTAGGCCATCGGAATTTCGTCGATGACATCAGAATCCTTGCGGCATTCGACGTGGGCCGTGGCGCGAATCTGATCTTCCACTGAAAAGCGGCGCTTGGCTTCGTTGCGGCTCATCACGCGGCCGGCGCCGTGGCTGCATGAGCAGAAGGCTTCTTCGTTGCCCAGGCCGCGCACGATGTAACTGCGCGCCCCCATCGAGCCGGGGATGATGCCCATCTCGCCCTTTTTGGCCGATACCGCGCCCTTCCTGGTCACCAGCACCTCGGCGCCGAAGTGGGTTTCGCGCTGCACATAATTGTGGTGGCAATTCACCGCCTCGACATCGGCGGTGAAGGGCCTGGCGATGATCCGGCGGGCGGCGGCAACGACGTTGGCCATCATCGCCAGCCGATTGCGGCGGGCGTAATCCTGCGCCCAGCCGACCGCTTCGACGTAATCGGCGAAATGTTCGGAACCTTCCTCGAAGTAGGCCAGATCCCTGTCCGGCAGATTGGCGAGATGCTGGCGCATGTCGGCCTGGGCCAGTTCGATGAACAGGTTGCCGATGGCGTTGCCGACGCCGCGCGAGCCGGAATGCAGCATGAACCAGACGCGATCGGCTTCATCGAGACAGACCTCGATGAAGTGGTTGCCGGTGCCCAGCGTTCCCAGGTGCTTGTAATTGTTGGTGTTCTTCAGGCGCGGGTACTTTTCGCTGATGCGCGTAAAGCCCGGCAGCAGGGCCGACCATTGGGCATCGACGTTTTCCGGCGGGTTTTCCCAAGCGCCTTTATCGCGGTGGGTATGGCGCGGCGGCGTGCGCCCGTGCGGCACCGCCGCCTCGATCGCCGAACGCAGGCCGTGCAGATGATCGGGCAGGTCGCCGGCGTTCAGACTGGTGCGCGCCGCCATCATGCCGCAACCAATATCGACGCCGACGGCGGCCGGAATAATCGCGCCCTGGGTCGGGATCACGCTGCCGATGGTCGATCCTTGACCCAGATGCACATCCGGCATCACCGCCAGATGGCGAAAGATGAAGGGCATGGTCGCCGTATTCATCAACTGCTTGCGGGCGTCATCCTCGACGGGCACGCCCTCGGTCCACAGCTTGATCGGCTTGCCGTTGGCGACTTCTTGAATTTGATGGGTCATTTCTTCCTCTGTCCAATTTTTACGATGGTATGCGTTTTCACGTTCGCTCCTTTCAACATGCCGGTTTTCTCACTTCGCCAGCGTCACCAGCCCGTTCAACACCTGATCGAGGCCGCCGAAAACCGAGATGCGGTCGATGCGTTCCGCGACCCGCTCCAGGGTTTCCAGTTCCTTCAGGCGCAAGGCGACCGGGTTGTCTTCCATGACCTTGGCCGTGTTCAGCAGCGAGCGCGTCGCCGCCGTTTCTTCGCGCCGGCGGATGACATTGGCCTCGGCCGCCTTGCCGGCTTCGACCACCTGGGCCAGGATGGCCTTCATTTCGCCCGGCAGCACGATGTCCTTGACGCCGACATCGCCGATGTCGAGGCCGAAGCCCGCCAGCTTGCGGGCGATATGCTCGCCGACCACGGTGTCGATCGACTGCTTGTTTTCCAGCAATTCATCGAGATTCTTCGTGCCGACCGCCGCCCGCAGGCCGAATTGCAACTCGCGGTAGAGATGCTCGGCCGGCTTGGCCAGCCTGGCGAAAGCGCCGATCACATCAGCGAAGCGCCAGGTAGCAGCGAGGTTGATGCGCAGCCCGACCTTGTCGCGGGTCAGGATTTCCTGGCCGCTCACTTCCATCGTCTGCCAGCGCGTATCGACCAGTTCCCATTGCAGATCGCGGTTGAAGCGCCACCAGGCGCTCACGCCGGGTTGCAGCAACGGCTGCTGCACGCCGTCGATGCACAACAGGCCGACATGAGCGGCGGGCACCTGTGCCACGAAAACGCCGTTCACCCCCAGCACCGGACGAGCGCGCAGCGCCGGTTGCAGCAGGCGTTTCACCATCTCCGCCGACAGCGCGGCGGCGGAGAGATCGACCTTTTCCAGGCGCTGGGCAGTCAGGCCGCGCCAGAAGAAGCGCCGCACAGCCGGCGGCAGGATTTCGACCAGCACGTCGTTCTCGTAGCGCAACCCGGCTTCGTCCTCGGCGAGTTCCATGCAGACAAAATGCCGCTCGGCCTCGGCGGGATCGTTCTGGCGCAGGTAATCGACCACGTCGACAGCGAGCATCGGCTCGTCGGTGTTCCAGACGGTCAGCGACAAGGCGCCGAACGGATCGAAAAAATAGTGGCGGCCCGGATTCAGGATGCGCTCGAAATCACCATTCTTCAGGAGCGCCGCGCGCTCATTCTTTTTCACGATAAAACGCTTCAACATGTTCTTCTCCTTCATCATCAAGGGTTGCCGGCTGACGCCGGTCTGGCGGCGGCGGCGGTTGGCTCCGGCGGGGAGGTTTGCCCGGCGGGCAACGGATAACGGCGCTGTTTTGCCATGTCATCCGCTGCCCGCCAGAGCCAACCCTGCCGCCCAAGCAAACCAGCCCCTCGGGCCAGACCGGCGGCGGGCGCTTGCGCCACCCGCAGCCGGCGGGTACTGCAACAAAACACTGTCGTGACAGGACAGTTTTGGAGCGGGAGTTGAACCCGCGACAGACCGTTTATGAGACGGTTGCTCTACCCGACTGAGCTATCCAGTGGTGAGGCTCCCAGGAATCGAACCTGGGCCAGCTCCCGACAAGAGCCTCGGTATCGCTTCCCCGCGACGGCGGCATACGGCGGAATGACCGGAAGATTCCTGATTCCACCGCACCGGCGGGGTTGCAACCCCTTGCCCGTCGGCCTTGCCGCAAGTTGGCGATGGCTATCTTTTAGCGAGAGCCGTGCCAGCTTGGCCGGATTCTCCTAACCGATTGAATTTTCAGCAGTTACACTTGCCTCCCGTCAAGACCAACCCGGTTTTTACGATTATTTGTTATAGTGATTTATCCAATTTTCTAAACTCGTCATGGCAAAAACCGTCGTCATCGGCTTTCTCGGCACCCAACTCGACTATGCGGGAAAAAGCAGCGCCCGCTGGGATAAATGGCGGCCCACGGTGGCCCTGTGCCAGCAGGAAGATTTCGTCGTCGATCGCCTCGAACTGATCCACGACGCCCGCAATCGCGCTCTGGCCGAGCGCATCGGCAACGACATCGCCCGCGTGTCGCCGGAAACGGCCTTCAAGCGGCGGGAAATGGAACTGCGCGACCCCTGGGATTTCGAGGAGGTCTATACCGCCCTGCACGATTTCGCGCACGGCTATGCCTTCGATACGGAGAACGAGGATTACCTGATCCACATCACCACCGGCACCCATGTCGCGCAGATTTGCTGGTTCCTGCTGGCCGAGGCGCGTTACCTGCCGGCCCGCCTGCTGCAAACCTCGCCGCCGCGCAAGAAGGACATCGCCAACAGCGTCGGTAGTTACGAGATCATCGACCTCGATCTGTCGCGCTATGACCGCATCGCCCAACGCTTTGCCCGCGAGCGCGACGACGGCCTGTCCTTTCTCAAATCCGGCATCGCCACGCGCAACCCGGCTTTCAACCGGATGATCGAGAGAATCGAGCAGGTCGCTGGCCGTTCGCGCGCGCCGATGCTGCTGGTCGGCCCGACCGGGGCCGGTAAATCCTTTCTCGCCCGCCGCGTTTTTGAGTTGAAGCGCCAGCGCCAGCCGCTCAAGGGGCGCTTCATCGAGGTCAATTGCGCCACCCTGCGCGGCGATTCGGCGATGTCCGCGCTGTTCGGCCACAGCAAGGGGGCGTTTACCGGCGCGCAACAAGAGCGCCCCGGCCTCTTGCGTTCAGCCGATGGCGGCCTGCTTTTTCTCGACGAAATCGGCGAACTCGGCCTCGATGAACAAGCCATGCTGTTGAAAGCCGTCGAGGAAAAGCGTTTTTTCCCCTTCGGCAGCGACCAGGAAGTGAGCAGCGATTTTCAACTGATCGCTGGCACCCACCGCGACCTGCGCCAGTGGGTGCAGCAGGGCAAGTTCCGCGAAGACCTGTACGCCCGCATCAATTTGTGGACTTTCGATCTGCCCGGCCTGGCTGGCCGTCCCGAGGATGTCGAACCCAATCTCGATTACGAGTTGGCGCGTTTCGCCGCCGAGCAGGGCCAGCAAGTGCGTTTCAATGTCGAGGCGAAGAAACGCTACCTGGCTTTCGCCACGTCGCGCCAGGCGTCCTGGCGCGGCAATTTCCGCGAACTCGGCGCTTCCGTGACCCGCATGGCGACCCTGGCGACATCCGGGCGCATCACCGAAAGCGATGTCGACGAAGAAATCGCGCGCCTCGGCCAAGCCTGGCTGGAAACGCCCGCCGCCGATTCATGCGCAGAAATCCTGGGGGCCAGCGCCAGCGAACTCGATCTTTTCGACCGCTGCCAACTCAATGCCGTCATCGACATTTGCCGCCGCAGCGCCAGCCTGTCGGCAGCCGGCCGCCGTCTCTTTGCCGTCTCGCGCAGCGAAAAGAAACAGAGCAACGACGCCGACCGTCTGCGCAAATACCTGGCGCGCTTCGACCTTCAGTTCGAGGACCTGCGCCGCCAGCGCGCCGACGGCGCACTCGGGGGTCACGCCTGAATGGCCCCGGCCGGCCGCCCCGGCAGCGGCTCCAGGCCAAGCTGTTGGCGGACGGCTTCCGGCGTCAGGTTGAGCAGTTGCCCGATGTCGCGGTAGTCGTCGGGCAGGGCCGGATTGTCCCAGCCATGCGCCGAGTGGCGGGCGAGGCGGACGGCCAGGGCGACGTTGCGCGTGCGCGGCCGGTCGGCGTGGCTGTCGTCGATCAAGGTTTGCAGCAGGTCGGGCAGGTGCCAGACTTTGCACAGGGCGGACTGGATGTCCTGAAATTCCAGGCCCAGCGTGCGGCGCTGGGTGTCCACGCTGCGCAGGGCGGGATCGGCCCGGTGCAGCGCGCGAATCGCCAGGCCGAGTTGGGGCGCGAAGCACCACACCAGGATTTCGGCCAGATCGTGCAACAAGGCGGCGATGCGGATGTCCTCGACGCTCAGATCCTGGCGGCGGATCGCCCAGTCCTGGGCGTAGTCGGCCGCCCGCTGGGCGCGGCGGATGATGTGCAGCACGCCGAGCAGGGCGTGCGGATCGCTGTCCTTGAGCATGTCCTCGATGGTCGGCAGCTCGTTGAAGCGGCGAAAAAAAGGCTGGATGCCGGACATCACCAGGGCGCTGGCGACGGTGGTGATGTCGTTTTGCAGCGCCCGGCCCCGTATCGGCTGGATGTAGGCCAGCACGCGCACGGTCATGATCGGGTCGCGCAGGATGAGGTGGGCCAGTTCGCGGGTATCGACCCGGTCGGGGTCGGCGCGCATTTCATCGAGGCGACGCCGGGTGGCGCGCAGCACCGGCAGGGCGTTGTTGCTGAACAGCAAGACCCAGGCTTCGGTATCCGGCAGCGGATGATCGAGCATCGCGCTTCCCTCCAAAATTGTGGCGCGTGGTTGTCCGGCGAGTGTAAGGGGCGACCGAACGCCGGGCAAGCGCGGCGGCATGGGATAATCGACCTCCCTCCATCTTTCGACGCCCCGCCATGCGCTACAAAATCATCCCGGTCACTCCCTTCGAGCAGAACTGCACCATTTTCTGGTGTGAAAAAACCCGCCAGGCAGCCGTCATCGATCCCGGCGGCGATGTCGAGCGCATCCGCGCGGCGCTGGCCGCCGATGACCTGACGCCGGCGCTGATTCTCGCCACCCATGGCCATATCGACCATATTGGCGGCGCTGCCGCGCTGGCCGAGGCGACCGGCGCGCCGATCGAGGGGCCGCATGCGGAAGATCGCTTCTGGATCGACGGCATCGCGCAGCAGGCGCGTTCGTTCGGCCTCGCCGACTGCCGCCCCTTCACGCCGGCGCGCTGGCTCGAGGATGGCGACACGGTGCGCTTCGGCGCGGACATCGAATTGCAGGTTCTGCACTGTCCCGGCCATACGCCGGGCCACGTCGTTTTCTACCACCCGGCCAGCCGCCTGGCGCAGGTGGGCGACGTGCTGTTCCAGGGATCGATCGGGCGCACCGATTTTCCCCGCGGCGATCATGCCACGCTGCTGCGCTCGATTCGGGAGCGCCTGTTGCCGCTCGGCGACGAGGTTGAATTCATCCCCGGCCACGGCCCGCTGTCGACCTTCGGCGAGGAACGCCGCTACAACCCCTTCCTCAGCGGCCGTTTCGGCTGAACAGGGCGAGTCCATTTCCCGATCAACCGATCACTTTGTCGGCTTCGCTTGCCGGTCAACCGTACTGTCTCTCGCTTCGCCTTCGCGTCCTCGGCTGATTTAAAAATGGAATTATTGATCCGGCAATTAAGCATTGAACATTCCCGCTACGTCATGCTGCGCGCAGTCGCAGCATCCATGCGGCTTGTGGATTCTGCGACTACGCTTCGCTCCGCGCAGAATGACAACATTTAATTGCCGGATGAATAGTCAACCAGGTGAATTCTGGCGGCCCAGCCCAGCGCCGCCAGTTGGGCATCGAGATACCGCTCCGGGGCGATGCCCAGTTCTTGCAGCCTGGTCGCCGAAGTTTCCAGAGCGCGCGTTTCGGCGGCATGAACGGCCTGCAACAGGCTGCCGAGCGGGCCGGAATGCCCGGTCAGCGCCGTGACGATTTCTTCGGCCAGCGGCAATTGCCGCATGATTTCCGCCATCGGCATGTTGAGCAGCACATCGAGCAGCGAGAACGCGCCGACCATGAAGGCCGCATCGCCAGGATTTTCCACAACCGGGGCCGGCTGCAATTGCAGCGCCAGCGCTTCCAGCAGATGGCCGCGGGCGGCCGCTTTTTGCAACAACGGGTTGGGCCGGTGACCGTTGTTCGGGTCGGCATAAACCAGCAATTGCAGCCAGCGCTGCAACGGGCGGCGGCCGATCAGATTGATGGCCTGGGCAAAGCTGGTGATCGGCCTGGATAGCGCCATGGCCGCCGAATTGACCAGGCGCAACAGGCCGTAGGAAAGTTTCGATTCCTGGCGGAAAACATGCTCCAGGGCGGCCGTGTCGGCATCCTGGGCAATCAGCGCCAAGAGTTCGAGCAGCTTGAGGCGCGTGATGTCGGCCTGACTCGCCGCCGTGCCGCGGGTGAGCAGATATTCGCCAGTAGACAGCGAGCAGGCGTTTTGGAGGCACCATTGCCGCTCGGCATGGGTATGGACGTCGGTCGCAACCAGGGTGTTGCGGGCCGCCAGACCGCGCAGCGTGAACGGCGGCAGGCTGCGGGCGTGGCTGGCGGTCAGCAGCAGGTAACGCCAGACGCCGGTCGGCAGCGGGGTATTGGCCGCGGTGAGTTGGGCCACCCCGTAACCGCCCTGGCGCAGGGCGGCACTCTGGGCGGCCAGCGCCGTGGCGTCGGCGGCGACCGGGTTGGCCGGGAAGACGGTGACGGCCCGCCGGTCGAGCCGACCCGGCGGATAGGGCGAATGCGGCGCGGCGATGGCGGGCAAGAGCCACGGATGGCGGCTGTCGAAATCGTCGGTCAGCGGCGACTCGACCAACTGCCGCAGGAGGGCGTCGCCGGCGGGAGCGGCATTCAGTTCGGCGCGGTAACCCGACCAGGAATCATCCGCGCCGAGCAAGGGGTGGATGAACAGGAAAGCGGGGGTGGGCATGGCGCAGGGTTTGAGTCGCAGACCGCCCGATGGTAGCAAAATTACCCGCCAGGCACTTGGTCATCGCCGCCCTGCGCAGGGCGATTGCATGAACGTATTTGTCATTGAAGTCGAGAGTCGAGAGTGTCTTGAGTCGAGAGCGCCCCTCTCGACTCCCCAACTCTCCACTCTCCACTCACAACCGGGTTCGTGCGATTGCCCTGCGTCCTGCGCCATCGCCAAAGCCACCCGCGAGGCGTTTTGCCTTTGGGGTAAAATACGCGCCGATTCAGAATCCGAACCCGCCATGAAAACAAGTTTTCTCGACTTCGAGCAATCCATTGCCGACCTCGAAGCCAAAATCGAAGAGTTGCGCTTCGTCCAGGATGATTCGGCGGTCGATATTTCGGAAGAGATCAGCCGTCTGGAAAAGAAGAGCGCGCAACTGACCAAGGACATCTACGGCAAGCTGACGCCGTGGCAGGTGGCCCAGGTTGCCCGCCACCCGCAGCGGCCGTACACGCTCGACTACGTGCAGCACATCTTCACCGATTTCGAGGAACTGCACGGCGACCGCGCCTTTGCCGACGATCATGCCATCGTCGGCGGCCTGGCCCGCTTCAACGGCCAGCCGGTGGTCGTCATCGGCCACCAGAAGGGGCGCGACACCCAGGAAAAGATTTACCGCAATTTCGGCATGCCGCGCCCCGAGGGCTACCGCAAGGCGCTGCGCCTGATGAAGCTGGCCGAGAAATTTGCCCTGCCGGTAATGACCTTTGTCGACACGCCGGGCGCCTATCCCGGCATCGACGCCGAGGAGCGCGGCCAGTCCGAGGCCATTGGCCGCAACCTGTACGTCATGGCCGAGTTGAAAGTGCCGGTGATCGTCACCGTCATCGGCGAGGGCGGCTCCGGCGGCGCCCTCGCCATCGCCGTCGGCGACGTGGTGCAGATGCTGCAATACTCGACCTATTCGGTGATCTCGCCGGAAGGCTGCGCCTCGATCCTCTGGAAAAGCGCCGAGAAAGCGCCGGAAGCCGCTGAAACCATGGGCATCACGGCGCAGCGCCTGAAAACCCTGGGCCTGATCGACCGCATCGTCACTGAGCCGGTCGGCGGCGCCCACCGCGACCACGCGGCGATGGCCCAGCATCTGAAAAAAACCTTGCAGGATGCGCTCCGGCACCTGTCGGCGATGACCACCGAAGAACTGCTGGCGACGCGCTACGAGCGGCTGATGAGCTATGGCCGCTTCAAGGAACAGGCGGCCTGATTGCCTTGATGCCCGGTGAATTTGCATTGATCGACCGCTACTTCGCCCGGCCGACGCCCTCGGCGGCGCTTGGTCCCGGCGACGACTGCGCGCTGCTGCAACCGACGCCGGGGATGCAACTGGCGGTGACCACCGACATGCTGGTCGCCGGCGCGCACTTTCTGCCCGACACGGACCCGAAAAATCTCGGCTGGAAAACGCTTGCCGTCAATCTCTCCGACCTCGCCGCGATGGGCGCGCGGCCGCGCTGGGCGACGCTCGCCGGGGCGCTGCCGGATGCCGACGCGAACTGGATCGCCGCCTTCGCCGACGGTTTCTTCGCCTGCGCCGACGCCTATGGCGTCGAACTGATCGGCGGCGACACCACGCGCGGGCCGCTCAACCTGTGCGTCACCGCTTTCGGCGAAATCGCGCCGGGCCGCGCCTTGCGCCGCGATGGCGCACAGGTCGACGACCAGATCTGGGTTTCCGGCCGCCCCGGTCTGGCCGCCCTGGGTCTGGCCCAGTTGCAAGGGCGCGTGGATTTGCCAGCGCTCCTGCCCGAGCCGTGGCCGCGCCTGTGCCTCGCCGCGCTGGAAAAACCGCAGCCGCGCGTCGCTCTCGGCCAGGCGCTGGTCGGCGTCGCCAGCGCCGCCATCGACGTTTCCGACGGCCTGCTTGCCGATCTCGGCCATATCGCCCGGCGTTCCGGCTGCGCCGCCGCCGTGCGCCTGACCCGGTTGCCGCACCTGCCCAAGGGCGAACGTTACGATGCCGGGCTGCAAAAGCTGGCGCGGGAATGCCAGGTGGCTGGCGGCGACGATTACGAACTGTGTTTCACCGCGCCCTGCGCGCAGCACAACGCCATCGGCGAAATCGCCGCCGGCCTCGAACTGCCGCTGTGGTGCATCGGCGAAATGCTCGCCGGGCCGTCCGGCGCGGTCACGGTATTCGACCCGGATGGGCAGCCGGTCGAGTTCCAGCACAAGGGGTTCGAGCATTTTGACTGACACGGCCCCGCACCGCCCCAACCTGCGCTTTTTGCTCGCTCACCCGGCGCATTTCCTGGCGCTCGGCTGCGGCAGCGGCCTTGCGCCGAAAGCGCCCGGCACCTTCGGCACCCTGTTCGCCTGGGGCAGCTTTCTGCTCTTTCGCCCGTATTTCGGCGATTTCCAGTTGCTCATCCTGTTCGCCGCCGCCTATCTCGGCGGCATCTGGCTGATCGACGTGACCGGTCGGGCACTCGGCGACCCGGATCACGGCAGCATCGTCTGGGACGAAATCGTGCCCTTCTGGCTGGTGCTGCTGCTGACGCCAGAGAGCTTCGCCTGGCAACTGGCCGCCTTTCTGCTGTTCCGCCTGTTCGACATCACCAAGCCGCAGCCGGCGCGTTATTTCGACGAGCGCGTCAAAAACGGCTTTGGCGTCATGGCCGACGATCTGGTCGCCGCCGGCTACACCCTGCTCGTTCTGGCGCTGCTGAAAATCACGCTGGCCTGACGACGGTTCAGAACCGCCAGCCGAAGCGCTTGAGCAGTTCGCCGGTTTCGCACAGCGGCAGGCCGACGACCCCGCTGTAGCTGCCGGCCAGATGGTCGACGAACAGCCCGGCGCGGCCCTGGATGCCGTAGGCGCCGGCCTTGTCCAGCGGCTCGCCGCTCAACACGTAGTGGCGGATCTCGTCCTCGTCGAGCGGACGAAAGCGCACCTCGCTCACCGACAGGACGTACTCGGTGCGCCCCAGATGGGTTACGGCAACGCCGGTCAGCACCCGGTGGCTCCGCCCCGACAGGCGACGCAGGATGTCGGTGGCATCGGTGGCATCGGCCGGCTTGCCGATGATCTGGCCGGCGAATTCGAGCGTCGTGTCGGCGGCCAGCACCGGCTGCGGCGGCAAGTGCCGCTCGCTGACGAGGCGCTGGCCGTGCGCAGCCTTGGCGCGGGCGATGCGTTCGACGTAAGCGACCGGATCCTCGCCAACGCCGGGCGTTTCGTCGGTGTCGCCGTCGCTGCGCACGCCTTCGCGGAACAGCACGGTATCGAAGGCCACCCCGATCTGGGTCAGCAATTCGCGCCGGCGCGGGCTGCGGGAGGCAAGATAAAGACGCATCGGCATAGTGTACGACATCGCCGGCGGAAACCGCTCTTCTTCACCCTCGCTTCACACCATTTCACCGCTGCTTCGTCATGCCCTCACCCGGCGGTTCGAGACTGTTCCCGTCACATCAACCGAGGGGAGCCTCTCATGGACCGCAAATTGTTTTTCAAGATTTTCGCCATCGTCGGACTGAGCATTCTGCTGCTGATTCCCCTGACGCTGGTCGAGGGACAGATCCGCGAGCGCAGCCAGCGCCAGGAAGAAGTACAGCAGGACATCGCCAACAGCGCCGCCGGGCCGCAAACGCTGATCGGGCCGGTGATCCTGCTGCGCACCCGCGAACAGGTGACGGAAACCCGGCGCGACGAGGTGGGCAATCTGCCGGTGACGACGACCCGGATCGTCGAGCACAGCCAGTTCATCGCCCCGGAAACCTTGAGCATTGAGGGCGAGGCCAGGGTGGAGACGCGCCAGCGCGGCATCTACCAGGCCCGTCTGTTTCATCTCGACTCGACCCAGCAGGGCCAGTTCAGCGTGACCACGCCAGCGCCCGACGCCAACAAACACCTGCTCGACGCCGAGGCCGTGCTCATTCTCGGTCTCTCCGATACACGCGGCGTCGGCAACGACCCGGAAGTGCTCATCAACGGTCAGCCCCGCCATTTCGGCAAGCCGGAGAAAGGCGCGCTGCCGCTGGCCCAGTTGAGCGTACCGCTCGGCCGGCTGGAACTGGGCAAGACCTACCGCTTCGCCGTCAGCTTTCCGCTGCAACTGACCGGCACGAGCGCCCTGAACATCGCGCCGGTCGGCGAGGCCAACAGCATCCGGCTCAAGTCGAATTGGCCGCATCCCAATTTCGGCGGCCGCTTCCTGCCGCTGGAACGCAGCGTCAATGCCAACGGCTTCACGGCGCATTGGGAAATCTCCCACCTCGCCCGCGATTTCGGCAACGCGCTCGACCCGCGCAGCGGCGAGGCGCTGGCGATCACCTTCATCGACCCGGTCAATATCTACCTGCAAGCCGAGCGCGCCGTGAAATACGGCATCCTGTTCATCGTGCTCACCTTCGCCGGTTTCTTTTTGACCGAGATCCTGCGCCGCGCGCCGATCCATCCGCTGCAATACCTGCTGGTCGGCCTGGCGCTCGCCATCTTCTTCCTGCTGCTGATCGCCTTCTCCGAACACATGGCTTTCGCCGCCGCCTATGGTCTGGCCGCCGCCGCCTGCATCGGCTTGATCGCCTGGTATCTGGCCGGCGCCCTCGGCGACTGGCGGCGCGGCGCCGCCTTCGGCGCCGGGCTGACCGGCCTCTACGGCGTGCTCTACGGCGTGCTGCTGTCGGAGGACAACGCCTTGCTGATGGGCAGCCTGCTGCTCTTCATCGCCCTCGGCGCGGTGATGCTCGCCACCCGCCGGCTCGATTGGTACGGGCTGGGCCAACGCCTGCCGGAGCGGACGCGATGAACAGCCTGACGCTGCGCCGCGCCCCGGCCTGGCGTCTGGCCGGATTGCCTCGCCTGACCGGCGGCGCGCTGCGGGCGCTGTGGCCAACGCTGTTGCTGCTGCCAGCCTGTTATTCTATTTCGCAATAGAAACTGAAATAATTTTACCTCGATAGCCTATATAAATCTGGATTTGTCTGGTTTTAACTATTCAAGTTTTTAATGGAAATTGGAATTACTACCAGCATCCGCTGCTGTTCAAGCTGCGCCATCTGGAAACGGCGCTGTGGATCGCCCTGGCCGCTTTCGCACTGTGGCGCTGGCAGCGTCTGCCGATCGTCACCCGCCTCCTGCTCGCCGCCGCCCTACTCTTCGCCGGCGGTCAGGAACTCCTCTGGCGTCTGCAACGCCAGGCCGCGCTCGCCGCCGGGCCGGCCATGCGCGCCGTCGGCCCGCATTTCATCGTCGGCTACACGGATTTCGCCGAAGTCGCCGAACTGGCGGAAAAAGGACTGATCGGCGGCATTTACGTCGGCCGCCGCAACGTCCGCCACCGCGATTTCGCCGAAGTCCGCGACGAAATCGCCGCCTTGCAGGAAAAGCGACGGCAAGCCGGACTGCCGCCGCTCTTCGTCACCGCCGACCAGGAAGGCGGCCCGGTCAGCCACCTGTCGCCCCTGCTCGACCCGCTGCCGCCGCTGGCCGCGCTGGCTGAAGAAACCGATCCCGGCCAGGCGGCGCGGGCTTACGGCCAGCGCCAGGGCGCGGCGCTGGCGGCGCTCGGCGTCAATCTCAATTTCGGCCCGGTCGTTGACCTGAAGCCCTCCGGCCGACCTGATGACGATCAGTTCAGCAACATTCCGGCGCGCGCCATCAGCGCCGACCCCGAGGGCGTCATCGACATCGCCGCCGGCTACCTCGACGGTCTGCAAGCCGCCGGCGTGCGCGGCACGCTGAAGCACTTCCCCGGCCTCTCCCGCGTCGACCGCGACACCCACCTGCGCCCGGCCCGCCTCGCCGCGAGCGCCGACGACATGGCCGCCGACTGGCTGCCCTTCCGCACCCTGGCCGGCCATGCCGACAGCGCCATCATGCTCGGCCACGTCACGCTCGACGCCCTCGACCCGCAACGCGCCGCCTCGCATTCCCCCGCCGTCATCACCGGCCTCCTGCGCGGCGACTGGGCCTACGACGGCATCCTCCTCACCGACGACCTCAACATGGGCGCGGTCTACGACCTCGGCATCGGCCAGGTCGCCGCCGAAGCCCTCGCCGCCGGCGTCGACCTGGTATTGGTCACCTACGACCCGCGCCAGATTTACCGAGCGCTCTACGGCGCGGCCCAGACGCTTGAACAGGGTGAGATCAAGCGCGAAACACTGGAGAAAAGCATGAAACGGCTGGCAGATTTTGGGGGAGGGCTGCGCTGAATGGCTATAACAAGCTTCTTTGAGCTTCCGCTCTACTTCGACGCTTGGGACGAAGCTCGTCGCGTTCAAGTTCCGCAGGACTCTCAAGCGACTCCCCCTTCATGCTCGGATAAAGCTTCGAGAGCAACGGAATCGCGTGCTGCGACTCATCGAAGTAATGCTCGTCCAGTTCAATGCCTATGGCATCATAACCGACCGCATCGGCTGCTGCGATTGTCGATCCTGAACCCGCGAAAGGATCAAGAACAATACCCGTACCTCGTGGCAGCATAGCCCGAACGAGAATTCTTAGAATGTGCTGCGGCTTGATTGTCGGATGATTGGCTATTCCAGATTCTATCTCTGGCGTCCTGCTCGACTGGATCACGTCTGGAAGCGGCTTTTCACCAGCCAGCCTGCGCAGGCCGCCTGTACCCCACTTCCGCAAATTATCCGCGACGGTTCGCTCGGAAATAGGCTTACGGAACAACATCCATGGTTCATAGCCTCCTCTTGGCGTAACACAAACATCTGAAAATTCACGTTCCGCCAGCTTTGGCCTATCTCCACCACGAAAGCCAACGTAGAGTCGTATGACCGCGGCGCGAACTTCAAATCCAGCATCTGCCATTGCATTCTGGATCAGGAACTGTAACGAAGGATTCCCCGCCACGCAGACATGCGCCCCCGGTACAAGCACACGTTCCAGTAACCTTCCCCAGTCGCGCATGAACTTCTGAAGTTGTTCCTTATCGTTCTGAGACAGCGTCGTGAACCGTGGCAGCGGATCCCGTTGAGACCCGTCGAAGCTTGGAGGCAGACGCCAATTCCCGCCCCGATCACCGTTTCTCAATGTGGCGCGTTCTTTATCAGAAAACTCGACAAGCCCATACGGCGGATCGGTAACAACGGCGTGCACCGATAGGGGTTCAGCGGCTTGCAACCAATCGAAGCAGTTCGCGTGGAAAATTTTGTAGGCCATTTTTCAACTATAGACGAATGACGGGGCTGCTGGCAATCCCTACACTTGACCGGCATGAACAACACTGATGCGATCCCCATCCCGCTCCGAATCGGCAAAGCCATTCGGTACTGCCGCGAATCCCGGAACCTGACGCTTGAGCAATTAGCCTCCAAAGCAGGCATTACCTATCAGTACCTCTCCGGCGTTGAGAACGGCCGCGAGAATTTCACCATCGGCGTACTCGAACGCCTCGCGGTTGCGCTAGAGGTAAAACTGTACAAACTTGTAGAGCATGCCTTGACAGCCAGTACGCTATCAGCGCCGCCAATGGTGAACCGGTCGTTCTTCAGAGAAAGCGTTCCGCTACCCGGTGCACTCACTTACATCGATTTGGCCTTGGCCATGGATCGAACTCAGGCCATCTTTCACTACATCAATAAAAACATGATTGAAGAAGTGGGGCGCCCTCTTCAGAGGCTGATCCAGGGAAATAATTTTAGCGGGCTTGTCTCCAATATATTCAGTGACGCAATGGATCAGCGCACTTCCTTCAAGCACAACCATCATCAGAAATATCCCGATTTGATTTGCTCCTCCACAAAAACCGGGCTGGAGGTCAAGGCAACGATTCAAATTGGAAAAGGCGGCGAGTCTCACAATGGGCATAGTGGATGGCACACCGTGGTTTGCTTTGAAGTGACCGACACCGGCATTGAGTTTCTGCATGTGATGTTCGCGGTACTGAACGGCCACAATGCCAACAACCCGGATTGGAAGTATGTCGGAAGCAAAGTGAATGAGGAAACCGGGTCGAGACGAACTGAAACTTATCATACGAACCTGCGAGGCACGACCAAATTGCGGGATGGGAGCGCATTCCTGAATTACGAGAAGGTTGCTTTTGCACGCTGGCGACAGGAACGTAGCGGGGTTGTTCCTTGCTACTCAATTTTCGCCAAATCCTAGCGTTGCCCCCCAATTTTGCGCTCAAGCGGACAACTCCAGTTTCAGAAATGGTAGCCCGCTGGCTCTATTCCCTCCTGTGGATTCTGGCAACGCCGCTGATTGGGCTGCGTCTGTTGTGGCGTTCGCGCCGGCAGCCGGGATACCGTCAGCATCTCGGCGAACGCTACGGCTTTCATGGCCGGCGGCCGGCTCCCGCGCCGCTGATCTGGGTGCATGCCGTGTCGGTCGGCGAGACGCGCGCCGCGCAGCCGTTGATCGAGGGCTTGCTGGCGCGCTGGCCGGGGCATCGCATTCTGCTGACCGGCATGACGCCGACCGGGCGCGAAGCCGGGCGCGCGGTTTATGGCGAGCGGGTCGTGCAAGCCTATCTGCCTTATGACTATCCGGGCGCGACGCGGCGTTTTTTGGCGCACTTTCAGCCGGTTTTCGGTGTGTTGATGGAAACCGAAATCTGGCCGAATCTGCTGGCCGCCTGCGCTGCAAGAAAAGTGCCGGTGATTCTGGCCAATGCCCGCTTGTCGGAACGCTCGGCGCGCGGTTACGGGCGGCTGCCGGCGCTGGTGCGACCGGCTTTCGCGGCGCTGGCCGGGGTTTGCGCGCAGACGGCCGTTGATGCGCGGCGGATTGCCGCGCTGGGGGCCAATCCGGTCGAGGTCTGCGGCAATATCAAGTTCGACGTGACGCCAGCGCCGGAGAAAATCGCGCTGGGCGAACAGTGGCGCGCGACTATTGGAACGCGGCCGGTCTGGCTGGCGGCCAGTACCCGCGACGGCGAAGAGGCCTTGCTGCTCGCCGCCTGGCATCAGGCGGCGTCATCCGATGCCTTGCTGGTTCTGGTGCCGCGCCATCCGCAGCGTTTCGCCGAGATGGCGAGTTGGCTCGAACAACAGGGTTGGTCGTGGCAGCGGCGCAGCGAGGGGTTGCCGGATGCCGGAACGCAGGTCTGGCTCGGCGACAGCATGGGCGAAATGGCCGCTTATTATCGCCTGGCCGATCTGGCCTTCGTCGGCGGCAGCCTGTTGCCGCTCGGCGGGCAGAATCTGATCGAGGCGGCGGCCTGTGATTGTCCGGTGCTGGTCGGGCCGCATACCTTCAATTTCCAGCAGGCGACCGCGGATGCCATCGCCGCCGGCGCGGCGCGGCAGGTCAGCGATGCCCAAGCGCTGACCGAGATGGTGCGGGAGTTGCTGGCCGATGCCGTGCAACGGTCGGCGATGCGTCAAGCCGCCGGCCATTTCGCCCGTGCCCATCGCGGCGCGGCAGAGCGGACGCTGGCGCTGATTGCGCGCTGGTCAGGCCGATCATCGGCAGCGCCGTAAGCATGGCGCGCCGACGGTCGGGCGCGCGATTATTTCTTTGTCCGGCTGGCGGTTGGTTTGGCCGCTGTTTTGCTCGTCGATCGGGCGGCCCGTTTGGCGGCTGGCGGTTTTTCGGCTGCCGACTCGCTGGCGGCGGTGGTTTGCTGGAGCTGTTCGCGCATCTGCTGCATCATCTGCCACGGCCACAGCGCAGCTTCGGAGAGCGACGCCGCCGGCGCGGCGGCCTCGTTAGCGTTTTCGCCGCTCATCGACTGGGCGGCACTGGAGGCGATCTGGCCCATGGCCTGAACGGTGGATACCGTGGTGCGCTGCATTTCCAGCCCCTGGATGGTCATTTGCAGCATCGACAGGTTCATGCGTAGCCAGCCTTCGACGGTTTTCATATCCTTGATGCGCTTGTCCAGTTCGTCGACATCGAAAGTCGGCGCGACCATGCCGGGCAGCGTGAAGCCCATGTTGCCCCAGAGATTGCGCATGAAATTGAGCGGATCGTGAATTTGTTCCTCGGCCATTTTCCTCTCCTTGTGTCTGGAACTGCCATCTTAATCCTTTCGCCAGCGCCGGTGCCGTTCTTTTCAGATGTCGCTACATCCGGTAGCAATACAGCCGGCGCGGCGGCGAGCCGGGAATTTCGATCAACTCGTTCGGGGCGATGCCAGGCGCCGGAAAGCTGTTGCTGACGAACAGGCTGCCCGGCCGCATCTCGGCCCGCGCCTTCTGCCACAGCCGCGCCATCGGCGCGGGCGAGAGAAAGGCGTAAACCAGATCCTGCCCGGCCAGCGGGGTCTGCCACAGGTCGCCCCAGCGCAACGCCAGATTGGGTCGGCCAACGCCGAGCAGGCGGCTGGAGAGCCAGGTCAGCGGCGCATTCTCGACGCCGGAAAATTGCCGTTGCGGGTAGGCGTCGGCCAGCGGAATCAGCGTGCTGCCGAGGCCGGCGCCGAGATCGAGGATGCGCTCGGCCTCCTCGCGCCCGATCAGCCGGTCGAGGGCGGCCACCGTCTGGCGGTTGGACAGATACAGCGGAATCTGCCCGGACAGCGCGCCGCGATAAACCAAGAGGAGCAGGATGAAGGCGAGCAGGAACCAGCCCGGATCGATCGCCAGCCCCTGCACGGCCCACGCCAACGGCATGAAAAGTGCATGGATCAGACGCCACCACCACGGCTGGCGCGTCAGCGTGGCGAACAGCAGGGCGACGCCGCCGATGACCAGGCTGGTCTCGCGCCAGGGCATGGCCTGCCCCTGCCAGCCGTAGTAAGGCCAGGCCAGCGAGAGCACGACGATGACGGCAGCCCCTTGCAGGGCGAATTGGCGGAGCGGCGCGACGGGCAAGGATGAGGTTACTGAAGAAAACGGGTGGCGTTGTCGAGATCGCTGTGCGTATGGCCCTGATACAGAGCGGTGACGAATTTGCGCCAGACCAGATCCGGCTCGCCGATGCGAAAGCCGTAGTAATGGTAGTCGTCGCGGCTGACTTCCTGCACCGCTTGCACCGTCAGGCGGGAGCTTTCCTGGCTGCCGAGCTGGACGATGGCCGTCAGCCAGATGCCGGTCGGCACGGCATGATCGGAGCGGACGCGAAAACCGTAGCGCGAGACTTCGCTGATCTCGATCAAAATATCCTTGTCGACCGGCTCGCCGATCAGCCGCGCCGGGCACTTGACCGAGAAGCGCCGATGCCGGCGCACCTGGGCGTCGATTGTTTGCGGCGGCAATGGCGGTAGCACGGCGCGGTATTCCGGCAGGTCGTAGATCAGGTGCAGCAGGGTTTTTTTGCGGTCGCTCAGATTGGCGAAGACCTGGGTGCGCTGGTTGAAAAAATAATCGATCAGTTCAGGCGTCAGCACCGGGTCATTGGTGGTGTAGAAGCGGCGATTCGGCATCTGGATGTTGGGCAGCGTTTCCACGAAATAGTTGTAGAGGTTGCGCCGGAGCGGCTTGCCGGCGTAGGCCTGGCGCAGAATTTCCGGGGCGAGCTGGAGGTCGAGGGTGGCGCCGACGGCCGGCGCGCCATTGACGAAATCGTAGTTCTCAACCACGTTGGCGGTCAGCCGGCGGAAATAGAGCAGCGACTCGTACATCTCGATGTGCCGCGGATTGACGGCGATGACCAAGTGGCGAGTATCGAAGAAGGTGGTGCAGTAGCCGTACATGAACTTCATCAGCGGGAACAGGATTGTCCCGCCGGTGCGCCGGAAACGCGGGTGTATGGCCAGCGCCGAGACTTCGGCGATATTGCCTTCCCTGGCGCGGACGCTGCTGAGATCGAAGATGCGCTGCAAGGGAAAGCCAATGGCGCTCTCGCGGATCAGCGACAGGGTGCCGACCACCTGGTCGTCGAGTTTGGCGCACAGTGTCGTGGTCGTCGGCAGCGCGTGGTAGATGGTCACCCGCAGACCGGACGGATCGGGGGTCATGAAGCCGCTGGCGACGTAGGCATCGTGCAGCAGCTTGAAGCAGGCTTCGAGTTCCTCGCGCGTCTCGGCGATTTTCAGCACCAGGCGAGGGTTCGGCGCCAAATCGCAATCGACGAAGGAGCGGTAGATACTGTGCCGTTTCGCTCGCGGCAGCATGGCCAGTAATTTGCGCGCGCTTTGATGGATGAAGAAGCGCAGGCGGGGCGGAATGGGCATCAGAATCTATTATGGGTTAACCCAAGGGTAATAATAACCTGATGAACAGCAGTTGACCGTTGTGAATATCACGATTCCCGCGTGAATTACCCGTAAACGCGGCCTGACGCGGCGAGCGGGAAACGCTTTTTTTGCCTGCATCAACCCGCCGTCGCGGCCGGCAGGCGATAATGCCGCTCCGTTGCTTATTTTTCGCGAGCCATGATGAGATCGATCGCTTTTCTTTTCGCCACTTGCTTTGTCGTCGCCGCCCAGGCCGCGCCGGCGGCGCCCGCTGCCCCGGATCTGCCGACGCCGCCGGCGCGCGACGACACGCCGCGTCTGGCCTATGGTTTTCTGATGAAATATGGGGAAAAGTTGATCTTCTCCCCCTGCCGCGATCCCAGCTATGTGCAGGTCGAAGATGTCTCGGCCGACCGCCAGGTTGGCCGTGGCCTGGAAATGGCCGGTCTGGCCGACGGCCGCAAGTTTTATGTCGAATTGCTCGGAATCACCGACGGCAATACGCTGCGCGCCAGCGAACTGAATCTGGCGCTGGCCGACGGCCGCTGCCAGAAACCGGGCGACAGCGACGAGGCCTGGCTGGCCCGCGGCAACGAGCCGGACTGGGCGCTGGCGGCCGGCGGCGACAAGGTGACGCTACAGCGGCAAGGAGCGCCCGCAATGACCTGGCCTTATCGCATTTTCACCCGCCAGGGCGAGGTGGCGCACTTCAGCGACGAGGGGCCGGCCGGCCGTCTCGACGTGCGTTTCACGCGCCAACTGTGCCGCGATGGGCAAACGGGCGCGGTCTTCGGCTGGACGGCCGCCATTGACCTCGCCGGGCAGACGCTCAAGGGCTGCGCCTGGCAGCGTTGAGCCTGGGCGAACGGGTCGCGCTGACGCTGTCCGGCCGCGCCATCACGGGTCGCGCGCCGTCTCCAGCCAGACGCACAGGCCCTGCGTGTTCAATTCGATATCCGTGCCCAGAATGTCGAGCACGGCGGCCTCGTCGAGCGTACAGCCGTGCGCGCGCACCTCGGCCAGCAGATAGCCGGTCATCGCCTGTTGCAACCGGTCGTGCCGCTGCTCGCCAGCATCCGCCGCGGCTTCGGCCAGGGCGATCATGGCGTCGAGGCGGCGCAGCAGTTCGGCCCCGCGTTGCGGCACATCGATCAGGCGACTGTAGTGCGTCAGGTAGACCGCTTCCGGTTGCAGATCGAGCAGGCGCTGGATCGACTGGCGCATTTCTTCCGGCTCGAATTGCGTCGGCGTGGTGGTCGGGAAAATGAACGGGCGGCCGTCGACATCGAGTTGGCGGTAGGAGATGCCGAACATGTCGCCGGTGAAAATGCCCTTGCTCGCCGGATCGGCGATGCAAAGGTGGTGCCGGGCATGCCCCGGCGTATCGAGGCAGCGCAGGCTGCGCCCGGCCAGGTCGATGACATGGCCGTCCGCCGCGGCGATGATGCGCTCGGCCGGAATCGGCACAATCTCGCCATAAACCCTGGCCACGTAATCGGCCCCGTAGACGGCGGTCACGCCGGCGATCAGCCTGGACGGCTCGGCCATGTGGCGCGCGCCGCGCGGATGCACGACCAGGCGGGCATTGGGAAAGGCAGCCATCATGCCGCCGGCGCCGCCGGCATGATCGAGATGGATGTGGGTCAGAATCACGTAATCAACCGCCGAGACGGGCAGCCCCAGGCGTTGCAGGGCGGCCAGCGCCCGCGGCAGGGCCTCCTGGCTGCCGGTATCGATGAAAGCCACGCGGCCTCGCTCGACCACCATGTGAATCGCCACCAGCAAGGGCCGCACATAGCCCGCATCGAAAGCAATAATGCCGTTGTTGTAATCGCGCCAGTTCATTTTTGAGTGGAGAGTTGTGAGTGGAGAGTCGAGAGTTGAAGCGCCGGAGCTTTGGGGGTGGTTTTTCCCTCTCGACTCCCCAACTCCCCGCTCTCGACTATTGATCCGGCAATCAAGCATTGAACATTCCCGCTACGTCATGCTGCGCGTAGTCGCAGCATCCATGCGAGCATCCATGCGGCTTGTGGATTCTGCGACTACGCTTCGCTCCGCGCAGAATGACGATATTTAATTGCCGGGTGACTAAGCTCAAAGTTGCGCCGCCTTGAAAGTATTGCACTGATTGATGTCGCCGGATTCAAAACCGCGCTTGAACCAGCGCACGCGCTGGGCGGAACTGCCGTGGGTGAAACTTTCCGGCACGATGCGGCCTTGCGCCTGTTGTTGCAGGCGGTCGTCGCCGATGGCCGAGGCGGCGTGCAGCGCCGCTTCCAGATCGCCCGCTTCGAGCAGGTTCTGCATCGTGCCGGCGCGGTTGCCCCAGACGCCGGCCAGACAGTCGGCCTGGAGTTCGAGGCGCACCGACAAGGCGTTGCTCTCGGCCTCGCCGGCCCGCTGCCGGGCGCGCTGCACCTGCTCGGAGATGCCGAGCAGGTTCTGTACGTGGTGGCCGACCTCGTGCGCGATGACATAGGCTTGGGCGAATTCGCCGGGAGCCTTGAAGCGGGTCTTCAGTTCGTCGAAAAATTGCAGGTCGATATAGACCCTCTGGTCGCCCGGACAGTAGAACGGCCCCATCGCCGACTGGCCGGTGCCGCAGGCGGTCGGCGTGACGCCGGAGAAAAGCACCAGCTTCGGATCACGGTACTGCTTGCCGCTGGCCTGAAAAATCTGCTGCCAGGCGTCCTCGGTCGAGGCCAGCACCTGCGCGACAAAACGCGCCGTTTCGTCGTCAGCCGGCGGCCGATGGGCGGCCGGCGCATGTTGCTCGACGGCCGGCAATCCGCCGCCGCCGAGCATGTTGAGCACGGTCATGGGATTGACGCCGAGAAAATAACTGGCGATCAGGGCGATGGCGACAGCGCCCAGACTCAGGTGGCCGCCGCCCAGGGAAAAACCACCGCCGCTGCCGCGCCGATCTTCCAGATTGTCGCTTTCGCGTTCGTTGTCCATGCGCATGATGGGATCCTCAGCGGTAACGGTTGATGGCGATCCGGGTTTCCTCGGCGACCCGGCGGGCAGCGGCGGCAAAGTGCTCGTCCTGCCCGGCGTACAGGATGGCGCGCGAGGAATTTATCACGAGAGCGCTGGCCGCTGGCGCGCGGCCGGCCGTGACGGTGGCTTCGATGTCGCCGCCCTGGGCGCCAATGCCGGGGACGAGCAGCGGCATGTCGCCGACGATCTGGCGCACGCGGGCAATCTCGGCGGGAAAGGTGGCGCCGACGACCAGGCCGATCTGGCCGCTGCTGTTCCAGTCGCAGGCCAGCCGGGCGACGCGCTCGTACAGTCGCTCCTGGATGCCGGGGCCGCCGACATCGAGAAATTGCAGGTCGGAACCGCCGGGATTGGAGGTACGGCAAAGCAGGATCACGCCCTTGTCCGGCCAAGCCAGCCAAGGCTCGATCGAATCGTGGCCCATGTAGGGATTGACCGTCACCGCATCGGCCTGGAAGCGCTCGAAAGCCTCGACGGCATATTGCTCGGCGGTCGAGCCAATGTCGCCGCGCTTGGCATCCAGGATGACCGGGATGCCGGGATGCCGCTCGTGAATGTGGGCGATCAGCGCTTCCAGTTGATCCTCGGCGCGGCGGGCGGCGAAGTAGGCGATCTGCGGCTTGAAGGCGCAGGCCAGATCGGCGGTGGCATCGACGATGGCGGCGCAGAATTGCAGGATGGCGTCGGGCCGGCCCTGAAGATGGGCGGGGAAGCGGGCCGGGTCGGGGTCGAGGCCGACGCAGAGCAGGGAATCGTTCTTTTGCGCGGCGGCGGCGAGCGATTGGGTGAAGGTCATGCGGGAACCTTTTAGAACGTGTTGTTTAGTTGTGCTGTGCCGCTGGCCCCCACCCTAACCCTCCCCCGCAAGCAGGGGAGGGAATCGGACTCCTTCCCCCGCTGGCGGGGGAAGGTCGGGATGGGGGGCAATAGCGTGCGGAAGAAAACGGGAGAATTTAGCAGGCAGCAGACAATTTTGCAGGCTGCGCTGGGTGAACAGAAAACGGCCATCGCAAACGAAACCAAGCTGCTGCCAATCGACGTCGCGGTTCAACATCAGCGTACATTCGATCAGGTCGCGCCGGGTGATTTTCCGGTTCCTCGGAAACAGCGCCAGCACCGAGCCGTCGAAGTGCTTGCAGTCGTGCAGGAAAAAAGGAGCCGTCTTGCGCGTGCGGCCATTGACGTAAATGCGCGGGTCATTGTTTTGTGGATAGCCGCGCCCCCATCGCCACCAGTTGCTTTCATCGAAGGTCTTGATACGGCGGGCCAGCAGTTCGGCCTTGTGCTGTTGCAGATGCGGATGCTGGATGTCGTACAGCATGCGCCGCGTCTCGCCGGTATCGACGGTCTTGGAGCAGACAAACTCGCGGTTGCCCTCGGGATGCGTATAAATGGCGTCCGCCCCGGAAACGGCCCCGACCTTGACCGCGAATACGTCCGCGAAGCGCAGGCCGTGGTCGTCGCGCAGGAACATCAACTGGCCATCGACTTCGGTGAAGATGCGGCCATCGGCCATGCGCCGGTCGAAGCGCCCCTTCTCGAAGCGGAAAATGCAGCAATTCGGCGTCGCACCGGCAAAGACGCGGACATCGCCGGTTTCATAAAAATGCGTGATGCTGCCCTGGTCGTAAAGCCAGACATTGAGCTTCCTGGCCGCAGTCAGCTTGATGAATTCGCGCGGCACGATAAACACCAGTTCGCCGCCCGGCTTCAGGTGGCGGACGCATTTTTCGATGAAAAACAAGAACAGGTTGCTGCGCGCATCGAACAGCCGGGAATCGAGCCGCCGCCGGGTCGCGGCGGGCACGTCCCGGTAGCGGACGTAGGGCGGATTGCCGATGATGCTGTCGAACTGCTCGCTCAAGGGGTAGTCGAAGAAATCGCGGGTCTCGACGCCGGGCGCAGCGATGCGCGCGTCGATCTCGATCCCCACGCAATCGGCCCCGCGCTGGCGCAGCGCCTCGAAAAAAGCCCCGTCGCCCGCCGAGGGTTCGAGAAAGCGCCCCCGGTTCTGGCACAGGCCGAGCATGAATTCGACGACATTCTCCGGGGTGAAGACCTGGCCGAGTTGTTCGACGTTGCGGGTCATGTCATCAAGAATATTCCCGGTGGCGAGCCTGTTCATGACGGCAGTTCAAGGCTCGATCGGCAACCCCCGGCGCAGCCGCTCGTGGCGCTCGCGGGTTTCCGGCGTTTGCGTCAGCAAGGTGAACTGGCGGGCGGCTTCGACCCATTCCAGGCGCTGCATGGGGGTCAGGCGGGCAAAGGCGGCCAGTTGCTCGTCGCTGACGTAGTAGCTGAAGCCGCCGGTGATGGGAGTCTTGGCGTCAACGGCCACGCAGGCGCTCCAGATGTTCGATGTCGCTGGCATCCTGAGCGCGGCCGGTACCGCGCTTGAGGGCGATCATGTCGTCGATGGCGGCGAGCGTGACGGGAGTGCCGTCGAGGTCGCGGGTGAGGGCGCGCCGGAAGGCCGTGGGAAGGTCGATGCCGGGGGCAATCAGCACGTCGACCATGGTGGCCGCGCCGGCCTTGGGATCGATGAGGCCAAAGGCGATCATGTGTTTTTCCTCGGCCCATGTCTTGCGTTGCGCGGGGTCTTTCAGGGCCGTGAGCGGCACGGGCGCGCAGGGCGCGAGGCCCAGTTCCCCGGCGCAGGCGATGAAACGGTCGAGATTGTCGGCATCCAGGACAAGAATGAGGTCGACGTCCATGGTCATGCGCGGCACGCCATGCAGGTTCATGGCGAGGCCGCCGACCAGCAGGTAGCGAACCCGGTGTTTTTCCAGAGCGCGGAAAAGCTCCAGATAGATCATTCCGGCGTCGCCTCCTTGCGTTCCGCCGCTGCTTTCTCCCGCGCCTTCTTCTCCCAATACCGCTCGTTCTTGCTCTCGTCGGCGAAGCGGTAGCGGCCGGCCAGTTCGCAGCCTTTCATGCCGGGGTCGCAGGGCAGGTTGTTGATCTTGGTGCAACGATTGTCCACTTCGTGCGGGCAGCCCCAGCTTCCGGCCATGTCAGTTCTCCTTGCCCCATGAATTTTTGCATGCCACCGGCCGGTTGCCGGCGAGCATCGCGCCGTAAGGTTGCCGCGCCTGATCCTGCTCCAGATCGTGCGCGCTTTCGGCGCTACGAGCGATTGCCTTGATGGTCCACGGGAAATTCACGGTGGGCTGCGCTCACTTGATGCGTTGCAGCTTCGGCCGCCCGCCCGCGGGCGGCGGCTCGGGTTCGCGTTCAGCTTCGCCTCGATCGAGCGCCGGGGCCGCGGCGAAATCGCTTGTCGCGCCGTCAGTTTCGATCTCGAAGGCCATGCCGGCGCCGTTCTCGCGGGCATAGATGGCCGCTACCTGCTCGACCGGCACCGACAACTGGCGGGCGACGCCGGCGAAACGAGCCTGAAACTCGATCAATTCATTGCCCATTTGCAGCTTGTTGGTCGCCTCCGGCCCGATATTGAGCACGATCTGACCGTCGCGGACGAACTCGCGCGGCACATTGGTGCGCGGGTCGACCTGTACCGCGAGGTGGGGCGTGTAGCCGTTATCGCTGCACCATTCCCAGATGGCGCGCAGCAGGTAGGGTTTGGTGGATGGCAGTTCCACGTTACTTGCGCATCGCCTTTTCCGACGGCGTCAGCGCGTCGATGAAGCCCTGGCGGCTGAAAATGCGTTCGGCGTATTTCATCAGCGGCGCGGCGGCCTTGCCGAGGTCGATGCCATAGTGGTCGAGACGCCACAAGAGCGGCGCGATGGCCACGTCGAGCATGGAAAATTCGTCGCCCAGCATGAATTTCTGCTTGTTGAAGATCGGGATGATCTCGGTCAGGCGGGCGCGGATTTCCTGGCGCGCCTTGTCGGCGGTCTTGCCGTTTTTCTCGATCACCTCCATGAAGGAGAAAATCTCGCGCTCCATGCCGACCAGCAGTTGGCGGGCGCGGGCGCGCATGATCGGGTCGGCCGGCATCAATTGCGGATGCGGGAAGCGCTCGTCGATGTACTCGTTGATGATGTTCGGCTCGAACAGCACCAGATCGCGCTCGACCAGCACCGGCACCCGCCGGTGCGGATTGATGGCCGCCATTTCGTCCGGCTTGTTGAACATGTCGACGTCGATCACCTGAAAATCCATGCCCTTCTCGAACAGGACGATGCGGCAGCGATGACTGAAGGGGCAGGTCGTGCCCGAATAGAGGTTCATCATCTTTCTCAACCCTCAAAACAAATTCGGCAGCGGGGCCAACGTTGACTGGAGACAAACCTGTGATTATACGCATTTTCCTTTGGCTCTGGCGTGGCGGGTTGACTCGAAAACCACAACCCCTCCTCAGGGAGAGAAATCGCTTGTACAATCACGCGTTTTCGGCGGCACTCGACCGCAGGGGGAACTGGCCCATCGCCACGGGCCGGTTTTGAGCTGTTTTCGCTTGAGAGGAGAATTCCATCGTGAACGTTAACGAGACATCGCCGGCCGATCCTGTCCAGGAGCCGTTGCCTGAATGCCCGACGCCAGCCGCGTCGGCGAACCCGGCGGCCAGCGAGGCGAAAACCTCGCGCCGCGGCTTCCTCAAGACCGGCGGCATGTTGAGTCTGTCGTCGCTGATGGGCGCGGGCGCGCTGATGACGAAATCCGATGACGCTCTCGCCGCCGCCGAGTGGGGCGAGCATTTCCAGAAAAATTACCGCCTGATGACGGATGCGGAAAAAGCCGAGTCGCGGGCGCGGCTTGAACGGCGCTATTCCGAGGAATACGGCAAGGCGGTGACGGTGGATACCACCGACCCGCAGCCCGGCGTGCTGATGGGCTATGCGCTCAACGTCCGCAAGTGCATCGGCTGCCGCCGCTGCGTCAAGGCTTGCGTTGCCGAGAACAATCAGTCGCGCGGCGAGCGGCCCGGCGAGCGCATCGAGTGGATTCAGGTGCTGCGCATGGAGCGCGGCGAATTCTCCGAAGAGAGGATGAACGACGGCTACCCGGAGGGCCTCGGCATTCAGGTCGGCGGCAACGCCTACACGCCCGCGGGCCAGGTTCTCGAAGGCCAGTACCATTATCAGCCGGATGCCGTGCCGGAAAAGGACGCCACCTACATGCCGATCGCCTGCATGCAATGCGAGAAACCGCCCTGCGTCAAGGTCTGTCCGGTGCGCACGACCTACCGCGAAGGCGACGGCCCGGTGGTCATCGACTACAACTGGTGCATCGGCTGCCGCATGTGCATGGGCGCCTGCCCCTACTGGGCGCGCCGCATCAACCTGACCACGCCGGTGCTGCCGAAGGAAGCCATGAACCCGGTCACGCACTACCTGGGCAACCGGCCGCGTATGCGCGGCGTCGTCGAAAAATGCCATTGGTGCTTGCAGCGCACCCGGCATGGCCGCTATCCGGCCTGCGTCGAGGTCTGCCCGGTCGGCGCCCGCAAATTCGGCAACCTGCTCGATCCCAACAGCGAGGTCAGCCTGGTGCTGGCGCGGAAAAACGTCTTCCGCCTCAAGGCCGAGAACAACACTTTCCCGAAATTCTTCTACTTCTACGATTGAGGAGCGAGCCGTGCAACCACTCATCCGCTTCACAGCCGATTACACACGCTACGTCCTCAAGGGCGGCGCCCGCTTCTACATCTGGATGGCCTGCCTCGCGGCGCTCAGCATCGCCATGCTGTACGTGTATTATCTGCAAAACACCGATGGCCTGATCGTCACCGGCATGACCAGCCAGATCCACGATGGTCTGTACTTCGCCAATCTGGTGTTTCTGGTCGGCGTCGCCGCCGGAGCGGTGACCATCGTCTTTCCGGCTTACGTCTATCATCACGAGGGCATGCACAAGGTCACGGTGCTGGGCGAGATGCTGGCCATCACCGCCGTCGTCATGGTGATGATGTTCGTCTTTGCCCACATGGGGCGGCCCGACCGCCTCTGGCACATGATCCCGGTCATCGGCATCTTCAACTTCCCGAATTCGATGCTGGCCTGGGACGTGCTGGTGCTGACCGGCTACCTGATCCTGAACCTCATCTGCGGCTTCTATTACCTGTGGGGCAAATACACTGGGCAGGGCGTGAACAAGAAACTTTTCATGCCGCTGGTGTATATCTCGATCGTCTGGGCGCTTTCCATCCACACCGTCACGGCTTTCCTGATCTCGACCCTGGCGGCGCGTCCGATGTGGTTCCACAGCGTGATGCCGATCCGCTTCATCGTCACCGCCTTTGCCGCCGGCCCCTGCCTCATCATCCTGGCCTTCCTCGTCATCCGCAACACCACCAAAATGTGGATCGAGGACAGCGCCATCAAGCTCCTGGCGACCATCGTCACCTGGTGTCTGGGCATCGCCCTCTTCCTCACCCTGTCGGAAGTCGTCGTCGAGCTGTATCCCCGCACCGAGCACGCCAACGGCCTCTACTACCTGATGTTCGGCCTGCACGGCCTGACCCGGCTGGTGCCCTGGTTCTGGACCTCGGTGGCGCTGATGGTCGTCTCCTTTGTGCTGTTCCTGATTCCGTCCTTCCGCAACAACATGAAGCTGTTGCCCATCGCCTGCGTCATGGCCTTCGCCGGCATCTGGATCGAAAAAGGCATGGGCCTCATCGTCCCCGGCTTCATCCCCTCGCCGATCGGCGAGGTGACCGAGTATTACCCGACCTTCGTCGAATGGCTGATGACGATCGGCATCTGGGCTTTCGGCTTTTTCATCCTGACCATTTTGCTCAAGGGCGCCATTGGCATTCTGCAAGGCGAGATCAAATACGGCGGCCAGACCGCCATTGCAAAGTAGGAGGCGACCATGAAAAAGTCCGCATTCCACACGACCCTCATCGCGCTCCTGGCCATCGGCTGCGGCGTGGCACTCACCGCCTGCTCCGACCATTCAGCGCCAGCGACGACGCCTGCGGCGCAGGAACAGGCGCAGCCAGGGCAGACCCAACCGGAGCAGGCGCAGTCCGCACAAGCGCCGCAGGAAGCCAAGGAAGTCGTCTGCTTTGAAAGCCGCAAGGGCGCTTCGGAAATCACTCAAAAAGAGATTGAGCCTGGCCTGCTCAACGTCAAATGCTCGCCGACGACCGGCGCGGCGCTCTGGTACGGCGACCCCTACCAGGACACCATGCCGATGGGCAAAATGCCGCTGCTGGATAACATCCCTGACGACAAAGCCGTCGTTCGGCCGCGCAGCGAGCACCTGAATCTCCTCCCGTTGTGCGGCACCTCCTGCCACAACAACACGCTGCCGCCGGATGCGCGAGTGCCGCCGACACTTCCGAAGAACAACCATCCGGCGCCGATCCCGACCATGGAAGGGATGCTGCCGGAAATCGCCAACTTGCAGCATGGCCGCGGCCGCATCTGGTGTCTTGAGTGCCACCACACGACCCAGCGCAACATGCTGGTCGACCACTTCGGCAACCCGATCAGCTTCGATCAGCCGCAACTCTTGTGCGGCAAATGCCACGGCGACAAGCTGCGCGACTGGCGCGACGGCATCCACGGCAAACGCATCGGCGAATTCGCCAGCGACGGCAAGAAGCGCTGGTTCGTCTGCACCGAATGCCACAACCCGCACAACGTCCAGGATGGCGAGCGCAACCGCGGCTTCATCCAGTTGCAGCCCGAACTCCCGCCGCAACTGCCGCATGGCATGGTGGACGCCAGCCATGAAACGCGGCATCCGATTGCGCATTGATGTCCGACGCGCCGGCTGACCGTCCGGCCCGGGGCGATCCCACGTGGGTCGCCCCGGCGCTGACGCGCGAGGAAAAAACCCGCAGCATCGGCAAAACCCCGGTCTTCTTCGGCCCGCCGCTGGCCATTCTCACCGACGGCCAGAAGAACACCATGGAAATCAGCGGCAAACTGAACCGCACCGCTGAACGTTATCTCGAAATTCTCAAATATCACCACTTGGCGCTGACGGAACCGGAGCGCCAATGTATCGCCCACATCTGCGACATCGGCTTCATGTCGCCGCTGGAAATCCGGGAATTGCCCTTTGAAGTGCGCATGACGAAATTTGCCTGCGCCGGTCTGGATAAAGAGGCGCTGGCACAGAAACTCGACGCGGCCAGTTTCGCCGAACGGGTGAGCATCGTCGAGGCCCTTGGGTTTTAGGTCAGGGAAGGCTGATTGCGGGCCGCTTTCCCGGAACCGCAATTTTCCCTCGCGCATTCCCGCGCAAGCGAGAACCCATAAGCGCCATCTCTCGCTCGAACCGCTTCGCAAATTTACGGCTGCTGATACACCAGCCGCAAGCCCGGCGCGACGCGCAGGCTGTGCGGCAGCAGATAGTCTCCCGCGAAGAAAGGCGCTTCCAGATGTTCAAACCGCGCCCCCAGGTCGACGCCAGCGTGCAGCCAGGCCGCCCAGACCAGGGTTGTGCAGTATTGACCCTGGCGGTCGTTTTCAACGATCTGGAAAGGCGCTCCCAGACGCTGTAAAGCATATTCGACGGCGCTGGCGCGCGAAGCGGCAGTCGCGGGAACGCGGTAAATGGCAACGCCGCGCGCGCGATCGGGCGAAAGGAAGAAATCCAGGTCGTCGCGCACGACCGCATCCGCCCGCCCCGGCATTTCGGCGGGCACCGCATGCACGACTTGCCAATGCCCCGCCGCGCCAACCAGCATGCCGACATGGCTATACGGGTCGCCGCGTTTTTCGTGCTGCCGCGCGCTTGCCGCGCCGCGCACGACTTCGCTTTGCCAACCATCGCCAATGCGGAAAATCAGGTCG
>Ga0209628_10000197_pt1 | contig 35299 bp, 28 predicted proteins | sample TergutCu122P4_FD_187285 | JGI IMG/M metagenome (GOLD analysis project Ga0209628, IMG submission 187285) | Cubitermes ugandensis P4 segment gut microbial communities from Kakamega Forest, Kenya - Cu122 P4 (SPAdes) (version 2) | ecosystem: Host-associated > Arthropoda: Insects > Digestive system...
TTTTTTTGTGGCGGGAACGAGAGTTGAACTCGTGACCTCCGGGTTATGAATCCGACGCTCTAACCATCTGAGCTACCCCGCCTTTTTGAGGGCGCAAAAATATACTATTTTTGCAAATATTTTTTTATGGTGTTGTTTTTTATAAATTATTAAAACTCAAAATAATCTTTCAAATACTCAATTTGTCGCCTATCTCGCTTGGTGGGGCGCCCTACACCATGGTCCCTATATTCAAACGTAGTGCGTAACGATTTTACGCGATTATACTCTTCTTCAGGTGTTAAATCAATATAATAATTAGAAACCAACGCCGCACTAACTCTGCTTTTGGGAGTATCAATTACCTGTATTGTCTTGTCTAATTGACCAATTTTTACGTTGTAAATCTCCTCAGTTTTTACCTCTTTCGAAGGTTTGAGATTGATACCCTTCATTTTCACCTTTCCGGCGTTGCACGCATCGGTGGCTATGGCGCGTGTCTTGAACAGACGTACGTTCCATAGCCATTTGTCAATACGAATTTGCAATGGTTTCATTAATTTTTGTGCACCATCATTTTTATCTTATACTCCAATTCTTTTGCCTCTATCTTAGCTGTTTCAATTTTTTTAGAAAATTCAGCTTTTAATAAATCTGCATTTTTTGAATGGGCAAAGAATCCTAAATTATTTTCCCACAATGCAATATCATCTTTTAATTGTTGCAATTTATTGGTTAAAAATCTACGTTCTTTATCTAAAATTTGGTCTGCATTTGGGTTATTTAAAATGGTATCAATTTTCGATTTGAAATTGCTGCGTTTTACATCTTCCATTGTCATTTTCAAATCCTGAAAACGTTTATTTACAGCCTCTCTGAACTTAGTATAGATTTTATCTTTATCCTTACGCGGCACATGTCCCAATTCCATAAATTCACGTTGGAAGGCTTTCATTGCTTCCATGTTCTCATTTTTATTATCTGTAAATACGTGATTTTCAATTTTTTTAATTAGTTCTTCTTTCTTTTGTAAATTTTCAACTTCAATGGTTTGTGAGTTGGCAAAGTAATTGGCTTTATTTGCAAAAAATTTATCGCAGGCTGCACGGAAACGTTTCCACACTATTTCCGAATTTTTACGCGCAGTAGGACCAATTTGCTTCCATTCATTTTGAAGCGCCACAATCTCTTCTGTGGCTTTTTTCCAGTCATTTCTTAATGCAATGGCTTCTGCTTGAATAGCTAAGGTAAGTTTTTGATTATAATTTTGAATCTGTTCACTCTTGAGATGTTGTAAATACTCTTTTTTTATGGTAAAAAATTTATCCAAAGAGGTTTTAAATCGTTGCCAAATTTCTTCATTCAATTTTGCAGGTGCAGGTCCTAATGTTTTCCAAACTTTCAGTAGTTCTGTTAATTTATCGCCTACTATGTTATTTTCTTTGAGCGTTTTAGGTTCGGAATTTACTAACTCTTCGGCTTGTTCGCAAATCACCACTTTGGCATTATAGTTATTTTGTTGTTCTTCCAATAGCAAATCATAATATTCCCTGCGTCTTTTGTTTAGCTGGTCGGAAGCGTTTTTAAAGCGTTCCCAAATTTCCTCTTTTTTATCTTCAAGTACCGGACCTATTTCACGCCATTCTTCATGGAGGCGTTGTAGTTCTTTAAATGATTTACCTATGGAATCTTGCAACAACAACTCCTCAGCTTGTTCACACAACTTGATTTTTTGCTCTAGATTTTTCCTCAAATCCAGCGTGCGCAACTCTTTATTAATGCGAAGAATATCAAAGAATTTCTCAACATAAAAATGGTAATGTTGCCACAAATTGGAAGACTCATTTTGAGGTACCGGACCTATTTCACGCCATTTCTCTTGAAATTCTTTAAACTTATCGTTTAATATTTTTAAATTGGTTTCATTTTCAACCAATTCTTTTAACCCTTGAATAATTTGTTGTTTGGTTTCCAAATTTTTTTGTTTTACCAACTCTAAATTTTCAAGAAACTTTGTTTTATTATTTTTATATGTTTTTAGTGCCTCATCAAATTTTACTTCCAAATCCAAAGGAGCATATTCAAATTCCTCTTTATTACCGCCTTCTGCAATAAAATTATCTAACGATTCTTTTTTAAATTGTTTAATTTTATTTAAGATAAAGGTTTTAAGAACACTTACTCGCTGTTTGATACTATTAATATCTTCATTAGCAACTATTTCATGTAGATATTCTACCAATTGCTCAAGAGAAGATGCAGCATACTCTCTTTCAATTTCTTCAATAGATTCGGGTTCTTTTTCTGTATCATCACCTTCTTCCTCATCCTCTATCAAGGGTGCTTCTAAAAATAAGGGTTCCATAGAAACGGGGATTTCTGCTACTGTAGTTTCAACAGCAGGTGGTTCTTCTACCGGTGCTGTAGCCTCTTCTATTGCTGTCTCCTCTGTTTTTTGTTCTTCTTCAAGTGTTTTTTTTGCAGGTTTTTTTCTCGGCGTTTTTACTTTCTCTGTTTCTGAGGTTTCGGCAGGAAGGGATTCCTCTACCGTTTCTGTTTTTTTCTTTCTTGCTACTGAGGTTTTAGGTTTGGGCTTTTCTTCTGCCGTTTCTGTTTTTTTCTTTCTTGCTACTGAGGTTTTGGGTTTGGGTTTTTCCTCTACCGTTTCTGTTTTTTTCTTTCTGCTTTCTGCTTTCTGTTTTTTTTCAGCAGGAGCGGGAATTTCTGTTTCCGCATGGGGTTGGGCTTCTTGAGAAGCACCGGCGTTCACCACTTGATTTTGCAATGGCTCATCTTCTGGGTGATTGAGGGTTTTCTTTGCCATAATAAATTTAAGTTTAAGGTTAGGGGCGGGGTTACCCCGCCCGTACAAATTATTTTCTTTTAATTTTTAATTCGTAATTATCTATGCAATAATTCGTGTGCCGCAGCTTGGATTTCCCAACTGACCGGCTTCGGTGATAATGCATTCTTTGCCGCCATATTCAATGAAGAAAATTGCGGCGCGAATTTTAGGAGCCATTGAACCTTCGGTAAAGTGCCCATCAGCTAAGTATTTCTTTGCTTCTGCAACGGTAAGGGAATCCAATGCTTGTTGGTTTTCTTTTCTAAAGTTAATATACACTTTGGAAACGTCGGTTAGAATATAAAACTCGTCGGCTTTCATTTCCAAAGCGGCGAGTGCAGATGCTAAATCTTTGTCAATCACAGCTTCCATTCCTCTGCTGCCGTTTTTGTTGCGAACCACAGGAACACCACCGCCACCACAGGTAATCACCACATATCCTGAAGTTGCCAAACGTTGCACCACATCAATATTGCTAATGTGCTTTGGAACAGGGGATGCAACTACTTTTCGCCAACCGTTTCCTTTCGGGTCTTCAACGTATTTTGCGCCGGTCTCTGCTGTAAATTTGTCGGCTTGTTCTTTTGTGTAATAAGGTCCCACAGGTTTTGTCGGATTTTGAAATGCAGGGTCATTTTCATCAACCACCACTTGGGTTACTAATGTAATCACATGTTTACGAATATTTTCCTTGAAGAAAATGTTGCGAAAAGCTAACTCAATCATGTATCCGATAGAGCCTTGCGTTTCGGCAACACAAATATCCATAGGCATCGCCTCAATGTCGTACAATTTTACACCGGCATCGTGTTGTAACATCACATTGCCCACTTGCGGTCCGTTTCCATGACCAATAACCAAATCGCAATCTTGTTCATACAAACGATGTAGCGATTTGCAGGTATCCATCACATTTTGGAGTTGCTCTTGATAAGTTCCTTTTTGACCGCTTCTAAGAATAGCATTTCCGCCAAAAGCAACCATAACTAATTTTCTTCTTTGGGTGTAAATCATAATATAAGAGGTTAGTGTTTAATGATTAGTAATTAATATGTCTCGTAATTCGTAATTTTTAATTCGTAATTAAAATGGGGGCGAAAGTATTATTTTTTTTGCAAATACTTTTTTTTTGTCACTTTCGTAACATTTTTCTGATTTTTTCTACATCAGATTTATGTTTTTCCGGAATTACCCCTGCTTTTTCTAATGCTTTAAAATCTTCTAAAAGCGTTTGCGTATAGGTTTCATTGCCATTCTTGGCGGTTTGCGATAACTCCTTGTAATTTTTTTATTTTACACGAATAATTTTTGAACCTCCCGTAGTAGAAACTCCGCTTACATTTTCAGTATTTTTGTACTTGAGTGTTGATGCGCCTGTAAGAGAACCTTTTATAGTGTTGTTCACCGTTACTTCTGCAGATGATGCGCCGGACAGACTAAGATCAAGAAAATCTGATTCAATAGCATAAAAATTAAAATGCGAACTTCCGGAAGCTGTAAGAGATATTTCGGCTGCACTGCCTTCTCCGTAAATTTTAGAAGCACCGGAAGCGCTTACAATGAGACGGGTAAGATTCATATCAAGAATATCAATTTTGGAAGCACCCGAAATATCAATATCTGCACGGTTTCCCTTAAATGCGAAATTCTTTAGTTTGGAAGCGCCACTAAGCGATATATTTGTATTCCCTCCTTCGCAAGAAAATCCATCCAATTGGGATGCGCCCGACAAACTAATGTTGCAATCGGAAAAGAATTGCCCATGCGTTTTTATGGTAGCCGCTCCGCTTGCCTTAATTTTTTCAAGTTGAGCAGCATTAATAGTTGCATTGAGTGTTTTATTCCGATGGGAGCCTAAAGAATTTGCCCGAATATATACATATCCGTTTGAACGAATTTCGGTGGTAATTTTGCTATGTGGAACGTTATATTCAATCTCGGCACTGCTATTCATATCATCTTGTGTAATAGTAACCTCCCAAGGTCCTTCTATAATCACTCCCTTAATTTTTTCGGAAATACGGAGTTCTTTTTGAACCAATTCGTTTTTAGAATAATCGTTAACATTACATTCAATGTTCTTGAATTTTCTCTTGATTTCATATTCGAAATCATCATCCCAAAAATGGCGGCAGCATGAACTGGACGGAAGGAGGAAAATCAATACAAGAGCAATGGCTAAGATAATGAAACTGCACACATTTTTCCAAAGCCTTTCAATAGGAAGCAATGTAATTCCCACCCAAATAATGAGTAGAGGCCACAATTTGAAAACATTATACCAGTGAAAGTGGATAATTCCAAAAGATCTTCCCAACCAAAGAAACCCAAAGGCCACAAATAGTAGTCCCCAGAAAACGCCGGAACTGTGTCTCCTGCATTTTTTATTGGAAGAACCTACAAATACACCATCTATTGTTTCTTCCATTACTTCTTCAAAATTACTTTTTTTTGCATTGCCATTGGAAATTATTATAGGGTCTTCCGGCATTACAATCCAGAGAACCAGATAAAGAAGTAGTCCTGTGCCACCTCCGCAGAGAAGTACAAGGAAAATAATTCTAAAAACAAGCGGGTCAACGTTGAAGTACTCGCCAAGTCCGCCACAAACACCGGCAATTTTTCTATTGCTCATGCTACGGGTCAATTTTTTTTGTGTTGTCATAATTTTATTTTTTAAGGTTAATAATTTAAAGTTCAAAATTTCAATACATTGAGCCATTATTTTAAAAAGCTCCCTTAGTAGCAAGATTTCAAAGTTTAAAAACGTTTTACAATTTCGTTTATTTCAATGTTTAACAATTTCATCGTTTTAAAAACCACCGGCAGTTCTTCTTCAAAAAACCGTTCTTTTCTAAATTCGCGAATCTTGTCGGCGGCGCTGGGGGCTACGAAAAAACCAACGCCGCGTTTATTAACAAGAATCTCTTTGGTTTCTAAGAAATCGTACGCGCGAACCACGGTGTTGGGGTTCACTTCTAACACTGCGCCTAATTCGCGCACCGACAGCGCCCGTTCCTCCGATTTCCATTTGTTGAGTAAAATCTGCTCGCATGCCCAATCGGCAATCTGCATATAAATAGGTTGCGTTTCTTTAAAATCCATGTTAAACCTCCGTTTCTCTTAAACGTAAATAAGTGAGAGATAGAAAGAAAACGGTTATGGCAATGGGGATAATGCGATAATCCTTAATGAATCCAAAGTTACGTAATTGTATGGATACATCACTTCCTATTGTTTCAAAATTACCAAATGCAACATATAAAAGAACAATCATGTAGAAAGCCATGCACATAAAAAAACCCAATCCAATGGCTGCTGTTATCCAAAAAGCATTCTTTTTAAAATAAATAGACCCAAACAAAAAAGTAGAAAGTGCAGCAGCAGCATATAAGTAAGTTTGAGGATGTTGTAATAAAAGATAATTAAATATGCCTTTTTGGGATATTGCATTTATATAAGCCGGATGCCCCCCATTAGGATTTATAAGCGGATGGAAAATATAGTAACCAATGTAGGAACCTGCAAGAGATGCTGCGTAAATAATAATACAGAAAGTTAAAATAACCGCTATAGCATTAACAAGTTTTTCGCCCGCTGTTACAGGTAAATTAAAGAAATGAGTGGTACTATTCTTTTTTAATGAAGATTGAAAGGAAAAACCTGCAATTCCAAGTAGAAATACAAAAGGTACTACAGGAGATATTTCAGGACCTGAATATTGGGCAAATCCCCAAGCCAATGCTACAAAGCAAATGATTGAACCAAGGATAACTCTTTTTTTGTGTTCAATAAAATCTGCTCTAAATAAATGTTTTATACGTGTAATATTCATAATGATAAATGTTTAATGATTAGTGATTAATGTTTAATTCTGAATCTTGTTGTTTCTGAATTTCCTTTTTTATTTCATTTGCAATAACAAAGAATCGTATGGTAAATACTGCCAAAACGAGAACAATAGCAGTAATTAAAATTTTGTTGGTGTATTTTTTCATAACGTTTTAATTTTTAGGGTTAAAAATGTGTTGGATTTTCTCTTTATTGAGCATTACAGCGTTGAATAAGAGTTCAATATCTAATTTGGTCTCTTTTTGTTGGGTATTTTCGCGCACCACCACTTTGCCACGCACATTTTCTTCTTCATATAATATATTAGAGTCGTTTTCGGTGTCGTCAATTACTTCAAAGGCTAACTTTTCGGTAATGGTTTCGGCACTTTCGTTTAAAATCACTTTGCCGGAATCAAGAATGATGATGGCGTCAATTAAACTGTGTAAATCACGTACTTGGTGGGTAGAAATAATCACAATTCTATCTTCGGTGGCCACAGAAGCCATCAATTTGCGGAAAATCGTTTTGGAAGGAATATCCAGCGCGTTGGTGGGTTCGTCCATAATTAAGATTTTGGTGTTGCAGGCTAATGAAAAGGCAATCATCACTTTCTTTTTTTGCCCGAACGACATTTTATCAATTCTTTCATCTTGATTGGGAATTTCAAATATGTTCAAATATTCTTGAAATTGTTGATGATTAAAATTGGGGTAAAACGGGGCGTAAGCCTTTACAAACTCCTTAACTTTCAGCGCCGGCGTGTATAATTCTTCCGGAAGGAAAGAGATTTCTTGCAACATTTTAGGTTTGCGCAACGCAGGATTTTCATTTAAAACCAAAGCAGACCCGTTTGAAATAAAACGCAATCCGCTAATCAGTTTGAGGAGGGTGGTTTTGCCGGCGCCATTTTTGCCAAGTAAGCCGTAAATGTGCCCGCGGGACAATTCCAACGTGAGATTTTCGAAAAGCAAACGCTTGTTGGAATACCCGAAATTGATGTTTGTTAATTGAATCATAATTTTATTAGTGATTAATGATGATGTGTTTTTGTGGGTTAGTGTAATAGTGTATTAATACGCCGCAAAGAAACACTTTTTTTTGATATAAAAGTGAAATTTGTGAAAAAAAATATTTTTTATAAACTTTCTTATATTTTTGCAGTCTTTTATCACAAAATTAAATTTATTAACAATAAAAAAATATTTATTATGAAAAAACTTTTTTGTTTCGTAATGTTTTTGAGCACTTTAGCTCTTTTTGCGCAACCTGCCATTCAATTTGAAAACACCACCATTGACTTTGGCAATATTAAAGAAGAAGGCGGGAAAGTTACCGGAAAATTTGAATTTACCAATACCGGAAATAAAGACCTTTTAATAACCAGTGTAAAACCAAGCTGCGGCTGTACAGCTGCCGACTATACCAAAACACCGGTAGCACCCGGACAAAAGGGATTTATTGAAGCTACCTATAATCCTTATAATCGTCCGAATGGTTTTAATAAAAATATTAGAGTTACTACAAACGAACCAAAATTTGAAGAAGATGCCAATGCTGCTCCTTATGTTATTTATATTAAGGGATTTGTAGAAAAAAGAGAACCCACAAAATACGAAACTGCAGGTTACAAAAACGGAAACGGAGATATTAGAATAAAAGATAATAATATAAGACTTGAACTGCTTAGCACTGAATCTAAATCATTTACGTTTCAAGTTATGAATTTTTCCGAATCATCATCTACATTTGAACCTCTTAACTTGCCCAATTATATTACCAAAGATAAAATGGCTACGATAAAAGCCGGAGAAGAAGTAGAAATGACTTTCAAATATGATGCGGCTAAAAAAGGTGAAGTTGGTGTTTATAAAGATATTATTACTATTCAAACCCAAGACCCGGTAGAACCGAAAATTACGCTTTTTATTGATGTGGAGATTAAAGAAGATTTTTCTAAATTAACACCCAAACAATTACAAGATGCGCCAAAAGCCGATTTGGAAACAACAACTTTAGATTTTGGAAAAGTAGCAAAAAATACGAACACAACATTAGAAGTAAAGTTATATAACAATGGAAAAAGCACCTTGAATATTAGGCAACTAAAACCATCAAATTCGGCTTTCACTATTGTTTCCGATAAAAATGAAATCACAAAAGGCAATTTTGCAACTTTAACAGTTACCTTAAATTCAAAAAACAGAAGAGGAATGCAAAATACTACTGTGGATATTATTACTAACGACCCGAACAACCCGCATCTTGTGCTAAATTGTGCAGGAGATATATTACAATAGTTGCCAATCGGCTAATTTCATGTCATCTGCTTCTAATATAGCAAGGTAATTCAAATAGCGTGAGGAAGGTATTTTGCCTTCCTCTACTGCTTTTTTAACCATACAATCAGGCTCGTTGAGATGGCAACAATTATTAAAACGACATTGATTATTGTAAGCGCGAATTTCCGGAAAATAATCTCTGATTTCCTCTTTTGAATATTGAATGAGACCAAATTCTTTAATTCCGGGCGTGTCAATAATATACCCACCGTCGGAAAGCGGAAACATTTGGGCAAAGGTTGTCGTATGTTTCCCTTTACTGTGAAACTGCGATATTTCCCCTACTTTCAGATTTAGCTTGGTATCAATCGCATTAATTATAGCTGATTTTCCCACACCGGAATGTCCGCTGAAAAGAGAAACCTTATCCTTCATCATCTGTTTGATGAAATGCAATCCCTCGTTTTTTTGTACCGAACTTTGAACAACATCATAACCAATTGACTTATAGAGTTGTGTAAGTTCGTCTATCTTATTCAATTCTTTTATTGAATAAATATCCATTTTGTTAAAAACAATACAAACCGGAATGCGAAAGCCTTCGCAAGCCACTAAAAATCTGTCAATAAAGCCTAATGAAGTACGTGGTTCTTTTAAAGTTACTATCAAAAACGCCTGGTCAATATTGGCAGCAATTAAATGATTGATTTTTGATAGTTTTGTTGATTTCCTATCAATATAGTTTATTCGTTTTTCAATAGTTGTAATATAACCTGTGCTATCTTTTTCTAAATCAAATGTTACATGATCACCCACTACGGCGGGATTGGTGTTTTTATTTCCGTCAATTCTAAATTTTCCACGCAACCTGCATGGAATAATTTCACCTGCGTTTGTACGCACATCGTACCAAAGTCCGGTTGATTTTGTGATGATTCCTTTCATTTTTAATGTGATGAGGCTGTTTCAATTTTTTCAGCACGTAAATAACGAATAAAAACTAAAATTATTCACAACTCTTTTTATTTTTGCCGCACAAAAAAAACAATCATGTATATCAATAATGTTTTTTCGCGAAAATTTCACATTTGTGGCTATGATGTAGATCACAATTGTGATATTGCCATTGCTAAATTATTAAGTATGATGCATGAAACGGCGTGGTCGCATGTGAATTATCTGAAAAAGGGATGGCAAGAATTGCAAGATGAGGGTTTGTTTTGGGCATTGGCAAAACTGCATCTAAAAATTCATAAATTACCCAAATGGAACGATAAAATCCGCGTGGATACTTGGGCTAAAGAACGCGAATCTATTATGTTTCTTAGAGATTATGAGGTATTTAGTGAAACAGATGAACTGCTTTGTTGCGCCATTTCCGAATGGATGCTGGTAGATTTTCATCTCAATAAAATTGTACGTTTGGAAAGATTAAATACCCATTTGGATTATCCGAAAGACAGAATGGCATTTGAAGGTCGTGTACCTCGATTACCTCGATTGGATTTTCCGAAAAATCCTGATATTCGCACAGTTGTTCTATCAGATTTGGATATGAATCAACACGTTAATAATGCAAGTTATGTGCGGTGGGTCATTGACCAATTTTCATACGATTTTTATAATCAGCATCGCATTAAAGAAGTCGTTATTAATTACACCAATCAATTAAAATCGGGAGAAAAATATTGTATTGCAATGGAAGAAACAAGCCCTGAAAACTTTAATGCTACGCTTTATAACGAGGAACAAAAGGAAGTTTGTAAGGTTTTATTATTATTTTAACATGATTTCAATTTATAAACTTTCGATAAATTTTACAGGCGATTTTTTATTTAAAGATCTCTCTTTTGTTGTAGGAGACCGCGATAGAATTGGATTAGTAGGAAAAAATGGAGCCGGAAAATCAACTCTGCTTAAAATTATTCATAAAGAGTTAGAGCCGGAATCTGGAACTATGGTAATTACTTCCGGATTTAGAACAGGTTATTTGCCGCAAGAAATGGCTACGAATTTCTTGCGAAACGTGTGGGAAGAAACGGTATCCGCGTTTGTAGAACAGAAACTGTTAGAAAAGCAAATAGCGCACATTACGGAACAACTTTCTGTACGTGAAGATTATGAATCTACCTCATTTCATAAATTGGCACAGCAACTCTCTGATTCTACGGAACGATTTCATATTCTCGGCGGAAGCACTATGGATGCCGATGCAGAAAAGGTGTTACTGGGCTTAGGATTCAAACCTACTGACTTTGAACGCCCGCTAAACGAATTTAGTTCCGGTTGGCAAATGCGTGTGGCACTTGCCAAAATCTTACTCCAAAAACCTGAAATTATCCTCTTGGACGAACCAACGAACCACTTGGATATCGAATCTATTCAATGGTTGGAAGAGTATTTGGCAAATTATGAAGGCGCACTCATTATGGTGTCACACGACCGTGCTTTTTTAGATAGAGTAACGAACCGAACCATCGAAATCACTTTGGGAAGTATTCAGGATTATAAATGCAGCTACTCCGAATATGTAGAGCAAAGATTAGAACGTATTGAAACTCAACAAGCTGCATTTGAAAATCAACAGAAAGATATTATACAAATTGAACGTTTCATTGAGCGTTTTCGTTACAAAGCATCTAAAGCAAGACAAGTGCAAAGTAGAATTAAATTGTTGGAAAAAATGGATAAAGTGATGGTAGATGAAGTTGACAATAGTGCTATCTCTTTTAAATTCCCGCAGGCACCGCACTCGGGAAAAGTTACAATAGAAGCCAAGCAATTGGAATTAGGCTATGGTTCGTTTAATGTATTGAAAGATATTGATATGCACATGGAACGTGGCGAACGAGTGGCTTTTGTGGGAAGAAATGGTGAGGGAAAATCAACATTTGTAAAAAGCATTGTGGGCGAACTTGCTCCGAAAAACGGAACCATTCAATTAGGACATCAAGTCGTTATCGGCTATTATGCGCAAAATCAAGCATTGTTACTGAATCCTAATAAAACCGTTTTTGAAACCATTGATGAGGTTGCAGTAGGAGATATTCGCCCAAAAATTAGAACTATTTTGGGAAGATTTTTATTTTCAACAGAAGATACTGAAAAAAAAGTATCGGTGCTTTCCGGAGGCGAAAAATCAAGATTAGCATTAGCAAAATTACTGTTGTCGCCGTTTAATCTGCTCATTTTAGACGAGCCGACAAACCATCTGGATATGGCATCGAAAGATGTGTTGAAAAACGCACTGCTTCACTATACCGGAAGTTTGGTGATAGTTTCGCACGACCGCGATTTTTTGTCAGGTTTATGTAATAAAATTTTTGAGTTTAAAGACAAAAAAATAAGAACATACATAGGTGATGTCTTCGATTTTTTAGAAAAGAAAAAATTAGATTCTCTAAACGAATTACAAAGAAAAACAATTGCCGGAACAAATGATGATAAACCAATTTCTATTAACAAAGAAAACTATTTACTAAAAAAAGAGCAGGAAGCGCAACAACGAAAAATTCAGAACCAACTAAGAAAATTAGAAAGAGAAATTGAAAATGAGCAGAAAGAACTGCATCTTATTGAAGTAAAATTAACACAACCTGAATTCTATACTAAAGAAATTGAAAACGGCTCACTGTATGAACAATATGAAAGATTGAAGCATAGAATTGTGGAAAAAGAGGAAAGATGGTTAGAATTGCAAGAATCTTAAATTATTATTAAATAAAATCTGCGTTTATTCGTTTAATCTGCGTCATCTGTGTATTATGCTCAAATATTTAATTGAAAAAGAGTTTAAGATAATAAAAAGAAACAGCGTACTTCCGATTATTATTTTCATTATGCCGGTTGTATTTCTTTTACTTTTACCGTTTGCCGCTGATTTTGAAATTAAAAATATACGGTTGGCAATAGTAGATAACGACCATTCGACCTACTCCATGCGTTTTATAGAAAAAATTGGCTCATCAGGGTATTATAAAGTTGTAGCAAACGAAAATAGTTACAATGCTGCCATGACAAATCAGATTGAAAGCGGAAAGGCTGACGTTATTTTAGAGATTTCACAACACTTTGAACGTGACTTAGTAAAGCAAAAAACAACAAAAATACTTATTTCTGCTAATGCAGTAGATGGAATGAAAGGAATGATGGGTACTGCCTATCTTGCCTCCATTGCTATGGATTTTTCAAAGAATATTTCTATGGAGTTAATCGCTTTTAATGAAAGTGCACCACAGCAAACCATTCAAATGAATCACCGTTCATTTTTTAATCCCTTGATGAATTATAAAGCATTTATGGTTCCTGCTATTATGATGATGATGCTCGTTTTAATGTGCGGCGCCATGCCAGCAGTGAGTATAGTTATGGAAAAAGAAAACGGAAGTATAGAACAAATGAATGTTACACCTATCAAAAAATTCTATTTCATATTGGCAAAAATTATTCCTTTTTGGATTATCGGGTTTATTGTCTTAACCATTGGATTGGTTATTGCCTTTCTCATTTATGGGCTAATACCCGAAGGAAGTATATTTACTATTTATTTAGCAGCTGCCGTATTTATTCTTACTATGACAGGCATTGGTTTAGTTGTTTCCAACAAATCGGATACCATGCAACAAGCCATGATGATGGCCATGTTTTTTCTCATTATTTTTATATTAATGAGCGGCTTGCTTACACCAATCGCTTCTATGCCACGCTGGGCACAGTATATTACTTATGCAAATCCGTTACGATATTATGCGGAAATTATGCGTTTTGTATATTTAAAAGGATGTACAATATCCGACATACTACCACAGTTAGCCTCATTAATTGTATTTTCCATTGCTACAAATTTGTGGGCGATGGTAAGTTATAAAAAACAAAATTAATATATGATTACCTACATAAAAGGAACCTTAATCGAAAAAAATCCTGCTTACGTGGTGCTCGAAACTGCGGGCGGTGTGGCTTATGAGATTCACATTTCATTAGCCACTTTTTCACTACTGAAAGAAACAGAAAATGTAAAATTACTAACGCATTATGTCATTAAAGAAGACGCACATCAATTGTTTGGTTTTTTTAATGAAGAGGAACGAAGTTTATTTCGTCTGCTTATTTCCGTAAATGGAATTGGCGTAAATACGGCGCGTTTAATTTTATCTTCGTTGAGTACGGATGAACTCATCAATGCTATTGCTACGGAAAATATTAGAGCTATTCAAAGTGTAAAAGGTATTGGGTTGAAAACAGCACAACGGATTATTATTGACTTAAAAGATAAAATTAGTAAGAACGCACCACAAAATATTGAAAAAATCACAATTTCTTATAATAATAATAGGGTAGAAGCGTTATCTGCATTACTTTCGTTGGGTTTCGCAAAAAATTCGGCAGATAGTGCGTTGGAAAAAATTATACGTGTAGAAGGCACACACTTATCCATAGAAGAATTGATAAAGAAGGCATTGAAAGTATTATAAAAACAAATTACACTAACCTACCCTATCGTGATTTTCTGGAAACAAGCAAAATTTTATTTAATACCTGCGCTTATTGTATTCGCACTATATTCGGCAGTTTGGGCTATTCCTGCACCGGAAAGTTCCTATTATAATAGTGACATTTCGTCATTAAATTCTTTTGATAATGATTTTTTTGAAACGGCTGAACTATTTGAAACAGCAATTGCTCCTCCTGATACCGGATTGCATTCCCCCGTGCCAAATCCCGCAAATAATCCTTTGAATCAGGAATTTTATTCTCCGTTTCATTTGAATACCCCCCCCTCTCTTACCCGTGAAATTGAATATGACCCCACTACAAATTCTTATAACTTTCAAAATAAAATAGGCAAAACCCCATACGGACCGAGTGCTTCTATGAATATTAAAGAATATATCAGTTATGATTTACAAGAAGAAGTAAAAAACTATTGGCGTGAAAGAGGTGCCCGACGTGTTTCAGGACCTAATCGAAGAGGTGGTGGCGGACTTATTCCTCAGCTTCGCGTGGGTGGAGATGTTTTTGAAACTATCTTCGGAAGCAATATCATTGATATTAGACCATCCGGAAGTGTAGAACTTCCGTTTGGAATTGTGCATAATGCCAATAAAAATCCAAATATTACGGAGAGCATGCGTAAAAAAACAGATTTTAAATTCGATGCCAAAATTCAATTGAGTTTAATGGCTAAAATTGGAGATAAAATCAACTTTAATTTAAACTATAACACTGAATCCAACTTCGACTTTGACAATAAAATAAAACTCAAATATGAGGGAAAAGAAGATGATATTATTCAATTGCTTGAGTTTGGAGATGTTACACTTCCGTTAAAGAGTTCCCTCATTACAGGTAGTCAAACATTATTCGGTTTAAAAACAGGATTAAAATTTGGAAAACTTAATGTTACTGCTGTACTTTCGGAAACCTCTTCACAAAAACAAACCATTAATGTTACAAACGGTGCGCAAACACAAGAGTTTTATTTTCGTGCAGATGAATACGAAGATAATAGGCACTTTTTTATAGGTCAATATTTTAGAGACAACTATAATAATGCACTATCTTCTTTACCACTAATAACTTCTGATATTGTAATTACAAAAATTGAAGTTTGGCGAACCAACATTGGCGCAGCAGTAACAGAAAATCGTAATATTGTAGCGTTTACGGATTTGGGAGAAGTAAACCCAACAAATAATCTGTTCCTTCCCGGACAAGGAAAGTATTCTGATAATTCAAGTAATCTACTGTATGAAAAAGTTGACAGTTCGAAAATAAGAAATATTAGCACAGTTACACAATATTTGAGAGGGCTTGGTTTAGATGCCGGTGTGGATTATGAAAAAGTGGAAAATGCACGATTGCTTTCCACAAACGAATATACTTATAACTCGAAATTAGGGTTTATCTCCTTAAATTCAGCATTGACTTCCGACCAAGTGCTGGCAGTAGCTTTTCAATATCAAGTAATTGGTGATGACAAAATCTATCAAGTGGGCGAGTTTTCCAATGAAGTATTTGCTCCGAATTCTATTCATGTAAAGTTGTTAAAAAGCACAAATTTAAATACAAAAGGTCCGCTATGGAAGTTGATGATGAAAAACGTGTATAGCATGAACGCATATCAAGTTTCGCCGGAAAAATTCAGATTAAACATACTTTTTACGGGCGATGAAGAAGGCGTTCCGAACGGCTTTTTTACCCAATCTTCTAAAAAAGGAATTCCGCTCATTCGTTTGATGGGTTTGGATAGATTAAACCAACAGTTAGACCCATATCCTGATGGTATTTTCGACTTTATTGACGGCGCTGATGTGAACGGAGGTACTATCGTTTCCCGCTCAGGAAAAATATATTTTCCAACCATTGAACCATTTGGAAAGGATTTGAGGGCTGCTATTTTGGAAAAATCACCCAATCTTGCTGACGATGAGAATTGGGCAAACAGATATGCCTTCGATTCGCTTTATACAATGACCAAAACCATCGCGCAACAGTTTACAAGCAAAAATAAATATTATTTGGAAGGGCAATACCGTTCGGCATACGGTGCAGAGTATAGATTAAATGCCTGGAATATTCCTCAAGGTTCGGTAGTGGTAAATGCAGGAGGAATGAAATTAACTGAGAATGTAGATTTCACGGTAAACTACAGCATGGGAACTGTAACTATTATTAATGAAGGTATTTTAAGATCAGGAACACCTATTTCGATTTCTATAGAAAATAATTCTATGTTCGGAACGAATAAAAAACGATTCTTCGGTGCTAACCTGGAATATAATTTTAGTGAAAATTTTGTGATAGGCGCTACTATTTTAAACATGGGTGAACGTCCTTATACACAAAAAGTAAATTACGGAAACGAACCAATCAATAATATGATTTGGGGTATGAATTTTGCCTATAAAACCAAACTTCCCTGGGTTACCAAATTAGTTGACCTTCTTCCCTTTCACAGTACAACTACAGAATCAACATTCCAGTTAGAAGGTGAATTTGCACATTTTGTTCCCGGACATAACAGAGTGGTTGGAAAAAAAGGAACTACCTATATTGATGATTTTGAAGGCGCTCGCTCAACGGTTGATTTACGTCAGTTTGGATATTGGAATTTGGCTTCCACCCCACAAGGTCAACCCAATAAGTTTCGAGAAGCAATGGTAGATACTACAGCACTGCCTAGAATTCAATTGGCTTATGGATATAATCGAGCTCGGTTATCATGGTATATCATTGACCAAGTATTTTATAATAATACTGTAAATACTCCTAGTAATATTGACCGCGAAGAACAATCCAAACCATACTCACGTGCAGTTCATGAGCCGGAATTATTTCCTAAAAGGCAGTATTCAAATAAGGCGGTTCCTACTTACATACCTGTATTTAATTTGGCATTCTATCCTGAAGAAAAAGGACCATTTAATTACGATGTAGATGGTAGTGAGGGTTATTCAAAAGGCATTAATGAAGATGGAACTTTAAAAGAACCGGCTTCACGTTGGGGTGGAATAATGCGTAAATTCGATAATACAGACTTTGAAGCCAACAACTACGAATATATTGAATTTTGGATGATGGACCCTTTTATTGATAAACCTGAACATAAAGGCGGAAAACTCTATTTCAACTTAGGAGATATTTCAGAAGATATTTTGAAAGACGGTAAGAAAATGTTTGAAGATGGACTTCCCGCTAATGGCTCGGATACAAATTGCATGTTTACTCCTTGGGGGCGTGTGCCTACCATTCAACAAATTGTAAATGCATTTGAAAATAACGAAAATAGACGCAATCAAGACGTCGGCTATGATGGTTTACCCACAGAGAGAGAGCGTATATTTTTCGAAGAATCTTACTTATCATTAATGAAAAACTCTTTTGGAACCGGTTCATTAGCTTATCAAAATGCCTGGCTTGACCCCTCGGGAGATGACTATAGATTTCATAGAGGTCAATATTGGGATAACCGCAACGCCGGTATAACTGAACGATACAAGTATTATAATAACTCCGAAGGGAACTCAATTGAGAATTTTTGGGATGACCCTACACTTAGAAATGCGTTAACTATCGCCACCAGTATTCCAAATAGTGAAGATATTAATAACGATAATACATTGAGCGAAGATGAAAAGTATTATCAATGGAGTGTGAATATCCGCCCCAATAGGATGATAGTGGGGCAAAATTACCTTAATGATGCCATAGATGCTATTCCACAAAGATTGCCAAATGGGACAAATCCTACAACACGTTGGTATCAATTTCGTATTCCAATTAAAAATCCCGAAGAAGCAATTGGTGCTATTAGTGGTTTTAATTCAATCAGATTTTTGCGCGTTTATATGCACGATTTTGAAGAACCTATTATTTTGCGTTTTGCTACATTTGAGTTGGTTCGTAATACATGGAGAGCTTATACGCAAGACCTTTTGGAACCGGGAGACTATTTACCCGGTAATACCGGTGAGGATACAGAATTTTTAGTAGGAACTGTAAATTTAGAAGAAAATGGAACAAGAACTCCTATCAACTATAAAATTCCACCCGGAATTGAACGTGAAGTTATTACCAGCGGAATGCAATCTTACCAACAAAATGAGCAATCAATAAGCATGAAAGTGAAAAACTTGCAAGATGGAGATGCTCGTGCTATTTATAAGAGTACAAATTATGATATGAGACAATTTAAAAAATTGGAAATGTTTGTGCACTTAGAAAAAATGTTCGAAGATGAAATACTTGAAAATGGAGATATTACAGTATTCATTCGATTGGGTTCCGACTTTACGCAAAACTACTATGAATATGAAATCCCGGCTGTAAAGTCCGATTGGTTTAAAAATGACACAGTATCTATTTGGCCCCGTGAAAATAGAATATCCATTGTATTGGATTCGCTCGTTAGTATTAAACAACGTAGAAATATTGCTGTTAGAAGCGGAGAGCATGTCAATATTACATTACCTTATTCCAATATAGAAAATTGGAAGAGAAATGAACCTAGAATTTCTGTGGCGGGGATGCCAAACTTGGGAAGTGTTACCACCATTATGATTGGAGTACGAAATCCTAAAAAAAATTCTATGAACGATGGCGATGATATGCTCCCTAAATCGGTAGAAGTTTGGGTAAATGAACTTCGGTTGACCGGTTTTGACGACCGGTCAGGTGCGGCAGCATTAGGAAGAATGCGACTCAATTTAGCCGATATTGGCGATGTTGCCCTTGCAGGAACAATTACAACTCCGGGATTTGGCTCTTTAGAACAATCGGTTACGCAAAGACAATTGGCAACTACTTATTCTATTGACTTTGCAACCAATATTGACGGAGGAAAAGTGCTGTTCCCACAAAATTGGAATATAAAAATTCCGGTTCACTACGATTTTTCTATGCAAGGCGAGGTACCGGAATACAACCCATTGAATCCGGATGTGAAGCTAAAAGATGATTTAAATACTTATAAAAAAGCAGAAAAAGATTCCATAAGAAAGATTACTAACTATACTGTAAAACGTAACAACATAAACCTTACCAATGTGCGCAAAGAACGTAATCTTAATAAACCGTTGAAGATGCGTCCTTGGGATATTGAAAACTTGGATTTTTCGTATGCTTATTCGCAAGTAAACAAATATGATGCGGATATGGAATTTGATAATCAAAAACGACACGAAGGTGAAATTGGTTATACGTTTAGTCATAATCCAAAAAATTATAAAGTAGGACAGAAAAAAGGATTGAAATCGCCTTGGGCACAAATTATTAGAGACTTGAATATTACCCCTGTACCGAAAAGTTTTACTTTTAGAACTTCTATTCTCAGAGATTTTAACGAATTTCGTTACCGCCCGAAAAGTCAGGGAAACATTATTATGGATACCAGCTTCGTGAAATCTTTTAATTGGATGAGAAATTATTCATTGCAATGGGATATTACGACTTCTTTGAAGTTCACTTACACCGCAAATGCCACTGCACGTTTGGAAGAACCTCAAGGTTTGATTGACACGAAAGAGAAAAAAGCAGAAGTATGGCGCTCTTTCGGACAAGGCGGTCTAATAAATTTTTATGAGCAACGTTTTGATGTAACTTATCAAATTCCCATTAATAAAATACCGCTATTTAATTGGCTCACAGCAAATTTTAGATATTCAGGAAATTATAAATTTATAGGCGCACCGATTTCATTAGTGGAACGAATAGGGAATACTATCGAAAACTCAAACCAAATTCAGCTAAACGGACAAGTAAATATGGTTACGCTATATAATAATATTCCATATTTAAAGAAGATTAACTCACCTACGCCTCAGCAACCCAAAAAAAATACAACCACTACTAAACCTGCCGATGTGCCTGTGAAAAGTAAGAAAAAATCGAATAAAGACAGTTTGGAAACAAAAAATTATGGTAAAATTATTGGTGATGGAACTTTACGATTCTTAATGATGCTGCGTAATGTAAATCTTAGTTTTTCGCAAGGAGCGGGAACACTGCTACCGGGCTACATGTATGCCCCCAATTTGTTCGGAATAAACTTCAAAACCAATTCTCCCGGATTTTTATTTGTTTTCGGCGGACAGACCGATATACAGAAAATGGCAAATAACAGGAACTGGATTTCTAAGGATCCGATTTTAAATACCGCTTTCCAACGGAAATTTAATCAAACTATTAATTTCAGGGCTCAAGTTGAACCGTTTAAAGATTTTCGTATTGACGTACTGGCAAATCGTACTCATACAAACAACTTTTCAGAGTATTTCAGAGCGGATGAGGAAGGAAATATAGGGCATTTTTCTCCTATGACAACCGGTAATTTTAACCTCACTTTTGTAGGATTAAAAACTTTCTTTAAAAATAGTGACAAAGTATTTAATGAATTTAAAGACATTCGTAAGGATGTTGCGAAACGCATAGCAGATAATAATCCACTATCCACAAAAAGTGATGAAACAAGTTTTCCATCGGGATACAATGGGCTTTCCCAAGAAGTGTTAATGTATTCTTTTATCTCTGTCTATATGGGAAAAGATGCCCAAAATATGAAAATTAATACACCATTTTTAACAATACCTTTGCCCAATTGGCAATTACGTTATAATGGGTTAACTAAAATTAAAGCTGTTGCTAAAGTATTCCAAAACTTTTCTATTAACCACAACTATACTTGTACTTATAATATAGGAAATTATAGGTCAAATGTTTTATTTCGGGGAGATGACCCAAACGACCCGAGAGAAGGAAACCCTACTGAACTCGACCCCTTAGGAAATTTTATTCCAAAAAATGAAATTACTCAAATTTCTATGGCTGAAAACTTTAATCCGCTCATTGGCTTTGATATGACTTTAACCAATAGCTTAATGCTCAAAGTGGAATACAAAAAAGGGAGAAATCTATCTTTGAGTTTTGCCAATAACCAAATTACGGAAATGGCATCAAATGAGATTCATATTTCAGCCGGATACCGTTTTAAAGATTTAAAAATAGGTTTTAACTTTGGCGGATTAAAACGCCAAATTGTAAGCGATTTGAATATTACATTAGGATTTGCTATGCGTGACAATAAAACCACTCTGAGAAAAATTGCTGAAAATGTAAGTCAAATTTCATCTGGTATGCTTAATTTTTCTATCAATGCTACTGCAGATTACCAAATTAGCAGTATGATAGGACTCAGATTTTACTACAATCATCTTATCAACAAGCCCTATATTTCCACACAATATCAAAATGCAAATATTGAAGCTGGAATAAGTGTACGACTGATGTTAACGCAATAACCGAAATTTTTGCGTCTCCAACACATTTTTAACATTTTTTTCAACGAATCACTTCAAAAAAATCATATTTTTGCCGCCTACTCTTGCCCAGGTGGTGGAATTGGTAGACACGCTACTTTGAGGGGGTAGTGAGAGGACTCTCGTGCAAGTTCGACTCTTGTCCTGGGCACTTTACGAAAAACAAATGCTGTAATTTACAGCACATTACGGGATTGGGGATTCCGAAAATCCCCTGAAAATCCCCACTTATTCAAAATTAGTTTGTAAGAACGTCCTATTTTATCGGGACGTTACAACTTGTAATCCATTTAAAATCATTATAATATGGCAACGACCTATTTAACCCTATCTGCAAAAGCAGACATTAGAAACCTTAAAGAAATTAGAGTAAGGTTTAAACACGGTAGCATTGACCAACAAGCAAAAACTAACATCTTTGTACTACCTAAATATTGGAATAGTGAAGAACAAAAAATCACTATTCCAAATTTTAGATTGATGAACAATGAACAAAGAGAACTTAAAACAGCACTTGACTAGTATTAGATTTATTTGAATACGTTTTTAATTAAGTATGTTTTGTTATCCCTAATTAAATAAAAAATGTGAAGAAATAGACGTTTTATCCATCACACTTTTAATCACTTCTGCTAATAGATGTGCTACGGTAACGATCTCTACCTTGTCTGATTTTTTTCTAAGAGGAATGGTATCTGTTAAAATAAGTTTGTCAATTATTGAATTTTCAATATTTTCTAATCCGTTTTCGGAGAGGAGCCCATGGGTACACATTGCCATCACCGATTTAGCTCCGTTTTCTTTCAATTTATTAGCAGCTTTAATCAGGGTTCCACCTGTATCAATGATGTCATCAACAATGATACAGTTTTTATCTTTCACCTCTCCAATAATTTGCAAACTTGAAACTTCATTTTGTTTTTCACGGTGTTTAAAACCTATTGCCAAATCACAATTCAATGCTTTTGCATACGTGGAAGCTCTTTTTGTTCCCCCCGTGTCCGGAGAAACCATACATAAGTTATCTAAATTTAAACTCTGTATATAAGGATAAAAAACATTGGAAGAATACATGTGGTCAACCGGGACTTCAAAAAAACCTTGAATTTGGTCTGCATGTAAATCCATGGTAATCACTCTATCTACTCCTGCCGCAATCAATAAATTTGCCATTAACTTAGCGCCTATTGAAGTACGAGGTCTATCTTTCCTGTCTTGACGTGCATATCCGAAATAGGGTAATACGGCAATGATTTTATAAGCGGAAGCGCGTTTAGCAGCATCTATCATAATTAACAACTCCATCCAATTTTCTGCGGGAGCAAAGGTAGGCTGAATAATGAAAACATACTTTCCCCGAATCGTTTCGTTGTAGTAAACTTGAATTTCGCCATCTTTAAATTGAGCAATTTCTACTTCTAATAAGCGCATTCCTAAATCATCGGCAATTTTTTTTACCAACTCCGGATTCGCCCGTCCGGTAACAATTGCAGCTGTTTTTTCATCCATAAGATATTTATTACTAAGTAATTTATACTTTTTTTATATACGCTACAAAAATAAAAAAGAAAACTTGCAAAAAGATAAATCTGCGAAAAAAATATTATTTTGCAGAAAGTTTTATTATGCTAAAGTTTATCAATAGAAAAATTGCCTTTCAATGGGTGTTATTTTTAGGATTACTTACGTTTGCCATATATACTATTATTACAAAAACGCAAATTACAAGCCAACAAGGAAGCGCTTTTCTATTCAATATTTTTACTAACTTTTTTTCACGGCATCAATTATTTGGAAAAGTAATCATCATAATTATTTTACTGTCTCAAATTATTTTAATACAATTCTATTTTATAAAAAATGAATACACAACGAGAAATTCTTTTTTGCCTGCTTGTTTTTATCTTTCTATATTATTGATAACAAAATCGTTAGTTGTTATTTCACCCTTCTTTTTTACTTTACTGTTCTTCATAGCCATCATCTCTACAAACTATATGGGAAATGCGGTTACACTAAAAAATAATGCTCTTTGGGTAGGTATGTTAATTGCAATTGCCACGTGTTTTGATTTAAGTAGCGTTGTCTTGCTCGTCTTAGCAATCATTACACTCATTATAAATCATTTTTCTAAAATTAAAGAGATTTGTATTTTAATGTTTGGATTTTTGCTGGTTTATTTCTATTTTTTTTCATTCTATTTTTTTATTAACAATCATAATGAGTGGATATTAACATTTCAGCAAATTAAAATTCTGGGAATTTTGGATGGAGAAACACTAACACGTAGTTCTACACAAGTTGCTTTGATAACTTTAACTCTAATATACTTTTACTTCATCATAAGAACCAAAATAATAAACGATTCAAAAGTAGTTGTTCAGCGTAAAAAAATTATTACCTTGAATGCCAGAGCTATGTTGATGATTGTTTGTTTATTTATTTCAAATTCAACATATCCCAATGTTTTAGGGTATCTATTTATTCATATTTCTATTTATTTGGCACTTTTAGCGCAAGAAAAGAGCCCGTTATATATCAATGAACTGATTACAATTGCAACATTATTAGTATTATGGCTTTAAAATCTCAATTTTCCGAATATGCTTTGGTGGAAGCCGGTTGCGATGAAGCCGGCAGAGGTTGTTTGGCTGGTCCGCTTTTTGCCGCTGCTGTAATTTTTCCGTACAATTATACTAATGACCAACTTAACGATTCAAAACAAATGAGTAGAGTGCAAAGAGAGACGCTTCGGAAAATTATTATGAAAGATGCTGTTTCTTATTCGGTGGTTTCTATTTCTGAAACAGTAATTGACGAAATCAATATTTTAAATGCTTCTTTTAGAGGAATGAATTTGGCGGTAAAATCATTACATGTGCAACCGGAACTTCTGTTAATTGACGGAAACCGTTTTAGAAATGAAACGGAAATTGCTTATCATTGTATCGTAAAAGGTGATGCCAACTATTTGTCTATTGCTGCTGCCTCTATTCTTGCCAAAACTTTTCGTGATGATTATATGGAAAAATTAGATACCGAATTTCCATTATACGGATGGAAACAAAATAAAGGATATCCTACCAAAGAACATCAAGAAGCATTGCTAAAATTTGGAAGAACTCCATATCATCGAAAAACGTTTCAGGTGAAAGGACAATTAAAAATAGAGTTTTAAATTTATAAATTTTGAATTACGTATTAACCTTAAATATTTATAATAAACGATTTAATGAATAGATTACAAACAATTATTAATGGGGTAATTTTTAAAAACCCAATCATTGCGGCATCAGGCACATTTGGGTTTGGTAGAGAATATAACGAATTGTACGATGTTAACATTCTCGGCGGAATAAGTACTAAAGGACTTACAATAAACCCAAAAGAAGGTAATTCCGGAATTCGGGTATGGGAAACTGCAAGTGGCATGATGAATAGCGTGGGATTGCAAAACCCTGGCGTGAAAAAATTCATTAGCGACGAGTTGCCCTGGATGAAAAAACTAGGAACTGTTGTATTGGCAAACCTCGGTGGTGCTACAATAGATGATTATGTGGAAGGAATTTTATTGCTTAACAATTCTGATGTGGATTTTATTGAATTGAATATCTCTTGTCCCAATGTAAAAACAGGTGGCATGGCTTTAGGTATTAAAAACGAAATTGCCTATGAAGCGGTGGCTGCCTGTAAAATCGTATGTAAGAAACCATTAATAGTAAAACTTTCCCCAAACGCCGAAAATATTATCGAAATGGCGCAAGCCTGTGAAAAAGCGGGTGCCGACTCATTGTCCTTAGTGAACACATTTAAAGGATTAGCCATTGACATTAAAAAACGCAAACCGGTATTTGAAAATATCTATGCCGGCGTTTCCGGACCTGCCATCAAACCGATTGCATTGCGCATGGTGCATGAAGTTTGCAAAAATGTGAACATTCCGGTTGTGGGCATAGGAGGCATTTATACTGTTGAAGATATTGTAGAATTTATTATGGCGGGAGCATCAGCAGTGCAAATAGGCACCGTAAACTTTTCTCATCCGCTTGCCGGAAAAGAACTGGTAGAAGGATTAGCCCATTACTTTGAAAAAAAAGGTATTTTCTCTGTTGATGAGATTAAAGGAATTATTTAAGATAATAACTTGTACTTGTTTAGAAAATCAATACAAAAAATTATTGTACGGATAAATTTGAATGTGCAATCTTTTAACCTCGTCATAAATAAGTGTGCGCAGTGTTTCATAGTTCTCTTTCGTTTTGGCAGAGATAAAAATTGACTTTTGATTCATTTTTGCCATCCAAGTTTCTTTTAATTCATTTATGGAAATATTATATTTTTCTTTGGGTGTTAAATCGTCAGATGCTTTTTCTACCCATGAATAATTGTCTATTTTATTGAATAAATAGAGCATGGGTTTATCTCCGGCATTTATTTCCTGTAAAGTTTGATTTACTACCTGAATCTGTTCCTCAAAGTCGGGATGGCTAATGTCCACTACGTGCAACAAGAGGTCGGTTTCGCGAATTTCATCCAAAGTTGACTTAAACGATTCTACTAATCCGTGTGGCAGTTTGCGAATGAACCCCACCGTATCGGATAATAAAAACGGAAGATTATCAAATACAACTTTTCTGACGGTAGTGTCCAAAGTAGCAAACAGTTTATTTTCGGCAAATACCTCCGATTTGCTGATGAGATTCATCAAAGTAGATTTTCCTACATTAGTATATCCTACTAAAGCTACTCGTATAAATTTTTCTCTATGGCTACGTTGCGTAAATTTCTGTTTGTCAATTTCTTTTAATTTATCTTTTAGTAAAGCGATTCTGTCGCGAATGATACGACGGTCAGTTTCAATCTCTTTTTCTCCGGGACCACGCATCCCGATGCCGCCACGCTGTTTCTCCAAGTGTGTCCACATACGGGTAAGGCGTGGCAACAAATATTGGTATTGCGCTAACTCCACTTGCACTTTGGCATGTGCTGTTTGTGCGCGTTTGGAAAAAATATCCAAAATGAGGCGCGTTCTATCAATCACACGGCACTTCAATACCGCTTCAATATTGCGCGTTTGCGATGGCGACAATTCATCATCGAAAATAGCAATTTGAATTTTGTTTTCATCAATATAATGAGCCACCTCTTCCAACTTTCCGGAGCCAAGATAAGTGCGCGGGTCAGGATAAGGAAGATTTTGAATAAATTTACGAACGGCGATACCACCGGCCGTATCCGTTAAAAAAGCCAATTCATCTAAGTATTCATTTACTTTTTCAAAAGGAATGGCTGGCGTGGAGACCGCAATTAATACGGCAGTTTCGTTGTGAAGGTTTGGAGTAATTTCTTGCATGAGTACATTTTGAATTTGAGCGCGCAAAATTATATTATCTTTAATTGTCGTATTATTCTAAAAACATATATTTTTGCTACCCTATTTTTGTAGTAAATGAAAAGATATTTTACAATTCTATTTTCCTTGTTGCCCTTCTTAGTTTTTTCGCAAACTATTGTTACTTTGGCAGAATGTCAGAAATGGGCAATTTGCCAATCTTCCGCCAATGTGCAAAAAGATTTAAATGCACAATTGCTTAAAGTAAAGTTAGATGACGCTGCCTCACACATGTTTCCCTCTTTGGAAATTAATGGGCACATCAGCTATCAATCGCAAGTACCTCAATTGCCTTTGTTGCTGGGCATGGATAAACTTTCAAAAGACCATTATGGCGTCTATTTAGATTTTCAGCAAGTAATTTACGCAGGCAACAAATTGCAACATGGTCGCAGATATGAAAAACTGATGAATAAATCGGAGATTGACAAATTAGACCTTTCAATTAATGAATTGAAAGAAAAAATTATCTCTATTTATCTGAATTTATTGATTTTAGACAAACAAATCTCATTGCTTTCAAGTGTTGAAAATACAATAAACGAGCAATTGATACAACTTGATAAACTTTTGGCAAGTGGTGTCGTATATGGAAACACCGTAGCACAATTAGAATTGGAAGCACTTAAAATTAAGCAGCAAAAAGGTGAATTGGCGTCCACGAAAGAATCGTTAATCACTTCTTTATCTATCATTACCGGAAAAGATTTACGCGGTGCTACATTTGCGGTGCCCGATGCTCCAAATATTCAAAAAAACAGTTCTTCGTCTCGATTGGAATTCGCGATATTCGACTATAGCAAAAAAGGATTGGATTACCAACGAAAGTTTTATTTATCCAATAGCTTGCCTAATTTTACTTTTTTTGCTTCCGGCGGATATGGAAGACCTTCATTGAATTTTTTTTCAAATAAATTTGAATGGAGCTATATTTTGGGTATAAAATTCAATATCCCTGTCATTGCATGGGCAAAAACTATTGGGGTAGGCAATATCATCAATCTGCAAAAAAAGATTTTAGAAAGTCAGGAGCGTGATTTTGAAAAATCGAACCAAATTGCGATTGAAGATAAATGGAATGAAATTCAAAAAATTGAAAATTTAATTGTATTGGATAAACAAATTACTGAAAAATATAAAAGCATTACTGAAACATCTAAAATACAATTACTTTACGGAACGATTACTGCATACGATTTCATTAAACAACAAAATGATGAATTACAATCGCTAATCAACCAGGAAGTACATTTAATGCAATTGCTAAAAGCTAAATTTGAATTTTTAGCATTAAAAGGAGAACTTTAATGAAACGTTTCATTTTTATTTTTTCTTTCTTTCTTCTTCTAATATCAGGAAGGGCGCAATATAAATATCCTAATGTACAATACAATGAGTATTTGCAACAGATAATTATTTTTGTAGAAAAAAAGCCAGCGGTAAAAATAGACGCAAAAAGATTTTCTTTTCATCCTGAGTTAATTGTAGCACAAGATGCTTTCATTGTAATTTATTTAGAATCAAATTTCGGCATAGATTCAATTTTTCATACTTGCGCCGAATTTAGCTACAAACCCATGACCACAGAGCTCATAATATCTAGAACCAATAGTGGCTTGGGCAGAGCTCCATTTTTCGATTCTTATCATAATTTAGAAATTGTCACCGATGTGATTTCTTGGAAAATGAACACCCCTACCCTCGAATTTCGAAAAGAACTATTTCTAAGTTCAGAAAAAAACGCTTTTTTTCGTTCACAAGATTTTTTTGACCCTGAAATTATGCGCCGCAATAAAGGATATAATGATAAAAACCCAATGCTACAATTGTGGGAGTTGTTTAAAGCCTACGAATTTCAACCTATTCCATTGCGTCATATAGTAACTTCGTTTGGTAAATCACAAGCCGATATGCTTACGTTGTTGATTGATTTTGCAGTGCAGGGATTTGTTGAATACGATTTGCAAGATAATATGATTTACTATAAAAGTAAGTTGGCGCATTATTTGAATAACGAAGCAAAACGGCGTGATTATGATAATCTGTTTTGGGAGTCTAAATCACATTTTGCTGTTTTAAATATGCGTAATTTCGACCTGCAAATATATGGCTGTGATTTTTTTGTGCTGAGCGATGCTCGTATTGTAAATGTTTATCCGGCAAATGAAACTGTAACAGTGAAAAAAAATAGAGATTTGCATTTTACAGGACGAGTCATTGGCGGTTTGTTCGATTTTGTAGCAAGGGATTGTACCTTTGATTATGACAAGTTTCAAATTACGATGCCGCAAATTGATTCGATGGTGATGTTTTCTTTAGATAAATCGAGACCTAAAGATATGTATGGAGAATATCCATTGAAAAAAGTGAAAAATGTGGTAGAAGAACTTTCAGGAACTTTATTTATTGATAATCCTAAAAATAAAAGCGGGAATAAAAATGTTCCCGATTATCCCATATTTGAAAGTAGAGAAGGCGGAAAAGTATTTTTTGACCAGCCTTTTATCTTAAATGCTGAATATAAAAGAAGTTCATTTTATTTTTTGATAGATTTTTTTATGATAAAAAATCTGGATAATTTTAACATTGATTCCACTAAAATTTCGGGTAGATTAGTTTCCGGTGGCATATTTCCGGATATTCATGAACCGCTTAAACTACAACCTGATAACTCGCTTGGTTTTATCCATAAAACAGGAAATAAAGGATTGCCGATGTATGGCGGAACGGCTCATTTTTATAACAATATAGAATTATCAAATAACGGATTACGTGGAAAAGGAAAAATAACCTATTTAACTTCTACTATTGAAAGTGACAGTTTGGTTTTCTATTTGCAATCCGTTCGTGGAAAAGCAAATGATTTTCATCTAAAACCACAATTAGCCCAAGTAGAATATCCGGAAGTTACTACAACAAACGCAAAACTTTTTTTTGAACCGTATGAAAATAAAATGCACCTTACTTCTCAAAAAAAACCATTTGCTGTTTATAAAGAAACAACATTTGAAGGAACATTGACTTTGTCTCCTAGTAATTTAGTCGGAAATGGAATTTTAAATCTTAGACGTACAGATTTAGTATCGAAAGTATTAACTTTTAAACATCATGCTATTGAATCAGAAAAAGCCGACTTAAAAATCTACGAAAATGAAAAAGACAAAAAATATATTTTTACTGCAGCAAATTGTATATCTAAAATAGATTTCAATACACGTAAAGGAGATTTTTCTTCGCTTGATGGCGCTTCGGAACTTCGTTTTATTAAAAACGGATTTAAAGCTACTGTTCATGAATTTACATGGCATCCTATTGACGAAGATGTACTTCGTTTTGTATGGGATGATCCATACAAAAATGTTCCCATTAATTTGACTCCGACACGTGAATTGATAAAAATGAACAGCAAAAGTAATCTTCTTTCCACTATCGAACAAGGAAAAAAAGGAATTGCTTTTAATGTGCAGATGTTAAACTTCGATTTTGTACAGCATAAACTTAATGCACGAGGCGTACGTTATATTCCTATAGGAGATGCCGCCATTATTCCTCATAATGGAGAAGTTACCATTTATGAAAATGCCAAGTTTTCACAATTAACAAATGCAAGAATTTTAGCTTCCAGAGATAGTATGTATCATGAGTTGTATGGTTGTTTCGTACAAATTGAAAATGGTGATGATTTTAAAGGAAATGGCTATTATGATTATATTGATGCTTTTAACAAGGCACAAACGCTTCGTCTCGACACAATTTGGTATTTCAAGGGTACTAGAGGAACGGCATCTATTAAGCCGGAAACCAATTTTACGCTAAGTCCTCATTTTGGTTTTAGCGGAAATGTAGAATTAAATAGTACGCAACAATTTCTTACATTTATCGGAGGCGTTTCAATGCTACATCATTGCAACACGGAAAAATTTGAATCATTGAGAATTAATCAACAAATCAATCCGAAACGTATTTTAATTGAAATTAACAGCAATTCACGCGATGTGAATAATCGAAAAGCTACGGTTGCCATTGCTTCTTCTAACCTAACCGGCAAAATTTACACTTGCTTCGGCAGTTCAAAAGAACAAATAAACGATTCCGAATATATTACTACTAAGGGTTTTATCACTTATAATTATGATAAAAAAGCATTTCAAGCCGCTTCATTAGAAAAATTAAATAATCTGCAGTTGCCGGGAAATATCATCTCGTTATATAATAACACTTGCACTTCTATTGGGGAAGGTGCCATTGATATGGGAGCTAAATTGGGACGTGTTAAATTTAATACGCACGGACAAGTAGTTAATTACATGCGTACCGACTCTGCCATAATGCACTTAACTACTTCTATTGACTTCTTTTTCAACGATGATGCCATGAGTATCATGAATGAATATTTTGCCAAAGAGGAAAAATGGGTATATCCATACGAAGATAAAAATTATGTACAATCTTTAATCAATATTTTAGGACAAAAGGGATATGAAAAATTTGAAAGAGATAGTAAAACAGGCATACGAATAGGAGAATTGCCTGAAGAACTGAATGTTAAGTTTTTATTTACCACTTTACATTTTATATGGACGGAAGAGAATGCAGCATTTTTGTCACAAAAAACCCTTCCTTTGGTTATTTCAAATAGTAGAACCATATATAAAGAGATTCCCGGCAGAATTGTTATTGAGAAAAGAGGCTCAAAAAATACATTATATATTTATTTTGAGTTGAAGGATAACTTTTTCTTTTTCCAATTTGAAAACAACAGCTTATCTGCCATCTCTTCCGATACAAATTTCAACAACGCTATAATCAACACTAAAGCTAAAGATAAAACACTGAGTGCTAAAAAAGGACAGGCTGCATTTTCATACAAAATTGGCAAAATTGGAGACAAAACACGATTTGTAAAAAAATATTTTGGAAAATCTTGATTTTAACAAGATTTGGTTTGATTTTCTTTTAATTTTTCTTCAACCAAAAGTTTAAGTGTGTCAAAAACTGCATCTAAATTGAGATTTTTTTGATTTGAGGGATATAATTCATCTATAAAATCATGCTGCAAGGCATCAGAAATTGCAAGAAATAATTTTACTTCTATATCGTCACGCTTGTATAAATCGTATATATTTTGCCGTGTTTTCCCCACTTTACGAGCAAGTTCAGCGCTATTAATACTATTTTCTTTTACAAATGTTTGTATTAAATTTCCTAAATGAATTTCTTTATAAATCATAATATGCTAATTTATAAAATTATCTACGTGTGTTGTAATAAAAAAGTAAGAAATATTATAAAAAAAGCAAGAAATTACTTGTCTTATATAAAATTATTTATTTCTTTGTAGGAAATAATTATCATGTGAATACAAACCGAGTTGTATAACAATATATGGTATTTATGCAAAACTAATTTATCCTGATTTGCCACTGCTTTCCGCAAATAGCTTAAAGTGGTGGCAAAAAAAATTATTGGGAAATAAAATGAAAAAAAATAACAAAAACAAGTAAAAAACGTTAAATAACCAAAAATATGAAAAAATTAAATTTTAAATTATTAACCGCTTTATTGGGAGTATCATTAATAGCAGGCATAATCTTTTTCGCTTGCAAAAAAATAGAAAAAGGTGATGCTCAAAGAAATGCTTCTATTCAAGAATTTGTTAAATTAGCACAAGAAGGAGCTCAAATACATAATGAAGCTTTGGAATATGTGTATGATGAACTTTTAAAAATGGATAGAGATAAGCTATCACTTGATGTAGCATTAAACGTATCTTTAGATTTTATCAAAACAAAATCATTTTTCCAATATGATTTAGATGGTGTAATAGATGCTTTCAAAAAAGAATCAATTAAAGCTAAGAAGACTAGAACTGACAGAAAAAATATTTGGCATGATGAAGACGAACAATTATTATCAAATCAACAGAAAAGCTGGTTAAACCAAATACAAGATATTATAGATACTAATGAAGATGATCTCAGTCAAATGGCTGTTGAATTGGACAAAATTAGCGATGCTGTTATTAAAAATGGAACTGATGAAGATATAATTATTCTCATTGTTTCTATTGAAATTATCAAAGTGTCAATGAATTACTGGTATAATCACCTTTCTGAATGGGAAAATTTAATGTCTGATGGTGGTGGTGCCAAAGGGAAGCTTTGGGAAAAAGTAAAATCTGCTGCGGTTGGCGACTTTGCTGGTGGATTAGGAGGGATGGTTGGCGGAGCAATCACAGGAGGTCTTACTGGAGCACTTGCCGGAGGTGTTGGTGCTGCACCTGGTGCAATTATAGGTGCATTAGGAGGTGGAGTAGGTGGGGCAATAACCGGTTCTGTCACGGGTGCAATAGTGGGATAATAATTATCATCTAAATCAATAATTAATAAATATGAAAAAATGCAAATCACTCTACGGAAAATTATTAATCTTTCAATTGATTTTCATAACGATAAGTGTTACGGTTATTAACTTATTTTGTTTAAATATTGATTCTTTATTGTGGAAAATTCTCATTGTGGTAGGTTTAATGATTCCCATTGGTATTGTTGTGGGACTTTTAGGTCGTTGGTATTTAATAAGAGCTAATAAAAAGGAGTAGATATTATTTTTTATAATCCAAAATATAATGAAATTTATGCAAAAACTTACAAACAGAAAGGTAAACCTTGACAAAGTAGAATTAATTTATGCTACAATCTATCTTCTTGCAGGAAAAATTCTTGATACATTTGTAGGAAAGGGAATAACACTCTTGTCTATGGGTGTTTTGATGTTCATTTTTACAATTTTATTAATTGTTTTCTTCCGGCAACATCTTTACGCACAGGATAAACCTCTGCTTACTGCACTATCTATTTATTATAAATCTGCAGCATACGTGACAATTATTTTTATCATAGGTAATTTTGCAGGTCAAAATGTCATCAGTATAGTTGCTCTGGCATCGTTGGTAATTTATGGTGCACTATCTTATGTTTATGGGAGAAAGTATAATGAATTGTTGAATGCGTACTTATATATGATATTAATTGTATTTGGAAAATTCTTTTTAGTATAGTAGGAATTTGAATAAATATAAATCTTAATTGCATGGGCGAAATCTTGTAGAAAGTAGCCCATTTTCGTTTTTTAGGGATATTCAGCAAATAAAAAACCAATTCCAACATATTCACAGTGAATATGTTGTGATTTTTTGTATCTTTGCGCATACTCCGAAAATAAGGTTTGGCTGCCGAAATCGGGGTTGCAATAAAATGGAAAAAAATAACAAAAACAAGTAAAAAACGTTAAATAAAAAAATAAATATGAAAAAACTAATTACTATAACCGTATTATTAACATTTGCAATCTTCATTGCCGGATGTAAAAAAGAAGAAACAGCATTATCAAATCTTTTATCTGAACAAGAGACCGCAAAAAGTCCTGGAAACTTTTCTCGAAACCCTTTTGATATTAATCATGAATATCTTATGGAAATGTTTCAAGATGTAGCTAAATTCCTTTCAACTATGGGAGATAATCCTGATTATGAAGATTATGAAATATTTATGAATGATTTTGAGAACTTAATAGCAAAGTACAATAATAATCCTTATCATGAATTTGACCTTGCTGCGTTTACTTCCTCTGATCAAAAAAATATGATGACTTTATTAGATGATTATATGTTTAATATTGAAATCATTGGCTTTGAAGAAGCAACAAAAGCGGTCGAAAATAACATTTCATTAATGAGGAATGTAAATGTACGACAAAGTATGTATTCAGTTGTGTCACAATTAAAATTTACACTTGAATTTTTAGATATTTTTACAGGTACTACAAAAGCGCCTGACGGACGACCAAGTAGCGAAGAACGAATGATTAATTGTTTAACTAATAAAGCTAACGACCTTTGGGACAATGGAAATACGTTTGATAAAGTTTCATTTTTGGCTACATTGCCGGGTAGTGCTCTAAGATGGATGGCCTCATGTGCTTGGGATGTTGCATTTCGCCCAAATCTTCATTGGACATCGTATTAATAAAACAAAATAATAAATGAATTTTTATATCAAAACTTAATAAATAATGTGCCAATGAATTTTATACAAAAACTTAAAACCCAGAAAAATATATTAAATAAGATAGAGTTAATATTTGCTTTTATTTT
>Ga0209628_10000198_pt1 | contig 35005 bp, 18 predicted proteins | sample TergutCu122P4_FD_187285 | JGI IMG/M metagenome (GOLD analysis project Ga0209628, IMG submission 187285) | Cubitermes ugandensis P4 segment gut microbial communities from Kakamega Forest, Kenya - Cu122 P4 (SPAdes) (version 2) | ecosystem: Host-associated > Arthropoda: Insects > Digestive system...
AAAAGTTGCCTTTATTGACGGGTTAACGGTTAAATTTACCTTAACGATACTGTCGCAGCCGCTTGAAGAGGCAAACGCTTCTTGATAAACGCCTGTTTGGGTTAATGTTTGCGTGCCAAGAGTGTATATATCGCCCTCGCAGATTGTTTTATCAAGTTCGGTAAAACTATTGCCGAAAGTTAGTTTTAAAATCGCCAAACTATCGCAGCCAGCCGTTGTGTTTGCTACTCTTGTATAAACACCTTCTTGACTGACATTGACAAAGCCGTTGTTGTTGTAGGTATCGCCAATACAGATTACGGCAAAAAGAGTATCGCCGACAATTATATCGTTTACCGTCAAAATAAGTGTTGTTATACTGTCGCAACCTGCGGCTGTCTGATTTTGATGGAAAAATGTTCCTGCTGTATTTTCATTAAAATTATTTTGATTATAGATGCCGCCGTGGCAAATATTTGCCTGAATGGTATCTGTAAGAATATCATTAAGCGAAAGTATAAGATATGTTATACTGTCGCAACCTTCTGCTGTTTGATTTTGATGAAAAAATGTACCTGCTGTATTTTCATTAAAATTATGCAGATTATAGATGCCGCCGTGGCAAATTGCCGCTATTATCGTATCTTTGAGTAATGTTGTGTATGATAAGGTAAGTTCTACAACGCTGTCGCAGCCGTAAGAACCGTCAAGGTGTTGATAATAAACGCCTGGTACGCTTTCATTAAAACCGTTTTGTGCGTAAGTTGCACCCTGGCAAATTTCGGCAACAATGCGAGTGCTGTCAATCCACGATGATGTGATAATTACCGAAACATTGTCTGTGGCAATACAGCCGTTGCCGTAATTTACAGTTAAGAAATAAGTTGCCGAATCGCTAACGGTGTAGGTTGGCGTGGCGGCAAGAATTGGCGTGTTCATACTGTCGCGCCGCCACTCAAAAGTGGCGCCGTAGGTTGGCAGCATATTGTCTGATGTAAGTTCTATGCTGAAAGCAGTGCAGGGAACGTAAAAGTCGTGCAGCCAGTTTGGCGTGCGGCCGCCCGTGTACGGATACATTTTTGCCCAGCCCGTGTTATAGTTATCAGTACCCAAGCCGTAACCCCAACTTGCGCCCGCTTTATTAACATCTGGGCTGTTGCTGCCCTTGATTAAATGAGCATTATCAGCGTTTGTCAGTGCTTGAATGCCGTGAACATAAACATTATCTACAACTAACGTATCATTGGGCATATTGGCACAGGCGGTTTTGATGTCAAATATTGCAGGCGTGGTTTCGCTCTGCGATTGCAAATAAATTTGTTTGCAAGGCGTACCAAAAGCGTAAAATGCCTCTTTTACCCTTAATGTATCGTTAAATTGATAAATATAATTTGAAGTATTGTTTAGTATTAAAGTGTCAGATTCAATATGATAAAAATTTGATGCATAAGTTGCATTTACTTTATTATATTTTCCGTTTTGTATAGATGTAATATTTCCCACAGCATACGGCACTAATTCTACATTGTTATAATTTGCATTCTGTTCTGCACTCATAGAATGTACATAAATATTTGAATTATCGGCGATTAAATTACCTGTATAATTCCACCCGTAACCTGCATGAATTTCCGAATTTTCAATATTTAATAATCTGTCATTTCTATAATTCCAATCTGTTCCATTTAAACTGCCTAATCGAACATATTGACCATTAAAATCTAATGTTCCTTTCGTAAAATTAATATCCATACAATATAAAGAATCAAGAAAAATCCAACTGCCTGTACCGTTGAAATTTATTGATTGACCACCAAAAGTTACACCATTTGTTTTTATTGTTTCATTTTGACGTGTTGAGTTAAAACAAAAAGGTTGATTCCAATTACCATAAATTCCCATATTTTTTTGTAATTCGAGAGAACCATTAATATGAATATCATTTGATAAATAAATAAATGGCTTAAGTGTTAAATTTCCTATCCACAACATAGAGTCGCAATAGGCGGTTACATCTACTGTAACAGTTTGATTTGGTGCAGAAAATGAATTATCATCAAAAATTACATTATCAACGGGTCTTGGTACACAACCCGTGCCGCCCGTGCCGCCGCTTGTATTTGCCCAATGGTTATTATCACTCCAGTTGCCTGTACCGCCTACCCAATAATATGTTTCAGGTGAATTATTTATATTTATCCAACCCGTTGAATTTGACGAAATATTGCAGTCAATAACATTATATGCTCCGTTGGTAATACTGAGATTTGTAATTTCAGAATTGCGTACTTTAACTCTATCGGCTAAAATAGTATTAATAGTACCCATTAAAAATGTTTTTACCGTGCCGTCTGATGATTTAAGAATTGTATTTCCGCCACATTCAAGCGGTGTTCCCAAATATTTATTTACATTAACATCATTATTAACTGTATATATCCCATATCCTGCAAAAATCAACGAATCAATATATGCAGACGATAATTGTCCTTGCGTTGAATAGAATGTTATTTTATTATAAATACTTCCATCACCAATAATGCCATTACAACCACCCCAATATTGTTCAACGTTATGATAATAATCATTAGCTCTTGAGTAAAAATGACAATTTGTTTTAATAAGAGAATTTTGCGAGTTTGCCTGAGTAATCGACTGTCCTTCGTTATATCTCCAAGAATATATGTTGATAGTATCATTTGAAAAATTAATAGTACGCAATGGCGACCCGTATGAAAAACTGTTTATATTTTGTCCATACGATTCTGTTTCAAATGAACTTGCATTAATATTTATGTTACTTATATCTAAATGTCCTCTGTGGAAATATATATTGCCACCTGTTTGAAAATTGTTCATAACTTTCCAGCCGCCATTACCTGAAACACTTTGAAAAAAAATATTATTGCTACTGAGTGAATTTCCTGCGCAAGAAATAATATTGTTAGGTAAATCACCTGTAAAATAGATATTAGTACTCGCAAACCCCATTGTATTGTCTAATATTAATGAGCCGTTTATGTAAATAGTATTACTATTAGAAAAATTAGTTCTTGTATAACCGTATTGTTGAGGTAAATTAGCAGCATTAAAAGTGTTGCAATAGGCATTAGAAGTGGTGGTAACTCCAAAATCAGTCCCTCCTACAGCCGATGTAGCATCAAAAAAGACATTATCTGCAAGGGTCGGTATGCAGTTTGCGGGTGAATTATCTGCCAGCCGCCAATGCGTTGGGTCGTTCCAATCACCTTCTCCGCCTGTCCAATACATATCTCGCCCAATATCAGGCGCAGTAAAGGTAATATTTGTGTTATTGCCCCAATCGTAAGATTTTATTGCTGTAATTGGTCGGCTTACATTAAGGTCGTGTATTAAAGCATTTTCAATAATATAATTTGCGCTATTGTTTAAACTAAGTGTATAATGTAAAGCGGGATTACTACTGTATAATCTTAATTGCCCTCCGCAATTTTGCGATTTTGCTTTAAAAAATTCATTTACAAACACATAATTATTGTCTATTATGTATTCCTTTCCACTCAAAAGTAATAAAGTATCTGTTGTAATACTGTTTATGAATGCGCTGCCGCTTAAAACATTTATCTTATTAAAAGTACCTCCTGATATTATATGGTCGTTGTTGCCATATATTTCTAAATTATTATAAATACCGTTGTCCCCATAAAAATGATTTACACCAACTTTTATCAATGAATTTGCACTTTGTGAGGCGGTTATATTGCTGTTTCCAAACCATTGTGCGCAGTCAATTATTGAGTTTGTAAATTTTATTTCTCCTAATATATTGATTGAATTACAAACAATATTTTTCCCATTCAAATCAAGCATTCCGCTTTGTATGTATAATTCATAAAATTTTGTATTTCCCGCTAATTTCCATACGGTTGAGTTACTGCCCTGAAAAGTAATAGCATTCAAATATCCAACTAATGAAACCGAATCAGTAGAAATTGTTTCTTGCGTGCGCGAAGAAGTAAATTTAAGAATATTAGAACCATACCCCGCATAAGCATAAGTATTTACTCCCGTTCCATTTTGTAAAAACATTGAGCCATTGATAGAGATATTACTTATACCATCACTTCTAAAATCAAAATACGGTTTTATTGTGCAATTTTGTACTATCAGCGAGTCGCATTGCACAGAGCCGTTAATAATCACCACATTATTGCCATCAAGAAATGAGTTTGCATCAAAAATCACGGTATTTACGTTTGTGGGTGCGGTTGTAATACCCGCCGAGGGTGCGCCGCCGCTTGTGTTGCTCCAATTTTCTATCAGTCCCCAGTTTTTGTTCACCCCGCCGCCTACCCAGTAGTAGCGTTGGTTTGTCTGCGCGGTGGTCGTCATCGCCGCTGCTGCTGCCAGCATAAATGCTGCAAAAAGAAGTTTAGGTCTATTCATATCGTTTTTTTTATATTTAATATTTTTTACCCTTTAATTTCATCACAAAAAAATCTCAAAACACTCTGTCTAACCATCCCCGCTTGCGCCCCTGCCTCGCTTGCCACGAACGCGTTTTGCCCAAAATAACTCTCATCGACCTCAATTTTGCCATTGCCAAGAGGACTATTTTGTTCGCTTTTCTCAGCAATTTTTTCTCTTATTTTGTCAAATAATTTGTTAATCGTTGGACGGCTAATATCGGTGATTTTTGACACCTGAGTTGCTTCTAAATCAAGCCAAAATAACCATAAAATTTCCCTGAAATTTTTTTCCAAAATTTTTGAACGTAAAATGTACTTGTTTATCATTGATTTTCAATAAATTACAAAGGTAATGTTTTTTTTGTAATTATCTTGAACCTATTTTTTTTGTTGCAGAAAATCAAAACTTTCCTGCAACTACAATCACAAATTCGCCTTTGGGTGGTTTTTCGGAAAAATGCTTTATCAATTCGGCAATGGTGCCGCGTGTTGTTTCTTCAAATTTTTTGGAAATTTCTCGGCTAACAGATGCTTTTCTCTCCTCGCCAAAAACTTCGGCAAACAAAGTAAGCGTTTTGACAATTCTAAACGGTGATTCATAAAAAATCATTGTGCGTGTTTCTTCTTTTAGAGCATTAACAAACGACATTTTACCTTTTTTCTGCGGCAAAAAACCCTCAAAGCAAAATCTCTCGCAAGGCAGAGCCGAATTAACGAGTGCAGGTACAAAAGCGGTTGCACCGGGCAGGCACTCAACTCTAATATCTTTTTGAACGCAAGCCCGCACTAACAAAAAGCCGGGGTCGGAAATGGCTGGCGTTCCTGCCTCTGTAACAAGGGCAATATTTGCACTTGCCAATATCTTCTCTGAAATCTGCTCAACGTTCTGGTGTTCATTAAATTTGTGGTGCGAAACGCACTTTGTTTTTATATTAAAATGCTTCAAAAGGATGTTCGTTGTGCGAGTATCCTCTGCCAAAATCAAATCGACCTCTTTTAGAAGCCGAATTGCCCGCAAAGTAATATCTTCGAGGTTGCCTACAGGCGTTGGTATAAGGTAGAGCATAGTTGGATGCAGAGTTTCAAATATTTTTTTTTAATGACTTTACTAAAAAAACTATTTGTATCTAAATGAAATTCTTCCTTTTGATAAGTCATATGGCGACATTTCAACCTTCACTTTGTCGCCTGGAAGAATACGAATGTAGTGCATACGCATTTTACCCGAAATATGTGCTATAATTTCGTGTCCGTTTTGCAACTGAACTTTAAACATTGCATTCGACAACGCCTCAAGTATAGTGCCGTCTATTTCTATTGCCGATTGTTTTGACATAATATTTATTGTTTATTTGTTTTTCGGTTGTTGGTTGTTGTTGTTTTATATTGGGTTGATATTTGCTAAACAACAAACAACAACCGAAAAACAACAATCAATTCATAATTCCCAACGCTTTTTCAATTATTCCAAAATCAGACAAAATATCTGCTTTCCCTTTTCGTATCGCAACGCAATGTTCGTAATGCGCTGAAAATTTATGGTCTTTTGTGCGTGCCGTCCAGCCGTCATCTTCGATATACATTTCGTGTTTGCCCATATTTATCATTGGCTCAATGCAGATAACTAAACCGGGTTTCAGCACCTTTCCTTGACCTCTTTTTCCGTAATTCGGCACTTCGGGGTCTTCGTGCAAATCACGCCCCAAGCCGTGTCCAATCATATCCCGCACCACAGAATAGCCCGCATTTTCGCAATAGGTCTGCACAGCGGCAGAAATATCGCCAATTCTGTTGCCCGACACTGCCTGCTCAATTCCTAAATAAAGTGCGTTTTTGGTGATTTCTAACAAACGTTTTACTTCTGGAGCAACCTCACCGACACAAAAAGTATAGGCAGAATCGCCGCAGAAGCCGTTTTTCAAAGTATCCATATCAATCGAAAGAATATCACCCTCTTTTAAAATAACCTCCTCGCTCGGTATTCCATGAACAACCATATCGTTAATTGACATACAGGTTGCATTTGGATAACCATCGTAGCCTTTGCAGGCAGGCAATGCGCCGTGGTCCCTGATAAACTCTTCCGCCATTTTGTCTAAATAGGCAGTAGATACGCCCGGCTGAACGAGCGGAGCAAGCATCGCCAACGTTTTGCTTACCAAAAGGCAACTTTCACGCATCAATTCAATCTCTTCTTCCGTCTTTAAAAAAATCATTTATTTTCAATATCTTATTTATACAGGCAATTTTTATTATAAAAAATCTTAATTTCATTTATATGTAAAAAACGGGTGCAAAGGTAACAATATATTTTTAATTTTACAAGAATAGTTAAGATTTTTTATATAAAAACATCTTTCTGTGGCTATATAAAAAAGTTAAAAATTAGCAACACTAAACAATAGGTGACAGATATATTGGTAGAAACTTAAAGAATAAGTAGACTTCTAATTATTCACTTCGTCATGGCTGGCAATTTCCTCATTTGGAGGGAAAATGGAGTTGCAATCCACTGAAAATAAGGAGATTCTAAAAATACTGAACTTTATTTAGCATCAAAATGACGGCAGACAATAACTTTATTAGAACTTTATTGGAAATTCCCAGCCGTCATCAACAAAATATGGCTGCTCTTCTATAAACTCTTCAAGGTTTCTGCGCTCTTTTTTGGTTGGTCTGCCTGTACCGCGCATTCGATTGTTTTTCTGGTCAATTTTCAGTATTTCAAGCATTTGCAGTTGGTCGGGCGTAGTGGTGTTTTGCAAATAGTCGGCAACTAATTTTGTGCCGAGCCGTCCTGTCGGTATTTGCAAAATTTTAAACGAATAAAGAATTGGCGGGCGTTTTACTTGAATTTCATTGCCGATATGCACAATACGAGATGGTTTTGCTGTTGTTTTTGCAATAAAAATCTGTCCTTTTTTACACGCTTCAGCCGCCAAATTTCGTGTTTTGTAAAGCCGTACCGTCCAAAGATATTTATCAATCCGCATTTCCATAATACAAATTTAAAGATTTAAAAATTTAAAGAATTTACATTTACAAAGGTACAAAAAGTTAAGAAAGTGTCCGTTGCACAACAAAAAAAAGAACCTGTCATTGCGGTTGCGGGTCGTAGCCCGCAATGACGAACCCGCAATCGCTACAAAAAACCCCTGCTGGCGCAAGTTTGAGCGATAGCGGAAACTTGTACCTGAAAAAATAGCAGTTTTAAACTGCTTTTATTTTTGCCACAAGTTTTCTGGTGCATGTTGCACAACCCAACGGCTATGTGTCATTGCGGGCTTGACCCGCAATCGCTTGATAATCAGTATGTTTTTTCAATAGATTCCTCACTTCGTTAGGAATGACGGTGTGATTATTTACAAAAAAACGTAACAGGTTTTTGAAACCTGTTACGTTTAATATTTAAAACTTTGCTGTTAAGCCGACTCGTATATTGTAAGGACTTTTGACCAATTGATTAATATATGAAAATTGACCGCCCATTACCTCAACATAAAAACCCATTATGTTTTTTATATATACAGCAGCACCTAAGCCGGCACCATACTCGTGCCTGTATTTGCTTCTATTTAAAGTTTTACAATATTCAATAAATTCATCATCCGTCATATTTGCAGCCAGATCATCCCAGTTTTGAATCTTATCAAAAACAATATCGCTAACTTTTGGGATATAGTTGCCGCCATATTTTAAAGGAATATAAAAGTCCCATTTGCATTTTGGATTTTTAACAAAGAAAGGAAGAATATGAATATTTACATTTACCCCAAAAGTGGGAGCAACAGCATCAAGTTCATTCGGTAAAAAATTAGGCGGTATACCATACTCATATCCCATAAGACCTATATAAAGACCTGCTTCCAACCATTTGAATATGCCATAATTTGCCTCTACCCTTACATTGAATTTTCTTTTATACCTTAAACCATTTTTAGTCCAATCAAATTCAATTAATCTTGCTGTAGCCGTAGTAATCTTATACAGCGAAAAACCCGCTTTTATATTCCAACGACCTTTGACAGATAGGGTCTGGTTCTTAACAAGGAGTTCTTGACTTTGAACAGAACTAAAAACCAAAAACAGTGATATTACAAATATTATTCTCTTTATCATAATATATTTATTTTATTTTTACAAAATAAACGTAACAGGTTTCAAAAACCTGTTACGTTTAATATTTAAAACTTCGCTGTTAAGCCGACACGTATTGCATAAGGGCTTCTGACAAGTTCTGGGCAATATGAAAACTGACCGCCAAGTACTTCTACATAAAAACCTATTATATTTTTGATATAAACAGCACCACCAAGACCTGCGCCATACTCGTGCCTGTACTTATGCCATTTTGGTACTCCGCCAACAACATCATCCCAAGTGCCTGGATCTGAAAAAAAAACTCCATATTTGCCGCCCCATTTTGTAAGATACATACCACCATAGCGAAAAGGAACATAAAAATCCCAATGGCATTTGGGATTTTTTACAAAAAAAGGAAGAATATGAACATTTATATTTACACCAAATGTTGGCAATATCGCAGTTTCAAATAATGAACCATCATTTATTAATATTCCCCCCTGAATTTTAGAAAGGTTTTCTTCTGGAAAAGCTTTATAACTCATCAAGCCAAAATAACCTCCAACCTCTAACCATTTTAATACGCCATAATTTAACTCTATTCTTACATTGGATTTTCTAAGGTATACTACATCAGCTTTACCGGCTAAATCAATTAAAGGGAAGTCACGATTATGAGTTTTGTATGCAGAATAACCTGCTTTTATATTCCATCTGCCTTTAACAGAGAGAGTTTGACCTGTTAAGTGAAATGAAAACAGAAACAATGCAAATATAAACAATAGTTTTTTCATAAACAAAAATGGTTTTTATATTAAATGAATGTCCGTATATTAACCTAAATACCACGTAATATGCTTATTTACAGCAAGTTATAAACATTTGTAAAATCTATATAATTTATTGAATATCAGATACTTATGCTAAAATTTAGGTATATTTACGGGTACTCATTTATATTATTAACATACCATTTGTCATTTTTCATTCTGCTTTTCAAGTCGACCAAAGGGAGAAATCTCATGATTATTTGTTGTTGCGATTGCGGGTCTGTCATTGCGGGCTACGATCCGCAACCGCAATGACAGGTTCCCCGCAACCGATTGATAAATATTTTCTCAAGATTTACTCCCTTCAGTCGTAAAAAATTACATTATTCGAAATGACAAACTTAATTATTAAAAGAATTTATTTTGGATTAAAACTGGTTATTGTAAATTCAGGTGATTGTACATAACCGCTTACACCTGTAAAATATCCTACATTGCCACTATGAACAAAATAAGCAATATCGTCAATTTTCCACCTATTATATCCACCACTAAACGGAAAATGAAAAGTTTTAGTTTCAGTATAAACATCAAGATTAACACTATAATTTATTTGACGCGCCCATTGATACCAACAAACATTCCACATATCTTTTCTTTGTGACTTAATAGTCATAGCACAATATTCATAGACATATTGATACCCTGCTTCATTATAATACATCCATAATTCAAATTTTGCGGTTAATCTGCGGTGTCTCTTATCACTACCTCCCTTATCCGATTTTTCCCCATATAATGTTCTACCTAAAGATGCGGGTTTCCTGTCTTTTTCCATTATAACTACAAATTCCGAATTATTCAGATAACTGTCAATGTTTGTTTCATTAACTTTCAGCAATTCCGAATAATTTTTTTCAGGGGTTAGAATTGTGTATTCTTCCAATGTCTTTACCAGCGTGTCCTTTACTTGATACATTTTGTCTACATTGACAATGTACTTTGTTGGACTTTGGTAAAGTTTTGTTTCCAACTCATACTCTCCATTCTCATCTTGTATAAGTTGGAGATAATCAGAGTGTTGGGCTACTGCCGCTCTCACCTCTTCGATGCTTTTGTAATCATCCTGATACTGAGCGACCTCTTCATAAGCCATATCAGCAAGTTCTCCAAAGGATACAAACCCGTTAGAAGTTTCTTGCCCGGGCGCTCTCATAACATTAGACGCCATTGACATCTCCAATGACCTCTCTATCGCTAATGATAGCGCCTCATAACTGTCAAAACGCATAATGTTTTTTGGTGCGTTTTGCGACACAGGCGAACCTGTGTTTGCCAAGTCGCTGCTTTTACTGCAAGCGACCATACCAATTGCAGCAAATATTACTGCAAAATACGAAAATTTTTTTAAATTTTTCATAATAATGTGTTACTTTTTTAAGTTAATGATTTATAAAATAAATCAATGCAAAGGTAAGCGGATTTAGTGCAGTTTCCTTGTACGGAACAAAATTTTTGTTAATTTTTTTTTATTTATTTGAAAGATGGATAGTTGTTAGTGTTATATCAAAGTCATTTTCATAATAAAATGAAGTTCTTTTTCTGCTGTATTTAATTACAGCACCACTAATTTTTAGTTCTTCCAAAATGTAGTATAGCTGTCTGCGGTTTATTTTAAATTTTTTTGCAAACTCATCGGGCGAACCGGTGTTTTCTCTACAAATGTGTTTGTGAATTTCATACAAACGATTATTAAAATCTGCTTTATTCATTTTTTTTAAAATTAAAAGTTATAAAAAGTTATAAATTAATTAAGAATTATTTTTTTTAGAACAAAGAGCAAGGAACAATGGCATCTCTACTTGTGCCGCAAAATTTTTGCAAAGTAAAACATTTTATTTTTATCAAAAAAATCGTTTTTTGTAAAAAAATAAAAAAATAGACGTTTTTAGAGGGAAAATGATATAAAAGCACTTAACTCCTTGCTGGCGCAAGTTTGAGCGATAGCGGAAGTGTCCGTTGCACAACAAAAAAAAACCTGTCATTGCGGGCGGTCAGTTCGGCTTCGCTCACTGACCGCCCGCAATGACACAAAAAATGCCCTGTAGAAATTACAAGGCAATTTTTTATTAGAATATTTTTATTATTCTTTTTTTGCTTTTGGAGTTTTTTTCGCTTTTGGCTTCTCTTCTGCAACGGCGGTTTTAACCTCTGCCTCTGCTTTTTTTGCAACAGTTTTTTTAACAGTTTTCTTCGGTTTCTCCTCTGCAACGGCGGTTTTAACCTCTACCTCTGCTTTTTTTGCAGTTGATTTGTTAACAGTTTTCTTTGGCTTCTCTTCTACAATGGCTTCAACTTTTACTTCCGCTTTTTTAACAGTTTTTTTAACCGTCTCCTTTGGTTTTTCTTCTGTTTCAAACAACTCTTTTGCTACCTTTTTTGCTTTCTTTTCTTCTTTATCAATCAGTTTTTCCTTTGCATCTGTAATCATCTGCTCTTTTAGGTCCGAAAGCACCTCTATATCACCCAAAGTTGAGGTCTGTTTCTCTTTTTTGTTTATTTTTTCAACTGCCGCTTCAACTGCTTTTGCCTCATTTTCTGCCTCTTGCTCTTTTATCTCTTCAAAAGTGCGGCTATGCGACAAAATAATACGTTTTTGCTCTTTGTTAAATTCAATAATTTTGAACGGCAATTTTTCATCAACTTTTGCCTGTTTTCCATCTGCTTTTAACAAATGTCTTGGAGTAGCAAAACCTTCAACCCCATAAGGCAAAGCAATTACTGCGCCTTTGTCAAACGCATCTATTATTGTGCCTTCGTGAATGCTGTCGGGCAAGAAAATTGTTTCAAACACGTCCCAAGGATTTTCTTCCAACTGCTTGTGTCCAAGCGACAGGCGGCGGTTTTCTTTATCAATTTCAAGGACAACAACCTCTATTTCAGAACCGATTTGTGTAAATTCTGACGGGTGTTTAATTTTTTTCGTCCAACTCAAATCGGAAATGTGTATTAATCCGTCAATTCCCTCTTCAATTTCAACGAAAACGCCAAAATTGGTAAAATTGCGTATTTTTGCAGTGTGTTGTGTTCCAACAGCATATTTGGTATCAATATTTTGCCATGGGTCTGCTTTTAGTTGCTTAATTCCGAGCGACATTTTCCTATCTTCTCTGTCAAGCGTTAGAATAACTGCCTCAATTTCATCTCCTACTTTAAGGAAATCTTGTGCAGAGCGCAAATGTTGCGACCAACTCATTTCAGAAACATGAACAAGCCCTTCTACACCCGGCATTATCTCTACAAATGCGCCGTAATCGGCAATTACAACAACTTTTCCTTTAAGTTTGTCGCCTACTTTTATATTAGAATCAAGTGCCTCCCAAGGATGCGGAGAGAGTTGTTTTAAGCCCAAGGCGATACGTTTTTTCTCATCGTCAAAGTCAAGAATAACAACATTTATTTTATCATCAAGTTTTACAATCTCTTCCGGGTGTGTAATTCTGCCCCAACTCAAATCTGTAATGTGAATCAAACCATCTACGCCGCCCAAGTCAATAAATACGCCATAAGATGTAATATTTTTAACAATACCTTCAAGCACCTGCCCTTTTTCAAGGCGTGAAATAATCTCTTTGCGCTGTGCTTCAAGTTCTTCTTCAATCAATGCCTTGTGCGAAACAACTACATTTTTAAAATCATTATTAATTTTAACAACTTTGAACTCCATTGTTTTATCAACAAACACATCATAATCACGAATCGGTTTAACGTCAATTTGCGAGCCGGGCAAGAATGCTTCCATACCAAAAACCTCCACAATCATACCGCCTTTTGTGCGGCATTTAACGTATCCGTGTACAATTTCCTGACTCTCCAACGCCGCAGTAACACGCTCCCAAGAACGGGCAGAGCGGGCAAGTTTGTGCGAAAGCACCAATTCTCCTTTTTTGTCCTCTTGATTTTCAACAAATACCTCAACCTCATCACCAACTTTAATATCAGGGTTGTAACGAAATTCGGAATAGGGAATAACGCCGTCCGATTTGTAGCCGATATTTACCACCACTTCGCGTTTGTTCATTGAAATAATTTTACCGATAACTACCTCTTTATCACGCACTTGACTAAGCGTTTCGTCATAAAGTTTTACCGTTTTTTCTCTGCTTGCATCGTCAAGCACATCGCCTTTTTCGTAAGCGTCCCAGTCAAATTCGGATGTTGGTTTTGGTTTTTCGTTTTGATTTCGTTCAACGACCTCTTTTTCGGGTTGTTCATCAATAACAGGTTGGTTTTCAGCAAGTTCTGCAACCTGCTCAATTTCATTTTTTACCTCTTCTATGCTTTCAAGTTGAGGTTCGTTTGCTTTAAATTCTTCCATAAATTAGAATTTTTTTTTAGATTAGTTTTCAGTTTTCAATTTTCAGTCATTCATCAAAAACAACTTACTAACTTATTAACTTACTAACTAAATTAGTTAGACAATAATATTAATTAAAACCGTTTTTTTTTGTTAAAAAATTAATAATTTTTGCATTCCGCTCATCAATAACATAACTTATTAACTTGCTAAATTAGCAACTTATTAACTCTTAAAAAAACGGCTGCAAAGGTAGTGCTTTTTTTTGAGTTGTCAAAATTTTTTTTGTAGTTCCTAAAAAAATCTGTAACGATTTTTTTAGGACTACACATTTTTGTAAATAAAAAAAAAGTGATGCATTACGCACCACTTTTATTTTATCCTCTTGTCATTGCGGGCATGACCCACAATCGCTTAATTTTCAACCGATTACAGCTTGCGCCGCAATGACGAAAGAGAAATCTTACTTATTTTACAATAACTTTGTGAGTAGAAACTCCGCCGTTGCTTCTAACCTCAAGCATGTAGATGCCAGCAGGTTGATGAACTTTTAATGTAGCGTTTGCCTCAACGTTATTATAATTTGCAAGCACTCTGCCGAGCATATCCAATACACGGATATCTGATTTTTCAGAAACAATAATATTAATTTCTCCATTGTTTTGGAAAATATTTATTTCATTACCATTAACAACAGGTACACCTGTACCAGCAGCTGTGGTAAATGACCAAAATAGTGTTTCTGCATATCCACTAATTGTATTCGGATAAACAACTACTGTATATGATGCATTGTTTGCAAAATTGCTGTGTGATATGATTAACTTATCTTCAACCACAGTAGCACTTGCAGCAATACCGTTGATAGTAACTCCAGACAAATTGTTTGCAGTTATTTCTTTATTAAATGTAACCAAAACTTCTGCATCTATATTAACATTTGTAGCACCATTTGCAGGAGTGGTTGATACTACTGCTAATGGTAATGGTTCTGCCACTGTTTTGAATGACCATGTAATTGCTTGGTTATATCCATTAATTGCTCCGGCAGGAACAGTTACCGTATATGAGGTATTGTTTGCAAAATTACCATGAGCGATTGTTAAAACAGCACCATTAACACTTGCAGAAACACCGCTAACACTTGGCGAAATAGTAATACCTGTCAAATTATTTGCAGTAATATCATTATCAAATGTTACAGAAACCGGTGCATTTATTGTTACGTCTATGGCATTATTTGCAGGAGTAGTTGAAACAACTGACAAATTAACAGGAGCAATATCAACAGCAACATCAAATAACACTATAACAAACTCATCTGTAGAATTCCAGTGTCTGAAAGCAATATAAATTGCTTGACCTGAATAGTTGTTTAGAGGTAATGTTACCTCGTGTATGTCTACTGATGCAAGAGTTTCGTTATAAATTTCCGTAAAATCACTAATATTTGTACCTGTTGTTGATACTAATACAGAATATGTTTCTGCATAATAAGACGCATCTAATCCGCCTACCATAAATGAGAGCGAATATTCTCCGTTTCCTAATACAAGTTTAGGAGAGATCAACCAGTTGTCAGGAGTAAGCGCACTATAAGTAGGATTATCATACGAATATGATGCTGCTATGCCGTATTGAGGCATATATTCCCATTTGTGTCCGTCTCCGTCAGCATCGATGTTTTTCCAGCAAACAGGAATTCCATTTTCAAAACTTTCCATCCACGGGAATGAGGTAATATTACTACATTCAATATGATTAACAACTTTGGTGAAGGTATTATTGGCAGGATTTTCATCATTTGCCAAAATTACCCTAACAGAAATTGTATGGTTGCCGTATGCACTTAAATTGGCTTTTGCATTAAATGTATAGTCGGCAGATGCAGCAGATAGTAAATTACCATTGAAGGTTTCTGTTGCTACAGACACGCCGTCAACCGCAAGTTCTAAAACGCATGTTGTGATTGGATTTTCACCATTGTTTTTGATTTTTGCTGTAACAGTTTCGTTTGCAGTGAAGTCCATACTTTCAGCAACAGGTGCTGTGATAGCCGTAATAGCCGCATCATTTTGTCTAACCTCATCAACATAAACATTCCTGATATATAACATATATTGATAATTACTGCGGTAGTTAATAGCAATATATTTTGCGCCGGCAGGAATAGTAACAGTTTTATTAGTAAAAGCAGGGTATGTATTGGTAACACTAGTTGCCGTTCCTACCCAAGTGAATGCTGCTGTAGCATTTGTTGTAGTAGAATAACCTACAATAAATGATTCAGTGCCGCTGGTACTTGACCTTGCGTAATCAAAAGAGATTTTCAAACTATTGCTTGTAGCAGGCAATTCGGGAGTGATAAGATATTGATAATAAGCATTAGTTCCAGTTGCCGATGTATATGAAGAGAATTGGTATGCCGGTAATCCGTCTGCAAGGGTAACTATTCCCATAGGATAAGTACCTGTACCTCCAATACCGTTTACTGCATTATTACTAAGTTGTCCCCAACATACACCAAGTGGTGAACTGAAATCTTGAACTAATGGCAAGGTTACCACAGGACAGACAATATTATTAACAATTATACTGAAAGAGTTATTTGTAACATCTTCGTCATTTGGTAAAAATGCCTTTACAGCAACGGTATGGTTGCCGGCTGCGCTTAAATTGGCAGTTGCGGTAAATGTGTAGTTTGCAGTTGTATTCCATGCTATATTACCATTGAATGTTTCTGTTGCCACAACAGCACCATCAACTATGAGGTCTAACACACACACTGTGATTGGAATAGCACCATTGTTTTTGATAGTTGCAGTAACTATTTCGTTAGAGAGGTTATTTCCGCTTACAGGAGCAGTGATAGCCGTAATAGCCGCATCGTTGTCTTTTGCTGCTTTAATAGATATATTTCTAACATAGAGTCGAGTTGTAGCCGATGCGGTAACATTGTAATTAATAGCAACATATTTTGTGCCTGCTGGAAGCAACCAAACGCCATTATTAAACGTACTTGCTGTGCTTGAAACAGTAATTGTAGTTCCCCAAGTAAAATCTGCAACAGCATTAGTTGTAGAAGAATAACCTATTCTAAATGTGGTAGTACCGGTTGTTGCAGACCTTGCATAATCAAAAGCAAATTCTAAACTTTTACTTGATGTCTCTAATTCCGGACTAATAAAATATTGGAAGAATCTTTCAGGGTCAGTACCAGTTACAGTTGTAGCAGAAGAGAATACAAATGTATTTATGCTGCTAATTGCTGTTACCCCCATTGTAGGAGCAGTACCTGTTCCGTTATAACCATTTGCAGGATTATTACTAATCATTGTCCAACATTTGTAAGAATTGGTAGTAAAATTCTGAGTGGCAGGCAAAGATAATACACCGCATACAATATTATTAACAGTTTTAGTAAAACTGTCATTATCAGGATTTGTATCACCTGTTAAAATTACTCTAACTTTAATTGTATGGTCACCATTATTAGTCAAATTTGCTGTTGCAGTAAATGTATAGTTATCGGTTGCACCTGATGCAATATTTCCAGTGTAAGGTTCTGTTGCAACAACAACTCCATCAACTGTCAATTCCAAATTGCACGCTGTAATTGGGTCATTACCAAAATTTTTAATAGTTGCAGTAACTGTTTCATTTGTTAAATTAACTCCATCAACTGGCGCAGTGATAGCCGTGATAGCCGCATCGTTGCCTGGTAGTGGTGCTGTAACCATACGAATAGCAACGGCACCAAATTGATTTGTAGCAGTTAATGTAGTTCCTGTTCCGGTGGTGATATAATAGCAATTTCTACCCGTAAAACTGTCATAAAGCACACCTATATTTGTGGCTGTTATCTCTTGTACGCAAAGGTAGTAATCACCTGGCATTAGGAATGTTGTAGGAACATCTACCGTTACAAATCCTGCAGCGGTTGGTCTTACTGCCTGTTTGGTAAACAATGGTGTTGCTGCTATTGCCGTTGCACCCGTTTTATTATATAACATTATGTTATAATCTTGCGCAGTGGATGCCATAAATCCTATAGTAACTTTTGTTAAGTTAACCGCTTTGGTAATAGTAAACGGCATACCCATTCTTGCGCCTGCAGCACCAACACCAACTCCACCTCCATTTATATCGGTTACTCCGTCTAATGCATATAAATTGTCGGTAATTTCAAAATTGAAAGTAGCACTGTTGTCTGCAGGATTTGCATCTGTTTCATTCTGTGTTATTATATACTCAACGCTATTATTTCCTAATGCTGTTGGGAATACTGTACCAGCATTTGGAGTAATGTTCAAGGCAGCAGATGTTGTCAATGCTGCAAGAGAAGTAAGCGGAGTAGATGAGCCAATACTAACGTTATTATATTTTGCCGAAAATACAACATTGGTTTGTGCTGTTAATCCAAGGTTTTGTGCTTTTGCAGTAAGGTTAGGGAAAGGTAAAAGTGCCGCCTGTGCTGATGGAATTTTAGTATAAGGGAAAGCAGCGTCAAGAAGTTTTAAATCATTATTTGGCAAATCCACTTTTAGACGAATAAATAAATTACCGCTAATAGGAGTCAAATTATTTCCGCTTCGGGTAAAAGCATATCCTCCGGCAACACTTGTGCTGCCAAGAACACCTGAAATACGAGCAGTTGTTGTTTCTGTAACACATACAAAATAACTGCCTGCCTGCACCAATGTTGGGGTAACATTTTGCACATGCCAATATGTTCCTGTGGTACGATTAACTGTTGTTGTAATAACAGCAGTAGGATTTATGGTTGTTGGTCCAGTCATTGGATATACTGACAGGGTAAAAGCATGGGCTGGAATAGCGGTTGAACCAGTATAAAGGTACATCTCAACTTGGCAAATTGTTGATGGTTGAGTAAATGTATATACATTACCGTACGATACATTAGCAGAACTACTGCCATAAAATGTGTTAAAAGTAACACCATCATCTGTTGCAAAAGTAGTGGGTGTTCCTGTAAAACTAATAGAAGTACTGCCTGTTGAACCTTGTGTGGAAGTTACTGAATAAGCCAGTGTATTATTTCCAGCAGGAGTATTGACAGCAGCAGGAGTAACAGTTAAGTCGGCACTTGTTGCACCGGAAGCAAGCGAAGCAATAGGAGTGGATGTTCCAAGTGAGGTTCCGTTCAATTTTGCCTCAAACACAACATTGGTTTGTGTTGCTGTGCCTGCGTTTAATGCTTTTGCAGACATTGTAGGCAGGGTTTGAGAAAGTGGTATTTGAGTATAATAGCCGCCTGCAATAATTCTCAAATCATTTTCAAGAAGTTCATACGCCTTAACATCATCAATCCTGATGTCATCGTCTCCATAGTGGTCTAAAACTTCAATAGCAACGTAAATTGTCTGCCCAGCATACGCAGATAAATCTGCTGTCATTTCATACCAGTTATTGATACCTGAGTATATTACATTGTTTGAAAAAATACCCGTATATGCAAAATTGGAATACTCTTTTATCGTAGTAAAAGATGCTTGGGCATTATTGGTAGTTGATACCTTAATTCTGTAAGCGGTGTAATAACTTGCACTTGCTGTGTAAAGAGAACCGTGTTTTGCCCAAAAAGAGAAATAGGTTCCAGCACCTACGGTAAAAGATTGAGTAGTTATTCCATATACTGGAAAACTACTGGAACCTGCTCCATAACCAAAGCAACCTGCTCCATTGTGTCCGCCTGTTGCATAACGTTGAAAATTGGTACCATAAAGAGTCCAGCCCGTAGGCGGAAAAGAGGCACTTTCAAAATCCTGCAAAAAAGTAACATCGCCCGGAGCACGGCTGAGGGATGGTGCCACTTGATCGTTAGATTGTACAATACCCCCTTCTATAGGGTTTGCCTGGGCAACATTAATTCGTTGCCGCTGTGTGTGTTGCGCATTTACGGCGGATATAATCAACGCCAGCGCCATTAAAACAGTAAAAAATCTTTTCATTTTGATAAAAATTAATATGATTAAATAAAAAAATAAATTTTTTTGCAAAGTTATAAAAAAAATAAATAAAAACAAATAAAATAATAAAAAAATGTCATTGCGGCGCAAGCCGCAATGACAAAATATAAATCTTCACTTATCTCACAACTACTTTGTAAGTATAGATGCCGCTATTGCTTTGAATATCAATAATGTAAAATCCGGCGGGTTGAGTAAATGTTAATGTAGAATTTGCTCCAACATTATAACTTCCAAGCATTCTGCCGAAAATATCCAATACGCGGATATATGAATCTTCTGAAACAGATACATTTATTCCGCCATTATTTTGGAAAATATTAATATCATTGCCTTTAACATCAGACATTCCTGCTCCAACTACTGTTGTAAATGACCATGTAATTGGGTCGGCATACCCAGTAATAGTATTTGCAGGAATAGTTACTGTATATAAGGTATTGTTTGCAAAATCACCATGATTTATGGTCAATTTGCTACCTGACACAGATGCAGTAACAGCATCTCCATTAATAGTAATTCCTGTTAAAGCACCAGCCGCTGTAATATCCTGACTAAATGTTACAGAAACCTCAGTATTTAACTCTACACCTGTGGCATTTGCAGCAGGAGTACGTGATACTATTGCCAAAGCAGGCGCAGGAATATAGGTATAAGTCATAGTCGGCATAAAAGTAAAAGATGCGTTAAATCCATCCATCGCAGTAGTCAAATCTGTCCACTCGCCATCCATAAAAGCATAAGCAGTTGAATACGAAAAGTCACGTGGTGCAGCATGAATGAAACATAATCTATTTTGAGTAGTGCCCTGAGTTCCCATATTGGAAAGGTCAATCGAAATATAAAAAGTTCCTGTAACCTCTACTGGTGTAAAAGTATAGGTTTTTTCTGTTATTGCAGCATTAATTGATGAGTTGCCAAATAAAGTTGAAAAAGTAGGGGTAAAAGTAGCAATAACTGTTCCCGGTAAGTGTGTCGCAGCATCTTCGTTGTAAATTTTTATTGTACACGTTTTTGTTCTATTTGCGGTTGATATAGTATAATAATAAAGCAGAAAATCAACTGCGCTTATTGAAACGATAGTACCTGTCGGCAGTTCAAAACGTTCTGCCATTATTTGGTAATAGTTATTCAACCCTGCTACATAATTGTTGGTAGTAAATGTATAAACACCAAGACCATCAGTAGGAAGAATAGTCCACATCAAATCATTTAAACCTACAGACGGAAATACAATATTGTTTTTAACATCTTGCGAATAATTATTTCCATTTGTTCCGGCTACATTAAATGTGGCAGTATGCATACCGGGTGCCGTATAGGTTAAAAAAGTAACATCATCTGGCAAAGGTGTTACATTTGTTGCACCAGCATCAAAATTCCAAGAGGTAGATACGGCATTTGTTGCAGTACCCCAATAATTTAAACCTTTTGTATATGCGAGGCCTTCTGCACTTTCATCTGTGGCAGACCATAAACCGCCAAAAGATGCAGTACTAATTATAGGAGGAAATGCATATACACCTTCTGAAACCACAAAATCATCAAATGCTACGCCATTTACATCTGCCACAGAGGTACAGTGGTTAATTCCAAAATAATACGTGCCTGAGGTTGTTGGCGTAAACGTTCCCTCTAATAGAGTCCATACACTAAGAGCAACTGCATTTGCACCTGTTTTGTTTATAACAATGTTTGTTTGAGACGCTGCAGTTTGAGCACTTCCTACGGTAATTTTATATTCGTCCAACTTACCTTGATAACCTGCCCCATAAGCATATATGTAAACATGATATTGGGTACCTGCAGTTAATTGCATGGCAGGAGAAAATGCCCAAGCATTACGAGGTCCCGCAGTGTAATAACCAGAAATCAGGTAAGACGGAGGCGATACAGGATTAAGACCAGTAATAGTACCTACCTGCATAAGAAAAGCTGCACTGGGGTTACTATCTACGATTGTCCAACCTTCTGCTGTAATTGCAGCGGGGCTGTCAAATGTTTCAACGTACGGAAACGTTGTAATTGCAGCACTTGCACGCTGCACAGAATTTGTAGGAAATTGAACATCGCTTGCGGTTGCCTTACCATTAGCGTCATTCCCAAACTTTGCAACACCCGTCTGCAGAGACATTGTATGTTGCATTACAACTTGGCTATTTACTGCTATTACAGCAAATGCCAACATTACAATAGTAAAAAATCTTTTCATTTTGATAAAAATTTAATAGGTTTATAAATAAATAATTTTTTTTGCAAAGATATAAAAAAAAATTAAATTAATTAATAAAAAAATATTTTAATCTATTTTATATTTAATTAAATAATATTAACAATGCGAATCCCGGGTTGAATTGAAAATCGACGTAGTCAAAATCGGCGTTAGCAAAATTAGCGTTTTCTGTCCAGTTATGGACAAAATGTTGGTAGAAACATAAATAAACCCAACCGCTTTGTCTCGTAGGTACAAAATGTGAGGCACATTGCGTACCTAACGGCACGCAGGGTGTTGAAAATAACATATATCTACCAATATATAATGCCTAACGGCATAATTTATTCCGCGAAAACGGAATTTTAACCCAAAATATTAATTTTCAGTGTCCGTTGCACAACAAAAAAAGGAATCTGTCATTGCGGGCTTGACCCGCAATCGATTGATAATCAATAGTGTTTTTTGCAGCGATTGCAGGTCAAGCCCGCAATGACACATAGATGTTGGGTTGTGCAACAAGCACTTTTAATCCGTAATTCGCATTATTATATTAAATATTGTAGATTGAAATCGATTATTTTTTTAATTTTGAGAAAAAAAAATGAGGAATAAGGCAAAAAAAACCTCATTCCTCATTTCTCATTCCTCATTCCTAACTTATTTCACAACTACTTTGTAAGTATAGATGCCGCTATTGCTTTGAATATCAATAATGTAAAATCCAGCGGGTTGAGTAAATGTTAATGTAGAGTTTGCGCCAACATTATAGTTGCCAAGTACTCTGCCGAAAATATCCAATACGCGGATATATGAATTTTCTGAAACAATTACATTTATTCCGCCATTGTTTTGGAAAATATTAATTTCATTGCCCTTAACAACTTCTGTTCCTGATGCAGTTATTGTTGTAAATGACCATGTAATTGGGTCGGCATACCCAGTAATAGTATTTGCAGGAATAGTTACAGTGTATAAAGTATTGTTTGCAAAATTACCATGAGCGATTGTTAAAACAGCACCATTAACACTTGCAGAAACACCGCTAACACTTGGATTGAAAGTAATTCCTGTTAAATCGCCTGCGGTAACACTTTTATTAAATGTTACAGAAACCGTTGCATCAACAGCAATATTTGTTGCATTGTTTGCAGGATTGGTTGAAACTACTTCTATTGCCTCTGAAACAGTTGTGAATGACCATGTAATTGCTTGGTTATATCCGTTAATTGCTCCGGATGGAACAGTTACGGTGTATAAAGTATTGTTTGCAAAATTACCATGAGCGATTGTTAAAACAGAACCACTAACACTTGCAGAAACGCCGCTAACAGTTGGAGAAATAGTAATTCCTGTTAAATCACCTGCGGTAATACTCTTATTAAATGTTACAGAAACCGGTGCATCAGGAGCAACATTTATTGCTCCATTTTCCGGAGTTGTTGAATCTGGACCAAAATAGTCAAAAACCATACGAATACCTGCTGCGCCGCGTGTAGTTTGTTGAGTGATAGTAGTTGACGCACTTGTTGATGCATAGTAACAATAACTTCCACCTAAAACCTCATCGAATGCAATTCCTATATTATCTGTTGTACTTTGCTTTACAGCCAGATAATATGCTCCTGGTAGTAACTCATAAGGTGTTGCCAAATCAACCGTAACCCATCCGCCTGCAGTTCTTGGCACTGCCTGTGAAACAAACAACTCAACTCCATCAGTTGTTGCAGTTGTACCAGTAATTGGAGGAGTTATTTTTTGTAGCACAACATTAAAATTTACGGCAGCAAGCGAAGGATTTGGCGAGAAAGCCACCTGAACCTGCGTTAATGTTGCTGTTTTTGAAATAGTGAAAATATTTCCAACTTTAATTCCCGCAGTGGTGGAGCCAATACCTTGATAAATTGATGGGTCGTTTCCAAGATAATCTAACGAATAAATCTTGTTTGTTATCTCAAAGTTTCTAACAATACTGTTATCTGTAGGATTTTGGTCTGTCTCTGCCTGCGTTATTTTATATTCAACGCTGTTTGTTCCTAATTCAGTTGGGAAAACTGTACTTGCTGATGGTGTAATGGACATTGCGGCAGATGTTGTTCCAACTGCAAGAGATGCTATCGGAGTTGTTGTTCCCAAATTTGTTCCATTGTAAGTAGCCGAAAAAGTAATATTACTTTGATTTGTTAGTCCAGTATTTAATGCTTTTGCAGATAATATTTGCGGAAAAGTCAAAAGTTCTGCCTGATATTTAGGTATCCGCGTGTATGGAAAAGCGGCTTCTACAATTTGAATATCATTATTTTTAAAATCAACACCCAAACGAACAAACGGAGCATGACCTGTTGTAGGAGTTAAAGGGCTGCCTGATGTCGGCGGATAGACAGTGCTGTATCCATTTCTACCTTTTGCGTTTGCATCAGCAAGAAGTTCGGTATTTAAGCCGACAATACCTACAAAATATTTTCCTGCCGATACATTTATAGGTGTAGTTGGTACTATAGTATACCACTGTGTAGTAGCTGGTACTCTGGTTCCAGTTTGAGAAAATATCGGGGTTGTGTTATTTATTGTATTAGAACTGCTTACCTCATATATCACCAAAGTATAACTTGTAGCCGAACCTGCAACGCCATAAGAATACCATTGAATTTGATTAATAGTACTTGGTTTGCTAAATGTATAAACATTGCCAATACTTGAAGTTGCTGTCCCATAATAATATGTATTCATAGAACCATTATCTGTTGCATATAATGTTGTGGTCCCTTTAATATTGCTTGTTGCAGTGTTATCCGACATATCATCATCCGTTTGGTCTGATGATACATTGAAACTCAAAGCATTATTACCAAACTGAAAAAACGTGGAACCTAAATTAAAATTAACATTAGATACCTCGCCAGGTGCGAAGGTTGCTATTGGAGTAGATGTTTGAAGTATTGTTTCATTAAGCATCAAACTAAGTTTAACATTAGTTTGCGCAATTGAACCAATGTTTTGCATGTTAGCAGAAATAGTAGGAAGTAAAGATTGCTCTATCGGAACTTGCGAGTATGGGTAGGTACCGCTAACTTTCAAATCATTATTTCTTGCCTGAGATACTGCAAAATCATCAATACCAATGAACCATCCGGTATTTGCCGGAGTTGTACAGTGAAAACCAACATAGTAACTGCCTGACGTGGTGGGTGTGAAATAAAACGTCTTCAGAACCCAATCGTATGCAACGTCCGTTGCGGTATAATATAAACTTGTAGCAGATGCTAAATCTGTAATAGCATTAGAATTACCAATTCTAACATCCAAAACATCGTTATCCGAGCCGTCATCTTCACCATAAATTACCATCCAAAAACTTACAGCATAAGTATTTCCAGCCGTAAGATTAATAGCAGGACTCACCATCCATGCATTTATTGCAGTTGCTGCATAGGTAACAATTCCAGCAAATCTGGAGCCGCTATGCGGAGGCATAGCAATAGTAGTGTTAAGATTGGCAGTTCCTCCCCATATTCCATTAAGATTGGAACCTGTTGGGTTTTTTACCCATCCAGTAGGAAGATTGGCTCCTGTTGTGCCCTCAAAGTCAGTTGAATAAACAACTAAACTTGGTGCATTAAAAGGAGGCATAAAGTCATTTACAAGCGAAGCCGCAACAATATTGGGAGTTGCTTGCTGTCCAGCCAAAGGCAAATGGACATTTTCATCTTGCGCATTTGCGGCGGAAAAAACTAACGCCAGTACCATTAAAAAAGTAAAAAATCTTTTCATTTTGATAAAATTTATTTGGTTAATAAAAAAATAATTTTGAGCAAAGTTATAAAAAAAATAAATAGATTTTTCTTTTTTACAATATTTAACTTTATTTTTTATAAATTAATTATTATTAAATAGTGTGGATTGAAATCTATTATTTTTTAGAACCTGTTTAAATTTTAAGAAAAAAATGAGGAATAAGGCAAAAAAACCTCATTCCTCATTCCTCATTCCTCATTCCTCATTCCTCATTCCTCGTTTATTTCACAACTACCTTGTGAGTAGAAACGCCGCCGTTGCTTCTAACCTCAAATAGGTAGATACCAGATGGCAGATGAACTTTTAATGTAGAGTTTGCCTCAACATTATAACTTCCAAGCACTCTGCCGAGTATATCCAACACACGGATTTCTGATTTTTCAGAAACAAGTACGTTAATATTGCCATTGTTTTGGAAAATATTTATTTCATTGCCATTAACAATGGGAACACTACTTCCTCCGCTAGATTTTACCAAAATATTATCAAGATAAATTGCCGCTCCATCATCGCCTACATATTTGAAGGAAATTTTTACATTAGATGAACCTGCGTAGGCAGACATATCGGCAGTTCTATTATACCATACCCAATTTTCAAATACTCCTGGGTCTGTTTGGTTCCATATTTCTGTCCAAGTGGCTCCATTGTCTTTTGACACCTCAACATTAAGAACAGCACCTTGGTTAGGATCAATGTGCCAATAATAACTCATTGATAAATCAAAAGATAAAGTTATTTCTTGTCCATTATATGCCGATAAATTTAAGGAAGGACTAATCAACCTTTCGTTCATCATTTGAGCATCTGTATATTCAAGAGTAGCAATATAAGTGCCGCAATTATCACAAGTACCCGACGTTTCCGGACCAACATGCCAATTTGAAGCAGGTGAAGGATGTGTCTTTGTTGTTGTCCAGCAGCCCAAAATACCACTTTCAAAATCTTCTGTATAAGGCAAAGTGGCGATATTGTTACAAATTGTATTTATAACATTAATTGTTTTACTGTCGTTTGCAGGATTTTCATCTCCAGCATAAATAACCTTTACAGTTACTGTATGGTTTCCTGCTGCGAGCAAATTGGCTTTTGCAGTAAAAGTATATTCATAAGTAGCACCTGCTGCAATTGTGCCTGTATAGGTTTCGGGAGTAGTAGTAACAACAACACCGTCAACGGTTAATTGCATACCTACAGAACTGATTGGATTTACACCTGAATTTCTAATAATTGCCTTAACTGTTTCCGTTGCAGTCATGTTTTGACCATTTACAGGCGGAGCGGTTATTGCAGTGATAGAAGCATCATTGTCAAAACTACATGTTACATCTATATCCCAACCTCTGTCAGTAGTTCCAAACCACGTTCCTAATTGGAAGTAAAAAGTAAGTGCTCCATCAGGATTAGTTGCCTCATAGTACATAGGACATTCACTTCCCCAGTCACCGGCAGCACCAAGCAGCATAATAGCAGCTATCTGGTCTGATGTCATCGCATAGAGTTCGTCCATAGTGTATGCACCGTCAAAGATAAACAATGCATCCTGTCCCCAATCCGTACCAAGAGCAAGATCGTTGATAGTAGCATTAAGCATTTTACCTGCTGTTGCGGGATAGAATACTACTATACCATTGTCATAATAATAATAGTCATTAGTTATTCCTCCGTTATCTGTAAATTTAATATTACATGTTGTAACAGTTCCATTGTCGCCTTCTTGTAATAACACTACATTTCCGAAATTGGTTACGCTCTTTGTTTTTGTATTATTTGTGGCATCTTGGTCGCCTGGAAGTGCAACAGTTGCACTTATAGTGTGTGTTGATACAGTAGAGAGATTGGCTGTAGCGGTAAAAATATAAGTGTATTCTGCAAAAGAAGCAATAGGAGTTGTAATGGTTTCGTTTATTGGAGTACCTCCATCTATTGTAACGCTAATAGGAAGCGAAGTAATTGGGTCGGAACCATTGTTTTTAACAGTAACCCTAATCTGCTCTGTTGCTGTAAGATTTGGTCCAGAAGCGGGCTTATCAATAGATTTAACTTCTGCATCCTTATAATTTTGAAAATTATAAACCTTTACATCATCAATATACCAAGCGTCGGCACAAGTACCTTGATTGTTGAAAGCAATATAAATTGTCTGCCCTGCATAAGCATTTAATGGAATTGTAAATTGCTGCCAATTCGTAGAAAGTTCATCTCCCGTAAGTTGCTTTACCTGAGTGAATGTTGAAGTTGAAGGGTTATTACCTGTTGTAGAAATCAAAACTCCATCGTATTCTGCATCGCCAGGATAGTCGTTTATAGACCAGAATTGCAAAACATAATTACCTGTTGTAGGAACTGTAATCGGCGGTGAAACTAACCAGTTATCTACCCCATTGGAACAGTCGTACGGTGCCTTCATGGAATTTATTCCTGAATGAGCATATGTTAATGACGGTGCCCATTGAACTGTTGAAGCCGATACCAAATTATATATTGACCAACATACCAAATCAGATGTGACTTCAAAACCCTCTGTATATGGGAAAGAGGTGATTATAGTGCATATTGTATTGGTTACAGTTTTTGTGTAACTGTCATTTGCTGGGTTGCCGTCTCCTGTTAAAATTGCCCTAACTTTAACAGTATGGTTGCCTGCTGCGAGCAAATTAGCTTTTGCAGTAAAGATATAATCATAAGTAGCACCTGCTGCAATGTTGCCTGTAAAGGTTTCGGGGGTAGTAGTAATAACTGTGCCGTCAACCGTCAATTCCATTCCAAGAGTTGTAATTGGATTGCTGCCGTTATTTTTTATAGTTGCTTTAACTGTTTCTGTGGCAGTCAAATTCTGTCCGCTTGCAGGAGTAATGATGGCAGTAATAGCAGCATCGTTGGCTGAAAGCGGATAAATTTGAACATCATCAATGTAGAAATCAGCACCATAATGGTCATACGCCTCTAATGCTACATAAATAGTTTGTCCTGCGTAAGCAGACAAATTTACTTTTGCCTCATACCATAAACTTGTGCCGCCAATATTTGAGGAGGTAAGAATTACATTATTGGAATTGATACCTGAATAATTGTAGGTAGAAAATTCCTTAATAGTTGTAAAACTTGATTCTTGGTTGTCTGTTGTGGATACCTTTACTTTTACAGTGTTATAATATGATGATGATCCCCAAAAATAGGTCTGTAACATTTTGAAAGAAAGTTCTGCCGCTTGCATGTGCAGAGGAGGAGTGATAAGTCCGTATGTTTTGAAGGTGCTACTTGTAACCAACATAATACTTTTTGTTCCCTCTGCTGCATAAGTAGAAGATTGCGTAAAGGAATTCTGATACGGTGTCCAGCAAGCCGGAGGATATGTACCCTCAAAACCTTCTGACAGAGACGTTAAAACATCACAGAAATCATGTGTAACGCTTGCCTCTACACCTGCTCCTGCAGCATTGCTTGCCACCACAGTAAATTTATATCCTCCCGGTGTAGGAATATTATAGGTGTAAGAACCTGCACCACCCACAACAGGACTTGAGTTAGTATAAACAGGTGTTGTACTGTTATTTACATACAATTTTACTGCGGTTAATGCTGTAAGTGCTGCGCCGCCAACAGTTTGAGTTGGATTTGTCCAAGTAATAGATGCCTGATTTGTTCCAACAGGCGTAACTGTAAGATTTGTAACTGCTTTAGGAACATTTGGACTATAATCATCAGTAATAGTAAGATTAACACCATCATTATTACCATTGGTTGTCATTACAAAAGTGTATTTTTTCCCTTCTTGGAAAACATAATTATCGGCTCTTGCAGAAGTATTGCCGGCACTTCCTGCAATCCATAGATTTGGATATTGAGGGTCTGATGTCGGATTAACAATGCACCAGTCATAAGTCCCTGCCGGAATTTGAATAGTAATACTGTTGTTTACAACAATATTACTTGTGGTACATACAGGGTCTGCATTTGTTGGAATTTTATACGTAAAAATATCGTATAAATTTGCTGGAGCACTGCAAGAATACAATGCACCTGTAGCAGGAATAATTGATCCGTATGCAGTTGCAGTAGGGTCAAGTAGCATTTGATACCCTGAACCGTCTCCCCAAATATCGCCCGCTGTCAAGGTAATGCTAACCATACCGGGATCTGCGGCAGGAGCATTTTGATGGGTTGGGGCATTAAAAGGAACGTAGGTAAAACCTGTATTGGTACGCGTTCTCATTATCTGCGGCTGCGTATTTGCAGGTTTTACTCTTTCTTCTGCCTTTTTTTGTTCAAGGGCAGTTCTTTTTTCAAGTGCAGTTGTTTTATCTGCCTTGTTGTTAAATTTTGGCTCTATCTTTACAGCAGAACCATGCAGGTCGCCTTGCGATGACCGTTTTTTAATTTCTTGCGCATTTACGGCGGATATAATCAACGCCAGCACCATAAAAAATGTGAAAAATTTTTTCATTTTGATAATTTATAAAATAGTTAGTAAAAAATGATTTTTTTGCAAAGTTATTCAAAAAAAAATAATAAGGCAATTTATTAGTATTTTTTAATGTTTTTTAATAAAATTTTTAATTATTATTAGAATTTTACGGTTAATTCTTTTTTTAGGTGCTATTTTTGTTTTTTATGTAAAAATGTTGATTTTTATAGCCCGAATGGGCTTGATTTTCATAACCGCAATGCCAACGGCTTGCGGTGTGCAATCGTACTACCCCTCTGCCTAAAAGGCAGAACTTTAATTTCTTTTTACCCTGTCTGTCCTGCATTTTCCTTCGGCTTTTCAAGTCAGGCAGAGTGTTTGCTTGTTTTTACACTGTAAGTTGTGGCTATGCTTCGACTTCGCTCAGCAACCATCGCCTTCTTACGGTTATGAAAATTTTGCTCTTCGGACAATTTTGTATTATTCATTTTATAATTTAAGAGTAGGCAAAAAAAGAGAAATGAGGAATAAGCATACCCTCATTCCTCATTTCTCATTTCTCATTCCTAACTTATTTCACAACTACTTTATGAGTAGAAACACCACCGTTGCTTTTAACTTCAAGCAGGTAGATGCCAGCAGGTTGATGAACTTTTAATGTAGAGTTTGCAACCACATTGTAGTTTCCAAGCACTCTGCCGTAAATATCCAATAGACGAATATCTGAATTTTCAGAAACAAGTACGTTTATATCACCATTGTTTTGGTAAATATTAATTTCATTGCCATTAACAATGGGTACGCTGCTGCCGCCTTCTCCGTCTATTTCAACGTTGTCAATAGCCGCCAAATCACCTCCTTTACCAATATATTGGAAGCCCAATAAGATAGTTTGACCTGCATAAGCATTTAAACTAACGGTATAATTTTCCCAAAGCCAATCTTCATCTCCTGCATGAGAATCTGTATAAGCCCAAACAGGAGTCCAACTCGTACCACCATTTGTAGAAATAACTGCTTTTACGTCAGCACCAGGGTATTGAGTAGTAGTTTCTACGCCTCCTGGCATCCAAGGTCCGCTATAACCAGCCCAAAATTTCAAAGTTATATCAGAAGTTAAACTCGTCATATCAACAGTTGTATAGATGATATTATTAAGATTAAGCGGGTCTGAATAAGGGTGAATAATACTGGAAACATTTGAAGGGTCAACAACAGAAAATGGATTATCAGTAAGATTAGCTTGTTGCCAATTTGGAGTGGCAGTTGTAGTTTTTGTCCAGCCGGTTATGGCACCATCAAAGTTCTCACAGAAAAAAGCAGTACAAGTGGTTGGCTCACCACCGCTTACTGTTATAGTAATAGCATCATTTTGCCCAGCCACAACAGCAGTGAATGTGTAATCTTTGCCTTCTTCAAAAACATAATTATCTCGGCTTCCATTTGCGCCGCCAGCAATATAAAATCTGGCGCCTGGGAGCGGATTAATTATATAATAATCATAAGTTCCAGCAGGTATTTGTATTGTCGCAGAGTTATTAACAATAATATTGCTGGTGGTACACACAGGGTTTGCATTTGTCGGAATTTTATACTCAAATTCGTTATACAATGTTGCAGGAGCAGAGCAACTCGCAAGCCCTGCCAAAAAAGTTGCATTATCGTACATATTTGCATTGGCATCTAATAATAGTTGATACCCTGTTCCATCTCCCCAAACATCACCTGCTGTAAGGGTAACATTTACCATACCCGCAGGGGCGCGTTGAGGCGTAACCTTGCTTGGTGTGTAGTCAGAAGTTTGCATTTGAGCAGTTGCCTTTCTTGCAAATTGCTGATTGTCAATCTGAGATTGACCATTTCTATTTTTCGTTGTAACACGAACTTCTTGCGCATTTACGGCGGATATAATCAACGCCAGCGCCATAAAAAATGTAAATAATTTTTTCATTTGATAAAAATATTAAGTTAATAAATAAAAGTTTTGACTGCAAAGTTATAAAAAAAATGACAATAAAACATAATGATAATTTTTTAGTATTTTTTAATAATTTTTTAATATAGTTATTCTCTTATTATCAATTTTTGATTGATTTTTAGATTATCGTTTGTTAAATTGTTAATCTGTTTGATTTTCTCAACGGAAACATTAAACTGTTTTGATATTTTATATAATGTGTCCCCTTGCTTGACAATATAATCGGTTGTGTTTTGATTATTTGGAGATATAAAAACAGCATCGTCATTCTGAACTTGTTTCAGAATCTCCTGTTTTTCAGGTGATTGTGGTTCAGTACTCACATTTTCAACCTTTTTTATTCCCTTGTTAATCAACAATCTTTGCCCAATTTTCAGGTTATTGCCCGAAAGTCCGTTGAGTTGTTTGAGTTGCTGAACAGTTTTTCCATATTTTTTTGCAATGATATATAGCGATTCCCCTTTTTTTACAATATGGTATCTGTTTTCAGATGATTGAGAATCTTGCAAATTTGCAGCAGTTTTAAGCACTAAATTTTTTCGTGGTATATGAATTGAGTCATTCACTATCCTGCACGCAGCCAAAAAACGCAGTGTATAATAATCTTTGCTTGAAGGTGTTATTGTTACGCCCTTATGAATTGATGCGTGCATAAAATTAAAATTTCCGTTTTCTAACGAATCGGAGACCACCATTCCCACGTGTCCGATTTTACCTGTTCTTTTTCTGCCCTCAAAAAAGACCAAATCGCCTTTGCGCAAATCTGCTCTATCTATATGAGTATTAGCAAGATATTGCGCTGTTGCAGTACGTGGAAGAAAGTAGCCAAAATCACGATACACATATTGCGTAAAGCCCGAACAGTCAAAGGCAGCGGGAGTTGTACCGCCATAATGATACGGCACCCCCATAAAACTTTTGCCGTGTGCTACAATAGAATCTACCAAAGAATACGGCACCTTTTGAGGCAAAATGGTTTGAATTGTGTCTGTAACCTCTTTTTTATCAGTGGTTTCAAAACCTTTTTCCGTATCAAAAAACTGCCCAAAAGCAGAGTTTGAAACAAAAAATAGTAATATTATAAGTTTGTATTTCATTTTTTTTAGAACATAGACAATAGACCGCTTACGCTAATAGAACATAGATAATGTTATTTTAGATTTTAGATTTTTTACGTCATTCCGAACGTAGTGAGTTTTTCACGACCAACGGAAGTAAATCTGTTTGTTTTACAGGATTTCTCGCTTACGCTCGAAATGACGTTTTTTTGCCTTTCGCCTTTCATCTTTCACCTTTCGCCTTTCACCTTTCACCAAAATTTTAATTTCTGATAAATCTTCTGTATCGGCAAGCCCATTACGTTGTAATATGAGCCATCAATTTTTTCTACGCCTACATAGCCAATCCACTCCTGTATTCCGTAACTGCCTGCCTTGTCCATTGGCTTATATTTTTCAACATAATAATCAATTTCGTTGTCCGTCAGCGGCGCAAAGGTAACTTTTGTAATTACAGAAAAAATTTCTTGCCGCTCTTTTGTTGTTATGCAAACGCCTGTTATAACCTCGTGAGTGGAGTTTGCGAGTATTTTAAGCATTTTTTTAGCATCATTTTCATCTTTTGGTTTGCCATAAACCTTGCCTTTGTGTGCTACTATTGTGTCGGCAGTTATTAATAATGTGTCGTTTTGCAAAAAATCTGAATAAGCGTCTGCCTTTTGTTTTGCAAGATATTCTGGAATTTTATCTATCGGCAAATCAGCATGGTAATTTTCATCAACATCAATTTCTTTTACCCCAAAATCAATGTCTAAGCCCTTCAACAACTCCTGTCTGCGCGGCGACTTTGAACCAAGAACAATTTTATAATTTTCTAACATTTTTTCTATTAAGTACCAAATATAAAGTATCAAATGCAAAAATAACAATTTTTTCTTCCTAAAGTTGAATCTGTTAATATAAATTAAATTTTTATAATATAAATTTTGATAATTTTACAAAAATAGAGTGTATCTTAAAGTCAAATTATTTTTTTTAAAACAATTTATTATCTTTGCACTAAAATTAGAAAAAAGACAATAATATTTTTTGATTAAAACAAATCGTCTATATTTAGCGAAGCGGTCTTTTGTCTATTTTCTAATATATATATATGCAAAAAGTTTTAGAACAAATATTGACTTGCAAAAGTGTTTCGGTGGTTGGTTTGGCAAAAAATACAGGCAAAACCGAAACGCTTAACTATATTTTGCAGCGGTTGAGCAACAGTGGAAAAACCATTGCTGTAACCTCTATCGGGCTTGACGGCGAGCAGATTGACCAGATTTTCGGCACAAAAAAGCCCGAAATAACCATTTACAAAAATATGATTTTCAATACGGTAGAAAAATTTTTTGACAAAAAAACATTTGATGCCGAAGTGCTGAAAATTAGCGGTTTGCAAACGCCTTTGGGCAGAATAGTAACTGCAAAAGCGAATGAAACAGGCAAAATTATACTTTCGGGTGCGGCACATACAGAAGCACTGAAAGATATTATAGCGCAAAACGCCGAATTAGGCGCAGATATTACCATTGTTGATGGTGCAACATCACGCTTGTCGCTTGCCTCTCCTGCTGTTACAGATGCGCTGATTTTGGCAACAGGAGCCGCACTTTCCGCAAATATTGAGCAACTTGTGAAAAAAACAAAGTTTGTCTGTTCGCTTATTGATTTGGATTTAGAGGTGAAAGGGAACAAGGTGACAGGTGAAAGAGGTTTGCAAAAACAAAACCTTTCAACTTTCAACTTTAACCTTTCAACTTTTACTGATTTAGAACTTCCTTCATCATTGATGATTTCCAAAATTTCTGCTGAAAATCTTGAAAAAATTAGGCAAAACAAAAATCTTTTTGCGCTTGGAATTGTTGGCGATAACCTGCTTGATTTTTTGCGGTTAAATGTTGATTTACAGGGCTTTACGTTAATTGCAAATGATTTTACAAAG